>Ga0310810_10004257_pt1 | contig 15802 bp, 9 predicted proteins | sample NCmetagenome_FD_207641 | JGI IMG/M metagenome (GOLD analysis project Ga0310810, IMG submission 207641) | Soil microbial communities from experimental microcosm in Duke University, North Carolina, United States - NC | ecosystem: Engineered > Artificial ecosystem > Soil microcosm > Unclassified ...
GAGTGGCGACATCACAGCCGAGTCATACGTCGCGCAGTTGCTGAAGCAGTACGACGCGCACAAGGACCTGAACGTCGCCATCACGATCGACGGGGCGCGCGTGTTGGAGGCCGCTCGCGCCGTCGATCGCTCGCGCGCTCGCGGCGCGAAGCTCGGCCCGGCGGCCGGGCTGCCCTTCGCGGTGAAGGATCAGATCGCCGTCGCCGGCTATCCCGCGACGGGCGGGAACGCCGCGCTCCAGGGATACATCCCGAAGCGTCATGCGGCTGTGGTCGAGCGTCTCGTTGCGGCCGGCGCGATCCCGTTCTGCAAGACGTCGATCCCGGACATGAATGTCGTCGATGGGCTCATGCACCAGATCTCCGCGCACAGTGAATCGTTCGGCGCGGTGCACAATCCGTATGACACGACGCGCATTCCGGGCGGCAGCAGCGGTGGCAACGGCGCCATCCTCGCCGCGCGCATCGTTCCCGCCGCGTTAGGGCTCGACACGAACGGCTCGATCCGCATGCCTTCCGCGTTCTGCGGCGTGAGCGGGCTCCGGCCCTCCACGTACACGATCGAAAACGCGATCAACCGAACGAGCCGCAAACGCTACCCGGACGACGGTCTCGTGCTGCCACCGGCGCGCCGGCTCGACACGATCGGACCGATGGCGCGCACGGTAGCCGACGTCGCGTTCCTCGACACGCTCATCACCGGCGAGGCCGTGCCCGCGGTGAATCTCCGCGCGGTGCGCATCGCGATCCCTCGGCCCGACTACTGGGAGCGCGACGATGTCGATCCGGGCGTCGCGGACGTCGTGCGACGCGCGTTCGCCACGTTGCGCGACGTCGGCTGCACGCTCGTGGAGATCGATCTCGATGGGGAGGTCAGGAGCATCGTCGGAACGATCTTCCAGCCGACGCCGGCGGCCGTGTTCGCCGGCGACGGGATGGACGCGCCACAACCGACGAGCCTAACGATGGCCGCGTGGCTCCGCGAGAACGCGCCCGACGTGACCGTGGAGCAGATGTATCGCGACCGCCCGATCCGCGACGCGAAGCGTACCTTTCCTCCGGCAGACGAGCAGGTCCGAGCCCTGACCGAAGCCGCTCAGCGCTATGCGGAGGTCTATCGCTCACACAACGTGCGAGCAATCGCGTTCCCGACAGTGCCGATCGTTGCCCCGCCCATTCGTGCGGGCGGACCGAAGGAGCCGTTAGGCGAGCTCATGACGATCAAGGGAAAGCCGATCGAGGAAGGCCGAGTCGTGCCGCAGAACCTGTTCATCGCGCCGCGCGTGGGCGCGACGGCCCTGAGCATTCCGGTCGGGCTGAGTCAGGGGTTACCGGTCGGGCTCGAGCTCGACGCGTTGCCCGGAAACGACGGCGAGTTGCTCGGGCTCGGGATCGCTGTTCAGGCGGTCATCGGGCGAATTCCCTCGCCGTTTTGAAGGCGACATTGACGTGGATGAGCATCTTTCCGGAGAGTTCGGACATGGCCAGAACAGCACTCACTGGGATGCTCGTACTGTTCCCGGTCGCCCTACAACTCGTTCCAATCGGCCACCTGCGGGCGCAGGTGCCCGCCGCCGCCGGCCACGAGCACCTGACGGAGGTGGCCTGCGTGGACGTGCCGCCGGGCGAGAAGCGACCGGACTTCGGCTGCTTCAACGTCGGCGTGGCAACCGGACTCCATTTCAGTCAATCATCCGTCTATTGGCACCTGCGCGCGTTTCCGAGCAGGAAGGCTGCGGAGGCGGCGAAGAGCGCAACGGGAATCGTGGTGGAGGAAGACGGGCGAGTGTGGCTCTCCGAATTCGGGGCGCGAAACGCCGCGCCGCGGGGAGGGAAAGCGATCGCCGTCGTCGGACCACTGGAGCTTCCCGCAGCGAAGAGCTACGCAGCGGTGCTCTCGTACGCCGTCATGCGGCCCGGCGACAATTCGAGGGTGCATACACACGCGGGCCCCGAAGGCTGGTACGTGCTCGCGGGAGAGCAGTGCCTGGAGACTCCGGATGGCGCCAACAGAGCTCGAGCGGGAGGAACCATGACGGTGCGATCAGGCATTCCAATGGAGCTGAACGTCACCGGTACGAAGCTCCGGCGTGCGTTCGCCCTGGTCATCCACGATGCGGCTCAGCAGAGGGGCGTCCCCTCTGACTGGAAACCGTCCGGAACGTGCAGCAAGTAACGACCGCGCAGCCGCGCGGTCGATTCGCTCGCCGACCAGGGCGTTTGACTTCATCAAAGTGAGCTAGCGGCATCACGGGGGCGTGAATTCCCCGCGCACTCCGGTAATGATCTCCGACGCCACAATGTTCGGATTGTTGTTCTTCTCGATATCCGGGATCGGGAAGCACACCGTACCACCGTACACACCGCCCTGCAGGTACGGCGACCCAACGGCCGGTACCAGCGGGAGATTCAACCGCTCGATGTCGTACGAGCGGTAGCCCTCCAGGAACAGCACCCGCTGCCGCTCGCTCGCGATGAGCGCCGTGATCGACGCCGCATCCGTTGGCCCGGTGTACGGATTCAGGCTCACCGCCGCTCGCATGGTGTTGATGATGGTCACGGCGCTCGCGCCGCCCTGCGCTTCCGCGAGGATCAACTGTGCTTCCGCATAACGCGTGATCGGCTGCGGAATCGCCTGGCCGGCGGCCAGCGTCGCGGCATTGTACTTCGCCGGGATGTAGATCTGGTTCAGCCCATCCGCCGCTGCCGTGTTCAGCCTGATCGTCGCCGAGCGCGGGTCGACCTGGCCGGTCTCCGTCGTCAGGGCGCGCGCCGTGGTCTCGACGGTGAGGGCGCCCGACGTCGAGATCGCATTGTAGATGTGGTTGAAGCGCCGCGCGTTCGTTGCGTCCATGGCAGCGTTGAACACGAAGCCCGCCGGCACGAGCTGCGCGTCGGCAATCGCGCCCGCATTGTTCCGCTGGTACAATCGCACCCGCGCTCGGCCCGAATAGGCGGCGTTCAACACGTTCGTCAGCGATGCCGCTTGCGCCGCCGTGATCGCCGCTGTGAAGCGCTGCTCGGCCAGTGCGAACATCCCCATCTGATTCACCAGCGGACCCTTGTCGAACGCGGCCTGGCACATCGACATGCCGAGCGTGGCGTAGCTGAACCCCGCGTAGAGGTTCGCCTGCGCCGTGAGCGTGTTGATGTTCGGTACCTGCGCAACGGTCCATCCTTTCAGACGTTCGATTGCCGCATCGGCCTCGCCACGCGCCGTCGATAACGGCGTGTAGAGGCCGGTCACGGTCGTGCACGAGTTCACGCCGTAGAAGCCGGACGTGAACGCATTGTCGCGCCGGTCCATGTTCCAGTTGCCGTTGTTCAGCGCGGAGTCGTGCAGCTCGTCGTTGGCCAAACCTTCTGCCACGACGAACGAGCCAAACGCACACTCGAAGTCGCCGATCACGCTGTTGACCATCAGCGTGGCGAACGCGGGGTCCGCGTAGATGTCCACCGGCACGGAGTTGGGTGCCTGCACGTCGAGCATGCCTGACGTGTCGCACGCGGTGGCGACCAGGGCGGCTGCCATCGTGGCGAGCACCGTTCGTCGGGTACGTGTATATGGCATGGGAGTCAGAAGACCAGAGTTAGGCAGAAGCCCGCGGCGCGCGTGCCCCTGTCGTAGAGTCCCGAGTTAGTACCCGAGCCGGACGCCGAGGAGGACGGTGGCAAGCTGTGGATATTCGGTTTGATCCGTGGCGAGATTGCGACTCATGCCGCCGTCGGTATTCACGCTGTTCTCCGGATCGAGCCCGGTGTACTTCGTCCACATGTGCAGATTCCGAGCGGTGAGCGTGACGGCGATCGACTTCGCGCCGACGTAGCGCACCGAGCGCGTCGGCGCATCGAACGTGAGCGACACTTCACGCAGCTTCGCGAAGTTCCCCGACGTGATGTAGAAGTCCTGGAGCTGGCCACTGCCATTCTGTGCGTGCGCGACCTGAATCGGTGAGTACTTCTCCGGGTTGATGTTCTCGAGGCACGCGGCGAACACCTGGCACATCTGCTCGTAGTTCGTGTCGGTCTTCTTGAAGCCGCGCTGGAAATCGATCATCGCGTACAGGCGGAGGCGGCTGTAGCGGAACGTATTGATCCACGATCCGGTCGTCGTCGGCAGCGAGTGGCCGACGCGCACCAGCGGCGCCTGCAGCGATGACGACCCGGGGAAGAAGCACGCGACCGTTCCACCCTTGCCATCGTCGCACGTGAGGTTCGTGGCCTTCTTCGTGGTCGCATCGTACGTGGCGCCCACCACGCGATACGTGAAGATGTCGAACGGCGAGTATCCCACGCGGTGGAACACGACGCCGACCGTCCCCACCGACGTGTTGCCGCCGGTGACATTGATCGACGTGTCCGCGCCGGAGCCCAGCTTGATGATCTTCGCCTTGGTGCCGGCGAGGTTGAACTGCATGTCCCAGCCGTAGTTTCGCGCGGTGAAGACCTGACCCTTGAGCGCGAGCTCGTAGCCCTGCTTGTTGATCTGGCCCGCATTGATGAACTGCGTGCTTGCGCCGAATGCCGTCGAGGGCGCGACTGTGCTCGCGAGGATCGCGTCCTTCGAGACGTCGCGGTACAGCGTGAGGTCCACGCCGACACGATCGCCGAACATGCTGGCCTCGAAGCCGAGCTCCGTGCCGAGCACCCGCTCCGGCTTCAGGTCCGGGTTGCCGATGGTGCTGTTCGTGAGTGTGGTTTGCCCGTTCGGGCCGGCGACGGGAGCGAGCGTCCGAAGCGCCGAGTTGGTGAGCGGCTGCTGTCCCGAGCCGCCGTAGGCGCCGCGGAGGCGCAGCTCGTCGATGAAGCCCGGGAGATGCGACTTCACCGACGGCTCGTCGCTCGCCACCCACGAGGCGCTGATCTTCGGATAGGTCGAGAAGCTCGCGTCACTGCCGAACGCGCTGTTGTTGTCGATGCGTACGGCGCCGGTGACGAAGAGCCGGTTGCTCAGCGCGAACTCCTGCTGCAGGTAGCTGCCTAACGTATTGTTCGCGAGGAGTGACGACGTCGGCGCGCCCTTCAATCCCGTCGCCGAGATCGTCGTGACGCCCGGCGTGGGGAAGTGCTGGCCACTCGCGGTCAGCGCGGTCTGCTTGTTCGTGTAGTACTGAATGCCCAGGGTGGACTTCGCCCCGACGTTCCCCCACATGTTGTACTTCGCCGTCGCGGCGAAGTCGTACGTGTTGTACGTCGTCTGCTGCGTCGTCTCCGAGCGCTGGCCGTCGAACCGCGAGCCCAGGAAGAAGACGATGACCGAGTCCGTCTGGTACGGCAGCAGCGAGTTGAGGTCCTCCATGGTGTAGTCGGTGCCGATCAGGAATCGGCTCGACAGCCATGTGGATGGATCGTACTTGATCGACGCGCTGCCGGTGAACCGCCGCACATCCTGCCAGTTCTCCGTCTGCTGATAGACTTCCGGCGGCGACACGATGCTGCCGCGCGCCCATCCGCACCCGCGCGGCACCGTGGCGAACAGGTAGGGACACGCGGCCTCCGTGCGCTGAGGCAGCGCGAGCTGCGCCCAGATCGCGCCTGCCGAGCCACCCTCGCCCGCGGTAGTCGTCTTACTCGTTAGGTATCCGGCACTCGTCTCGATGCTGACCTTGCTGCTCGGCACGATGGACAGGTTGGCGCGCGCGTTCTTCTGCGTGCGCTCGTTCGACGTGACGATGCCCTCGGCCGAGCTGTACTCGCCGCCGATGAAGTGGCGGTAGATTCCCGCGCCGCCGCTTGCGCTGCCGCTGAAGTTTTGTGTGTTCCCCGTCCGGAACAGCGGCGTGCCGCGCGCCTTCTCGGTCTCCACCATGTTGATCGACCAGACGTCCTTCGTGACGGGGTTGAGCCAGTAGTTCGTGCGGATGCGGCCCTCGGCATTATCGAACCACAGGTTGCCCGTCTGTGCGGAGAAGTTGAAGGCCGACGATCCCGGCGTTCCGCGCTTGGTGATGATGTTGATCACGCCGCGCGCAGCCTCGGTGCCGTACAGCGTTGCCGCCGCCGGACCCTTCAGCACCTCGATGCTGGCGATCTCCTCGGGCGCGATGTCGTTGAAGCGCGACACGATGCCCGTCTGCCCGTTATTGGTGCGCACGCCGTCGATGTAGACGAGCGGCGTCCCCGAGAGCGAGAACGAGCCCACGCCACGCACACGGATCTGGGAGCCCGCTCCCACCTGCCCCGTCGCCGAGATGACGTCCACTCCCGGCGCTCGCCCCGTGATCAATCCCTGCACGGTTGGAACCGCGGTCTGTGCCACAACGTCGGCGGCGTTGACGACGGCGACCGATGTGCCGAGCTCACGAACCTGTGCACCACCAGCCGTCCCGGTGACCACTACCGAGTTCAGCTCGATCACTCGCTCCGACATCTCGATGTGTAGGTCGGTCGAGCCGACAGCCACCGTATCCGTTAACGGGCGAAAGCCGAGGAACCGGATGTTGAGCACGACACTCGATCCCGTTAGGCCCGTCACCTTGAATTTGCCCGACGCGTCGGTGATGACTCCTCGGGGAGGCGTGCCTTCCACGCCGACTTCCACGCCGGCGAGAGGGCGCTGGTTGCCTTGCGCGACGACAGTGCCGGCCACGGTGCCGGTCTGCGCGCGCAAGTGCGATGGAACCGTGAGCAGCAACACCAGGGCGGCGGCTGAGGCAGTCCACGCGTAGATCTTCGAACCGAGCAGCCGTTTCGCGATCATGTGCCAAGCCTCATGATAGGGAGTCTCTTCGACAGGGAAAGCACGAGAGGGAAACCGAGCTCACGGCAACGGCGGCTGTGGCATCACCTTGAGCTCGAGGTGTGATGCCTGCGACGCCGAGCGGTACACGCGCTGCGTCGCCTTGCGGAAGTCGCTCGGCTTCGCCTGGTAGATGTCCATGAACTGGTGCGGGTTCCGGTCGATGAGCGGGAACCAGGTGCTCTGCACCTGCACCATGATGCGGTGGCCCTTCTGGAACGTGTGGTTCTTGTCGCGGAGGTCCCACTCGAGCGGCGTCGGCTGATTGGGCACCATCGGCTCCGGCTTCGTTAGGCTCCGCCGGTACTTGCCCCGGATCACCTCGGCGCCAACGAGCATCTGGTAGTTGCGCATGCGCTGGTCGCGCGGAGCGCCCGCGCCGCCTGCGGCGGTGGGATCGTTAGGGAGCGAGTCGGGATAGACGTCGATGATCTTGACGATGAAGTCCGAGTCCGTGCCCGACGTCGCGACGCGCATCTTGGCGAGGATCGGCCCCGCGATCGTCACGTTCTCCTTGAGCGGCTCGGTCTGGTACGTGAGCACGTCGGGTCGCGTCGACGCGAACCACTGGTCCTCGACCATCCACAGGAAGCCCTGTGTGGGACGCTTCTCGTTCGTGTACGGGACGGGATGCGCCGGATCATCCACGTAGGCGTCGAAGACGGCGCCCGTATCGCGCGGCGGCGACCAGTCGAGCTTCCCGCCAGCGTGCATGTAGAGGCTGCGCGCGGTGGCCTGCTTCGGTGGCCAGCTGTCGTACGTCTTCCACACGTTCGTGCCGCTCTCGAACACGACGGCCTCGGGCAGCGGCTTGTTAGGCGCATCCTTGAGGTAGTGCTGGAAGAACGGGAGCTGGACTTCCTTTCGGAAGTAATCGCCAGTGGACGAGCCGAACTTCACAGGCCCGAGCGAGTCGCCACCGCCCGCCCATCCGCCGTGGTTCCATGGGCCGACGACGAGCGTGCTCTTCGTGCCCGGGCTGTCCTTCTCCATCGTGTAGTAGATACTCATCGGACCATAGAAGTCCTCCTGATCGAACCACCCGGTGACGTTGAGCACCGCGGGCGTGATGCCCTTGAGGTCCTTGAGGACGTTCTGGTCCTGCCAGTACGAGTCGTAGTTCGGGTGATTCAGGAAGTCGTTCCACGTCGGCACCTGGTCGTGGAAGTACTGCTCGTTGATCGCGGCCACCGTGCCGGCCTTGAGGAAGAAGTCGTAGCCGCTGTTGGTGCCGTAGTCGAACCCGCGCGGCCGCTCTGTCGTTGGCGCTGCACCACGTGGCCGCGCATTGCCGGACAGCCAGTTGAACGTGTACTGGAAGCGGAACGCACCGTTATGATGGAAGTCGTCGCCGACGAACATGTCGGACGGTGACGACTGTGGTGACGATGCCTTGAGCGCGGGGTGCGCGGCGATCATCCCCATGACAGTCTGCCATCCCGGGTACGAGATGCCCCACTGGCCAACTCGTCCGTTGTTGTGCCGGATGTTCTTGAGCAGCCAGTCGATGGTGTCGTAGTTGTCGCTGCTCTCGTCGACGTCCTGCGCGCTCTTCTTCACGGGCTTGTAGGGATTCATCACCCGGAACGTCCCTTCCGAGCGGAATTTCCCGCGCGCGTCCTGAAACGCGAAGATGTATCCGTCGCGATCGAACTCCGGCGACGGGCCGAGCACGCGCTTGTAGTCGGTGAGGCCGTAGGGTGGAATGCTGTACGGCGTGCGAAGGAGCATGATGGGCACCGCCACCGACGTGTCCTTCGGCGTGTAGACGATGGTATACAGCTTCACCCCATCGCGCATCGGCACCATGTACTCGGCCTTGTCGTAATGCTGGCGAGTGTAGAGCGAGTCGGGCTGTCCACCGTCGCGCTGCGCATGCGCGGATGAGCGAAGCGAGCTGAGCGCGAGGAGGGCAGCGGCGAGCGTCACCGTGCGCCCACAGTGAATTCTGATCATGGCCTGGCCTCTGAAACCGGGGGAGTTCCTCAGGAGGGGGCGGGGCAGACGTACGACTGGCACCGTGGTGGATACCACATTGGTGTACCAGATCGTGGTATGCAAGGGGACGTGGTCGTGCGTCGTCGCGCGCGCTACGTTTGCCGGCGTCTGCCCAAAACAGGCACACGACACGACCCCACCTCGCTCAGTGGCCATCATGAGAATCACTCAATCAGTTGGGTTGCTGGCTCTTCTCTCGATCGCGGTAGCCACCACCAGTGACGCGCAGGTCGAGGCTCGGTATGCGAAGACCGAGGTCCGCGTGCCCATGCGCGACGGCACGCAGCTGTTCACCGTGGTGTATGCGCCCCGCGATACGAGCCGGCGCTACCCGATCATGATGACGCGCACGCCGTACAGCGTGGGCCCCTACGGACCTAACGCGTATCCGCGTGCGGTCGGCCCCTCACCGCGCTTCGCCGACGAGGGCTTCATCTTCGTCTATCAGGATGTGCGCGGGCGCTTCATGTCCGATGGCGACTTCAAGCACATGACGCCGTGGAAGGGGATGCCCGGGGCCGCCAAGACGGACGAGAGCACCGATGCCTACGACACCATCGACTGGCTGGTGAAGCACGTCCCGCATAACAATGGCCGAGTCGGCGCGTGGGGTATCTCGTACGGTGGGTTCTTCGCCGCGGCGTCGCTCGTGAACTCGCATCCCGCGCTCAAGGCCGTCTCGCCGCAGGCACCGCAGGCCGACTGGTTCCTCGGTGATGACGTTCACCACCACGGCGCGTTCTGGCTCGCGAGCGCGTTCGACTTCTTCACCACGAGCGGCCGCGCGCGACCGAAGCCGACGACGGAGCGTCCGGCACGGTTCGACTTCGGCACCGACGACGGCTACGCGTTCTTCATGAACCTGGGATCGCTGGAGAACGCGGACAAACAGTACATCAAGGGTGCTGCGCCGTTCTGGAACGACATGATGACTCACGGCACGTATGACGCGTTCTGGCAGGCGCGAGCCGTGGGGCCGCATCTCCGCAATGTGAAACCGGCGGTGCTCGCCGTGAGCGGATGGTACGACGCGAACAACCTGCGCGGCGCGCTCATCGTGCACGAGAGCATCGAGAAGCAGAGTCCGAAGACGTCGAGCCGCATCGTGCTCGGCCCGTGGTCGCACGGGCAGTGGAGCCGCGGCACCGGCGAGACGCTCGGCGACCTGCGATTCGGGTCGATGACCAGCCAGTTCTTCCGTGACAGCGTCGAGTACCCGTTCTTCGAGTATTACCTGAAGGGCGCGGGCACAGGTGAGCCGGCGCTCGCCGAGGCGACGGTCTTCGAGACGGGAACCAATCGCTGGAGGACGTTCGACGCGTGGCCGCCGAAGAGCGCCGCGGGGCGAATGCTATACCTGCACGCCGGTGGCAAGCTGTCGTTCGCGCGGCCGTCGGGCGACGAGGGCGGGGCCGGCTACGAGCAGTACGTGAGCGACCCGGCGAACCCGGTGCCGTTTCTCCGAGAGAAGAACACGGGCATGAAGCCCGACTACATGGCGCTCGATCAGCGCTTCGGGGCCAAGCGGCCCGATGTCCTCGTGTATCAGACCGAGCCGCTGACGGAGGACCTAACGATTGCCGGATCGATCAAGCCGAACCTGTTCGTGTCGACGACCGGGACCGACGGTGACTGGATCGTGAAGGTGATCGACGTGTATCCCGACAGCGCCGGTGCGCCCTCGGGAGATGCGCAGGGCGGGTTCCAGGAGCTCGTGCGTGGCGATGTGATGCGGGCGAAGTTCCGGAACAGCTATGCGCGTCCGGAGCCGATGGTGCCGGGGAAGACGACGAAAATCGCGTTCGGCATGGATGACGTGCTGCACACGTTCAAGAAGGGGCACCGGATCATGATCCAGGTGCAGAGCAGCTGGTTCCCGCTGGTGGATCGCAATCCGCAGACGTTCGTCGACATCTATCACGCGAAACCGACGGACTTCAAGAAAGCGACGCAGCGCGTGTATCGGTCCGGCGCGCAGGCGTCGGGGATCGAGCTGCAGGTGTTACCCGCGGGAGGGGCGCAGCCGGTAGTTCCCTGACCTCACTTGCCCCGTTTCGCCAACTCCTCCTTCCACGCCGCGAGCACCTCGGCTTCTCGTTTCATCGATAGCCCGTTGATCTTGCCTTCGAGCGTCGCGGCCTGCTCTTCGGCGGACCGTGTCTTGTGCCAGTCGAGCGTGTCTTTCGCCGTGACGGCGAGCGGGCGGAAGGTGAGGCCCTTCGCGAGTGCTTTCGCCGCGCTCCGCCGCTGGTACCCCGCCGTACGCCCGTACGGCGGCTGCCAGACCGTCATCTGCGTCCACGGCCGGATGCCCTGCGCCTGCAGGAACTCCCACGGCACCCACGTGAACTGCGCGCCGGCCGTGGTGACCGCTTTGACGCCGTACAACATCTCGGCGATCGTGAGCGGCTTCTCGGGACCGATCGCGTTGTACGTTCCGAACTCTCGCATCTCCGCCATGCGGATCATCCACTCGGCGAGATCGCGTGAGTCGATGAACTGACACGGATCGTCCGGCTTGTCGGGCGCGAGCACTTCCCCGCCCTGGTCGATGCGCGCCGGCCAGTACGTGAACCGGTCGGTGCGATCGAGCGGCCCGACGATGAGGCACGGCCGGATGATCGTGTTGATGCCCGGATACTGGTTCTGCACTTCCACTTCGGCGCGGGCCTTGAACGCGCCGTAGTTCGACGGGTTGCTCGACGCCGCGAGCTGCCGCTCGTTGCGCTGATCGGGTTGATAGGGGTCGAGCCCCTCGGGCATCGGCACCAGAGGACTGTTCTCGTTGATGCCGATCTCGCTCTGATCGCGGTAGACCGACGTCGTCGAGATGAACATGTAGTGTTTGGTATTTCCCTTCAGGTATTGCGCGGCGTTCTTGACCCAGAACGGAAGCGTCGTCGGATTGTCGATCACGACGTCGAACTTCTTGCCCTTCAGCGCGCTCGTGTCGCTGTTGAGATCACCGATGAGCTCTTCGGCGACCTTTCCCTTGAAGAGCCCGGGCCGCGTCTTGCCGCGATTGAAGAGCGTCACGCGATGTCCGCGCGCGAGCGCATAGTCGACCTGCTCCGGGCCGGTGAAGCCGGTGCCCCCGAGGATGAGAATGTTGAGCGGCGCGGGTGCGCGTCCGGGATGCGGCCGCGTGCGCGGCACGTCGGCCTGAAGCGGGAGCTTCGCGAGCGGTGAAAGACCGAGAGCGCCACCGATCGCGGCGGTCTGCTTCAGGAAGGTGCGCCGATTGGACATTGGTTCGCTCCGACGAGACACGAGCACGATGTGCGACGGGGGAGGTTGTCACCCGATCTGCATTTTCACAAGGTGGCCCACTACGCGTCGAGCGCGAACGCGCCGCGCACGTCGCGCAGGACAGCCTCCGTGATGGCGTCGGCGCACTCGCTGCCCGCGCGCAGGACATCCGTGACGTATGCGCGGTCGCACGCGAGCTCGGCACGCCGAGCGCGTATCGGTGCGACCAGCGCTTCGAGGACGCCCTCGAGCCGTCGCTTGAGCGCCACGTCTCCCAGGCCGCCGCCTCGGTAGCGTTCCTTCAGCTCGTTGACCGTCGTTAGGTCCGGGTCGAACGCATCGAGGTAGGCGAAGACGACGTTCCCCTCCACGCGGCCCGGGTCCGAGGCCCGAACGTGGCCGGGGTCGGTGTACATCGCCCGTACGAATCGGCGGATCTCGTCGGTCGTGGCGCTGAGTGGGATCGCATTGCCGAGTGACTTGCTGGCCTTCCGGCCATCGACGCCCGGAAGGCGCGGTGTGTTCGAGAGCAGCGCCCGGCACTCGGGCAGGACGGACGCACCCGCAAGGCGATTCACGCGGCGCACGATCTCGTTGGTCTGCTCGATCATCGGAAGCTGGTCATCCCCTACGGGGACGAGCGTCGCGCGGAATCCGGTGATGTCCGCAGCCTGGCTGACCGGATAACACAGGAAGCCCGCGGGGATGTCGCGCTCGAAGCCGCGCAGCTCCACCTCCGCCTTCACCGTCGGGTTGCGCTCCAGCCGTGCGACCGTGACGAGATTCAGGTACAACATCGTCAGCTCGGCCAGGGCGTTCAGTCGTGACTGCACCGCGATCGTGGTCTGTGCGGGGTCGATTCCGACGGCGAGGTAATCGAGGGCGACCTCGGGCACGTGCTGGGCAACGTGCGCGGCGCGTCCGCTCGAGTCGGTGAGTGCCTGCAGATCGGCGATCAGCAGCGTCTGCGCACACCGGCCCTGAAGAGCGAGCCGGGAGCGCAGCGAGCCGGCGTAGTGCCCGAGATGGAGTGGGCCGGTAGGACGATCGCCGGTGAGTATGACGTCGGTCGCGTCGACCTGGTGCCGGCGTTCGTCAGCGCGAGAGTGTGCAAGGATGTTGGCGGACATGGTGAGAAGCTCCTCGGAACGTGAGTGAGGTCGGCTCGACACCGGGCGAAACGAAAAAGGGCCGCTCGATGGCGAGCGACCCCGACGTGTGTGCGCAGGCGGATGGATGTGCGCTAGCGGGCCGCTCGGAGAGAGGGCCAGCACCAGGACGTCCGTGTACGCGCGATCGAGTATGTCATGCGTTCAAGATAGCGGCCAGCGTCGTCAGAGCGAAGGGCTGAATGGCGCCTAACGCTGTTGGCCGGCTCAGGCGGGGCGCGGCGCCTCGACCGGCTTCGCGGTCGTGAGTCCGCGCAGATTCCGTTTCAGACGGACTCGCCACATCCAGTACAGCAGTATCACGAGCGGGCTGACGCCGAGAGCGATGGCGAGCGGGACGATGCGGATCCGCTCGGGAATGAACTTCGTCTGGCCAATGAAGAACGAGCCCGACGCCATGAACAGACCGAACGACATCCGCCAGAGATGTCGCGCCAGCCGGCGTGTGCCCTGAATGCCGCCGGCCCAGATCATCCGGGCGTCACCGATCGCGGCGAGCGAGATGACCGTGGCCAGGAAGAACGACATTCCGGCGGGCACACCCTCGATCTGATGTCCTGGCCTGCCAAGCGCGGTGTATCCGGAAAGGAATCCCGCCGCGGCGAACCCAATCGCCAGCACCAAGAGCGCGATGTCCACTCGGCGGCCTTGTCCAGGCAGCGGCCTGACCGTGGTGTACGCTGTGAACACGAAGTAGGCGAGGACCGCTCCGCCGGCGAAGCTTCGCTTGCCCTCGTAGAGGGAGATGCCCACCGCGGTGAGACCGGTGGCGATCATCGCGGCGACGAAGACCAGGCCGCTGCGGCGATGCCACGCCCCTCCTTTGCGGACCGCGAGGCCAAGGAAGCCGGCCGCAATGGCAATCAGGCCTGTGCCGAAGTGAAACGCGAGGGCCACAAAGGGCAGCCCAGTCGACGTCGCGAGTGTCAGGCGTTCGGTCACAGCTCCACCTCCAACCGGCTCGTATGCAGAAGCGCTACGTATTGGTTTCCCATACGAGTGGGCTGGCGGATCGGTTTCAGGCTCGCCCGCCCGTGGGCATGCGCCGGTTGTGCGGACGACCCGGCGATGCTACCTATGGGCTGATCGGACGTTAGGCGTGACGGAGGCCCATGCTGCCCAGGACTGGCCACATCGCGCACTTCCTCTCGACGTCAGGGCGAAACAATGGCAAACACCGACTCTTGCGTGACGGTCCACATGGCCGCGAGCCTCGACGGCTTCATCGCCAGAAAGGATGGGAGCGTCGACTGGCTCGAGACCGCGGACGAATTCGTCGGCGGAGACACCATGGACCCGAAATCCGTCGCAGCGTTTCTCGAGACGATCGACTGCTACGTCATGGGATCGCGAACCTATGAGACCGCTTTGCGGTTTGCGAATAGCGGCTTCGGGTGGTCGTACGGCGACAAACCAACCTTCGTCCTCACCCGTCGCGAGTTGCCGAAGATCCGGGATACCGTCGAGTTCTACTCGGGCGATCTCGCGCAGTTCGTGCATGGCCGCCTGCGGCCCGCGTTCCGTAGCATCTGGTTCGTAGGAGGCGGTGCAGTCTCCGGCGAGTGCCTTCGTCTCGGGCTCGCCGACGAAGTTCGCTATACGATCCTCCCGATCCTGATCGGTGACGGGATCCCTTTCTTCGAGAAGCTCGGGCGAGACGTCGCCCTCCACCTGGCGGAGGTCAAAGCCTACGTGAGCGGCATGGTCGCGCTTCGTTACGAGGTGCGGGGATCGGCCGGAGCTCCCGCGAAGCACCTTGATGCCTAACGCCCTGTGGGGGCTTTCGGCTGGTGCCGACGTCGGTCTTCGCACAGAATTCGACGCTGGATGTGCCGAGATAAGGAATCGGGCAAGACCGATTTACCGGGGCAGGCCATTCGAGCATCGATAGTTGTATCCTGGATCACCACGGCCTAACGAACCGTTGCCGCTGGGGAACTTCTGCTGGCGACGCGGGTGATGGAGAGGCTCACCGTCGCCATTGTTCATGAGCCGGGCGAGTCCCGATCGGGTTTCGGGGCTAAGGCCGGGCGCATCCCCTGGAGGTTTGTCGATGCCGAATCCCGCGACCAGGCAGCTCCTGCGCCGCCACGCCGTCGCCTTCGCCGTCTCATTCGTAGCGCTGACGGCGGCCCTGCTCGCGAATTACGCGGTGAAGAAATTGCCGGAGCTCGGCGCGATCGGAGTTCCGACCGCTACCATGGTCGAGGCACTGCTGCTCGCGGTTCCGTTCACGGCGGCGATGACGATCCCGATGGCCGTCTTCGTTGCCGTGCTCTCGGTTTTCACGCAGCTCGGCGCCGAGGGCGCGCTCGGCGCAGCGCGCCGGGAACGCGACGGCGTCCGCCGCCTGGTCGCTCCGGTGCTCGGGGCGGCCGCCGTTGTCGCCGTGATGACGCTGGTGTTGAACGCCGAGATCGTGCCCCGCGCGAACGAGCGGTTGGCGGCGATAAGCGCCGGTGGCGCGGCCGCGCAGGGCGACCGCATGATGACGATGGGAGAGCTGCGGGAGGCGGCGCGGAGCGCCCGGGCGGACGCCGGGACGGACGCCCTCGCGCGGGCGACCTACTACGAGGTCGAGATCCAGAAGAAGTACGCCCTCGCCGCCGCGTCCCTCGTTCTGGCGCTGGCAGCCGTGGCCATCGCGG
>Ga0310810_10004258_pt1 | contig 15802 bp, 16 predicted proteins | sample NCmetagenome_FD_207641 | JGI IMG/M metagenome (GOLD analysis project Ga0310810, IMG submission 207641) | Soil microbial communities from experimental microcosm in Duke University, North Carolina, United States - NC | ecosystem: Engineered > Artificial ecosystem > Soil microcosm > Unclassified ...
CAGCTCCCGCCACCGCCAGTGGTGCGGGAGCACGCGGGTGGTCCGCTCGGGCGGCAGCAGCGAGTGGAGCACCGTCCAGAGCGGGGCCACCGCGAGCGCGTCGAGGCGCGCCGAGTAGGCGGCGGGGAGCTGGGCGTCGCGGGTGGAGAGGCCGGAGCTCACGACCGCGGCCTCAGCTCGTCGCGCGCGTCGGCCAGCCGATCCGCGGCGGCGCGCACGTCGGCGAGCCGGTCCGGGCGGTGGATGAAGCGCGGGTCGGTGGTGTAGCCGTCCCAGCTCCCCATGTAGCCGGGCTCGGAGAGCCCGAGCGCGTGATCGGAGATCTGCGCCGGGTTGGTGAAGTCGGCCATGATCCCGACCTCGTTGTGGATGGGGGGCCGGTGCCCGTCCATGAACGCCTTCAGCGCGGACGGCTGCGGGCCGTGTGGCAGCCCCACCGGATGCACCGTCACCATGCCCTCGCGGATCACCCCGCCGCGGCTGAAGAAGTCGCCGAAGTGATACCCGATGGTCTCGCAGTAGTCGAGGTTCCGGTGGAAGAACGGCAGCCACATGCCCTCCTTCTCCACCGACCGCACCGTGAACACGCAGAGGTAGCAGCCGGGGAGACGAAAGACGGTGTGCCCCGAGGGCGGCACGTGCGAGCGGTCCGCGGTGAGCGGCCGCACGTCCTCGACCGCGAAGCGGTACGGGAGATACTCGCCGCGCCAGCCCACCACGTCGAAGGGATGCGTGGGGTGGACGCGCCGGGTGTAGACCGAGCCCACCTTCGACACGATCTCGAAGCGCCCGGCCTCGTTCCGGGTGTCGAGCGTGCGGGGGAACCGGTAGTCGCTCCGGCTGTGCGTGATGAACTGCCCGGTGGTGGCCGCCTCCGACTTCTCGGGGTCGCCCGCGAAGCTCTCGTAGACCCAGTAGTACTGTGGCCCCGCCGCGGCCTCGAAGCGGTGCGGGATGCCCTTGGGCACCACCAGGAAGTCGCCGCGTCCGTAGGCGATGGGGCCGAAGAGCGTCTCGAGCACGCCGCCGCCCTGGTGAATGAAGAACACCAGGGTGGCGGAGTGGTGCTCGAAGAAGTAGTCCATCGGCGCGGCGGGAGCGGTCACGCTCATGGTCACGGTGGCGTTGGCCACGAGACGCGTCATTCCACGGTACACGTCACGCGCCTCGGTGAACCGCGCGATGCCGAGCGCATGATGGATTCCCCCCAGCGGCCGCAGGGGCGACTCCCAGAGCGGCGCGAAGCCCTCGAGCACGCGGGTCTCGCCGGGAAGCCAGTTGTTCGGCGGGTACAAATGGTAGGTGTGGGTGACCTTGCCCGCGAAGCCGCCGCGGCCGTGCTCTTGCTCGCACACGTGGCGGAGCAGCGGGCCCGCGTGGGGGGCGCGCGGCACGATGCCGACCTCCGGGACTCCGCTGAAGTACTCGAACTTGTCCATGCTCGGGCGGCCAGCCGCATTCTATCGTGGGACGGGGGCGTCGAGAAAGGGCTCCAGCGCGGTCAGCAGCTCGGCCGGCTTCTCGATGGGCGGGCAGTGCGCGCAGGCCGGGATCTCGACCAGCGTGGCGCCGCGGATCCCGGCCGCGAGCTCCCGGGCCAGCGCGGGCGGGGTGGTGACGTCGAGGGTGCCGACCACGACCAGGGTGGGATTGGCGATGGCCGCGAGCGCGGGGCGGAGATCGAGGGCCGCGAGGGCGCGGCAGGCGGTCGCGAAGGCCTCGGGCCGGGCGCGCCGCAGGACGGCGGTCTGGCGCTCGATCACCTCCGGGCGGGCCGCGATGAACGCGTCGGTGAACATGCGACGCACCGCGGTGTCCACGACCGCGTCCATCCCGGCCGCGAGGGCGCGCTCCGCCATCCCGCGGAGGGGCGCCCTGGCCTCCTCGGGGAAGGCGGCCGCGGTGTCCACGAGGGCGAGCCGGCGGATGCGGGTGCCGTGGCGCGCGGCCAGCGCGGTGGCCACGAACCCGCCGAAGGACATGGCCACCACGTCCGCGCCCGCCAGGGGGAGCACCGCGAAGAGCTCGGCCACCCGGTCGGCGTAGTCCTCGATGCGCGGGCCGGCCGGCGTCGACGCGCCGAACCCGGGCAGGTTGAGCGCGGTGACCCGCCGCGAGCGCGCCAGGCGCGGCACGATCGGGTCGAACACGGTACGATCGGTCAGGAGCGAGTGCAGCAGCAGCAGGTCGGGGCCGCGGCCCGTCTGGACCAGGTCGAAGTCCGCGCGGGCCGCGGTCACCGGGCTAGCAGTGCCGGCAGGGCGGGAACTCCCGCGAGTAGACCGGCTGCTCGAGGAATTTCTGCGGATCGTAGGTCCAGAACTGGCTGACGGCGGGATAGGTGTGGATCACCGTGTTCTGGAGCACGCCTCCGACCTTCTCCACCTTCCGGATATAGATGTTCTGGGTGGGGTTGCCGTAGGCGTCGATCTTGATCGGCCCGCGCGGCGCGTCCTTGATCTCCACCCGGCGCAGCGCGGCCATCAGGGCGGCCCGGTCCTCCACGCGCCCGCCGACCGCCTTCACCGCCTCCTCGATCACCCGCGCGCCGGTGTAGCAGTTCTCCGAGTAGAAGGACGGGGGGCGCGAGTAGGCCTTCTCGAACGCGGCGCGGAAGCTGCGGTTGGCCGGCGTGTCGAGCGCGGCCGAGTAGTGGTGGGCGCTGACCACGCCGATCGCCTCGTCGCCGAGCTGCGAGAGGACGTGCTCGTCGTTGTAGGTGCCGCCCGCGATCAGCGGGATGCGGCCCTTGAGGCCGCTATCCGCGTACTGCTTGGAGAAGAGCACGCTCCAGCGCCCCAGGGCCACCACGAACACCGCGTCCGCGTCCCGCTTCACCTGGGCCAGGTACGGCGCGTAGTCCTGGATGTTGAGCGGCACCCAGATCTTCTGGATGACCTGCCCGCCGTTGTCCTCGAAGGACTTGTGGAAGCCGCCGACCGTCTCCCAGCCGAACGCGTAGTCGAGCCCGATCGTGACCACCTTCCTGTACTTGAGGGTCTTCGCCGCGTACTCCCCGAACGGGTGCATGTTGCCGCCCGCCGAGAAGCCGGTGCGGATCAGCCACTTCGGCCGCTTCCGCTGGGTGAGGTCGTCCGCCGAGTTGATCGGGTAGATGGTGGGGATGCCGGCCGCCTCGATCGGCGGCACCAGCGCGTAGGCCACGTTGGAGAGGATGACCCCGGCGAGCAGGTTGACCCGATCGCTGTCCACGAGCTTCCGGAGCTTCGCCACCGCGGTGGCGGGCTGGCCCTCGGTGTCCTCCAGGATGACCTCGAGCTTGCGGCCGGCGATCTGCATGCCGTGCTCCTGCCAGTACAGCTCGCAGCCGCTGTACATGTCCTTGCCGGCCTGGGCGATGGCGCCGGAGAGCGGAGAGAGGAACCCGATCTTGATCGGCGCCTGGGCCGCGGCGGGAGCGGGCCCCGCGCCCACGAGCAGCGAGACGGCCCCCATCAGGAACGTCCCCTTTAGGATTGCCGGAACGCGCATGGGTGCAGCTCCTTTCCGGGCCTGGGCCCGGGACAGTCTACCCCTTCGACCCCCAAGTGGGATATATGAGCGGGGTGCGTGTCGAGTTCCTGCTGACCGCGGTGGTGGGGCTGGGCGCGCTCTCCATCGACATGTTCCTGCCGTCGCTGCCCGCGATCGCGACCGCCTTCGCGGCGCCGCCTGCCACCGTGCAGCTCACGGTGACCCTCTTCCTCATGGCCTTCGCGCTCTCCCAGCTGGTCTACGGCCCGCTCTCGGATCGCTACGGGCGCCGCGGGGTGCTGCTCGGAGGCCTCGCCCTCTACGCGGTGGCCGGCCTCGCCTGCGCGTTGGCTCCCGGCGTGGGCGTGCTCATCGGCGCGCGGGTGCTGCAGGCCCTGGGAGGTGGCACCGGCCCGGTGGTGGCGCGGGCGGTGGTCCGCGACCTCTACGACCGCGAGCGCGCAGCCCGGGTCTTCTCCTACATGAGCATGGCCCAGTCGCTCAACCCGATGCTGGCCCCGATCCTCGGCGGCTACGTGCACGAGGCCTTCGGCTGGCGCGCGATCTTCTGGGTCCTGGCCACCCTCGGCGCGCTGTTCGTGCTGCTGATGGCGGTGGGTGTGCGCGAGACCAACGTGCGGCGCGATCCCACCGCGCTGCACCCGGGGCGGATGGGCCGCAACCTCGCGGTGCTGCTCGGCGACCGGAGCTACCTCGGCTACGTGCTCGTCAACGCGCTGATGTTCGGCGGGCAGTTCGCGTTCATCTCGGGCTCGTCTTTCGTGCTGATCGGCGTGCTGGGCGTCTCGCCGAGCGTCTTCGGCCTCTGCTTCGGCGGGGTGGCCTTCGGCATCATGACCGGCACGTTCCTCTCCGGCCGCTTCGGCGGCCGGATCGGGCTCGACCGCACCATTGCCCTGGGGACGGCCCTGGGGGCGGCCGCGGGCCTCGCGCTGGCCGCGCTTGCGTGGAGCGGCGTCCTGACGGTGGCCGCGGTGATCGCGCCCATGTACGTGTTCGCGGTGGGGCTCGGGCTCACCCTGCCCAACGGCATGGCGGGAGCGATCGGCCCCTTCCCGCGCATGGCCGGGCTCGCCGCCGCGGTGGCAAGCTTCCTCCAGCTGACCGGCTCCGCGCTCTACAGCATGGCGGTCGGGCGCTTCTTCGACGGCACCGCGCGGCCCATGGCCACCGCGATCGCGCTGGCGGGCGTCGCCGCGCTCGCGTGCTTCCAGGGGCTCCGGTCGAGGCGGGCGCCGGACGTGCTAGCATGAGCGCCATGGCCGCCCGCCGCGCCAAGATCATCCGCTTCCCCACCCGCCCCGAGCCCCGGAGCGGCCGCCCCACCTCGAGCCTGCCCGCGGGGAGTCTCCCCGCGGGGAGCCTGGTAGAAGCACGCCGCTGCCGGGATCAGTCGGAGGCCCTGGTGGTGCGCGGGCTCCTCGAGAGCGAGGGCATCCGGGTGGTGCTCCAGAGCCGGCTCGCCCAGTCCGTGTATCCCTTCAGCGTGGGCGACCAGGGCGAGGTGCTGCTCCTGGTGGCCGCGGCGGACTTGCCCCGGGCACGGGCGGTGCTGGCGCGGCGGGCTTAGGGCCTGCCCTCACCGCCCCTCACCCTCACCGCCCCTCACCCTGCCCTCTCCCCTGAGGGGAGAAGGAGGATAGGGTGGAGCTACCGGTAAAACTTGTCGGGGTCGGGGTCCTGCTTGCTGTTGAACGCGCGGCCCATCTCCTTGGCCTCGTCGGTGTGGTAGTAGTTCGCGACCAGGTGGTCGATGGTGAGGCGGGACATGCCGGTGACCCCGTTGTGCCGCGCGTGGAAGGCGGCCTTGAGCGCGGCCAGGGCCTGCGGCCCGCGCTTCTTCAGCTCCTCGCACAGCGCCTCGGTGCGCGCGCGCAGTAGGGCGTGGGGCACCACGTCGTTGGCGAGGCCCATCGCGTGCGCCTCCTTCGCGCTGTACTTGCGGTTGAGATACCAGATCTCCTTGGCCCGCTTGCGCCCGACCGAGTCCTCGAGATACCACGTCCCGAACCCCGCGTCGTAGGAGCCCATGGCCGGGCCCACCTGGCGAAACGTCGCCTGCTCGCTCGCCACCGTGAGGTCGCACATGTTGGCGAGCACGTTGCCCCCGCCCACCGCGAAGCCGTTGACCATGGCGATGACCGGCACCGGCATCATGTCGATCAGGGTGTAGAGGTCGACCACCGGCGGCACGTTGTGGTAGTGGAGCTGGCCGTCGTTGGGCTCCTTCTCGCCCCCGATGCAGAAGAAGCGGTCGCCCGCCCCGGTGATCACCACCACGCGCACCCCCGCGTCGGTACGCGCCTCGTTGAGTGCCTGGATCATCTCCAGCACGGTCTGGCGCCGGAAGGTATTGCCCTTGTCGGGCCGGTTGATGGTGAGCCAGGCGATCTGGTTCTTGACCTCGAAGAGGATGTCCGTGTAGGCCATGGTGGCGACTCCTTCGTCGACGGGTTAGCGGTCGGGGAGACGGAACAGGCGGCGCGCGTTGTCGGTGACCATCGGGCCGAGCGTCTCGAGCGGCACCCCGCGGAGCGCGGCCACGTGGGCGGCGGTGATCGCGACCCACGCGGGCTCGTTGCGCTGGCCGCGGTGCGGGTGCGGGGGCAGGAACGGGCAGTCGGTCTCCAGCACCAGGTGGTCGGCGGGCACGAAGCGGGCGACCTCGGGGAGGGCGCGCGCGTTCTTGTAGGTCACCGGACCGGCGAGGGAGATGAAGAGGCCCAGGTCGAGGCAGCGCCTGGCCACCGCCACGTCGCCCGAGAAGCAGTGCATGACCCCGCCGATCAGGGCGACGCGCTCGTCGGCCAGAATCGCGAGCGCCTCCCGGTGCGCCTCGCGGCAGTGGATCACCACCGGACGCTCGAGCCGGCGGGCCATGTCGAGCTGGCGGCGGAACACCGCGGCCTGGACGGCGGGCGGCGAGAGATTGCGGAAGAAGTCGAGCCCCATCTCGCCGAGCGCCACCACCTTCCCGGAGCCGCGCGCGAGGCGCTCCATCGCCTCGAAGTCGGCCTCGGTCGCCTCCGCCGCGTCGTGGGGATGGATGCCCACGGTGGCGTGCACGGCGTCGAGGCGCTCGGCGAGCGCCACCGCGGCGGGGTTGGTCTCCCGGTCGGTCCCGATCGTCACCATGCCGGTGACGCCCGCGGCGCGCGCGCGCTCGAGGACGCCGTCGAGGTCCTCGACGAGATCGGGAAAGTGCAGGTGCGCGTGGGTATCGAAGAGCGGCGGTGGCGTCATCGCGTGCTGGGTCTCTCCGGCTCTGCCCTCACCTTCATGATCCGCGGACCGTCCATCTCCACGATCGTCCAGCGGTAGCCATCCGCGGCGGTCGTGGTGCCCGGCCGCGGGACCGCGCCCAGACGGTGCAGCAGGAACCCCGCGACCGTCTGGTAGTCCGGCGACTCGGGGAGCGGCAGCCCGACCTGCTCCCGCAGGTCGCGGATGGTCGCGGTCCCGTCGATCATATAGGAACCGTCGGCGAGGCGGGACACCGACGAAAGGCGCGAGCTCTCCCGCTCGTCCCGGATCTCGCCCACGATCTCCTCCAGGAGATCCTCGGTCGTGACGAGCCCGGCGACCTGGCCGTACTCGTCCACCACCAGAGCCAGGTGCAGGCGACTCGACTGGAACTGGCGCAGCACCGCGCTGACCGGCGCGCTCTCCGGCACGAACAGCGGCGGATGCATGAGCCGATCGAGGTTCACCGGCTGCTCCAGGGCCGCGCAGCGGAACAGGTCCTTGATCACCACGACCCCGAGCGCGTTCTCGATCGATCCCCGGAAGACGGGCAGGCGGGTGTGGCCGAGCCGGGCCGCCTGCCGCAGAACTTCGGCGGGCGGCGTCTCGATGTCGAGACCCAGGATGTTCGGGCGCGGCACCATCACCAGGCGCACCGGGGTATCCGTGAACTGGAACACGCGGTTGACCAGGTCGCGCTCGCCGGCCTCGAAGACGCCCTGCGTGGTGCCCTCGCGGACGAGGTACTTCACCTCCTCCTCGGAGACCAGCGGGGCGGCCGGCGCGTCGGCCTGCCCGATCAGGGTGAGGATGAGCCGGGCGGCCCACGTGAGGACGCGCCCGGGCCCCGCGAGGAGGCGCATCAGCCCCGCGACCGGCCGCGCCACGAGGGCGGCCAGCCGCTCCGGGTCGCGCAGGGCCAGCGCCTTGGGCGTGAGCTCGCCGATGACCAGCGACGCGAACGCGATCACGAGGACCACGATCGCGAGCGCGACCGACCGGCCCCAGGCGCCGGGCAATCCCGCCTCGTGGAGCCAGGGGGCGAGGGCCTCCGCCGCGGCGGCGCCGCCCACCGCGGAGGCGAGCGTGCCGGCCAGGGTGATCGCGATCTGGATGGTGGCGAGGAGCGCGTCGGGATTCTTCTTGAGGGCCACCGCCGTTGCGGCGCCGGCCACGCCCTCGGCGCGCAGCTGCGCGAGCCGTGAGGGGCGCGCGGAGACCAGCGCGAGCTCGGAGCCGGCGAAGAACGCGTTGGCCAGGATCGACACGCCGATGAGCAGGACTTCCACCCAGATGCTGTCCATCGCCCGTCCCTCAGGGAATCACGGTGAACCGCAGTCGGCCGATGAGCTGGCCCGAGGCGGTGATGACGTCGACGCGATAGTGGCCCGCGATCGGGGGCTGCAGGTCGGTGTAGCGCGAGTAGGTGCGGAAGCCGCGTCGGCGGCCGCCCTGCACCGGCGTCGGGAGGGCCACGTAGGCCACCCGCTCGTGGTCGCGCCACCAGACGTGCCCGATGGCCTGCCGCACCCCGGCCGGCGCATACACGGCGGTGTAGGCGGCCAGCTCACCCCACTCCATCACCGTCGCGGCGCTGAGCACGCCGCCTTCGACCGGCTCCACCGGCTGCATCTCGGTGACCGCGCGTGCCACCACCGCGCGGGCCAGGAAGAGCGGCGCGGGCGGGACGAGGATGCGCCCGGCCCACACCAGACCGATCGCGAGCACCGCCGCGCCCAGCGCGCGGGCGTGGGCGCGAAGCCACCCCGCGCCGCCGCGACGGAACGCGGGAGCCAGCGCGAGGGCCGAGAGCACCGCGCCTCCCTCGAGGGCCAGGATCGGCCGCACGCCGACCAGGGGCAGCGCCACGTTGAGCGCGGCGAAGATCGAGAAGCCCAGGAGGGCGTGGTTCAGCCAGGGGCGCGGGTGCACGAGCCAACGATAGAGCGGGTCGATCGCGGTCACCAGCGCGCCGGCGGCCACCGCCGCCGGGAAGGCCACGTTCGGCGAGTCGAGGGTGGCCGCCGCGTAGTAGGCGGGGAGCACGAAGAGCAGCAGGTTGTGGTAGAGGGTCTGGATCGTGTAGTCGGCCGCGGTCAGCACGAGCCGCTGGCCGCGCTCGAGGAGCGGGGACCGCAGCTCGGTGATCAGCACGAAGAGCAGCCACAGCAGGAGCAGGTAGCCGACGATCCAGCCCACGTGCGGCAGGCCCCGCCGGAACACGAGGAGGGCGGCCAGCCCCAGGGCCAGCGAGACGATCGAGATCGGCCAGCCCCCGAGCCAGCCGACGATCGGCAGGCGGGCCGCGGACGGCGCAGGCGGCTCGGTCACGTCGCCGCGGAAACCGCCGGGGCCGGAATCCCCTGCTTGCGCCAGTAGAAGAGGAAGAGCGAGATCGTGAAGAGCGACTGGCTGACCGCGAGCACGCAGTCGAAGAGGACCCGGGCCACGAAGTGATTGGCCTCCGGCACCGCCCGGAACGCCTGCCCGCCCGCCACCGCGAGCCCGAAGATCAGCACGAAGAGCACGGTGGCGGCGCCGAGGATGCTCCAGCGCTGGCCGGCGGTGACCGCCGCGGCCCGGCGCCACGCGGTGAGCGGCGACGCCCCGTCCAGCACCACCACCGAGTCGACGAGGGCGAACCGGACCAGGAGGACGAGGATCAGGAGCGAGAGCCCGACCAGGGCCGCGCCGCCCACCAGCTGCACCGCCGGCCCCGCGGTGTACACCGCGAGCCAGCCGAGCGAGGGCATCAGGAGCACCCAGATCAGCATGAAGCGCACCAGCATCAGGCGAGGCCACGCGTTGAACCCGTCGGCGAGGGCCTGCCAGTAGCCGACCGGCGCACCCTGCTTGATGCGCAGGAGCGCGGAGAGCATGGCGCTCACCACGAAGGGGTCGAGCACCACCTGGGCGGTGAGGACGATCCGGAGCGCGCGCCCGGCCGCGTCCTCCCCCGGCTCGAAGAACTCGAGATAGTTGAGCAGGACGTGCGTCGGCAGCCACACCGTGAGCGAGAGCAGCGTGAACAGGTGCAGGTGGTGGCCGAGGAGCCGGAACGTCTCCCCGAGCACGGCGCGCACTACTTGACCTTGGAGCCCGAGGGCACGTCCTTGTCCAGGGTGAGCAGCGACACCGTGCCTTCGTGCGACGCCGCCAGCACCATGCCGTTGGACTCCACCCCCATCAGCGTGGCCGGCTCGAGGTTGGCCACGATCACCACCTTGCGCCCGACCAGGGCGGCCGGCTCGTAGTGCTCGGCCACGCCCGCCACCAGCGTGCGGGTCTCCTCGCCCACCCGGATCGAGAGCTTGAGCAGCTTCTTGGACTTCGGCACTCGCTCGGCGGCCAGCACCTCCGCGACCCGCAGCTCCACCTTCTGGAAGTCGCCGATCGCGATCTTGCCCCCTGCACCCTTGGCCCCCTCACCGGGGCGCGGGGCGTGGGCGCCGGGAGGCGCCTTGGTATCCACGCGCGGGAAGAGCCCGGAGATCTTGCTCACCCGCGGCACCGACGTGAGACGCCCCACCACCGCCGCCTCGAGGGTGAGCGGACCGCCCGCGCCGATCGCCTCGCGGATCTTCCGGGCCGCGTCGGGCAGGAACGGGTCCAGCACGATGCCGAGGAAGCCGAGCGAGTCGGCGAGCGTGGCCAGCACGCGCTCGAGCCGCGGGCGCTTCGCGGGGTCCTTGGCCAGCGCCCACGGCGCGCTCGCGTCCACGTAGCGGTTCACCGTGCCGATGAAGGCCCAGATCCCGGCGAGCGCCTTCTGGAACGCGAACTCCTCCATCGCGCGCTCGACCGCGGCCCGGGCCTCCGCCGCGGCGGTTGCGATCTCCCGATCCGCGGCCTCGACCAGCGCGGGCACCTGCGCCACCGGGCCGCCCGCCGCGATCAGGGTGGACGCCCGGCTCGCCAGGTTACCCAGGTCGTTGGCGAGATCGGCGTTGAGCCGATCCACCAGCGCCTCCTCGCTGAAGCTCGCGTCCAGACCGAAGTTCATCTCTCGGAGCAGGAAGTAGCGGAACGCGTCGTGGCCGTACTTGTCGGTGAGCTGGAACGCCTCCACCACGTTGCCGACGGACTTGGACATCTTGCTGCCGCCGAGCGACCAGTACCCGTGGACGTTGAGCCGGCGGTAGAGCGGGATACCGGCCGCCTTCAGCATGGTCGGCCAGTAGACCCCGTGCGGCTTCAGGATGTCCTTGCCGATCAGGTGCTCGACGTGCTCCCAGAGCCCCCGCGTCTTCTCGTCGCCGCCCGAGACCGCCGAGTAGTAGTTCAGCAGCGCGTCGAACCAGACGTACGTCACGTACTTGTCGTCGAAGGGCAGCGGAATGCCCCACTCGAGGCGCGAGGTGGGACGGCTGATCGACAGGTCCTGGAGCGGCTCGCGGAGGAAGCCCAGCACCTCGTTGCGGTACCGGTCGGGCTGGATGAAGCCCGGATTGTCCTCGAGGTGCTTGATCAGCCACGTCTGGTACTTCGACATCCGGAAGAAGTAGTTCTTCTCCTTGATGAAGGTGAGCGCGGTCTGGTGATCGGGGCACTTGCCGTCCACGATCTCCTTCTCGGTGTAGAAGCGCTCGCAGCCGTAGCAGTACCACCCCCCGTACTCCCCGAAGTAGATCTCCCCCGCGTCGTAGAGCCGCTGCAGGACCTCCTGCACGACCTTCTTGTGGCGCGGCTCGGTGGTGCGGATGAAGTCGTCGTTGGTGATGCCGAGGCGCCGCCAGGTCTCCTGGTAGGCGGCCGCGATCTCGTCCGCGTAGGCCCGGGGCGACTTCCCGGCCGCCGCCGCGACCTGGGCGATCCGCTCGCCGTGCTCGTCGGTGCCGGTGAGGAAGTAGACACGGTCGCCGCGCAGGCGCCGGTATCGGCACATCGCGTCGGCCATGATGGTGGTGCAGGCGTGCCCGAGATGCGGCCGGGCGTTGACGTAATAGATCGGGGTGGTGAGGTAGAAGGTGCTCATGGGTCGGGTGGGCCGGCCCGTCAGGCCGGCTTGATGTGGTCGCGCCCCTCCCAGGTGAGCTGGTCGAGCGGCACCTCGGCCTCGGTACCGTCGGGGAAGCCGACCACCACCGACTGCTTGAGCACCCGCAGCGAGCGGACCTTGCCGGTCATGCAGCCGCCGCCCCCGCAGGAGGCCGAGCAGGGGGTGTTCACCCGCGGCAGCCGCGAGCGCAGCGCCTCGTAGGTCGAGAACTCGTAGAGCAGGCAGCACTTGAGCCGCCCGCAGTTGCCGAGGAGCCGGCTGTCGGTGAGCGGCATGTCCTGGGCCTTGGCCATCTTCACCGAGATCGGGTCGAACTTGCGCAGGTGCGACGAGCAGCAGAGCTGGCGCCCGCACGGGCCGATGCCGTCGAGCAGCTTGGTGGTGTCGCGGGCCCCGATCTGCCGCATCTCGATCCGGGCGTGGAACTCGCGGGCGAGGTCGCGCACCAGGTCGCGGAAGTCCACCCGCTCCTCGGAGTTGAAGAAGACGGTGACGCGGCGGCGGGAGGGGTCCATCTCCACGTCCACGATCTTCATGGCGAGTCCACGCGTGCGCGCGGCCCGCGCGCAGGTGTCGACCCCCTTCAGCTCGAGGGCTCGGCGCTCGCGCCAGTCGGCCACCTCGCGTCCGCTCGCCCGGCGGACCACCCGACGGTAGACGCGGTCGAGCTTGAACGACGGCACCGACCGCTTGGGCCGGCGCACCTCGCCCAGGACCGTGCCGCCGCCGGTCTCCACCAGCACGAAGTCGCCCACGTGCAGGTCGGGGTCGGCGGTCTCGTAGTCCTCGGTCAGGAGCGGCTCGCGCAGGCGCACCCCGACCAGGTAGCGCGGCGTCCCGTCGACGGGGGCCTCGAGCGCCTGGGGAGTCGCCGGCTCGATCGGCTCGCTCATCACGCCGCCTCCACGAGGCGCCCGAGCAGCACCTCCACGCTGAGACGCGGGGACACGTTGCCCTGGATGGCCAGCCAGGCCTCGCGACAATCGCGCAGCGCGCGCAGCACCGAGTCGAGCGAGCGCTCGCGTCCCGCCGCCATCGCCGCCTCGCCGAAGACGGCGAGGCGGGCCGGGCCACCGGCCAGCGCGCAGAGCAGGTCGCGATGCCACAGCCAGCACGCCTGGACGAAGGTCTCGGCTGCCTGCCGGTCGCGGCCCACCTGATCGCCCAGCTTGAGGATCGCCTCCGCGCCCTGCGTCCGGGCGAGCGCGAGCTGGCGCAGGCTCTGGGCGTGGGCATCGGTACGCACGTCCGGCAGGAGCGCCGGCACGCCCTCGGTGAGCCGGGGGCGGAATCGCACCACCTGGCAGCGCGAGAGCACCGTCGGGGGAAGCGCCCGCAGCTGGGTCAGGATCAAGACGATCACCGTCTGCGCCGGCGGCTCCTCCAGGGTCTTGAGAAAGGCCTGGGGCGTGGCCAGGGTCATCTTCTCCGCCTCGTCCACGACGAAGACCTTCACGCGCGCTTCCATGGGCTTGAGCGCGGCCAGCCGCTCCAGCTCCCGGATCGTCTCGACGCGCAGGGCGTGGGCTCCCTTGGGATTGCCGGCGGGCGGCGTCGGTCCCAGCAGGTGCACGTCGGGGTGGCGGCCTCGCGCGGCCCGCTCGGCCGCGGGCCCCCCGTCCGGCGCCACCAGCGCCGAGGCGAAGGCCAGGGCGGTCGCCTTCCGGCCCGAGCCCTCGGGGCCCACGAACGCATAGGCGTGGGCCACCCGCGCGGTATCGAGGGCCCGGCGGAGCAGCGTCACCGCCTCCGGCTGGTCGCGGATGCCGTCAAGCGCCACGGCCGCCTCCCCGCCGCGCCAGGCACTCGTCCACCGCGCGGGTCACGTCGGCGTGGAGCACGTCCGGGGCGCGGCCCGCGTCGAGCACGGTCACCCGGCTCTTGTCGCTGCGGGCGATCTCGAGATAGCCCTCGCGCACGCGCCGGTGGAAGGCCAGGTCCATCTTCTCGAAGGCGTCGAGGGCGCGGCCCCGGATGCGCTGCATGCCCTCCACCGGATCCAGGTCGAGGACGAGGGTGAGATCCGGCAGCACCCCGCCCGTCGCCAGCATGTTCAGCTCGCCGATCGTCTGGACGTCCACCCCCTGCCCGTGGCCCTGGTAGGCGACCGTCGCATCCGTGTAGCGGTCCGAGATGACCACGGCGCCTCGCGTCAAGGCGGGCGCGATTACCCGCGTGACGTGCTCCTGGCGGGCTGCCACGAAGAGGAAGGTTTGGGTCAACGGGGTCGGGGTCGGCCCGTCGGCCTCGAACAGGGCCCGGATCCGGAGGCCCAGGGAGGTGCCGTCGGGCTCGCTGGTTTGGATCACCTCGATGCCGCGGGTCGTCAGGTACTGCGCCAAACGCGCGCACTGGGTCGACTTACCGGAGCCCTCCACGCCCTCGACGGTGATCAGCGCCCCGCGCATGCGCGTACTTTAACACCGATTGGGAGAGGTCGTCGCCACGGCGCTGACCATCTCAGGGTAATTCGTTCCACAGTACTGTAACCACCTTTCCTAACGCAGAGCAGCGAACCCACGCCGGACCCGAAGATTGACATTGTTTCCCTCGTGGCGCGTCTCTTGCTCTGATTCTGGATCGCCCGAGGCGGAGAGCGGGTTGAACCACGGACCCCTCGCCACACACCGGTTCTGCGCGAGGGGTGAACCCGCCTCCGCTCTCGGGTCCAGCGTGACGCAGACGTCGTGAAACGCGGAGCGGGCTCCGCGCGTCACAGGAACAGGAGCGGGCTTCAAGCCCGGCTGGATCTCGACCGATATGGAGAGTAACGCGGCGATCCGACGCGAGGACGGGAGGCGCGTGACCATGGGCCTTGCTGGATTGATCAGGACGGCGGTGCTGGTGGGACTGGGTGCGATATGGCTGCTCGCGTGACCCTTCAGAGCCTGGGAATGCGCGGCCGGGGCATCGGCTGGAAGGCCGAGCGCTGCGCCGTGCCGGAGACGTGCGACCTGCAGCTCTGCGTCGCCGACGACGAGGGCGCGTACTGGCATCCCGCGGATCCGCTCGCGTTCGCCAAGTGGCGGGTGCGCGCCGACGTCGACGCCGTCCCCGCTCACGTCATGGTCAAGGTCGGCCGCGGCTGGGAGGCGCTCCGCCGCGGCGCCGTGATGGGCGCGGTCGGCCTGGGCGGCACCGCCGCGGTGCTCGGCATGTGGTGGGGCCGTCAGAGGATCTTCTCCATGAAGACGCTGAGCGGGTCCGCCGCGTACTCTCCGAAGGCCTCCCGCTCCGCATAGCCCGCGGCCCGGTAGAGCGCGAGCGCCTCCGGCTGGTGGATGCCGGTCTCGAGGCGCAGGCAGCGCAGGCCCTCCCGTCGCGCTTCCGCCTCGATGCGGTCCAGGATGAGCCGCCCGAGCCGAAGGCCTCGCGCCTCCGGCACCACGTACATCCGCTTCAGCTCACCGTAGCCCACGTCGATCCTGAGCGCGCCGCAGCCGACCGCCACCGTCCCGCGACGGGCGACGATGAAGCGCACGTTCGGCGCGACCAGGGCCTCCACGTCGAGGAAGTGGTTGCTCTCCGGCGGGTAGAGCGCGCTCTGGTAGGCGTCGAGCGCCTCGAGCAGGCGCGCCACCTCGGGCTGGCGGGGCGACTCCATCGCCAGCGTGATCCCGACGGTCATCGGGGCTGCCGCGGCCGGCTCGCGCGGCGCGCCGCCGCCCAGTAGCGGAGCGGCGGGGGCACGAGAGGCAGGCCCCGGCGGCTGATCGCGGCCACGACCGCCAGCGCCCGGGCATGGCGCGGCTCCCACCGCAGCCCGTAGCCGGCCCGGATGGCCGGCGGCAGCAGCCCGACCGCGGGCAGCGCGGCGAGCCGCAGCGCCGGGCGCAGCAGATACGGCACCGGGGGCGCTAGCACCTCGCGCGCGAGGGTGCGCGCGGTGTCGGTCACCTCGAGCGCTCCGCCGGCCAGCATGGCGTCAAGGTAGTCGCGGAGCGCGGCCTCCGTGCGCGGGAGGCACCCGACCGGGATGCCCAGCCGGTCCTCGATCCCGCCCGCCTCGGCGCAGTAGCGATCGGCGTCGGTGGGGGCGAGCGGGCCGACGAAGAGCCGGTAGGC
>Ga0310810_10004260_pt1 | contig 15791 bp, 14 predicted proteins | sample NCmetagenome_FD_207641 | JGI IMG/M metagenome (GOLD analysis project Ga0310810, IMG submission 207641) | Soil microbial communities from experimental microcosm in Duke University, North Carolina, United States - NC | ecosystem: Engineered > Artificial ecosystem > Soil microcosm > Unclassified ...
CACTCCGGCCCGCATATTCGGTCCTCGACAAGCACGATTCGTGGCGCGCCATCGGCTACCTCCCGCCGCACTGGCGCGAAGGCGTCGTTCGGTCAACATCAGAGTTATTGAATGGCTAAGCTACTCATCACCGGCGGTGCCGGGTTCATCGGCGGGAACTTCGTGCACTATTGGCTGCGCGAGCACCCGCGGGATGCTCTGGTCGTTCTCGACGCCCTGACGTACGCCGGCAACCTCGAGACCCTGGCGGGCTTCGAGGGCGACTCGCGCATGCATTTTGTCCGAGGCGACGTGGCGGACGCCGACGTCGTCGCGCGCACACTGTCCGATGATGGCGTCGACACGATCGTGCATTTCGCCGCCGAGTCGCACGTGGATCGATCGATCGTCGAGCCCGGCGCATTCGTGCGAACGAACGTCGTCGGGACGCAGGTGCTGCTCGATGCGGCGCGGGCAGCGTGGCGGACCGACACGCGCTGGCGAGACGGGGTGAGGTTCCATCACGTTTCGACAGACGAGGTGTACGGGTCCCTCTCGCCCACCGACCCGCCCTTCAGCGAGCGAACGCCGTACTCACCAAACTCACCCTACGCGGCGAGCAAGGCGGCGTCCGATCACCTGGTTCGCGCCTACCACCACACCTATGGACTGCCCACGACGATCAGCAACTGCTCGAACAACTACGGACCGTATCAGTTTCCGGAGAAGCTGATCCCCCTGATGATCGTGAACGCGCTCGGCGGCAAGCCGCTTCCGGTGTACGGCGACGGACGGCAGGTTCGCGACTGGTTGTTCGTCGAGGACCACTGCATCGCAATCGAGAAGATTCTCGGGGCCGACGTGGTCGGGCGCACCTTCAACGTGGGCGGGCGCGCCGAGCACGAGAACATCTACATCGTCGAGCAGCTGTGCGCGCTCGTCGACGACGCTTTTACGAAGGATGCGTCGCTGCACGCGCGCTTTCCCGACTGCCCCGCCTCGCGCGGCGGGAGCTGCCGCGAGTTGGTTACGCACGTCCGCGACCGTCCCGGGCACGACCGTCGGTATGCGATCGATCCGACCGAGATCGCGACGCGGCTCGGATTCGAGCCCCGCGAGACGCTGCGCACCGGCTTGGCGCGAACGGTCGATTGGTATCTCGAGCGCGAGAGCTGGTGGCGGGGAGTGATGGACGGGAGCTACCGGCGCTGGATCGAGCGCCAATATGGGGCGGCGTGACGCGGGCGACTGAGGCGAGCGTGGTCAACGAGTTCACCGGCCTTCTGCCTGAGCCCCCGCCGCCGTTTCGGTATGATTTCCCCGGAGACGACCCCCAGGACCCGCATCCGCTGCTGACGAGCTGGGTGCCGGCCGGGGCCAGGGTTCTGGACATCGGCGCCGGTACGGGCACGCTGGCGGTGACGCTTCGTGACCGGAAGGGGGCGACCGTGGTATGTGTCGAGCCGGACTCCGACCGGGCCGAGTTGGCACGTGCGCGCGGACTGACCGTCCATGTGACCGATTTGGACACCTTCGCGGCAACATCGCCGGAGCCATTCGATGTCGCAGTCCTGGCGGACGTCATCGAGCATCTGCCGTATCCCGGGCCTATCATTGCGACGGCGCGCCGGCTGCTGAAACCCACTGGGCACCTGCTCGTGTCGGTGCCGAACGCCGCCCATTGGACGATTCGCGCGTCACTCTTGCGCGGACGTTTCGACTACGAGCCGACGGGCCTCATGGACGCGACGCACCTCCGGTGGTTCACGCTGGCCTCGCTGCGTCGTATGCTCGAGTCGTGCGGCTTCGCGGTCGAGGATACCCTCGGCACGCTTGGGAACTGGCATCCGGCGTATGCCAGATTTCCGTGGACGCTGATTCCGGGGCGGTATCGGACGAGTGTGCTCCGTCGGCTCGTCCGCCGCTTTCCGTCGATGTTCGGTTTGCAGAATCTCGTACGTTCCAAGCCGGTTACCTGAGGCGCTGGCGCCACAGCGCGCCCGACCGAGCCTGGGCGATTGATTGCTCGCGATTGTCAGATCGTTACAGTGGGTTGTGACGTCGATTCTGATCATCGTATTTGCCTCAATCTGATTCTTTATACAACCGTCGAACAGCCTCAAATAGCCATGGTGATGCGTCCGGAGTACGCACATGTGGACCAGGCGCAACATCTTCCGCGTGCGTGCGCGAATATTCGCGATATCAGATAATTGTCCGCAGCGGCGTAATGGATTGGCGATAAACAAATTGCAAACCTGAAAACCAGTGGCCTCCGGACGCCCGTAGCGCGGACGAAGTTTTGCAGTCCCGTCCAGATTCGTAAAAGGTCAGGACCCGCCTTGAGCGGACTGCCGCGGATCAACTTTCCCCCACTGGAGTGTCTATGCGCCGTACCTTCTCACCTGTTCTATCCTTGGCTGCTGCCATGGGCGTGCTGGCGCTCGCAGCTTGCTCGGATGGCACCACGACACCCTCGGCCCTCCGGCCGTCGTTGTCGGGTCCTTCGTTTACGGTCGGACCCACGGCCAACGTTGGACCGGTCCAGCTCTTCCTGAAGAGCTCTAGCACCACGCAGTACTGCGGCTATAACGCCGCGCTCAATGCGACGTTTGCGGATGCGGGCTGTGTAGCGGCCACCGACTTGATGGCAGCTCTCGCGGTGTATAACCCCGGTTGGAGCGCACCGCTCACGACTGCGGCCCCGAACTCGCAACAGTCGAGCTGGATTGGACATGCGGCAACTGACAACCAGTATCTGGCCGCTGTAGGAACGTACAAGTTCAACACCACGTTCACGGTTGACGCTGGTGTAACGTCGCCGGTTCTGAATGTCTCGACGCTTTCTGACAACCTAGTTGCCGTGTATCTGAACGGTGTCCTGCTGGGTCAACAGCCCGTCGCGGATTGCATAACCGCGGGCTCCTGTAACTGGCAAACCCCCTTCGTGGTGTCGGGCATTCCCGTCATTGGCAGCAACACCCTCACGGTTTATTTGACCAACACGCGAATCAAATACGGTACTCCGGGCTTCCCGGGTGGCACCGATAATTGCTTGGCGGAAGGTCCGCAGACGTTCGGTGAGGCCGGCTTCGGAACGCCATTCAATGTTCCCACGCCGCAGCGCGCCGCGTACGTGGCGAACCCGGCGGCCTACGCCGTTACCTGCTTGAACCCGACGGGTCTCGACTTCGTTGGTACGGTCAGCTGGGTCAACCCGGTCACCACGTGGTGCTCGCCTGGCTTCTGGAAGAACCACGAGGAGCTGTGGACCAGTAAGCTCAGCGTCTTGTACAGCAGCATCGGGAGCTGGAGGGCTCCGTTGGGCAACAAAGCCCCCACCTCCGGCGCAGGCAGCAACCCGACGCTCCAGCAGGTCATTGAGAATCCGCAGATCTACGGTGGCCCGGCCACGAACAGCGTTGCGGACTATCTCAGCAACTTCTTCTTCGGAACGCCGATCGGCTCCGGCATCGAGAGCTGCCCGGGTCCGGACTTCTTCACTGCGAACTGATAGGGCTGTAGGCTTAGCGCCGTAAAAGAAGGAGCCCGGCAGAAATGCCGGGCTCTTTTTTCGCCCGTGACTCGAGACCTGCGCCGCAACGGCCAGGTCTCGAAGTCGTCTATACTTGAGTTGCCGCGCGCCTGCGCCGACGCCGAACGCCCAGAACCCGCGATGCCCGATTCCGCCGTCCGAGTGATCGCCTATTATCTGCCACAGTTCCATCCGATACCGGAGAACGACGCGTGGTGGGGTAAGGGCTTTACCGAATGGACGAACGTCACCAAAGCGCGCCCGCTCTTTCGCCGTCATGAACAGCCCAAGCTGCCGGCGGATCTCGGCTTCTACGACTTGCGGGTCCCGGAAGTCCGGGAACAACAAGCCGAGCTCGCGCGGCAATACGGGATCGAAGGGTTTTGCTACTGGCACTACTGGTTCGACGGCAAGCGGCTGTTGAACCGGCCACTGGACGAAATACGCGCGTCCGGTCGCCCGAATTTCCCGTTCTGTGTCGGCTGGGCAAACGAGTCCTGGACCCGCCGCTGGACAGGGGAGGAAAAGGAGGTCTTGCTTCAGCAGACCTACTCGTGCGAAGACGATGTCGCTCACGCGCGTTGGCTGGCGGAGCTCTTTGCTGATCCCCGATACATTCAAATCGATGGACGCCCAGTTTTCGTTCTCTATCGGGCCCCAGGGCTGCCCGATCCTCAACGAACCACTGACACGATTCGCGCGGAGACGGTCCGGCTGGGACTGCCCGAGCCGTTCATTGTTGGTCGCGATACGCATAACCCGCGCGTCGACATGCGGCAGTTCGGCTGTGACATCTCGGAGTACTCGTCCCCGGCACTCGGGGCGCTCCCGCGCGTGAGTTTGCCGCTAGACAAGAGTGACTTGATCAGGAATCTCCGTCTCGGCGTACCAGCCGCCGACCTCAAGATTTACGATTACGCCGACGGATGCCGCCTCATGGAGGCGGATCGGCCGAAGTACCCACATCTTCGCGGTTTCTTCGTCGGCTGGGATAACACACCACGCCGCGGCCGAAAGGCGATCATCCTGATCAACGCCACGCCGGAGGCCTTCGCCCAAGGCCTCCGAGCCACGATCGAATCGATGCGTGGCGAGCCTGCGAATCGAAGGATCCTGTTCGTCAACGCCTGGAACGAATGGGCGGAGGGAATGGCTCTCGAGCCCAGTCAGCGATACGGGCACGGTTTCCTTCAAGCATTGCGAGACGAGCTGGGTCGCGAGGCAGCGTCCTCCGTTGGCTAGCATCGCGGGAGCGCGTGTCTGTTTCGTGGGACACGGCGCAACGCTCGAGGGTGCCGGCAGGTACCTGCTCGACCAGGCGGGCTACCTGGCGGATCGGCGCGCGACGGTGTTTGCGATTTTGCCGCGACATGGCCCACTTGCCGACCGGCTGAGTGAACGCGGCGTCGCGGTGCGCTATGCGCCCAATCCCTGGTGGGCGCGACCGGTGAACCTGACGGAGGATCATCTCGCTCACACGGCACGAGCCGCGCGCCTCATGGCGGACATCGTTCTGCAATTGAAAGTCGACGCCGTCTACACGCAGACGATCGTCGCTCCCACTGGAGCTATCGCCGCGGCGCTTGCCGGGATCCCGCACATCTGGCACATCCACGAATTCGCGTTCAATCCCGGCGCGATCGAGATGAGCGTCCCGAAAGAGGAACTCGCCGACCTGATGCTCCAAACCTCAAACATCATCGTGTTCAACTCACGCGCTGTCGAGCGCGAGTGGGACGGCATGTTCCCGAGCACACGGACAGCGATCGCCTACAATTGGGTCACTCCGTTCGAGGTGAGTGGCGAGTTACCCAGCGCGTTGGCCGGCCTCGCTACGGACGACCTGTATATGATCACCATTGTCGGGTCGATCCAACGCTGGAAACGCCAGCTCGATGCGGTTCGGGCGGTCGCCCTTCTCCGGCGTCGTGGTGTTCCGGCGCGTTTGCTTGTGATCGGCCCATTTGTGGAGAGGGACTATCAGGCCGAGATCGAGAGCTTCGTTCGCGAGAATGGTCTTTCGGATCACGTTCAACTACTGGGGTTCGTGGATCAGCCTGCCCGTATCGTCTCTCGCGCCCATGTGAATGTCCTGTGCTCCGACCGCGAACCGTTCGGGCGCGTGACGATTGAATCGATGGCGCTCGGTGTTCCGGTGATTGCCACGAATTCAGGTGGGACGCCGGAAATCATCGAGGACGGCGAGAGCGCGGGGGGCATTCTGTTCGAAACAGGGAACGTCGAAGCGCTCGCCGACTCGCTCGAGCGGTTGTGGCGAGATCACACCCTACGCACTCGGCTTGCGGCAGCTGCGAAGCGTCGTGCCGCGCTCTTCTCGAGCGCCGATATTGCCATGGCGCCAGTCGTTGAGGCGATTCAGGCGCTTATCGGCAAGCGCAACCCCGCGTGGCCACTCGGCAACGTTCTTCGGACGTCAATAGCCGCCGCTCGCGAAGGACCGGACGACGGTGTCGGGCCCAGTAGTCGGCTTGCTCGGATGACCTCGGTCATCCGTCGGCTCACGTCAGCCGGCGCGTCACTCGTCGCTCGAGCTTCACGAGAAGCGTAATGGGTAAACCTCTCGCACGCCTGATTGCGTTCTATTTGCCGCAGTTCCATCCGATTCCCGAAAACGATGAGTGGTGGGGGAAGGGCTTCACTGAATGGACGAACGCGGCCAAAGCCAAACCGCTCTTTCGAGGGCACGATCAGCCACACCTCCCGGCGGATCTCGGCTTTTATGACCTGCGGGCCCCAGAAACGCGTGCGGCTCAAGCTGAGTTGGCGCGCGAGCATTGCATCGAGGGGTTTTGCTACTACCACTACTGGTTCAGTGGCAGGCGACTGCTCGAGCGACCATTCAATGAGGTGCTTGCGTCCGGCGCCCCCGACTTTCCTTTCTGTCTCTGTTGGGCCAACGAAACCTGGACGGGCGTCTGGCACGGTGAGCCGAATCGAATTCTCATCGAGCAGACGTACCCGGGCCGTGCCGATCACGAAAGACATTTCGAGACGTTGTTGCCGGCCTTCAAGGATCCGCGGTACATCTGTGTCGACGGCTGTCCTGTCTTCGTGCTCTACCAGCCGCGTGAAATCCCGGACACCGTCGACACCATGCAGTTTTGGCGCGACATGGCGCGGCGCGCCGGACTGCCGGGGCTACACCTCGTCGGCAACGACATTGGCAACCTCACGCCATCGGATCTGGGTCTGGATGCGGCGACCAAGTCCTGCCTTCCCGAGCGTCGACCCTGGGTATCGCGTCGTCGGCCCCTCAAGTGGCTCAGGCGCCGATTTGAAGAACTCGCCGGCAGGCCCACCATCTATCAGTACGCGGACGTTCTGCAAAGCCTTCTCCCCGCCGCCGAAGCTGGAACAGCGAAGTACCCGTGCCTGATTCCCAACTGGGATAACACACCGCGAAGTGGCGCAAACGGACTCGTGCTCCACGGGTCAACGCCGGAATTATTTCGCATCCATGCCGAGCAGGGCCTCGATCGAGTGCGGGATCGCGACGCGGACCATCGCATCGTTTTCGTCAAGTCGTGGAACGAATGGGCCGAAGGAAACTACCTCGAGCCCGATCAGCGTTTCGGCCACGAGTACTTGAAGGTGGTACGCGACGTGTTCTGTAGCGACTAAACCCGGGTCAGTCCGCTCGCCACGCACTTCGCCAGCGCCATCACCGTGATCATCGGATTCACGCCGCTCGACGACGGAAAGAGACTCGCGTCCGCGACGTAGAGTCCTTTCACACCGTACACAGCGCCGTTCTCGTCGCACACTGAGTTCATCCGCTCGCGACCCATCCGGCAGGTTCCCATTTGGTGCGCGCTGAACACCATGCACCGGTTGCCCGCGACCGGTTCGGCGACAACGCGGTCGCAGAACGCGTCGATCTCCGACGGCGACATCTTTGCGTTTCCTCTGAACGCGAGCCCCGCCGAGTGGAGGGTGTGAACCTCTTCAGCGCCGGCGGCGATCTGCACACGCGCGGCCGCCGCGATGCCGCGTGCGACGAGCGATTGTTCACGGCGTCCCATCGTATAGTCGATAGTGAGGCCACCATCACGACGCGACCGCACGCGACCACCAGTCGCGTCGCGGGTCAACGCGATCGTCGCGCTCACATGCGCCGAGCGTTGCATCAGTCGTCGATGTGACCGAGCAGTCGTCCAGGGCACGGCCATCGCCAACAATCCTGGATGCGCCGGTGCTGCCTCGAGACGAAATCCAAAGTTGCCCTCGAACCGCGAAAACTGCCCGCTCAAGATCGACTGCGGCGGACCGGTCCATGGCGCGATCGGGTCGGAGTACACACCCGCGACTGCGCTCGTCGGGTGAACATAGAGATTCCTGCCCAGCGCCGAGTGAGAGAGACCTGACCGCTCGAGGAGTGCGGGCGTTTCGAGTCCACCGGCGCATGCTACCACGAGAGGCGTCCGGATCTCGATGTTTTCGAGAACACCGTCCAGCGCACGCGTGGTCGCCGCGACACCGACGACCTTGCCGCGCTCGATGAGAACACGCTCGGCGCGGCACTGGGTGATGATCGTCGACGAACGCCAACGCTGCATCGCTTGGAGAAACGTTGCAACCGTCGATTGCTTTCCGCCGACGCGACATCCGAAGGTACAGTAACCGCACTGGCTACCGTCACAGCCCCGCGAATTCCGTTCGATCACTTCCCACGAATACCCGAGTTTTTCGCAGCCGCGACGGATCGGCTCGTTGTTCGCGTTTACATCGCTTTCGTCGGACGATACCCCGAGTCGACGGCAGACCTGATCCAACGCCTGTGTGAACTTCTCGCTCGTGAACAGCTCGCACTTCGACCGCTCCGACCACTCGTCGCGAATGTAGTCCGGCGTACGGAGACATGTCTGCCAGTTCACCGTCGTGCCTCCGCCGAGGCAGGCGCCGGCGAAGATCGCGATGCCCAGATCGCTCGACGCCGCCAGACCGCTCTGATAGTAGAGCTTCTGGATTCCATCCAGCTCGCGCTGCGTAAACTGCGGCGCCTGATCTCCGGGCCCAGCCTCGAGCACGACCGTCCGCAGTCCTTTCATCGCGAGCTCACCGGCGACTGTCCCACCGCCGGCGCCCGACCCGACGACGCAGACATCGCAATCGATTGTCGTCGATGTGTCGTACTTGATGACACGAATCGTGTCGGCGCTGACTACGGGCTGGGTCGACGGCTGGTAACCGATGGCCGGCCAAATCGGATTCTCGCCGCGGCCGTCGACGACGGTGTAGTAGAGGAAGCTCGACAGTCGCTTCAGTGCCTGAAACCCCTGGCGCAATCGCGCTATTCGGTGGACGGAGAGCGCGCGGAGCAGGCGCTCTCGTTCCTCCGTCGTCATCTTCGTCACGCCGACGGGCTTTCCGATCACCAGTCCGCCGACGACGCTGTCGAGCAGCCGGAGCAGACGGCGCAGCTCGCTGCGTTCGGCCGCCGGCAACGAAGCCATCGCCCGCTCGGCGGCCCGCGGCACGCCGAGTGCGCTCGCGCTCGTCGAGAAGAGCAGAGGATCATCGCCGCCGCGAGGATCGGCGGACAACGATGGATGAAATGCGTCGCAAAGAACCGCGAGAGCGGCCCGCTCCCGCTCGGTGATGACTGCTTCGACGGTCGGCATCGCCTTCAACTTGCAGTGTCCAGGTCGTGAATGGCAGCAGCAGCCAGAGGAATACATGATCTGGAACCGACGAGACGCCGACGATTCGACGGAGACATTGGAAGCCGATGTGCGCCGAACGGCGCGACCGCTGTCCGCGCCAAGCGATCTCGATCCGCTGCTCGACCGAATCGGCGACGCGCGCTTCGTCCTCCTCGGCGAGGCGTCGCACGGTACGTCGGAGTTCTACACGTGGCGCGCTGAGCTCTCCAAACGACTGATTACGGAGCGCGGCTTCAACCTCATCGCCGTCGAAGGCGACTGGCCCGACTGCTATCGCGTCAACCGATATCTCAAAGGGATGTCGCAAGCCGGACGCGACGCCGAGTCGGTCCTCCATGCCTTCGAGCGCTGGCCGACGTGGATGTGGGCGAACCGCGAAATTGTAGCTCTCACAGAATGGCTCCGTCGGCACAATGATTCCGCAGCCGACGCCCGCAAGGTTGGGTTCTACGGTCTCGACGTCTACTCGCTGTGGGACTCGATGCGCGTCGTCACCGAGTATCTAACACGCATCGATCCGGCCCTCGCGGCAGCGGCTCGGCGCGCTTACCACTGCTTCGAGCCGTACGCCGAGGATGTGCAGGAATACGCGCGCGCCACGGCGCTGGTGCCGACGTCGTGCGAGGACGAAGCGGTCGCCGTGCTACGCGCCATGCGCGACAGGGCGGCAAGCTTCAAGGAAGACGGCCGCGAGGGCTACTTCGACGCCGAGCAGAACGCGCTCGTTGCGCGCAACGCCGAGCGGTACTACCGCACGATGGTCCGCGGCGGACCGGCGTCTTGGAACGTGCGCGATCATCACATGGTCGAGACGCTCGATCGCCTCATGGAGCATCACGGTGCGATGTCGAAGGCGATCGTCTGGGAGCACAACACGCACATCGGCGACGCCCGCTTCACCGATATGGCGCGCGCCGGGATGGTGAACGTCGGGCAGCTCGTGCGCGAGGCGCGCGGAGAGGACGACACGGTGCTCGTCGGCTTCGGCACGCATCGTGGAACGGTGATCGCGGCCGAAGAGTGGGGCGCGCCGATGGAACGTATGCGCGTTCCGCCGGCGCGGGATGACAGCTTCGAGCACGCGGTGCATGACGCGGCCGTCGGTGACGCGCTCTTCTTGTTTCGGGACGCCGGGCAGACTCCTGTGCTGGAACGCCCGCTCGGCCATCGCGCGATCGGTGTCGTCTACGATCCGGACCACGAGCGGTGGGGCAACTACGTGCCGACGATCATGTCGCGCCGATACGATGCGTTTCTCTACATCGACGAGACTCGCGCCGTCGATCCGCTGCACATGCCCGTGCGCGTTAGAAGCGGAGGCGACGAGCCGGAGACCTATCCGAGCGGCATGTAGCTATTCATAGAGATCGTCGAGTTCAAGCAATGCGAGCTCGACGAGAAATCCCGCAATGCGCTCGGCGGCGGCGGCGACGTACGCTTCTCCTTTCGCCGCGGTTGCCTTGGCGGGATTACCAATGCCGGTATCCGAGGTCACCTGCGTCCAACGACGGGGCGCCCAGGCCCAACCTTCACGAACGCCGCGCAGCCGCGAGGGACGCGCGCGCCCCGGTCCGGCGTCATTCACCGGACCCACGAGCTCCGGCGCCAAATGCATCATCGCGCTCGTTTCGGCTTCGCCGGCGTGATCGCCCGGCTCCTCGATGAACGCCCGCACGTCCACACACGACCACCAGTTGATCGTGCTGAGAAAGACGCGCGTCTTCGGCTGCAGCTCTCGGATCATCTGGCGAAAATCGTTGCCACCGTGGCCGTTCACGATGACGAGCTTGTGCACGCCCTGCCCGTCGAGCGACGAGACGATGTCGTTCAACAATGAGAGCTGCGTGCTCGGATTCACGTTGATCGTGAGCTTGATGTCGAGCTGTGTCGTGTTGGCACCGAACGGAACGGTGGGAAGCACTACGACCCGCGCGCCGCGCGCCCATGCGTCGGCGGCGGCGCGAATCGCGACCTGCTCGGACTGGATGTTGTCGGTCGCGTACGGCAGATGATAGTTGTGCGCCTCGGTCGCCCCCCACGGCAATACGGCGACCGAGTATGGCGTCGGATCAACTTGCTTCCAGGTGCTCTCGGCGAGGACGTATGGCCGGGATTTCGTCACGTTGCGCGGGCGTCTCAGGTGGGCGCGCCCGCGGACGTCGGACGAGCGCATCTACGCTCCACGGACCGGCGCCGGCGAACACGAGGTAGAGAAAGATGAAGCAGTACAGCACGACGTTGTCGCCCATGTTGTTGATGGGAAACAACGAGCGGAGAATGTGCACCTTGAAGTAGGCCGCCGCCATCTCACCGGAGGCGAGGAACGCTGCGCCGCGCGTGACGAATCCAATCAGAATGAGGAAGCCGCAAACGGTTTCGATCAGACCAGCGAAGCCCGGTGTGAGCGTGAAGAGATCGTACGGCACCGGCCCGCGCGCCGACGGCGGGAAGTTGAAGACTTTCTGAAGTCCATGTTCGAAGTAGAGCAAGCCTGCCACGATCCGCAGCACGCTCAGCATTCGGCTCGTCCATGGCGAGCTCGACGCGTTGAAGACGGACACGACTGCCTCCAGGCCACTGAGATTTCGACGCTTGTCCGAGGAGCTCGGCCGCCCGGTCGGCATAGGCCGTGCGGTCGTCCTTGGACCCTGTCGAGGAGAATGTCGTGGCTGATCAAGATTCGAACCGAAAGCCCGATCCGAAGATCGACCGCAAGCAGAACGAGAACGACAACGAGTGGCTGCGCGATCAGGTGGGTGAAGACCACAACCTCAGCGGCTCGAGCACGTATCGGACGCTGCCCGACCAGCCTGAAGGCGACGCAAAGACCGAAGGCGACAAAGACGCCCAGTCACGTCAATCGAATCGCTAAGCGCCTCTAAGAGCGGCGGCGGGCTCTGGCTCGGCGGCCTGGTCGGTCTTGCCGAGCGTCGCATTCACACCAAGACCGATCGCGATCAAATAGACGACGACGCCGGCGAGCCAGATCGCGTGCCCGATCGCCTGGTCGCGCGGTAGCAGATTGAGCTCGCCGAGCAGATACGCCCAATCGTGTTCGCCGCCGCCCACGAGCGGCAGTTCCAGCGCGCGTGCGTCTTTCACGTAGACCGAGACGTTCCACAAGTTCTGCGCTACCCACCACAGTGCGATCGACGCGCCGTGCCGATCCTTCTGCCGGAAGAAGTAGCCGACGAAGACCGCGGGCAGCAGGAGCTGAAATAACGTCCCGCCGGCGAATTGCATGAATTCGCCGAACGGTGAAAAGACGAGATGCCCGGTCTCGTGAATGGGCAGGTCCACGTTGTCCAAGAACCATCCAACTTCCGGATGCGTAAGCATCCGGAACCCATACACGGCCAAGACGATCGTGAGCGCGAGCCGCCCTCTCGGAGAGAATCTCATCTCCTTTTCGACGCCCGCGGCCGCGCCCAGGCAACCATCAGGGTCACTTCAGGGCTGGCGCGCCCACCGATTGTTCGATCGATCCACGTCCGGAAAGACCTGCTCGGGATCGATCTCTATCTTCGTGATCGTCTGCGGGTTGTCGAGTGAGATCTGTTGCCGGGTCGCGCCGGCAAGCCATGGATCTACGGGCAGCTCGCGTCGTTCGACCCGCCCCCCCCCGTCGCTCCTCGTTACGGCCAGTCGGACGGGCATCGGCGCGAGCCCGCGGTCCTCGATCGTGACCACCATCTTGTCGGCGACGACCGTGGCGGACGCGATCGCCTGATCCAGCGTCCACGTCTCATACCACCAGGTCCGCCAGAACCAGCCGAGATCCCGGCCGGCGAGCGAGTTGAACGTATTGAAGAAGTCGTATGGCGTGGGATGCTTGTACTGCCAGCGAAGCCCGTAGGTGCGATACGCCGAACGAAAGACGTCGTCGCCGAGCAGCGCCCGCAACGCACTCATGTTCGTCGACATCTTGTCGTACGAGGCGATGCCATACGCCGGCGTTCCGTACGGGTATTCGTCGCCGGGGCGCATCAGCGGGACTTCGCCGTCGGTTCTCGCCAGGTCGACGTAATTCTCGCGCGAGATCCGCTCGCGGTCGTATCCCTTGAAGAAGGCCTGCATCCCCTGCGCCTGGTTGAAGCGGGTGAGCCCCTCGTCCTGCCAGGCGTACCGTCGCTCGTCGGAGCCGACCTGCATCGGGAACCACATGTGCGCGGTCTCGTGCACCTGAACCGAATAGAGAGTCAGCGTGTCGCGTGGCCCACCGATGCATGTCAGCATCGGGTACTCCATCCCGGTGCAGGAGGTCGGGCCTTCGAGCGCGGTCATCTGCGGCCACGGATACGGCCACAAATAGCCGGAGAGGAACTCGACGACGTTCCGCTCGTATTCGCCCGACCGGTCCCATGCCCACTTTCGCGCCTCGGGCCGGTAGAACGTGTTGACCAGTGTCGTGTCCGGTTTCTTGTCGCCGTCGCGATCTCCCACCGTGGCGATCGTCGCGTCCCAGACGAACTTCGCCGAAGTCCCCCAATCAAAGTCGCGGACGTTATTGGCGCGAAAGCGCCAGGTGAGCACGCCGTCGAATCCGGTGTTTGTGGCCTTGTTGCGGCCCGCGCCGCGATCGGGTTCGCGAACGACATGGATCACACTCGCGCCGCGACGTGCTTCGGCCAGCCTGTCGCGCGTTTGCTGCGACAAGACTTCCTGGGCGTTGGTCAACTCGCCGGTTCCCGCCACGAGCCACCCCTGCGGGATGCTGAGATTCACCTCGTAGTCGGCGTACCCCATGTAGAACTCGGCGCCGCCGAGGTATGGATCCTTCTGCCAACCGTTGACGTCGTCGTACACCGCGAGCTGCGGGTACCAGTACGCCACCATGAGAACGTCGCCACCGGCGGTGCTTCCTTCTCGCGGTGCGCCGTCGGGCGGGAGTTGAAACGCCCACGCGATGTCGAGGTCGAGCGAGTCGTGTGGCAACAGCGGCTTCGGTAGCCCGATGCGCATCGTCGTTCCGTCGATCGCGTATCCGGCGCCCGAATCGCTTTTCACGAGGGGACGGCCGGCGGAGGCGACCCGCAGAATCTCCATCCCGCCGGTTACCGGCGTCGAAACGACACGCGCCGCGGTTGGCGCGAAGAGATTCTGGTTCAAGAAAACCCAGACCGCGCGAAGCGTGTCGGGAGATCGATTGAAGTAGCGAACCGATTCTCGTCCCGTGATTTGACTCGTCGCCGGAACGAGCTCGGCATCGATGCGATAGCGCGCGAACTGCTGCCAGTAGTTCGGCCCGGGCTCGCCGGTACGTGTTCGTGTTCCACGCGTGACGGCGCGCGCGAACGCCTTTGTCTCGAAAACCGGATACGGAACAGGTCGCGTCGGCGCGACCGCGACGGGTGCGGGCGGCGGTGTGCGGTGCAACTGACGAAGCGGCCCGCAGGCGACGACGAGAACGGTGGCGGCGAGAAGTAATCGCATTGGCCGAGAATATGGCGGTTTTGCGCGCTGGCAAGCGGCGTGCAGCGAATAGCCGACTTGCGATTCAACTCTTGACCGGGAGAGAGAAATCATGGCCAGAACCACTCGTGGCGATTCGAACCGAGACACCGTAGTGCGTCAGACGTCACGCCGACCGTCGACCGATAGCACAACGAAACGAGGCGTGGAAGCGGGACAGGCATCGCAATCCAGTACGACGAAACCGGGCAATCAAGCGAGTCAGCCCGGCGCGCCGGATCGAGAGCGTTCGATCGAGACGCGAAACGAGACGCGAAACGAGACGCCGGGCGCGCAAGCGGAAAACGCCGGCGCCGGAGTCTCGCGGCGTCAGGCCACGTCTCCGGTTTATGGCTCGAGTGGCGCCGGCATGAATCCGTTCGCGGCCATGCGACGGTGGTCCGAGGACATGGACCGCCTCCTCCAGGATTTCGGATTTGGTCAGCTCGGTTTCGGCAGCTCGCCATTCCGTGAGATCGGCTCGATCGGTCGCCGGCTTGGGCCCGAAAACGAAATCGGCGATTGGTCGCCGCAGGTCGAAGCGTTTCGGCGCGGCGACAAGTTCGTGGTCCGGGCCGACCTTCCCGGGATGAAAAAGGACGACGTCAAAGTCGAAGTCGAGAACAACGTGCTCACGATCTCGGGCGAACGGACCGACGAACACGAAGAGAACCGCGAAGGCTTCTACCGGAGCGAGCGCAGCTACGGACAATTCTTTCGTGCGATACCGCTGCCCGACGGCGTGAACGCCGAGCAGTGCGATGCGACCTTCAAAGACGGTGTGCTCGAGGTCGCATTGAAAGCCCCGCAGCAGCGGGAGAAATCGAGGCAGATTCCCATTCGTTGACGCGGGTAATAAGCGACGCGCCGCGCCGCACGGCGCGTCGCTCAGGCAGGGTTTGCCGCGTTGAGTGTGGCGAGCGTCGCTCTCGCCCACTCGCGAGCTCGCTGTACGTAGATATCGACGTCCACCGTCGTTCCGGGAACGAAGACATCCTGAATGGCGACCGGCCATGCAGCGGGCCACCACGCCGGCGGCGGCGACCCCGGCTCGCGCACACGCTTGGCGCCCTCGAAGCGTCGTCCGGACAGCTCACGCAACTCGCGGATGCGGGCGCTGTTCAACGCCTTGCCGACTAGCT
>Ga0310810_10004262_pt1 | contig 15790 bp, 22 predicted proteins | sample NCmetagenome_FD_207641 | JGI IMG/M metagenome (GOLD analysis project Ga0310810, IMG submission 207641) | Soil microbial communities from experimental microcosm in Duke University, North Carolina, United States - NC | ecosystem: Engineered > Artificial ecosystem > Soil microcosm > Unclassified ...
GGCGATCGATCGGGATCGAACGGCAGCGATCGCGGCGGCTCGAGGCGCACACCCTCGAGCGCCCGCTCGTATTCCGCGAGCCAGCGATCCCATCCGAGCGTCTTGATCAGGAACTTCAACCGGTTGTGCTGCTTGTGCTGGTAATCGCCGAACGCGGCGAACACGCGCAGGACGGCGTCCGCGACGTCGTAGATCTCCGCGGTCGGAGTGAACTGGTGCAGCACCGATCCGGATCGACAGAGGATCGCCGTGCCGCCGGCAACGGTCACGCGAAATCCCCGCGCCCCTTCCTCTGACACCGCGGCGCGGAATCCCAGGTCGTTGATGGCCGTCCGTGTGTGATCCTCGGCGCATCCTTCGAAGCCGATCTTGAACTTCCGCGGCAGGCGGGAGCTGAGCGGATGCCGCAGCAGATAGCGCGTCAACGCCTCCGCGTACGGCGTGACGTCGAACAGCTCGTCCGCCGCGACGCCCGCGTACGGGCATGCGGTGACGTTCCGCACCGAATTGCCGCACGCCTCGCGGGTGGTGAGCCCCGCTTCCGCAAGCCGGCGCATCGCCGGCTCGACGTCGTGCAGCCGCATGAAATGGAACTGCACGTTCTGCCGAGTCGTAATGTGCCCGAATCCGCGCGAATACAGATCGGCGACGTCGGCGAGCGCTTCGAGCTGCGCGCCGGTGAGGACTCCCTGGGGGATCTTCACGCGCATCATCTGCGCGTCTTCCGCCTGCCGCTGCCCGTACGTGCCGCGCACGAGCCGGAAGGCGCGCCAGGCGTCGGGGCCGATCTCTCCTCGCTCGAACTGCCCGAGCACGGACGCGAACTCGTCGATCTCCGCCTCGCTCGCGAAGCTCAGTCGCGCGCGGCCCAAAACCCTCGAGTCATCAACTGCGGACATTCTCTTCCTCCCGGCGCCTGACGGCCGTGACCTTCAATACTTCGCGACGCTTGGATCGATGCGATCGCTCCACGCGAGAATGCCGCCCTTCAGGTTCTTCACGTTCGTGAACCCCCGATCGACGAGCTGCCGGACCGCCTTGGCGCTGCGGCCGCCCATCTTGCAGTGGACGACGATCTCGGATCCCGCCGGAAGTTCGTCGAGCCGTTTCGGCAGCTCGCCGAGCGGGATCAGCGTCGAGCCCGCGATGCGGCAGATCTGGTACTCGTTCGGCTCGCGGACGTCCAGGATGAACGGGCGGTCGCCGCGATCGATCCGCGCTTTCAGCTCCTCGACCGTCGTCTCGAGCTCAGGCGGCAGGTCCGCTTTCGCCGCCGTCGCCGCCGCGGCGGGGACGATGCCGCAGAACTGGTCGTAATCGATCAGCTCCTTTATCGTCGGACGATCGCCGCAGACCGGGCACGCGGGATCGCGGCGCAGCTTCAGCTCGCGAAAGCGCATGTTGAAGGCGTCGTAGAGCAGCAGGCGGCCGACGAGCGGCTGCCCCGCGCCGAGTATCAGCTTGATCGTCTCGGTCGCCTGGATTGTCCCAATCACGCCGGGCAGGACGCCCAGTACGCCGCCTTCGGCGCAGCTCGGAACCAGACCCGGCGGCGGCGGTTCGGGATAGAGGCAGCGGTAGCACGGTCCACCCGGAAAGGCGAACACCGAGGCCTGCCCCTCGAAGCGGAAGATGCTCCCGTAGGCGTTCGGCTTCCCGAGCAGGACGCACGCGTCGTTGACCAGATAGCGCGTCGGGAAATTATCGGTCCCGTCCACGATCACGTCGTAGCCGCGGAACAGCTCGAGCGCGTTCTTCGACGTCAGCGACGTCTCGAACGTATCGATCTGCACTTCCGGATTGATTGCCGCGAGCCGATCCTTCGCCGACTGGAGCTTCGGACGTCCGACGTCGGGCGTGCCGTGCAGGATCTGGCGCTGCAGATTGCTGAAGTCGACGGTGTCGAAGTCGACGAGGCCCAGGCGGCCCACGCCCGCTGCGGCGAGATACAGGGCGGCTGGAGATCCGAGTCCGCCCGCGCCGATGCACAGCACGCGCGCCGCCTTGAGCTTCCGCTGGCCGTCGACGCCGACCTCCGGCATGATCAGATGCCGGCTGTATCGCTTCACCTCGTCGTTCGTGAGCGGCGGCAGCTCCCGCTCGACCGCGGTGTCGCTGCTGCCGGCGGTTGCCACGCCGCCGGCCACCGAGGGGACGATGCTCACGACGTCGCCCGGCTTGAGCGGGGTCGAATCGCGCTGCAGATAGCGGATGTCTTCGTCGTTCACGTAGACGTTGACGAAACTCCGCAGGCGCCCGTCTTCGGTGAAGAGATGGGGCCGCAGGTCCGAGAACTGCGCTGTGAGATTGCCGAGCGCCTCGGCAATCGTGCCGCCGGCAACGTCGACCGCGTCCTTCTTCGCGGTGTAGACGCGCAGCGGCGTCGGAATCAGAACCTTCGTCGGCATGGTCAATCCTTATCAACTGTCAACGGCTCGCTGTCGGCCGTCAACGGTTCAGAGTGCTCTTCCTCGAACGCCGATCGATCCTGGCGCAGGCGCCAGGAGCGGAGCTCGGCCGGCCGCCCGCCGCTCACCGACACGATGACGTAGCTGAAGTTCGGCCAGGCGTGATCGAGGTCGTACTGCGAGGGCTCGGCGGGGTGATCGGGATGCGAATGGTAGAAACCGATCAATTCCGCGCCGATCCGGCGCGCGTGCGTTTCCGATTGCCGGTAGTCGGCGGCGCTCACGAGGAATCGCCGGCGCGGGCCTTCGGATGTCACATTGTCGAGCTGACGCACGTCGAGCACCTCGACGAGCGCGTCGTGCGCGTCACGGCCGCTTGCGACGCTCCCGATCAGCGCGCCGCAGCACTCGTTGGGGTACACCGTCGCCGCGTGGCGACGGATCGCCTCGATCGCCGACGGGCGCAGTCGAATCCCGCTCATCGCCCCGCCTCGTGGATCCAGAACGGCTCCGAGAGGTAGCGCGAGCCGCCGTCGGGGAAGATCGTGACGATGACGCCGTCGCGCGCGCGGGAAGCCACGCGCGCCGCCGCCACGGCGGCCGCGCCGCTCGACAGTCCGACGAGCAGCCCGCGATCGCGCGCCAGCCGACGCGTCATGGCCTGCGCCTCTTCGGTCGTGACGCGGAGATCTTCGTCAGCGAGCGTCTCATCGTAGATGCCCGGCACGATCGAGGAGGCCATGTGCTTCAGGCCTTCGATACCGTGCAGCGCGCTGTCGGGCTGCACGGAGACGACGCGCAGACGCGGATTCAGCTCGCGCAGGCGCCGCGCGGTCCCCATCAGCGTCCCGCTCGTGCCGAGTCCGGCGACGAGGTGCGTCACACGGCCGCCCGTCTGTTCCCAGATCTCGGGCGCCGTCGTGTCGTAGTGCGCCCGCCAGTTGGCGTCGTTGTTGTACTGGTCCGGGTAGAAGACGGACGAATCCAGGGCGTAGCGGCGCCGCGCTTCCTCGATCGCGCCGTCGGAGCCCTCCATCGGATCGGTGAGGATCAATTCCGCGCCGAACGCGCGCAGCATCTGCACCCTCTCGCGCGTGACGTTTGCGGGGACGCACAAGCGGACGCGGTAGCCCAGCGCGGCGCCGATCATCGCGTAGGCAATCCCCGTGTTCCCCGACGTCGCGTCGAGGATCGTCCCACCCCGCTGCAGCGCGCCGGTCCGGATGCCTTCTTCGATCATGTGCCGCGCCGGCCGGTCCTTGACCGATCCGCCCGGGTTCTGCCACTCCGCCTTCGCGTAGAAGTCGCCCACGCGCAGAAGCGGCGTGTGGCCGATCAGATCGAGGATCGAGGCTCGGCGTTCGAGATCGGAGGTTCGAGGTCCGAGGTCCGAGGTGAGAGGCGCCGTCATACGATCCCCGTCGCTGCTGCGAGCTCGTCACCCAAGGTCAGTCTCTCGCGAAGGCGCACCACTTCGCCGATGACGAGCGTGCCCGGCCGGTCCGTATCCGGCGGACCGCCGCCGCGCGCCATTGAGGCCAGCGTGCCCGTCCACGTCTCTGCATCATCGCGCGAGGCGGCGAAGACGACGGCCGCGGGCGTGGCCGGCGGCCACCCTCGCGCGACGAGCGCCGAGGCGATCGCGCTTCGGGCGCCGACGCCCATCAACACGACGAGCGTCATCGTCGCCGGCGGGATCGAATTGAGGACGGGCTCGTACGCCGCCGGCGCGTGGCCCGAGACAACCGTGAAGGCGGAGGTGACACCGCGGTGCGTCACGGGAATCCCGGCGAGCGCGGGCGCGGAAATGGCGGCGCTGACGCCAGGAATGATTTCGAACGAGACGCCTGCGGCGCGCAACGCAAGCGCCTCTTCTCCGCCGCGGCCGAACACGAAGGGATCGCCGCCCTTCAGGCGTACGACCCGGAGGCCCCGCCGGGCCGCGCGGATCATCAGGCGATGGATCGTCTCCTGGCGCATGCTGGCCCGGCCGGCGCGCTTGCCGACCGAGAACCGCCGCGCGCGGCGCGCGAGCGCCAGGGTCTCGGGGCTGACGAGCGCGTCATAGAGCACCAGGTCCGCACGTCGCAGCCGGGCCGCCGCGGCTCGCGTCAGCAGTTGGGGGTCGCCCGGTCCGGCGCCGACGAGGGAAACAGTCCCAGACATTTATCTATCGCTCCCCTGGCGTGGGGCGGGGTTGCCATACAACGCGATCAGCGCGCTCAGAAGCTGCGGACGCCGTGCGGTCATCGGCGTGTTCCGCGCCTTCCATTCCGGCCGGATGCGTCGCGCGCTGTCGACCCAGCGATTCAAGTCCGCCGGCAGCAGGGCATCCAGTCCTTCTCGAAGCAAACCGGCCAGCGCCGGCGCGTCGCCGTTGGTCGAGATGGCGACGGTTACGCCGGCGCGGCGAATCACTCCGCCGAAATACGCCGACGCATTCGGCGGATCGTCCACGGCATTGATGAAAACGCGACGGTGTTCCGCCGCGCGCGCGACCGACGCGTTCACGGCCGGCGTCGCCGCCGCCACGGCGAACCACACGTCGTCGAGGTCGCGCTCCTCGAAGGCGCGCGTCTCGACGCGGACGCCCGCGTCGCGGATCGCGTCGCGCACCGCCGGCGCGACGACCGTCACGTCGCCGCCGGCGCGCACGAGCGCATCGAGCTTCGAGGCGGCAACCGTGCCGCCGCCGACGAGCAGCACTCGTCGTCCGCCGAGCTTCAAAAACGCGGGCAACAGGTCCATTGATTACTGCGCTCGGACCGCCGCTTCGCGGCGGTTTCCTCCGGTCCTCGCTTGCCAAAAAAAAAGGCCCGGAAACCCTGTGGGGCTTCCGGGCCTTCGATTGCGCCTTGCTGAAAATCGTGAGGTCTAGCTGGACCCCTCAGTGCGCGCGTAGATCGCTGCCTGGAAGCTGGCGGTCTCCCGACAACAGATGCAAGCCACGACCATTCGCACGCTGAACAGCACTTCAAGCCATTCTCTCTCCAACCTGGGGCTTGTTGTCAACTCCCCCTTGGGGAGTTGGGAGTTGGTAAGTGAGAGTTCTTATGGCTGACGCACCGGATCTTGTAAGACGGAGGGCAGGGGGTTCAATGAACAGAGACGAACTCGACGGCAAAACGGATCAGGTGAAAGGCCGCGCCAAGCAGGCGTGGGGCGACGTGACGAGCAACGAGCGTATCCATGATGAGGGTGTCGCGGATGAGGCAGCCGGTGAGGTCAAGGAAGGCTTCGGCAAGGCTCGCCGGAAGGTCGGGGAAGCGCTGAACGACATCGGCGACGAGATCAAGAAGTAAGCGATCGAACATTGCGTCAAGTAGGGGCGGCGTCACGCCGCCCCTACTTGCGTCTTCCCACCCCGTTTGTTATATTTGCAAGGTTCTGGTCGGCGCTAGGACACCCTATCTAGAGCCGAATCCCATGACGGGGCACCGGCTCGAGCGCCGGGCTTCTCGACCGCACCCTCTATGGGTGCCGCAACATAAACCGAATAGGGTAAGTCAGTTCCAGGTGCCGGACCGCTTTGCGGCACCCTAGGCCTGGAACAACGAAACCTCGGGAAAGAGGCGGTCTTTTCCAAAGACCCCCCTCTCTTCCGGTGTGTTCTTTTTGACGGAGCATCTGTGCCGACGATCAGCCAGCTTGTGCGCAAAGGCCGCGAAAAGGTCCAGACCAAGACCAAGAGCCCGGCGCTGCAGAACAGCCCGCAGAAGCGGGGCGTCTGCGTGCGCGTGTTCACGCAGACGCCGAAGAAGCCGAACTCGGCGCTGCGCAAGGTTGCGCGCGTGCGGCTGACCAACGGGATCGAGGTCACGACCTACATTCCGGGCGTCGGCCACAACCTGCAGGAGCACTCGCTGGTTCTCATTCGCGGCGGCCGCGTCAAGGATCTCCCCGGCGTTCGCTATCACGTCGTCCGCGGCACGCTCGACGCCGTCGGCGTCCAGGGGCGGAAACAGGGTCGTTCGAAATACGGAGCCAAGAGGCCGAAGTCGTGATCACTCCCAACGCCCAACTCCCAGCTCCCAAAACGGAACGGAGCTGGTTGAGCGGGCGTCCTGGGAGTTGGGAATTGGGAGTTGGGAGTTAACCAAAAATGCCACGACGCAGAGAGATCCCTAAACGTGAGGTCCCGTTGGACCCGATCTACAGCAGCTCGCTGGTGACCAAGTTCATCAGCACGCTGATGAGCGACGGAAAGCGCAATACCGCCGAGAAGATCATGTACGCGAGCCTGCGCTCCATCCAGGAGAAGACGGGCGACGATCCGCTGAAGGTCTTCAAGAAGGCGGTCGAGAACGTGAAGCCCGCGCTCGAAGTGAAGTCGCGGCGCGTCGGCGGGTCGAACTATCAGGTGCCGGTCGAGGTCAATCCGAACCGCCGCCTGTCGCTCAGCATCCGCTGGCTCGTGGGCTATGCGCGGGAGCGCGGCGACGGCAAGACGATGCAGGAAAAGCTCGCAAACGAATTGATGGACGCCGCGAACCTGCGCGGCGGCGCCGTGAAGAAGCGCGAGGACGTCCATCGCATGGCGGAGGCCAACAAGGCGTTCGCTCATTACCGTTGGTGAATTGGAGAATCGGAGAGTTGGTGAATGACGGGCGCGACATGATCTGAGCTCGCCAATTCACCAATTCACAGATTCACGAAATCACGAATTCAAGTTATGGCACGGGAGACACCGCTCAATCGCACGCGCAATATCGGCATCATGGCGCACATCGATGCCGGCAAGACCACCACGACCGAACGGATCCTGTTCTACACGGGCATCACCTACAAGATCGGTGAAGTCCACGAAGGCACGGCCGTGATGGACTGGATGGAGCAGGAGCAGGAGCGCGGCATCACGATCACGTCCGCCGCGACGACGTGCTTCTGGCGCGAGCACCGCATCAATATCATCGACACGCCCGGCCACGTCGACTTCACGGCCGAAGTCGAGCGGTCGCTGCGCGTTCTCGACGGCGCGGTCGCCGTGTTCGACGCCGTCGCCGGCGTCGAGCCGCAGTCGGAGACCGTCTGGCGCCAGGCCGACAAGTACCGCGTGCCGCGGATCTGCTTCGTCAACAAGATGGACCGGATCGGCGCGAACTTCAAGCGCACCTTCGAGCAGATCATCAGCAAGCTCGGCGGCAATCCCGTCGCGATCCAGCTCCCGATCGGCAGCGAAGACAAGTTCGTCGGGGTGGTCGATCTCGTCAAGATGAAGTCGATCACCTACAAGGACGAAACGATGGGCGCCGACTACATCGTCGGCGAGATTCCGGCCGACATGCTCGAGGAAGCCCGCCACTACCGCGAGCAGCTGATCGAAAAAGTCAGCGAGGCCGACGACAAGATTCTCGAGAAGTACCTCCACGGCGAAGAGATCGCCGAAGACGAGATCAGGGCCGCGCTCCGGAAACGCGTGAACAGCTCCGTCCACACCGAGGGCGAGAAGGCCGAGCCGGCCTTCGTGCCGGTGATCTGCGGTTCGGCCTTCAAGAACAAGGGCGTGCAGCCGCTGCTCGACGCCGTGGTCGACTACCTGCCGTCGCCGATCGACGTGCCGGCGATCAAGGGCTTCGATCCCAACAAGGGGCCGGAGGCGATCATCGAGCGCCCGGCGCGCGACGACGCGCCGTTTGCGGCGCTGGGCTTCAAGATCATGACCGACCCGTTCGTCGGCCAGTTGACGTTCATCCGCGTCTACTCGGGCGTGCTGTCGTCGGGCTCGACCGTCTACAACGCGACCAAGCAGCGCAGCGAGCGCATCGGGCGCCTGCTGAAGATGCACGCGAACAAGCGGGAAGAGATCAAGGAAGTGTACGCGGGCGATATCGCGGCGGCCGTCGGTCTGAAGAGCGTCTCGACCGGCGACACGATCTGCGACGAGAAGAAGCCGGTCGTGCTCGAGTCGATGGACTTCCCCGAGCCTGTCATCTCGCTCGCGATCGAGCCGAAGACGAAGGCCGACCAGGAGAAGCTGGGCCAGGGACTCGGCAAGCTGATGGCCGAGGACCCGACCTTCCGCGTGAAGACCGATCAGGCCACCGGCGAGGTCGTCATCGCCGGCATGGGCGAGCTGCATCTCGAGATCATCGTCGACCGGCTGAAGCGCGAGTTCGGCGTCGACGCGAGCGTCGGCCGTCCGCAGGTGGCCTACAAGGAAACCCTCACGCGTCCGGCCGACGGCGAGATGCGGTACGCCAAACAGACCGGCGGCCGCGGCCAGTTCGCCGAGGTCAAGATTCGACTGTATCCGGGCGAGCCCGGCAGCGGCTACGTCTTCGAGAACGAGATCAGCGGCGGCGCGATTCCGAAGGAATACATCAAGCCGGTCGATGAAGGGATCAAGGAAGCGCTCACGCGGGGCGTGCTGGCGGGCTATCCGATCGACGACGTGCGCATCGAGCTCTACGACGGCAAGCACCACGAAGTCGACAGCTCCGAGATGGCGTTCAAGATCGCGGGCTCGATGGCGTTCCAGGACGCGGCCAAGAAGGCCAAGCCGGTGCTGCTGGAGCCGGTGATGCGCGTGGAAGTCGTCGTGCCGAAGGACTACATGGGCGACGTCATGGGCAACCTGTCGAGCCGCCGAGGCCAGATCCAGTCGCAGGAAGACCGCGGCGGCACGCAAATTATCAACGCGCGCGTGCCGCTCTCGGAAATGTTCGGCTACGCGACCGACCTTCGTTCGCGGACGCAGGGCCGCGCGACCTACTCGATGCACTTCGATCGGTACGAGCAGGCGCCTAACACCGTGAGCGAGGAAGTCGTGGCGCGGGTGCAGGGCAAGACTTAGGTTCGACGGCGACCACCCGCGCCACTCAGGCGCGCAGCGGTCGCCGTCGGTGTAGAGGATTTCGAACGATGGCTTCACCTTTCAGCGACAAGATTCGCATCCGATTGAAGGCCTACGACAGCCGGGTGCTGGATCAGTCGACGACGGAGATCGTGGACACGGCGCGGCGCACCGGCGCGCGGCTGGCGGGTCCGATTCCGCTCCCGACCGAGAAGAACAAGTGGACGGTGCTGCGATCGCCGCACGTCGACAAGAAGTCGCGCGAGCAGTTCGAGCTGCGCACCCACAAGCGGCTGATCGACATCTTCGAGCCGACGCCGCAGACGGTGGACGCGCTGATGAAGCTCGATCTGCCCGCGGGCGTCGACGTCGAGATCAAGGCGTTCGGGAAAGAGCACAAGTAAGGGTTCCGAGGTTCCGCGGCACCAATGGAACCAGAACCCGGGAACGTCTGGAGCTCGGGAACCAGAGGAACCTTCTCGCTGAAAGAGACCGTGACATGGTGACAGGAATCATCGGCAGAAAAGTCGGCATGACGCAGCTGTTCGCGCAGGACGGCACGGTGATGCCCGCGACCGTCATCAAGGCGGGCCCGTGCGTCGTGCTGCAGGCCAAGAGTGCGCAGGCCGACGGGTACGAAGCCGTTCAGTTGGGCCTCGTTGAAGACAAGCCGGCGAAAGTGAACAAGGCGCTTGGCGGGCACTACAAGAAGGCCGGCAGCGTGCCGCCGACGCGGCTGCGCCGCGAGGTGCGGATCGCGCCCGGCCCGGGAAACGAAGCGGCCCTGAAGCCGGGCGACCAGGTGCTGGTCGGCGGCGTATTCAAGGACGGCGAGCGCGTGGACGTCATCGGCATCAGTCGGGGCAAAGGGTTCCAGGGCGTCATGAAGCGCCACAATTTCCGGGGCGGCGCGGCGACGCACGGTTCGATGTTTCACCGGGCGCCCGGCTCGATCGGCGCCTCGTCGTTTCCCTCGCGCGTCGTGAAGGGGATGCGCGCGGCGGGACGGATGGGCGGCGATCGCGTCACGGTCCGCAACCTGAAGGTCGTGCGGATCGACGGCGAGAACAATCTGCTGCTCCTGCACGGCGCCATCCCCGGCGCGCCCGGCACCTACATCGTCGTGCGGAAGGCCGTGGCGGCGAAGAAGGAGCCGGTGCGACAGGCCGAGAAGGCGGCGAAGGTCACCGTCGCGAAGAAGCCGAAGAAATAGTCATGAAGATCGACATCGTCAATTCGAACAAAGAGAAGGTCGGATCCCTCGATCTCAAGGACGAGGTGTTCGGCGGCCTCGTCAAGACCGACCTGATCTGGGAGGCGGTCGTCCACCAGAACGCCCGTGAGCATCGCGGCACGCACGCGACGAAGAACCGCGCGCTCGTGAGCGGCTCGGGCAAGAAGCCGTGGCGCCAGAAGGGCACGGGCCGCGCGCGCGTGGGCGAGATCCGGAATCCGCTGTGGCGCAAGGGTGGCACCGTGTTCGGGCCGATGCCGCGCAGCTACGATTACGCGCTGCCCCGCAAGGTGAAGCTGGGCGCGCTGCGCGCGGCGCTCGCCGCGAAGCTGAACGACGGGGCGCTCGTCGTCGTGGACACGCTGCGCGCGCCGGAGAGCAGGAAGACGAAAGACACGGTTGCCCTGTTCAGGACGCTGGGCGCGAGCGGCAAGACGCTTGTCATCGACGTCAAGCACGACGAGGCCTTCACGCTGACGGCGCGCAACATCTCAGGAGTGAAGCTCGCGCCGAGTGGCAAAGTCACGGCTCGCGATGTGATGGATACGGATCATGTGATAGCGACGCGGGCCGCCATCGAGAAACTGCAGGAGGCGCTCGCGTAACAACGCCGCAACTTCACAACGCCCAATTCCACGAGGAGCGTGCCTTGAGGAGTTGGGAATGGGGAGTCGGGAATTGGCCGAGAGCTGCGATATGAAGCAAACCGACGTCATAAGAAGGCCGCTCATCACCGAGAAGACCACCCTGCTCCGCGAGGACGGACGGACGATCGTTTTCGAGGTCGCGCCGACCGCGACCAAGATCGACATCAAGCGCGCCGTCGAGAAGCTGCTGGGATCGAAGGTCGAGAGCGTGCGGACTGCGATCGCGCACGGAAAGATGAAGCGCCAGGGGCGCTTCGTCGGGCAGCGGTCCGACTGGAAGAAGGCGTACGTGAAGCTCAGGGAAGGCGAGAAGATCCCGGAGTTCTTGGAAGGGGCGTAGACGAAGGGTGAAAGACGGAAGACCGTCTTTCAGAGAAACAGCATCATGCCAATCAGAAAATACAACCCCACGTCGCCGGGCCGCCGGTTCCAGACGGTCCAGACGTTCGACGACGTCACGGCGAGCGAGCCGCACAAGCCGCTCGTCGAGCCGTTGCGCAAGTCGGGCGGGCGCAACAACCAGGGAGAGCTGACCTCGTGGTGGCGCGGCGGCGGGCACAAGCGCAATTACCGGATCATCGACTTCAAGCGCGACAAGCGGGGGATTCCGGCGACGGTGTCGACCATCGAGTACGACCCGAACCGATCGGCGCGCATCGCGCTGCTGACCTACGCGGACGGCGAGAAGCGCTACATCCTGCAGCCGATCGGCCTCGCGGTGGGCGCGACGATCGTGGCCGGCGACAACGTCGACATCCTGCCGGGCAATGCGCTGCCGCTCAAGAACATTCCGCTCGGCACGCTGGTGCACAACGTCGAGCTGAGGCCCGGACGTGGGGGGCAGATCGCGCGGAGCGCGGGATCGGGCGTGCAGGTCGTGGCCAAGGAAGGCGAGTACGCCTCCGTGAAGATGCCGTCGGGCGAGACGCGCAAGATCAACGTCGAGTGCTACGCGACGATCGGCCAGGTCGGCAACATCGATCACGAGAACGTGTCGGTCGGCAAGGCCGGCCGGAGCCGCTGGCTGGGCAAGCGTCCGCACGTGCGCGGCGTGGCGATGAATCCGGTCGACCATCCGCTCGGCGGCGGCGAAGGCAAGACGTCCGGCGGCCGGCACCCGGTGTCGCCGTGGGGCGTGCCGACCAAAGGGTACAAGACGCGCAACGCGAAGCGCACGGATCGATTCATCGTTCAGAGGCGGACGAAATAATTGGTGAATGGGCGACTGGGTGGGGTGGTGAATTGAATTCACGAATTCACCAAGCCACGAAGTCACCGATGGCAAGGACCACGATATGTCGAGATCGTTGAAAAAGGGCCCGTTCGTCGATGTGCCACTGCTCGAAAAGGTGGAGGTCATGAACCGCGGCGGCGAGAAGAAGGTCATCAAGACCTGGTCGCGCCGGTCCACGGTCGTGCCCGAGATGGTGGGCCATACGATCGCCGTGCACAACGGCAAGAAATTCATCCCCGTGTACGTCACGGAGAACATGGTCGGCCACAAGCTGGGCGAGTTCGCGCCGACGCGGCTGTTCAAGGGCCACACGACCAAGGCCGACAAGGCCGCGCAGATCGCGGCGGCGGCGCCGGCTGGCGCGGGCCCCGGCGGCGGCGGCCCGGGGGCGGGCGGCGCCGCGGCCAGCGGCCCGAAGGCGGGTGCGTAAATGATCGAAGCCCACGCCACGGCGAAATACGTGCGCACCTCGGCGCAGAAGGCGGGCCTGGTGCTCGATCTGATCCGAGGCCGCGACGTGAACCACGCGCTCGCCACGCTGCGCTTCGCGCGGAAGGGCATCGCGCGAGATATCGAGAAGGTGCTGCGCTCGGCGATCGCCAACGCGCAGAACAAGGAAGGCTTCGGCGGCGACGTCGACCGGCTGTTTGTGGCGGCCTGCTTCGCGAACCAGGGGCCGTCGCAGAAGCGGATCCGCCCCGCGCCGATGGGCCGCGCGTTCCGCGTCGTGAAGCGCACGGCGCATCTGACCGTCCGCGTCGCCGAGCGCCCGCAGAAGGTCGCGTCCGTCTCCGCTTCCGCCGGCGCGGACGCCACGGCGAGACCGCGGCGCAAGGGCGCCCCGAAGAAAAAGGCCCCGAGCGCGCCGCGGCCGAAGAAACAGGCGAGCGCCTAGCTGGCGATCGGCAACTGGTAACTGGAGACTGAATTCATGGGTCAGAAAGTCCATCCGCACGGGTTTCGGCTCGGCTTCAACAAGACCTGGCGGTCGCGCTGGTACGCCGACAAGGACTACGCGAAGCTGCTGCACGAGGACCTGAAGCTGCGCGACAACCTGAAGGAGCGCTTCGCGCACGCCGGCGTCTCGAAGATCGAGATCGAGCGCGCGGCGAACAAGCTGAAGATCGATATCTACACCTCGCGCCCGGGCATCATCATCGGGCGCAAGGGGACGGAAGTCGACAAGCTGAAGACGGAGATCCAGAAGCGGACCAACCGCGAGGTCTTCATCAACATCCAGGAAATCCAGAAGCCGGAGCTGGACAGCCAGTTGATCGCCGAATCGGTCGCGATGCAGCTCGAGAAGCGCGTGGCGTTCCGCCGCGCGATGCGGAAGGCCGTCGAATCGGCGCTGCGCTTCGGCGCGCGCGGGATCAAGGTGCGCGTATCCGGGCGCCTGAACGGCGCCGAAATCGCCCGGTCGGAGTGGTATCTGCACGGCCAGCTCCCGCTGCAGACGCTGCGCGCCGATATCGACTACGGCTTCGCGCAGGCGTTCACCACCTACGGCGCCATCGGCGTCAAGGTGTGGTTGTACAAGGGCGAGCGGCTCGCTCCGCGGATCGGACGCGAGGAAGACTATCGGACGCCTCGGCGCGCCGCAGGGGGACGGGCGTAAATGGTGAATTGGTGAATTGGTGAGTTGAGATGCGGTTCCAATTCGTCATCGCAATTCACCACGTCACCAACTCACGACTTCACGAGTTGCAAGGATAACGACGATGTTGATGCCGAAGAAGGTCAAGTACCGGAAGCAGCAGCGCGGCCGGATGGCGGGCAAGGCCTGGCGTGGATCCGACGTGTCGTTCGGCAACTACGGCCTGAAGGCGCTCGAGCCGTGCTGGCTGACCGACCGGCAGATCGAGGCGGCGCGCGTCGCGATGACCCGGTTCATCAAGCGCGGCGGCAAGATCTGGGTCCGGGTGTTCCCGGACAAGCCGATCACCAAGAAGCCGCAGGAAACACGAATGGGCAAGGGCAAAGGTGCCCCCGAGCAGTGGGTGTGCGTTGTCCGGCCAGGGCGGATCATGTTCGAGATGGAGGGCGTGACCGAGCAGGAGGCGCGCCAGGCGCTGCGCCTCGCGGCGGCAAAGCTGCCCATCCGCACGCGATTCGCGACGCGGTTTGCGGAGGAGAGGGCGTCATGAAGATTGGGGAGTTCCGCGATCTCGGGGCCGACGAGCTGAAGCAGCGCGAGAAGGACCTCGACGATCAACTGTTTCGCCTGCGGATCCAGAAGTCGATGGGTCAGCTCGAGGCTGCCACGAAGCTCAAGACGCTGCGCCGCGACCTGGCGCGGGTGAAGACGGTGTTGCGCGAGAAGGAGACGGTGTAAGCGATGGCCACCAAGGCAATCGTCACTGGCGTGGTCGTCAGCGACAAGATGAACAAGACCGTCAAGGTCGCCATCGAGCGGCAGATCCGCGATCCGCTCTACGGCAAGACCTCCAAGCGCACGTCCACGTTCCTCGCGCACGACGAGAAGAACGAGGCGAAGATCGGCGACAAGGTGGCGATCACCGAGACGCGCCCGCTCAGCGCCCGCAAGCGCTGGGTCGTCACCTCCATCGTGGAGAAGGCCAAGGAGATCTGACGATTGCCGATGGGCGAGTGCCGATTGGCGATTGACGGAGAAGACCTATGATTCAGATGCGCTCCATCCTCGACGTCGCGGACAATTCCGGCGCGAGAAAGATCGCGGTGATCAACCCGATCGGCGGGTCGACGGGCCGCTACGCCAGGCTCGGCGACATCGTGACCGCGTCGGTCAAGGAAGCGACGCCCGAGTCGAACGTCAAGAAGGGCAGCGTCGTCAAGGCGGTGATCGTCCGCACGGTCAAGGAGCAGCGCCGGAAGGACGGCAGCTACATCCGCTTCGACCGCAACGCGGCCGTCCTCGTCAACGACCAGAACGAGCCGATTGGCACGCGCGTCTTCGGGCCGGTGGCCCGCGAGCTGCGCGAGCGCAAGTTCATGAAGATCATCTCCCTCGCTCCGGAGGTTTTGTAGGAGCGACGCGATAACGACCTGGGAATCAGTAGAGTTCAGCGTATGTCGAGACTGCAAACACCCGTTCGAAAGAACGACAACGTGCTCGTGATGACCGGCAAGGATCGCGGCAAGCGCGGACGCGTGCTGAAGGTCCTGCCGGAGAAGAACCGCCTCATCGTCGAGGGCGTGAACCTGATCAAGCGCCATACGAAGCCGAATCCCGGCAAGCAGATCAAGGGAGGCGTCGTGGAGCGCGAAGCGCCGCTGCATGCCAGCAACGTGCAGATCGTCTGCCCGGAGTGCGGGAAGGCGACGCGCATCGGCCGGAAGATTCTGGGCGACGGACGGAAGGTCCGCATCTGCCGCAAGTGCGAGGGAGTGGTCGACAAATGAGCCGCCTGAGGGATCGTTACACCAAGGACGTGGCGCCCGCCCTGCAGAAGGAGTTCGGCTACAAGAATGTGATGGCCATCCCGAAGATCG
>Ga0310810_10004264_pt1 | contig 15787 bp, 29 predicted proteins | sample NCmetagenome_FD_207641 | JGI IMG/M metagenome (GOLD analysis project Ga0310810, IMG submission 207641) | Soil microbial communities from experimental microcosm in Duke University, North Carolina, United States - NC | ecosystem: Engineered > Artificial ecosystem > Soil microcosm > Unclassified ...
TTACTATCTTCGTACACGTTGCTGTTCCTGGGTTAGTTTGATATAGTGTAAGTACATCTTTTCAGGGATGCATCGTCAGACAATGAATCCTCCGATACGTGGGCAGTGTCCACTTCCTTTACTGGATAGGAGGGTTTTTGCTTTGTAAACCACATGTGCAAGTAAACAGTTAAGTCTTGTATCATAGGTATGCAAGTAGTACTTTATAGTTTGTTATACTTAAGTGGGGTTCGTCATCCGAAATAACTAGTCGGCTCTGTATCAGCAGCACGCGGCGCTTCGAGAGATGAGCGTGTCGGTCACGCTAAGGCATAGTGCTTAAAAACGCTGGTACCCCACATTAGGCATAAGGAGACCACTCCCTACTACTCAGGGGAATTATTGATTTGAACCTTTTACAATCTATTCTTGCTATATAGAACTGCCTCGACACTCCTGCCGTCAGTTGGGTTCTCTTCCTTCTCACTATATAGTTTAATAGTTCAATGCTTAGTAAGTCGGGTAAGTTAGCATTTAGCCAGGTTTACCAAGCCCGTAAGCATTGCACCAACCATTTATAAGAATGGCGAAACTTTTTTTGTAAAAGTATGTTGACATAATTAGATAGGTGCGATACTATTAAAGTATCTGAAGTCGACCCGCTGTAAAAGGCGGGATTTTCTTTGTCTCTATTCTAAGTACTCCACAGCACTTTCGTCTTTCTGAAGTCGAAAATACTATCATTATATTAATCTAAGTTGCTCCATAAATCAAGCCCCATTTAAAACCGCCCCTAGCGAGAGAGGCGGTTCGAGAGACATGCACCCACCGACATATGCGCTACACGACTCTTTTATATATGTTTGTTTACCGAACATCTCTGGAGGGAGACTTATTAATACAATGGCGGTAAGTTAATAATAGCACAAGAAAAGCTCGGACAGTGGTGGGGACCATCCGAGCTAGAGACTGCCCCCAGGCAAGGCAAAGGAAAGGTTGACCTGGTATTCATATGATACCATATTTAAACCTGTAGATAAACCACTTGACATACCGCTTCTGTTTTGGTAGACTTTAAATATCAATCTGGAAAGGTTGAAGAAGCAGTTCCGAACATTCGCACAACGGTCACGACTCCCGTGCTTTAAACCAAAGAGTCTAGTGAATGTTCGGACACATTAATAAGCTACACCCTATCACGTTGTCTGGTAAAACGTGGCGCATTTACTAGTGCCGTCCTTGGTCTAGTCCCAGCACACGGATAGGTGATGAGCCTATCATACTAGATGACATGATGGGGTATAGCAAAAACAAAAAGGTGGACGAACCACCCAGAAAGAGAAAATAAAATGGAAAAGACAGTACCAGTTATATTAGTAATTATAGTGTGGGCAGTAGCGATAGTAATATCAAAGGAGAGATAATGAATGACAAGTTAATAAAGATACAAGCCAAGCTTAAAGCCCCTAAAGCGCAAAAGAATAGCTTTGGCAATTATATGTATCGCAGTTGTGAAGATATACTAGAAGCCGTTAAACCGCTTCTAAAGAAGCATGATTTAACCCTGTTACTTACTGACAATGTAGAAAACATAGGAACGCATAATTATGTTCGTGCAACTGTCATATTAAGTGACGGCGAAAATACAATATCTGTAGATGCCCTTGCCAGAGAAGCCGAAGCTAAGAAGGGCATGGACGATGCGCAGATCACAGGCGCTTGCTCATCATACGCCCGCAAGTACGCCTTAAACGGCTTATTTGCTATTGATGATACTAAAGATGCAGATACAAAAGATAATACTGACTATGAACCAGAAGTAGTAGCGGAGATGGATAAGCAAGTAGTTAAACCACAAAAAGCAACCACTAAGCAAATTGAAATGCTTTTTAACCTTGCCAAGCAACAGGGCTACACCGAAAAAGCAGATGCTCATAAATGGTTATCAGATGAGATGAGTAAAGACGTATTGTTATCATCAAGCGCCGAAGCCAGCAAGCTAATAGGAAAGTTGATGGACAAATGAAAAAGCAAATACCAGTCATGTATGTAGACACGTCAACCTACGAGGGCGGTAATATACCGAATACACTCATACATCTTGATGGAGTGACGTATTACATTGCCTCTTACACTAGCCCGGACGAGAACGGCAACGTGTTTACGGTACTAAAAGTATGGAGGCCTTTCTAATGGAAGAGCTATTAAAAGAGCTTGATGAATTAATGGCTCATACCAAGACTTACTACCAGTCATACCAGAATGCTAAAGCTCGTGAAGATATGAAGCGTGACGAACTGAAACAATACATGCTCTCGACAGGCCTCTTAAGCGCCAAGACAAAGGACTTAACCGCTAGTATAGTGTCTAAGCCAACTATTGAGATAAATCACGAACAGAGCGCCTTAGAATGGCTTAAAAACGAGCCAAACCTTGAAACGGATGAGTTCATCGGACTTAAAGTAACCCCATTCAAGAAGCTGGCCCTTTACAGGTTGAGCGAAAAAGGCGGAGGTGAGATAATCCCAGGGACCGAGATGATCATGCAAAACTCGCTGGCAATTAGAAAAAAGTAACATAAGAAACGGAGGATAGTATCATCGGGGGAACTACAATTGGCGGCGTGAAAGCTGCCATGGCTAATAAAAGAAAAGATCCTGACTTCTATAGGAAGATTGGTCGCATAGGCGGGTCGGCTAAGACAAACAAGCCCAGGGGTTTCGCAATTGATCGTGAGAGAGCCGCCAGAGCTGGCAAAATAGGAGGTACCATCAGCCGCCGTACCTATGTTAAAAACGGCGAAGGTAAAAAATGAGCCAGTCATTACTCAGTAAGACAAAGATACACTATGAATACTTACCAGATGAAGCGCCGATCAGAAATATAATAAAAAGGATGAAGAGAAATGTTAGACCAACTAACCGACGATAGTTATTTAAACAGGGTAAATAAATCAATTGAGAGATTTATGAGTATACATGACGAGTACGGCGTGTATAGCGAGGAGTATTTGTGGAGACGGTGGTTATGGTCATAGGCACATTTATGGTGCTGGCTATAACATACTTGCCATTAGCCATACCGTTGCTAATAGTAATAAGCATGGTGGTAGCGTATCTAATTCATTGCTACAGGGAGGAGAAGGAGTATAGAAATGTCATGGGGTAAATACAAAGCCGACCCTGCCGATAAAGCCTTCTCGCTTTATATCCGTACCCGAGATAAGTGGACCTGCCAACGTTGCGGGAAGAAATACGAACCACCCACAAGTCAACTTCACTGTAGCCACTTCGTAGGAAGGGGTAAGGAATCAGTTAGGTTTGACCCTGAGAATGCCGATGCCTTGTGTTTCCACGACCACCAGTATTTTACATCACACCCTCTTGAGCATTATGAATGGCAGGTTGAAAGAAAAGGGCAAAAAGTAGTAGATGCCCTGAGATTACGGTCATCCCTTCATAAAAAGAAAGACCGCCAGATGGAAGCCATAATCTGGAGGCAAGCTTTGAAAGATTTGCTATAATAGGAACCATCAGTCTGGGAGTTCGTTGATTGTGAATGCGACAAACGGAATCAACGCCCGGACTTGTGAGGCTTATAGCTCAGAGCGTCGGCCAGTAGTTTTAAAGTTACAATGCGGATGCCCTGAATTATGTGACTGACGAGAACATTAATAATTAGTATCCCTTATCTGCGGCTCAAGTTTAGTTTAGAAAGAAGGAAAAAATGAGTAAAGTTAAGTTGATAGTTGATAGTTATGGGTCGTTGCCTGGAATGGGACGAGTTATAGATATCAATCTTAAGTTAGATGAAAAAGAAAAAGTGGCTGGTGTTATTAGAACAGATTTTGATACAGATGAACACGGTTCTACCCGAGTGAGTGACGACATAAACCCTGTTGTACCTTATGAGTATATAAATACCCTAGTAGGAAGACTCCTCACATTAATTGATGCAAGCACGGTAGATAAAGAACAGCGACAAGCTCAAAAAGATTTGTTTAAACAAATTGCTTGGGACTGGTATCAAAGTTATGGCGACAACCTTACTCCTCCTTGGAGAAAAGACAAAGAAGCCAACACAAAATCAAGTAAATAATTAACCACCTTGAGCCGTGGTTATAGGGATACTAAACTAAACAAAGGAAATTAAAACTCCACACCCTCTGCCTTATCTGAGTGGGAAACCATGCGTAGATCAATATTGGTAGTCTTCATCCTAGCGATGATGACGGTAGCCCTTGCACCTAGTGCATCAGCTATTACAGTAGACCCGTTAACGTTACAAGCAGTAAAACCAAAAGTAATTAAAAAACCCAAGCCAGAGGTTAAACTCACGCCTAAAGTTGTGGTCAGCGGGATTCCCGCCCCCCTCGAATATGTAGTGGTTTCGGGTGATACCCTCAGTAAGGTAGCAGCAGATCATCAAACTACCGTTCAGAGGCTGTGGCAAAAGAACACTAATTTAACTAACCCTGATATATTGAATATCGGCGACAAGCTAATAATCCCAACTGCGAGTGAAATATTAGCGGATAGGCCGATGTTAGCGCCTGCGGCGACCCCGCCATCGTCTGCAAACAGACCAGTCGTACCTGGTAATGCTTATGCTCCTGGGAATTGTACCGAATACGTCAAGAATAGGCGACCTGATATAGGCAACTTCTGGGGCGACGCTAGCCAGTGGGGTTATAGTGCAAGGTCAGCAGGGTATACAGTCAACAGCACTCCATCAGTAGGAAGTATCGGTGTAGCGTTAGCTTACGGCCATGTAGTTTATGTAGAAGGCGTTAACGGTAATGGTACGGTAAATATTAGCGAGCAGAACTATGAAGGCTTTGGCATAGTTTCAAGTCGGACAGCACCTATTGGAGAGTTTGAGTATATACATTAGGCTTGACTTGGTGCTTGTGGTTTGGTAGACTAAGGGGGAGATGAGAGACACGGAAGGTCACAAATTCGAATATATTAATAGGCACTACTTGCTTCCGTGGGTAGTGTCTTTTCATATGTTGGAGGTGTGAAATGGCGATATTGAGTGGAGATTCAATGTATTCAGTGTGGTTTGGTGAAACAATGGCTCATAAATTATCATTAGACGAAGCTATCGAAGAAATTGAGAGAGACGAGGAGCTAGGTGATGACTGAGCACTACATACCCCCCGCCTACACCGACAAGAACGGAGTTAGACTAATCGAAGGTGACGTCGTTATTTACAAAGATACCGGCTATGTATATAAAGGGATAGCAGAACCCCTTGGATTAGCTTGTATTGATGGTGGGGTGAACGGTGATGAGTTCGTTAAACCAGAAGAATTGGAGGTTGTAACATGACTGACGATGCATACGAAGCAGCCGAAGAAGCTTTTGGTAGCCACCCTGATCAAGTTAATATTCATAAATTAGATAAGACCCATCGAAAGATATTACTTATCTGCGAGGATTATCCTGAGGCTGTTAACGATAGACCTTTATTACTAGCTAAGTTCTATGAAAACGACTGGGATAACTCCAAGAGCCTTTACGATAACTTCTCCCGCCTGACACGCCCCGAGACGGTTGTGAGGCGGTTTAGGGACCTTAGAGAGTGGGGTTACGTAAAACAGTCAGAAAAGGCTGATAAAGCTAATTACGATGCAATGAAAAGTGAACGTGAGCGACATTCTCAGAACCCAACACTAAAGATAGTAAATGGTGAAAAAATAATGTACCTACACGATGATTTTGTTGAGAACATAAAGAACGCCCACGAGCAAATGAGGCTTATATGAACGTTATAGACGTGTTAGGGAGTTTGGCATGAGTAAATACGAACAACCGCTAGTTATAAGTTATGGGTGGACTTGTCCTATTCATGGTTATCACCAGAGCCAAGTAATGTTAGCTAGTAAGCCAAAATCGAATCAAATAATTGACCAGCACCTTTGTACATTCCAACCTCAAGACCCTGTATATCAGACTCGACTTTATGGGAACCTAAAACTTGAAGTAAACAAAATAATCACTCCCCCTAAGCTTACGGAGAAAACAAATGACTAGAAAATACGAAGCAGTAGAAGCCCCAACTAACACAGTAGAAGCTAAACAAGCAGCCATAGACTACTGGGTTAAGAGACACCGTGAATGTGTCGAAGCTTTAGGGATCAGCGTCACCCGATTAACCCAAATGGGAGTAGCTATACCAGAAGTAGAGATTAACCCTGAGCAGTTGAGGATGGAGATTTTATGAGTAAGGTAGATAAAGCTATAGACAAACCCACTAAAAGAAAAGGAACAAATAAATGAGTGAATTAAAAACGCTTGGTGACAATGTAGATGACTTTATACAGATGCTAGAAAGAGTGGGACAAATGACAACCCAGGAAGCTGTTGACTTTATTATCTGGCGAATAAATAACCGACCCCTAGAGAAACCTAATTCTACGGAGCAGCCATGACTAACCCTACACAAGACAATATATTGGATGAAATACTAAAAAAATATAGTTACGCAGTTCAGGATTTAATAGCTGGACATACCCCTTTTGACGACAGTGTTCAAGCGAGCAGATACGTCTCAGAAGCCAAGAAAACCCTTAAATCCACTATCCTCTACCTACTCTACATGGGAGTTGTTAGCTTCTTAATTTACGTATGGGTAATGGGGTCAGTATGAGGGAACTAGAAGAAAATACTCTGGATTACAAAGCAATGGTTGAAGATATAGACGAGCTTGTAAGTAATGACTGGGGTTTTGATGTAGACTGTTTGTCGATGTACCCTTACCAAGAAATACCCCAAAAAATGGCGTGGGAAATGCAGAAAGTTTTAATGAAGGTTTACACCATAAGCCATTGTAGGGCGTGTGTTGCTTGTGGGGGTAAATATATCTTACACAAGCCCACTAACTTCAGTAAGCAAGCAGTAAAAGTAAAGGCGGTTACAAAATGAAGTCTATTAAAAAAATATTAATCACATGGTTAGAGGTGCCTACCGTACCAGAAATAAAAGATTGGACCGATGAATTTGAAAAGCTTGAGAAAAGAACATGGAAATACGAACAGGTGCTAAAAAATAGAGTAGCGACTAAATGCCCTGTCTGCGGTAAAAAGCTTTATCTGTGGCCCATGGAGACCCAGGCTTACTACGTTAAAGACGGTCAGGCATACCATACTGAGTGCTACAAGGTAAAGGCGGTAAAGACATGAGTGATGAGCTATTTGTAGGTTGTTGTGGTGGAGGAACTTTATCAAGACACGAGATTTGTAGCCATGTCAAAACCTATATTAAAACCAATTATCTCAAAAAGGAGGACGTGCTAAAGGCTATAGGTGAAGATAACTACATTATTAAAACTAGCGGTAACTCCAGGTTTGACCAGCAGGTGCAGTCAGAGATTGATGGGGCTAACAAATTAAGAGCTGAAATTAAAGAAAAACTAAACTTAGGAGACAAATAAGATGGCTGAAACAGCATTTGAAATAGCAACCAGAGGGACAATAGAAAGGGATATTGTCGACTCACAAAATAAAGGTGATGGCAACCAAGTAAACGCTAAGCTGGATATATTCCCTTACGGCAAACCTCGTAAAGAACTAGGAGTTGTGGCTCTATATCAAACCTTAGAGCGTAAAGGCTCTAAAGCCGCGAGGTTCTTTGAGAAGGAGGCTATAGCAGAAGCTAGTCAGGAGACGGATGAAATACCGGTTGTAACCCAAGAGATGGTGGATGCGGCATGACCATCATGATCTACGGCTGCCATACCTGTGGCGTGAGTGGTTTGTATGTAAATAAAGTTAAAAAGTATGCTCAGATAAACGGTAGATCGTTAGAAATAAAAGACTCTAAACACGACAAATCAATTAGAGAAGAACACACTATTAAACTAAAAGAAGCCGGGCTTGACCCCGATAACTACCAGGCACTTGTCATTGATGGTAATAACATAGTACGCTTGAGAGAATGGAAACCTTAATATCTATCCTAGTAGTCTACTGTGTGACTCACTTTTTAGTAGAGCTGGACGGGCCATTTGACATTTTTTTAAAGCTACAGCGTGTTAAGTGGTTAGGGGCATTGCATTGCTTTTCGTGCTGTTCTGTATACGTTGCAGCAGTTGTGGCGCTATACAGCACTCATACGCCTTTAGAATGGCTTGTACACACCTTCGCCTATGCAGGAGCTGCTATAATAATTCATGAAATAATAGAAAGGGTATAACGATGGCAAATTTGATAGGCAAGAAAATCAAGATCGGCGAACTAACTAAAGAGACTACTAAGAAAAAGCAAAAACGCCTTACTTGGATGGACAAGTTTATTTTAAAAGTTAAGCAAATTAAAAAATAGACTTGTCAACTTGCTTATGCCGTGATACCCTGCGATTATGGGCGAAACAAAAATATACCGGCAAAAAAACTTAACCTTTATAGTAAGCCCCCAAAGAATCACAGTAAGAACGTCGCTACCACAGACGTTCTTTTTAGAGCCACGACAACATTATTGGAAAAAAAGAGTAGCACTTATAGCGATGATGATCGAACTTAACGAGATAAGAACCTTGAATGAATTGGCAGAGTGGACACGTCCAGGCGTTGACTGGGTAAGCACTAGGGTTAATTATCCACTTGAAAATGAGAAAGAAGTAGTGTATAATCATTAGCATGAGAGCTGCACGGACCTCGAAAATATTAAACCCACTATCTCGCCGTGCAGCGGATAGTGGGTTTTGTGGATTGGAGGAATCATGAAAAAGTCAATAATTTTATCAATACTAGCAATTACGATCTTGACCGCCGGGATAGTGTATGCGACACAGCCAGAGGCTATAGCACCTGTGAGTGAGACTCACGAAGTAACACCTAAGGAACAGAGTGAGCCTACCCCAGAAGATACTCCCAGTGAATCAACCCAACCCGATGATCCCGAGTCCCCCCTGCCAGAAACTGAAGAGCCAGCTACGCCTGTCCCACAACCACCACGTACTTTAGGTAGAGGTTACGACCCAACAGCTCCCGTAGTGCAAAGTGCGCCAGAAGCCGTTACTGATCCCCTAACTATTATGTCAGTATCAATAACAGACGCTACCCCGACCCCAAGAAACCCAACCCCAGCTCGAACTTGCCAGTACACACTATATAACGGTGTTATTGAAGTAGTTATGCAGCCGCAGACCAAGTCTTGCCAATTAGAGGGCGACATATTCTATGCCTATGCGTAGACTATCTGGTGGGGTTTTTGTTTTAGAGGTTACATGCGGATAGCCATGGTGGGGAACTTCACCCAGCCGCATTGTTCGGAAGTACATTGGGCAGCTACCCTAGAAGAATTAGGTTGTTCAGTAACACGGATACAAGAGAATACATTACAACCAGGTACTTTAGCAGCTAGAGTAGATCAGCACGATATGATGTTGTGGGTACGCACATGGCAGGGTTTTGTTTCAAAGAGTGATCTTGACCAACTAAAGTCTCTTAAAATACCTACAGTGTCACTACATTTAGACCTCTATGTTGGGTTGCAACGTGAATCGGGCCTAGATAGTGATATGTTCTGGAGGACGGATCATGTGTTTTCAGCAGACGGTGACCCACATACTGAAGAGGTGTTTAGACGAAAAGGCATTAACCACCACTATCTTCCACCTGGAGTATATAAGCCAGAGTGTGTGCTTGGCACCCCACAAGATAGATTTAAACAAGATATTATTTTTATAGGTGGTGGCTCTTTGTACCACCCTCTCGACTGGCCGTATCGTATGCAACTGCTCAATTATTTGTCAGGTACATACGGAAGTAGGTATACAAAGTATGGTTATCCTGAGCCAACCATAAGGAACCAGGAGTTGAATGATTTGTATGCGTCAGTAAAAATAGCAGTGGGTGACTCATTAAACATAGGGTTTAACCATGAAAATTATACCAGTGACAGACTATTCGAGAGCGTTGGGCGTGGCGCATTCACGATATACCCTAGGATTAAAGGTATAGAAGACATGCTAGTCGAAGACAAGGAAATAGTATATTACGACTATGGGGATTTTGAAGAGCTTAACGAGAAAATAAATTATTATTTAACCCATAATGATGAGAGGGGAACCATCCGCATAGCTGGGCATGAGCGGGTGAAAAAAGATCATACTTACCATAACAGACTGCAACAAATGCTAAGCGTACTTAAAGAAGAAGGGGCTATCAAATAATGTTGATTAATCTTGGCTCAGGTAATGCGCCGATGAAAGACCATGTGAATGTCGATATGCTGATGCGTGATGATGTCGATGTAATCCACAACCTGATGGACTTCCCCTATCCTTTTGGAGATGGGGTAGCTGACTCAATAAAGGCAATGGATGTTATTGAACACTTAGATAATTATACTGACGATAAGCGCCCAACTATTATAGCCTTTGTCGAGGAGTGCCATAGGATATTAAAAGTAGGGGGCGAGCTATACATCCAAACGCCGAGCTGGGACTCGGAACTTTTTAAAATAGATGTGACCCATGTCAGGGGGTTTAATATTAAGAGCTTCGACTTTTTCGACCCTGAGACGGAGTATGGCGAGATTAGAGCATTTTATTCTAACGCACGGTTCAAGGTGAAGGCTAAAGAATTAAAGAATAAGAATTTGAGATTTTGGATGTATAAGATATGAGTGTACTTATAATTCAAAGTCACTATGATGATGGTCCTCTAAGCGTAGGTCAGTTTATGGCTGGTCGTAACGACTGTACCGTGCTAACTGTGTTTTCTGCGATACCAAAAGACAAAGATTTACTAACTGATTATGATAAATCGTGTGGTTTTAAATCATCAAAAGAAGCAATGGAATCCCGGCGCTGGGAAGACGGACAAGCCACAGCTATGTTAGGAGCTGAATGGGAACATTTAGGGAGGCTTGATTATCAATATTCAAACGGTGATTATAAGAATCTTTCAACTCAACTTATCGGTATGATAGCGCTAGGGGATTACGAAATGGTATTAGCCCCACTAGGATTGAGGCACCCGGATCACCTTGCGGTCGGCGATGCGATTATAAAACTTGGCCTGAGTAATCTATATCTTTATGAGGATTTGCCTCATCGAGTAACACATCCAGAACTAGTATTTGAAAGACTTAAAAATTTACCTGAGCAAATAAAGCCAAAACTAGAGTTTATAGGGGATGGGCCGATAGAAATTAAAATGAGAGCTTTAATGTGCTATAAATCTCAGATGTTACGAGGTGATTTGAACCCTTATAATTTGTATGTGTCAGAGAGGTTCCATCATGTCGGTTAACTTAGACTTAGGCTGCGGATATGTTGACCATCCCGACTTTATAGCGGTAGATAAGTTAAATTATGGGCATAATATTATAGCTGACGTTTTAGAAGGCTTGCCATTCCCTGACGATTACTTTGACTTCGTACTAATGAACCACACCTTGCAGATGTTTAAATACGATGAACTACCTATTGTTTTAAAAGAAGTGCGGCGGGTTATGAAGAAAAATGGTATCTTGAGAATATTAGTACCAGACTTAGACAGAGCTATTACAGCTTACCAAAAAGGCGACGCTAGTTACTTCCCTATATCAGATGAACTAGAGCCAGACTTATCTGGTAAACTAGCACGATATATGTTCTGGCACGGTGACACCCATTGTATGTTTAATTGGCAAAGCCTTATTTCATTATTAGAGCGGAATGGTTTTGATTCTATGTATGTCGATACTTTTGGTAATTGCGAGCTTGACAGCCGAGAAAAAGAAAGCCTGGTAGTTGTATGCGAAAAATAGGATTAATAGCCAGGGCTGATGTAAAAGGAGGGCTAGGGATACAGACCTATCGGCTTAATCGTCTATTGAAACCAGACAAAGTAATGCTCATAGACTCAAGTTCGTTTAACGGCAACCAACAGTACCCCGAGTTATACGATGATGTTGAAGCGATTAATGGCTTCCCAACACCTGAGCAGATAGCAGACTTCTGTAAGCAAGTTGATATTGTTATTTCATGCGAGACATTTTATAGTGACTACTTTGTAGATATTGCAAGAGCCAACAATACTAAAACTATTCTCATATTCAATTATGAGTTTTTAGACCAGCTCAATAGGCCTCATTTATCTCTCCCCGATAAGTTAATACAGCCGAGCTATTGGTACTTAGACGAGATGAAGACAAGATTTAACGCTGAGTACTTGCCTACCCCTATATTTGAAGATGAGTTTGAAAAGGCGAGAGAGATCAATTTGAAGCGTACAGGACGTAAGTTTCTATTTATGAACGGTAAGACAGCGGCTGAAGATAGAAACGGCCTACAATCGCTTTATAGAGCCTTAGAATTGTCAAAAGGTGACTTCACTGTGACGGTAAAAGCCCAGAATGACGTGCCGAAACATCCCGACCCACGTTTAATATATGACTTTACTAATCCAGAAAACCAGAATGATTTGTATGAAGGGTTTGATTGTCTAATCCAACCCAGAAGATACGGCGGCCAAACGCTTAGCATGACAGAAGCTTTACAAAGTGCCATGCCAGTTATAATGACAGATATAGAACCTAATAATAAAGTCCTGCCGAAAGAATGGCTCGTCCCAGCTAAGGTAAATGGGCAATTAATGACTAGGATTATGCTAGATGTATACGATGCTAACTCAGGCTCACTCGCGGATATGCTTGACACTACGTTTGTGACTAAAGAAGGGAAGAAAAAAGCCTGTGCTATCGGCAAACAGTACGATGCTGAAACATTAAGATCAGAATATGAGGCTTTGTTATCGTCACTATAATTTTGCCGATCAGTAGGACGGATTATTTGCGTCCCGTTTTCGATTGCCTTATAAACCTCGAAAAGCCAGACGACACTGAGCTTCTGATCATTACAGATGGAGACGTAAACTTAGAAAGAGCTGTTGACAAACGGTTAGATTCAGTTAGCTTTGCCAAAATACAAGTAGTAAGCTACGGAGAAAAACCAGCAACGACAATTAACGAGCGACGCTTCAGGATATCTGATATTCACAATAAAGCCAAACACTATGTTAGTGGTGATTGTGACTATGTATTTTTAGTGGAAGACGATACTACTTACCCAAAAGAGACCCTGACTAAGCTATTTAAATCATTTAAATCTGTGGAAAACTGTATGTATGTAGAGGGGGTACAACTAGGGAGGCATGGGGCGGCTTATGTGGGTGCATGGCTTTACGATCAGGATGTATTTATGTCTCTCATGCCAGGGAAAGGAGTAGAGCAAATATCAGCGGGGGGTTTTTATTGTGCTTTAACCGACGCTGAGTTATATAAGATGCATCACTTTGAGCCATTTGATAAAGAAGGCACGAATGGACTTAGTTGTGACGTTAACTATGGGATCTATTTAAAACAACAGGGGTATGAGTGCTTGATAGATTGGTCAATACAAACAGATCATATAGGAGAGCGGGGTAGTGTTAATTTAGGAAATACTATGCCCGAGCAATTACAGTTTAAAAAAGAAAACGATAAATGGAGATGTATACGATTATGAATCTACCAATAAAAGATATAAAAACTAATCCTAAGAACCCCAGAATTATTAAAGACGACAAGTTTAAAAAGCTAGTACAGAGTTTAAAAGACTTCCCAGAAATGGCAGACGTGAGGGAGATAGTAGTTAATAAAGATCACATCGTGCTAGGCGGTAATATGCGCCTGAAAGCTATGCAAGAGGCGGGGTGGAAGGAAGCGCCAGTTAAAGTAGTTGATTGGTCACAGGATAAGCAAGATGAGTTCGTAGTGAAAGATAACGCAAGTTTTGGCGAGTGGGATTGGGACGAGCTAGGTAATCAATATGAGGCAGCAGAGCTTATCGAGTGGGGGCTTGATCTGCCTAATGGGTTAGGCGATGAAGAAGTCGAAGAAGACGAAGCACCCGAAGTATCACAAGAAGAACCAAAGAGCAAGCTAGGCGAAATTTACAAGCTAGGGCGGCATAGGGTTATGTCTGGAGATAGTATAGATAATGAACAAGTTAAGCGACTTATGAATGGAGACACACCAGAATTACTATTTACAGACCCACCTTATCGAATGGAAGCAGAAGGTGGGAGCAACCAATGGGTTGGGAAACAGGCCCGTAAACTAGGCGAAACAATTAAAGACATTGTAGACTTTGAGCCAGAGCCTTTTCTCTCAGTAATAGCAGACATATTTAAGCCAAAGATGAACGCTTATATATTTTGCAATAAAGATTTAGTGCCAGACTACCTATTATGGGCAAGAGATAATAAGTTTGGGTTTAACATACTGGTTTGGAAAAAACCAAATGCATTACCACTTGGTGGTTCACACCGACCAGACCTAGAGTACATAATAAAAGTTCATAAAAGTGCGGTGTGGAACAACGGAATATCAGATGTAAACTATTCAAAGTGCTTGGAGTACAGTAGAGATAACTCTGAAAATCATCCAACTATTAAACCGTTAGGGTTGATAGTCAACGAACTCAAGATTAGCAGCACAAGACAAGGAATAGTATTAGACCTTTATCTAGGGTCAGGCTCTACCCTCATAGCCTGCGAACAAACAGACCGTACTTGCTACGGTATGGAGCTAGACCCCAAGTATGTAGACGTTATACGAAAGCGTTATCACAAGTTCATAACAGGAGAGGTTGATGGATGGGAACTTGCCACACCTGCTATAATGTGATTATGAATGATACCGATACAGAACAAACGGGATTGAAGCGAAACAAAAAAGGGCAGATTATTGGTGGCACTCCACCCGCTGGCTTTAATAAGCACCCTGAAAACATATCTCCTGGCGGCTGGAAAAAAGAGAATACAATCTCATACCAATACAATCGCTTTTTAAATATGACTCCCGAAGAACTGAAAGCGTTTTCACAAACACCCGATAAAGAACGGACGGTAGCGATGGACATAGCCTATAGCCGTGTACTAGCTAGCCGTAAGAGCTTGCCTGACGTAAGAGAGATAACGGACAGAACCGAAGGCAAAGCAGCCCAAGCAATAGACCATACAAGCTCAGACGGTTCGATGACACCACAAGTAATAATAGAAAGTGTCTATGCAAACAAGCCAAACTTCCGCCCCGACAATTCGCCTACCGAGGCAGATGACGTGGCAGCGGACAGTAACTGAGAACCGAGCCAGATTTAAGATACTAAGGGCTGGCAGACGTGTAGGTAAGACTTACTTCTTTATTATAGACAGCCTTAGTTTAGGCTTACTATACCCTAACCTGTCATTATGCTATGTCGGCTTGACTTATGGGCATGCAAAGGATGTGGTATGGGAAGACTATTTAAAACTAGCCGATGGTTTAATAGCCTATAAGAACTCGCAGGAGCTTCTAATACGGCTTCACAATGGTACTCGCATCAAGCTCTATTCGTGGGACTCGATAGATAATATGCTAGGTAAGAAGTACCATAAGGTTTACTTAGACGAGTGCGCCGTGGCTAAGAACCTTAAAAAAGCGTGGGATGATGTGATTGAACCAACCTTGCTAGACTTCCATGGGGAAGCTATATTTGCATCTATGCCAAGAGGTAAGGGGCAGTTTAAAAGGTTGATAGATGACTCTAAAACTAAAGATGACTGGCAGGACTTTCACTTTACTTCGTATGATAACGAAACTATACCAGGGGTGAAAGAAGAACTAGATCGAAAGAAAAAAGATATTAGCCCATCAGTTTTCGCCCAACAATACTTAGCAGAGTTTACTGATCTAGAAGGTAGGATATACACTGAGTTTAACCGTGACCAGACGTTGGCAGACATACCGTTTGAGCCTGTCACATGGGGTTTTTCGGTTGACTTTGGGTATAA
>Ga0310810_10004265_pt1 | contig 15786 bp, 14 predicted proteins | sample NCmetagenome_FD_207641 | JGI IMG/M metagenome (GOLD analysis project Ga0310810, IMG submission 207641) | Soil microbial communities from experimental microcosm in Duke University, North Carolina, United States - NC | ecosystem: Engineered > Artificial ecosystem > Soil microcosm > Unclassified ...
CGATCTCGATGACCAGGCTATTCACGCTTTCTGTTGTGTTCTTTCTCGTCTGCGTCACATTTGTACGGGCGCAGCGTTCTCCGGATCTGGACACGCGCTTCATCTCCAGAGCTCCTGAGTCGCCACAAACGCAGGGCGGCAGCGGTCGTGTGGAGGGGGGCTTTAGTTCCGGCTCGCAAGCCGTGCCGTTCGGCGTTCGTTTGCTGGCCATCGAGCCTAGCTCCTGTTCGTGGGGCGAAGAGGTGACCTACGACATCGAGTTGAGCAATATCGGTAAGTCGGCAGTCATGCTGCCATGGGATGTGAACAAACCGACCGCACCATCGGACTCGCGTTCTCAGACAGTATTTACGACGATGATGGTCACATTAATGTTGGCCGACAAGTCCTATGCCACACTGGGCGCCGTTGAAGCACTCTATGGAGATTTGGGCAACGCATTGACGTTGCGTCGCGTAGCTCCTGGCGCATCTGTAGTGATTCGTCTGCCAACCAAGTGTGTCGTTTACGACGACCGTTTCCAGCGATCGATCGGACCGAGCGGGTCGCTCTTGCGAGTGTTTGCGGAAGTGCATTTGGGCCCGCGCGATCGGCAGATGACCGTCGTCGCAAAAAGCAACGAGATGGAAGTGACTGTGTCGCGCCTTGAGCGCCCATAGCACGTGGACCGTTCAACGGCGAATGAAAAGGATCTCTGTCTGATGCCCACCGACGCAATCACCCTAAGATTAACTACTTCTTCGAAACTTCTGTGATGCGCCGCTGTGATGGCACGAGGCTGATATGAGCATGCGGTCTTTGATCGTCTCGTTACTATTTCTGGGTTCGTTACTAATCGCAGCCGTGCGCTCACAAGAGTCAGGTCACGAGGGCTCTGGCCTTAACCTGGCCGCGCGCCCGGCGCAGGTGTCGCCCGCGGTTTCGCAGTCAGAGAGTGATCAACAGCATTCACACTTTCATCGGCCTGACGGCTTGAGATCGTTACCGATCGCCGTTGATGGAGCCAAGACGCCCGAACGGATTCCCGACGCGATGGCGTACGCTCATTTCCTTGCTGCCATCGCCGAGCCGCTGAACGCATCACCAGAACGGGCCAGGCGTCGGGCATCGATGATCGCGCGCATCGGTCTCACGGCGGCCGACTCGTCAGCTATCGTAGGCGCCTTGGCGGGCGTGCGGGAACAGGTGAACGTAATTCACGAAGCCCGCTCCTCTACCAACCCACCCACATCGAACGAGTTGGCCTCCCAAACGCAGGAGGAACGTATTCTCATCGAAGCTCGGGAACGCGTCTATCGCGCACTCTCATCAGACGGCGTAAAACGCCTCGACCGCTTTGTCCGTGAGCACGTCAAGACGCGTATCGTGATCTACGGTTCTGCACCGTCGCTCGAAGAGGACTAATACCCGGTTACTTTGAGAGCACTGTCCCACAACCAGCTCGAGCTAGGCGGCATTTCGGAGGGCGTCTACGCGGCGGAGCCACACGTCGATCTGGTTCCAACTCGCAGAACGAAGGGCCACCATCCTTCGACCATGGATGCAAGCGAAGGATGCCCACCATAGCGCGAAGCGCGAAGGTGGGCCGCTTGGTTTCATCCTGGGCGCGACTTTCTCCGAGTCGCCTTCCTCACAACAACCTTCCCATCCTCGAAGAACATCGGTGGATGCTGGCTCGCGGCGTCGGGTACCACTGCCCTCGCCACCTTCTCCAGCGAACCGGCCAGAGCCTGACGCTCTGCAGAGGACAGCCCCGCAATGGCGTCGATGAGTCGCTCCTGCACGGCCGCCGGCCTGCGCTGGAGCACGCGCTTCCCTGCCGCCGTCAGTTTCAGGCATTGACGACGGCTGTCGTCGCTCGCGGCGACCTTGGACACCAGACCTCGTTCGACCAGCTTCTGGACCACCACCGACACCGAGCTCTGATGCGTGAACGTCAGCGCGGCAATGTCGTTGATCGACGCGCTCGGATGTTCGGCAATCCGTTGCAATGCGAAGAGCTGCGCGCTGCTCAGGCGCGCGCCGCGCACCACGTCGCGGCCGTCCATGCGCAGCGCCTGCACGATCGAGCGAAACGAATCAAGAACCTGGCGAATCTCTAAGGGACCTGTCATGGCAGCGCTCTGTCTGATATCGTTGGATTATATGGGACTCAATACATGGTAAACGCGGCCGCGCGGCCGCGCGATATCGCCGATGAACTCGCAGACTTCACTGCCAACACGCGTCTCCTCACGATTGCCGCCATCGCACTCGTCATCGGCGTCATCAGCGCCTACCTGGCGCTGGCCCTTCTGACACTGATCAACTTCTCGACCAACCTGTTCTTTTTTCAGCGTCTCAGCACGGCGACGGCCACGCCGGCGACGCACACCCTGGGGGCGTTCGTCATTCTCGTGCCGGTCGCGGGTGCGCTCCTCATCGGCCTCATGGCCCGATACGGCTCAGAACGCATCCGCGGCCACGGCATTCCAGAAGCCATCGAAGCCATCCTGATCAACGGTAGCCGCGTAGAGCCGAAGGTCGCGATCCTCAAGCCGCTGTCGTCCGCGATCTCCATCGGCTCGGGTGGACCATTTGGTGCCGAGGGCCCGATCATCATGACAGGCGGAGCGGTCGGGTCGCTGCTCGCGCAGTTCCTCCACCTGACCAGCGCGGAGCGCAAGACACTGCTCGTAGCCGGCGCGGCGGGTGGCATGTCCGCGACGTTCGCGACACCTCTGGCCGCCGTCCTGCTCGCAGTCGAACTGCTGCTCTTCGAATGGAAGCCTCGCAGCCTGGTCCCGGTCGCACTGGCATCAGCGGCCGCAGCGGCCACGCGCCGCTACATCATGGGCCTCGGTCCCCTTTTCCCGGTGCCCACGCATCCCGCATTCATCGGGCCGCACGGTCTCCTCGGATGCATCGCGGCTGGCCTGCTTGCCGGCCTCCTCTCGGCAGGCCTGACTCAGGCGGTCTATGCCGCCGAGGACGCCTTTCAACGGCTGCCAATTCACTGGATGTGGTGGCCGGCGCTTGGAGGCCTGGTCGTGGGCGTCGGCGGCTGGCTCTTTCCCCAGGCACTCGGCGTCGGCTACGACGTCATCGGCGACCTGTTGCAAGGTGATGTCGCCGGACGCGTGATCGTCGGCGTCCTGGTTGTGAAGTCGATCATCTGGTCCGTCTCGCTCGGGTCGGGTACGTCGGGCGGCGTTCTTGCGCCGCTTCTGATGATGGGAGGTGCGCTCGGTGGCGTCGAATCATGGTTTCTGCCGTCTGAGGGCATCGGCTTCTGGCCGCTCGTGAGTATGGGGGCGATCCTCGGCGGCACGATGCGCTCCCCGCTCACTGGCGTCGTCTTCTCCCTCGAGCTCACGCACGACGTCAACATGATCCTGCCGCTGCTGGTTGCGGTGACCATCGCGCACGCCTTCACCGTGCTCGTCATGAGGCGATCGATCCTGACGGAGAAAGTCGCGCGACGCGGCTATCACTTGAGCCGCGAGTACTCAACAGACCCGCTCGAGATCCTGTTCGTGAGAGAGGTGATGCGCACGAGCGTGGTCGCTCTTCTGGCGGACGCCGCGCACGACGATCTCCGTCGCACCCTGCACGGAGATGGGTCGCGAGGAGGGCAACGGCTCTTCCCGGTCCTCGGCGGCCAGCAGGAACTTGTCGGTGTGGTGACACGCGCCGATCTGCAGACGCTGGTCGATGAAGCGCCGGGCAACGCGGACGCGCAACTCGCCGCCATCCTCAAGATGAGGCCGACCGTTGCCTATCCTGATGAATCACTGCGAATGATCGTCCACCGAATGGCAGACTCCGGGCTGACACGCTTCCCCGTCGTGAGCCGGGATGAGCGGCGGCTGGTCGGCATGATCGCCCTGACCGACTTGCTGAAAGCTCGAACGCTCAACCTCGAAGCCGAGCGCCGAAGGGAACGTGTGCTCGGCGCGCACATCGCATTTCCGTTCGGCGAGAGGCGTCAACGGAAGGAAATGACGTAGGGTGCGGTTCTTATTGAGGCGTAATCCTGAACTCGCGAACGTTCGGCGGCACGACTGCCCTCTCGGTCGGCCGCGGAAGCTGCGGCACCCAGGCGTACGGAAGTCGATACGCGCGATAGACTCGGTTGGTCGAGTTCGGGCCGTCCGTGAAATACGGGCTCACGTACTCCCACACAATCTCCCCGGTCGTCGTCACCTCGAACATCCTGCCGTCGGCCCCTTCGGTGATGAGCGTGTTCCCGTTCATCAAGCGCTGCGCGGAGCTGATGTAGTGACTGAAGAAACGGTAGCTCTCGGTCCCGCCGATCGAGTACTCCCACACCTTCTTCAACGTCACTGGATCGATTTCGAGCACGCGCGAGCTGTAGCGAGCCACGCCGTTGATGCCGTTGGCCGCAGATGGAGTCGTGAACCCGTACCCCGCTGCGCCTCCGTTGTCGAACACGAGCAGGTTTCCCGCGCCCGGCAGTCCCTTCGGGATGATGTGCGCATGATGCTGCCCGATGATCTGGCCGATCCCGCGTGAGCCTTCCGAGTCGCGATAGTCGGGACCGAGTCTCCAGACGATGTGGCCGTCGCGGCCGACGATCATCATGATGTTGGCCTGGCGGCTGCTGATCAGGACGTTGTCCGGACGAAACCGCTGATCGCCGGCATCGAACATGCGGTTTGGTCCCACGTAGGTCGCCGCGTTGATATGGAGCCAGTCGACGCTCGCGCGCGCCTTGTTGAACTGCGACGGCGTGCGGATCGCGTCTCGCGCTGCGGCGTTGAACCCCATCTCGTCGACGTGCTTGCTCGCGAGCCATTCCCAGACCACTTTGCCGTTCCAGTCCACTTCGTACAGATAGTCGTCCTCGAGCTGCTGCTCGTGGATCGAGGTGTCCGAGAGATTCCTGTGCCCGAGGATCAGCGTGCGACCACCGTTGTCAATCGTCTCGGCCTCCGGCGAGTAGTAGCCGGCCGGAAACCCTTCGCGCTGCCAGTCGTGGTGTTGGCGCGCGCTCCAGCGAGTCTGCCCATCGCGCATCTTCACTTCTTCTGCACGATCGAATTGCCAGACGACCGTGTCATCCCAGTCGTACTGCGCCACTCCAAGCGACTCCTGATTCGGAGGCCGGCTGCCAATCGCACCGATCACCCGACCGCCGGGCAGGATGCGCGTCGGACCGCCGCTCGCGCCTTCGAACTGCTTCCATTCGCGAACGGTCTTGCCGTTCATGTCGATGAGCACCGCCCCGGTCTGCGGAAGCACGAACACGGTGTAGCCGCTCCACGCACGTGCGGGATCGTAGATGGTCGTGCCCGTCGGGTACACCGTCGGCCCGGCCTGGATCACTCGTGCGGCGACGAGGGCACCCACGATAGTCGTCATTAGAAATGTGCGCATATAAGATTCGGCGGGTCTGCCTTCGACTTTGCTCAGGCGAAGAAAGACCCGCCGCTACATGACCGAGGACCGTGGACTTGAGACCGTGGACCGCGTCCAGACACACAAAGAGGACAGTCCTGAGACTGCCCTCTTTGTTGCCTCGAGCGTTAGCGCAGAGCGCTGGCTACGAGGGCTTCTTGAGCGCCGCGACCAGCGCCTGCAACATCGACGTGTACTGCTCGTCGCTCGTCGCAAACACTTTCTTGTAGTCGTCCTCGGACAGCTTGCCGCGTTCGCCATTGAACGCAACACTGCCGCCTGATGAATCCACCGTGTCGAACGGCTCGTTGTTCTCGCGCTTGAACTTGAGCCCGTTCGCGCCCAGATCCATGACGAAGACTTTAGTGGCCTGCTCCGACGCGCTGCTCAGATCCGCGTACACGTCGCGATACTGCTTCTGACCAATCAGATAGTTCAGCCGATCGGGAGTCGAGTACCTGGCGCCAACGACGAGCAACTGGCTGCCCTGGAAATACAGCGCCGCCACGTAGTGGTCGGTGCCCGATTTCGCGGCCACGGCATCCAGCTTCATCTGGTCGAGCAATTTGGTCAGCTCTCCGGCCAGAGCCGCGGACTTCGAATCCTGTGCCGAGAGCGTAGCGGGGACGAGGAGACAACCCACGAGGGCGACGACGCTGAGGCCACGAGTGGCGATCATCACAGTGTCCTCCGGCTGGAATCTGCGCGAGTTGTATCACCGCAGGACCAGAAGGTCAAACGGTTCGACAACAAGGGGAGCTGACGCTACTCGACGCGCCAGAATCGGATCACGACTTCGGTGGGATAGCGCTCACCCGTGCCAATGAACACGTTACGGGCCAGCCACTGCAATTCCGGTGCAGAAGTCTCGAACTTCGGGATCGTTCGGAAGTAGACCAGCTTCGGATCGACCGTCTCGCCTCGCAACAGGCGTTGCATGACCTCCGGCGCGGCATGGCGGACGCCCGCGTTCTGCACGTAAATGATCTTCCCGGAGTCGGTCTCGAGCGTGTAGCGGGTGTCGAGCTCGCTGAAGCCGTCGGCGCCGATGATTTGCCAATCCGCTCCGCCGGGCATCACGCGCCCCTTGATCCCGGGGCCCTCGAACGTCCCGCGCAGAATCGGGACGATGCGGCGCATACCGCGCGCCAGTTGCCCGACCTCGAGCGGCGGGCCCACTTCAACTCGCGCTTCGAACGCGAAGACAAGACCCGGAACTGGCGGCTTAGGCATGCTTTCCTGCGCCGACCCATGTGCAGGCACACTCAGCACAGCGGCCAGAGTGAGGCACACCGCGAGAGGCGCACGCAGCATGAAGGTATCAGCCGATGAAGGACGCGTGATCATCGTCGCCGGGATCGGGAACGGCCCTGGGCACCTGGCCGATGTTCGGCGACGATCTCCGCGGACGAGACCGGAGATCGCGAAACGCCATGAAGGCCGCTTTGACACCCTGGAAGATCGCCATACCGTCGCGCGCGGGCGCCAGGATGGAGCGCTGGACGACGTTCATCGTGTCTTCGACGCGACGTGCCGCGTCGGTCAACAAGCGATCCGCGCGCTCGACCTGCGTCGCCGCCAGAGCGACGGCGCGCTGTGCATCCGCCGACATTGCCTGAACGTTGCTCACGATCGGACGCATGTCGCGCTCGATTCGGTTGAGCGTCTCGGTCAAGCCGCGCGTCGCCTTCAACGCCATCATGACGACCACGACCTGGCCGCCAGCGATGACCAGCACAGCGAGCGCGATCAGCCCGAGGAACGTTTCAGACAACGGTGTCACGCGTCCTGCCCCGTCTCGCGCGTGTGAAACTGATCGCGTGCACGATCGAACGCCGTGGTCAGATTGTCACGCTGCTTGTTGAGAATCTCACGACCCTGGCGGGCCGCTTCGGCGGCGCGATCCTTCCCTTCACGCGCGCGCTGACCCAGATACTCGCGCGTCTCTTCTCCTGTGGCCGGGGCGTACAGCAGCGCCACCGCTGCACCGGCAATTGCGCCGGCGATGAACGCCACGAACATGCCTCCACCGTTGCCTTGCTGCGACATGACGCTCTCCCTCGGGATTCGGGACTCGGGGTCCGGCCCGAAACGCGACTCAAAACAAACTGACCTTCACGTTCAAATACTTCTTTGGGTCTTTGCGAATGTCGGAGACCAGGCTTTTCAACTCCGCCATCGTCCCGTTCATATTCTCATACAACTGTCGGTCTCGAAGCAGCTGCCCTGCGGTGCCCTCGCCCTGCTGGAGTCCCGCCATCACCTTGTCGATGCGATCCGAGAGGGAGTTGAGCCTGTTGTAGAGCTGTTCGTCGGTCACCAGCTTACCGGCGGTTCCCTCGCCCTTGTTGATCCGACCGGTGATGGTATCCAGGTTCGAGCTCATCGACGTGAGCGACGTGCTCAACGCATCGTCGTTCAGCAGCTTCCCGATGCTTCCCTCTCCTGCCCGGATGCGCGACGTGACCGCCTGAAGGTCGTCGAGCGATTTTTCGAGCGACTTCGCGGCGGCGGGGTCTTTCAGCAGGCGACCCAGCGTGCCGTTGCCCTTCGAAATCCCATCGGTGACCGCCTGGACGGAGATCATCAGCGCCGTCAGCTCTTTGTAGAGCTGTTCGTCGGTGAGCAGGAGTCCCATCGTGCCGCGGCCCGCGCGCAGGTCGTTCACGAGCGCAGTCGCTTGCTCGATGGCGGTGCTCGCCTGAACGGCGACGTCGCCAATCGTGCCCGTCGCACGGCCCGATGGAACGTATCCCCATTCAGGCACCGGTGTGCCACTGCTCGACGCGGTGATGTCCACGGCGGCCTCGCCCAGGAGCGACACGGATCCCAGCGACGCGATCGACGTCGACGTAATGCGCGACCGATGATCCTTGTTCACCTCCATGACGACCTCGACTCGATCGCCGATGAAGTTGAGGTCGCGGACCGATCCGACCTCCACGCCAGCGACGCGAACCGGCGCTCCTTCCTTGAGCCCCGCGATGTTCGAGAACACGGTCTTCAGCGAATAACGCTGCCAGAAGAACCCGCCCGATCCGCTGAGCAGGAAGATGAGGATGGTCGCCATCACGAGGGCGAAGATCGACATCAGTCCGATCTTCAGCTCCGCCCAGGCGAGTGAACGCGTGCGTGGCATGTGGTCCTACCTTTAGGAAAGAAAACTCTTCAGATACGGATCCTTCGCGGCGCGCAGTTCGGCCGCATTGCCCTCGAAGAAGACCACGCCTTCTTTCAGCATGATGAACTCCGCCTCGTCGCACTTCTGTGCGTCGGCGGGCACGATGTCGTATCCGTCCTTGCGCCGCACCGCCTCGTGCGTCGCAACAAAAAACGCATCCCGCAACTGGTGCGTGACGATGATCGAGCTCACGTTCTCGAGATCGCGAAGCTTGATCATCTCCTCGTCGACCGAGATGGCGGTGATCGGGTCGAGACCGGTGGTCGCCTCGTCGTAGAGCAGGATGCGCGGCTTGGCGGCAATCGCGCGCGCGATCGCGACACGACGGCGCTGTCCGCCCGAGAGCTCCGACGGCATCCGATCCATGAACTCCGTCAGGCTGACGAACCCGAGCACTTCCTGGACGCGGGCGTCAATTTGAGCGGTTGGCATGTCCGACTCTTCGTACAACTTGTACCCGACGTTCTCTGCCACCGTCAGCGAATCGAACAGCGCACCCTCCTGGAACACCATCCCGACGTCCGCGCGCATCTCCATCAGTTCCAGTTCGTTCATCTGGTCGACGCGATGACCGTTTACCCAAATCGAGCCGCCATCTGGTTTCCACAACCCCAGAATGAGCTTCAGGATTGTCGACTTGCCAGAGCCGCTCGCACCGAGGATCAGCTTCGTGTGCCCGGGCAACAGCGTGAAGCTGACGTCCTTCAGCACCACCTTGTCGTCGAAGGCGAGAGACACGTTGTCGACGACGACCACCGGCTCTACTGGAGCATCCGGTCGTGCCAAAGTCGCCGTGCCAGAGGTCTCGACGCTCATCCCAGTTCTAATACAGCAGCGTAATAAGAAGTCGGGTCACGAAAAAGTCCACCGCAATCACCGCGACGGACGCGGCCACGACGGCGTTCGTGGTCGCGCGGCCGACGCCCTGTGTTCCGCCTTTGGTGCGCAATCCCACATGACAACCGATCGTCACGATGACATATCCCAGGCAGAACGGCTTGATTATGCCCATCCACGCATCGTCCACATACAAGCCGTCGGTCACCGAGGTCCAGTAGAGGCTTGACGCGACCCGCAGTTGGAACACGGCGATGAGCCATCCGCCAATGATGCCGACCGTGTCTGAGATGACCGTGAGCACCGGCGCCATGAAGAAACCGGCCAGCACGCGCGGCACGACCAGCTTGCGTATCGGATCGGTTCCCAGTGCACGTAGCGCATTGATTTGATCGGTGACGACCATCGATCCGAGCTCGGCGGCGATGCCCGACCCGATGCGCCCGGCGAGCATCAGGCCCGTGAGCACCGGACCGAGCTCCTTGACCATCGATGCACTGATCAGGCGACCGACAAACGGGCGCGCGCCGAACTGATCGAGCGTGATACCGGTCTGCAGCGCGAGCACGGCGCCGGTGAAGAACCCGGTGAGCAGAACGACGGTCAACGAGCCGACGCCGATCTCCTCGAACTGTTCGACGACGTCGCGGAAGTAGAAGGGGCGGGAGAACACTCCACGAACCGTGTGAAACTGCAGGCGAACGTATTCCTGAATTTCGAGGACCGCGCTCTTCAACCAGGAATCGAGGAGTTGGACCACCTAGCGGCCCGCCGTCTGGCCCGTCAGGCCGAGTTCGCGGTTGCGCAGCGTCTTCAACCTGTCGCGCACCGCAGCCGCGCGCTCGAAATCGAGATTCGCCGCCGCCGCTTTCATGTCACTTTCGAGACGTGCGATCTCGGCGTCGAGTTCCGCCTGGGTCCGGAATGTCTCTCCCTGCTCCGCTGCTGGTGTCATGTAGTCGCGCTCGTAGACGCTGCTCATCACATCGTCGATCTGACGAACCACGGATTCCGGCGTGATGCCGTGCTCCGTGTTGTAGGCCTCCTGTAGCGCGCGCCGGCGATTCGTCTCCGCAATGGCCGACTGCATGGAGGCCGTGCTCTTGTCAGCGTACATGATGACGCGGCCGTTGACGTTTCGCGCGGCCCGCCCTGACGTCTGGATCAGGGACCCTCCTGACCGCAGGAACCCCTCCTTGTCCGCATCCAGGATGGCCACCAGCGAGACTTCCGGCAAATCCAGCCCCTCCCGCAGCAGGTTGATTCCGACAAGTACGTCGAACGCTCCCCGGCGAAGGTCGCGCAGGATTTCGACCCGTTCGAGGGTGTCGATGTCCGAGTGGAGATAACGCACGCGGACTCCCAGCTCCTGGTAATAGGTCGTCAGGTCTTCCGCCATCCGCTTGGTCAGGGTGGTGACGAGCACCCGCTCCTTCTTCGCCGCACGGTCGCGGATCTCCGCCAGCAGGTCGTCCACTTGCCCGCGAACCGGACGGACCTCAATCGGCGGATCCATCAGGCCGGTGGGCCGGATCACCTGTTCGACGACGACGCCGCCTGCCTTGGACAGCTCGTACGGACCGGGCGTCGCCGAGACGAACACGATTTGCCTCACGCGCTCTTCCCACTCGGCGAAATTGAGTGGACGGTTGTCCATCGCCGACGGCAGGCGGAACCCATACGCCACGAGCACTTCCTTGCGTGAGCGGTCGCCGTGATACATCCCGCGGACCTGCGGGACGGTCTGGTGACTTTCGTCAACGATGACGATGGCGTCCTCAGGCAGGTAGTCGAGCAGGGTGGGCGGCGGCGCGCCAGGAGGACGACCGGTGAGATGCCGCGCGTAGTTCTCGATGCCGTGGCAGTACCCGATCTCCCTGATCATCTCGAGATCGAACATCGTCCGCTGATGAAGCCGCTGGGCCTCGAGCAGCTTTCCTTCCGATTCGAGCAGCGCGCGATGCTCATCGAGCTCCTTCTTGATCGACTCGACCGCGAGCTTCGTCCGGTCCCGCGAGGTCACGAAGTGGGACTTCGGGTAGACGGCGACCTTGTCGAGCCGGCGAAGAACCTTGCCCGTCAGTGGGTCGAACCAGGCGAGCTCGTCCACTTCGTCACCAAACAGCCCGATTCGAAGCGCGTGCTCTTCGTACGACGGCACCACTTCGACGATGTCGCCGCGGACGCGGAAGGTGCCGCGACCGAATTCCATGTCGTTGCGTTCGTACTGGATCTCGACCAGCTTACGCAGGATCTGATCGCGATCGATGCGCTGACCGAGCTGCAGCGACAACAGCAGCCCGTAATACGCCTCGGGAGAGCCCAGGCCGTAAATGCACGAGACACTGGCGACGATGATGACGTCGCGCCGTTCGAAGAGCGATCTCGTCGCCGAGAGACGCATGCGGTCGATCTCGTCGTTGATGGTCGCTTCCTTCTCGATGTACGAGTCGGTCGCCGGGACGTAGGCCTCGGGCTGGTAGTAGTCGTAGTAGCTGACGAAGTACTCGACGGCGTTCTCAGGGAAGAAGCGCTTGAACTCCTGATAGAGCTGCGCGGCCAGGGTCTTGTTGTGGGCCATGACCAGGGTTGGCCGGTTCACTTGCGCCAGCACCTGCGCCATGGTGAACGTCTTGCCCGAGCCCGTCACGCCGAGCAGAACCTGGTGCGAGTCGCCACGATTCAAGCCCTCGATGAGCTCGGGCACGGCGTGAACCTGATCTCCGGCGACGTCAAAGTCGCTGACGAGCTTGAATCGATCGTGCACGGAAGGCATGGGTCCTCAGCGACGGGAATCGCGTATCCCGTAACTCCCCAATATCACCGATCCACGGTGTGGCTGTCCACAGCCGCGTCGATCACTTGCTGGTGGGCTCGTTACGGTATGGGGCGAAGTAGCCTTTGCGTGACTGGATGCGTGCGCCGTTGGCCGCAGCCTGGCGCACGCGGATTTCGACCTTGCGCCAGCGGCCGTCGGTCGCCGTGTTGGTAGAAATGTATCCAAGCGTGTACTGCGACCGGACCTGCGAGACGATCGTGTCGTAGGCTTCTTCGATCTCTTTCATCGCTGTCGGGAAGAAGGCGCTGCCGCCGCTCTCGGTCGCCATTTGCGTGAGCCGCAGGCGCTGATCGGTGCGGGACCCACTGCCCTGGTTCTGCAGGAAGCCGATTGCATAGACCATCACGTCGGACGCGCGAATCAGGGTCATCGCGTCGCCGAAGCGGATGGCGCTGCGCGTATCGCCCCCGTCGGTGAAGACTACCAGGATCTTTCGCCCCATCAGTTCGGCGGCGCCATCGAGGTAGACGCCGAGCGCGTCATACATGGCAGTGAAGCCTTCCGGCTTGCGCGAGCGGATGCGCTCGACGAGGCGCGGGAAGTCCTGCTGACCGAACTTGGTGACGCGGACCTCCGTGTCGAAATCGACGAGGGTCATGTCGCGGGCGTAGTTCATCGTATTGAGGAACTTGATCGCCGCCGACCGCGACATCTTGATATCCGCATCCATGCTGCCGCTGGTGTCGAACAGCAGGCCGATATGCAGGTCCGGGCCGTTCTCGAGGTCGTCCCCGCGCGCGAACTGTTGCAGCGTCTGTGGCTTGCCGTCTTCGAGGACCTCGAAGTCTTCGCGGGTCAGCTCGGTAAGGAACTGGCCGCGGCGGTCCGTCACCGTCGCGCTGAGGCTGACGAGCTCGGTCCCGGCACGGAATGTAGCTTGCTGGGCAGAAAGAAACGCCAGGCAGGTGGCCAGGATTGTGGCAACCAGTGTGATTCCGATCCTGACCATGGGACATGATACCCGGTTGGTGGATAGTGGTCGGTGGAGGGTGGTTGAACCTCCGCGTTGGCCCCGGCTCAGCCCACCATCCACTAACCACCGACCACCAACCAGAGGTGGTCGGCGTATAATGGTCGTTTGTCGCCTATGTCTAGGGTTCTAGCGCGGGGGGCGGGCACGGAATGAGGTGTCTCGCCGCCTGCCAGACGGAGCTGGCGATCAGGATGCTCGACGAGATCCTGCTCCCCAGCTTCGAAGTCGAGTTCCTGGTCGAAAGCAAGCCGCTCGCGCGCCGCCTGCACGAGAGTGGTCTAAACGTCACCTGCGGCGACCTCAAACGGACAGACACCTATCTCAAGGCTGACCTCACACCCGGCACGTGCGTGGTGGTCGAGGACAACGGCCGCAAGAGCATCCGCAAAGTACTCGAGTCGATCTGGGACGCGGGCGGGACGCTGGTCTACGTGCTGGGCGTTGGTATCTCGCATACCCGCAAGCGCGAGGACGAACTCAAGGCGCAGTTCCCGGAACTCAACTACCTCGCCCTCTCGGAGCTCTTCGGCGGTCCCCTTCTCACCGAGTTCAGCCGCTCCCTGACACGTCTCAAGGTTCAGCAGTACCAGCGATTCTTCAACGACGCCGACCGCGTCCTCATCCTCCTGCACAACGATCCCGACCCCGATGCGCTGGCCAGCGGACTGGCGCTGCGCAACGTGCTGCGCCGCAACCGGCAGACGGCCGTGATCGGAGCGTTCGAGGGCGTCACGCGTCCGGAGAACCAGCGGATGATGAACCTGCTCGATATCCACGTCGAGCCGATGACCGCGGCTCACGCTGCCGACTTCGATCGCATTGCGATGGTGGACGTGCAGCCGCACTACTTCGGCGGTGAGATCGATCGCGTGGATCTGGTCATCGACCATCATCCCGAGCAGTCGGGCTACACCGCGGTCTACAAGGACATTCGCGTCGACTACGGCTCGACCTCCACGATCCTGACGGAGCACCTCCGCGCAGTGGACGCAAACATCTCCGAGCGCACAGCAACGGCGATGCTCTACGCCATCAAGTCGGACACGCTGTTCTTCAATCGCCAGGCGAACCGCGTGGACATCGAGGCGTTCTCGTATCTCTACCCGCTTGCCGACGCGACGCTCATCCGCAAGATGGAGGGCGCGGAAATCACGATGGAGCGGCTCGACTACGTGCTCAAGGCACGGCAGAACGGCCAGATGGTCGAGCAGGTGTTCTGCGCGTTCCTGGGGACGACGCCGCGCGAGGACTTCATTCCGTACGTGGCCGACTTCTACCTGCAGCTCGAGAACGTGCAGTGGACGATCATCTCGGGCATCGTGAACGACACGCTCGTGATGTCGGTCCGCAACCTCGGCTACTCACGCAACGCGGGCGAGTTCGTGCGGAAGTACTTCAACGAGATCGGCAGCGCCGGCGGCCACCGCGCGATGGCGAAGGCTGTCGTGCCGCTGCGCAACTTCAAAGAAAAGTTCGGGACCCTGCAGGCCGACGAGTACACCGCGAAGGTGCTCTCACTTGCGCTCGAATTCCTCCACGAGCATCAGCCGAACGAGCGCAAACTCGTGAAAGCCTAAAACAACTTCAAATCCACCGCTTCGCCCATCGCCTTGTAGCCGGCATCGCCGGGATGCAGGTGATCGCCGGAGTCGTACGCCGGGAGGAATTTCGTCGGCACGGCCGGATCGCGCGTGACCTTGTCGAAGTCGATGACGGCGTCGTAGGCCTTGCTCGTGCGAATCCATTCGTTGAGCGCCTGACGTTTGGCCTCGCCTTCGGCCGTCCAGTACGCGGCTCCTTCGAACGGCGTCAGCGTCGCGCCGTAGACCTTCAGCCCACGCGCCTTCGCGCGCGCGATCAACTGCTTGTGGCCGGCGATCAAATCCTCCGCCGTCGGACTTGGATTGGTGCGCGCGATCCCGATGTCGTTGATCCCTTCCATGATGACGACGTGCGTCACGCCGGTCTGCATGAGGACGTCGCGATCGAACCGCGCAAGCGCGCTGACACCGGCGCCATCGCCAAGAACCTGATTGCCGCTGATGCCGGCGTTCAGCACACCGAACGCGGGCCCCTTGCGCGCGGCCAGCCGGCGCGCCAGGTGATCCGGCCAGCGGCTGTTCATGTCTGCCGTCGAGCGGGCGCCATCGGTGATGGAGTCGCCAAACGTGACGACCGCTCCGGCCTCTTTGCCCGCGGCCATCTCCACTCTCGACAGCAGGAACCACGCTCCTGCGGTTCGCTCGACGGTCATCGACGGCTCGCCTGAATGGTTACCCGTGCCGGACAAGTAGTTCGTCTGCGATGCACCATTGTGCGTCGTCACCGGCGAAGGTCCGAGACCCAGATCGCCCGGCAGATACACATCCACGACGAGATCACTCACTGGCGGTACTGCGAGATCGACGGCGTCGCTGACCATCGTCGCGCCCGGAAGAATCCTGCCGGTGGTGCTCCCGCCAAATGTCAGTGGCTTCACCGACGCGGCTTTGACCATCGCGTCCTTCTCGCGCAGCGCCACGTGAGCGGCGCCAATCTCGATCGGAGCCGTGCCGA
>Ga0310810_10004266_pt1 | contig 15786 bp, 13 predicted proteins | sample NCmetagenome_FD_207641 | JGI IMG/M metagenome (GOLD analysis project Ga0310810, IMG submission 207641) | Soil microbial communities from experimental microcosm in Duke University, North Carolina, United States - NC | ecosystem: Engineered > Artificial ecosystem > Soil microcosm > Unclassified ...
GGCAAAATTCAAAATTCCAAATGACAGTGCAAAATGAAGATGCCTGCTAGACACGCAGGCAGTGCAGCGCCCAGCCGCACCATTTGCATTTTGCGTTTTGCATTCTGCGTTACATGTCTCGCACTGACCGCCGGGTGCGGTGCGAAGCGAATTCCACTTCCTTCTGATCCGGGCTCACCCTTACCCAACTACTCCGAGATCTACGAGCAGGTCACGATGTCCTGTCGTGGAGCGCGCACGCTGACGGCGGAGATGAATCTGCGTGGGCGTGCCGGAGGCCGCCGGCTGAGCGGGCGGCTGGTCACCGGGTTCGAGCGTCCGGCCTCGATGCGGCTCGAAGCGATTGCGCCGTTCGGTCCACCCGCTTTCATCCTCGCCACGCGCGGCGATCAGGCAGTGTTGCTGCTGCCGCGCGACGAGCGTGTGGTCAGGGGACAGTCGGCCGAGGCGATTCTTGGCGCGCTGACCGGAGTCACGCTGGCCCCGGCCGACCTTCACGCAGTGCTGACCGGCTGCGTCGTGCCCGCCCCCAAGCCGGTGGCCGGCCGCCTCCATTCGAACGGGTGGGCGTCGATCGATCTCGAGGGCGGCGCAACGATGTATTTGCGGCGAACCGGATCGTGGCAGGTGAGCGCCGCACGTCGCGACGGGTGGGAGGTGGACTACCCGATGTGGCAGGGCACGTTCCCGCACGTGATTCGCCTTCGTTCCGTGAATGCGTCGGCAGCAGTGGATCTCACCGCGACACTGTCCCAGGTCGAAGTGAACGTGGACATCGACCCCGCAGCATTCACGGCGGACGTGCCCACCAGCGCGAGCCCGCTGAGCCTCGAGGAGCTGCGTGACGCCGGACCTCTCGGAGAGAAGCCGTGACCGTGGCCACACTCGCCAAGCCGGCCGTGCTCGGCAAACCCGTCATGGTTCGCGCGCACGCGAAGATCAACCTCGACCTGCGCGTCCTCGGTACGAGATCTGATGGATTTCACGAGCTCCGCACAGTCTTTCAGGCGCTCGCGCTGCACGACACGATCGAATGCGTGCCGCGCACCGGGCCATTTGCCATCGAGTGCGCAACCGCCGGAGTGCCGCTCGATCGATCGAACCTCGTGTGGCGGGCGGCGGACGCGCTGTGGCGCGCGCTTCGTCGTGATGGCGGCGCGCGCGACATGCTGGTCAGGCTCCACAAACGCATTCCGCTTCAGGGCGGTCTCGGTGGCGGAAGTGCCGATGCAGCTGCCACGCTCGTCGGGTTGGTCCACGCCTGGCGCGTACCGATCCGTCCGAGTCAACTCGTCGACGTCGCGGCGTCGCTCGGCGCGGATGTGCCGTTCTTCCTGTCCGGCGGCACCGCGCTCGGGCTGGGACGCGGCGACGAGATTTATCCGCTCGCCGATTTGCCGCGGCACTGGGTTGTTCTGCTCGTTCCCGGATTTGGGGTGGCAAGCGTGGACGCCTACGGTTGGTACGACGGCGAACGCGACCTGACACGGGGACCGAGCGTGCGAGAACCGCAGCATGTCCCGGGACCGTGGCCATCACGTGCGGCGCAGATGATCAACGACCTCGAGGCCCCGATTGCCCGGCATCACCCCGAGATCGACCAAATGAAGACGGCGCTTCGGCGCGCCGGCGCCCTGGCTGCGGCCATGTCAGGGAGCGGATCGACGGTATTTGGCTTGTTTCAAAAGAAAAGGGAAGCCGCGCTGGCGGTGGAACGGCTGGCGGGATCGGGGTGGCGGGCCGTTCTCACCGAGTCGCTGGACCGCGGAGAATACGCGCGCCGCAGCCGTCCCGTGCGCAAGACCTCGTAACGGACCACCTCGCTCATCTTGCCGAGGGCCACAAGTCTCGTTTACACTAAGGGTTTGCACCACTGCCGCTGAGCGACTCCTGTAGATTACTCACGCAGCGCAAGCTGACATCCTCGGGTGCCTGAGCGCCGAGGTGACGTGGTGGGGCGTGGCCAAGCGGTAAGGCGCGGGACTTTGGATCCCGTATTCGGAGGTTCGAATCCTCCCGCCCCAACCAGCCCGGCGACGCTGGTGCACCTCGCACACGGTCCCATCGCACCCGCGCGGTGGGATTGCGGCGTGCGAGATCCGGATGGCGTGGTTGGTATAGAGACGGGCTCGATACGTTCGCGCGGTGATGACTGAGTGACGAAACGACCTCTCAGCGGTGACGGCCTTCTGTCGACGGGGTTCGGCGACCTGAAGGTGTTTTCAGGCAGCGCCCATCCGCAGTTGACCCGCGAAATTGCCGATTGTCTCGGGATCCCGCTCGGGCAGGCGCGGCTGCGCCGGTTCCCCGACAGCGAGGTCTCGTTTCAGATCGACGAGAACATCCGCGGCGCGGACGTCTTCATCGTCCAGCCGACATCGAATCCGGTGGATGAGCACCTGATGGAGCTGATGGTGATGATCGATGCGTTCCGCCGCTCGTCGGCGTCGCGGATCACAGCGGTCATCCCGTACTACGGATACGCGCGACAGGATCGCAAGGACAAGCCTCGGGTGCCGATCTCGGCGAAGCTCGTGGCGAATCTGTTGAGTGCGGCGGGCACCAATCGGGTGCTGACGATGGATCTGCACAAGGCGCAGATTCAGGGATTCTTCGACATCCCGGTGGACCACTTGTTCGCGGCGCCGGTGATCATCGAGTACTGCGCCCGGATGCAGATGTCGAACCTGACGATCGTCTCGCCCGATGCCGGTGGTGCTGAGCGCGCGCGGGCGTACGCGAAACGGCTCGATGCGGAACTGGCCGTCGTGGACAAGCGGCGCAGCGAGGACGGCACGGCGGAAGTCATGAATGTCATCGGTGACGTGCAAGGGCGCGTCTGCATCCTGCAGGACGACATCGTCGACACCGCCGGCACGATGCAGAAGGCGGCGATGGCGCTGAAAGACGCGGGAGCGGAGCGGGTGCTCGCGTGTGCCGTGCACGGCGTGCTCTCGGGGCCGGCGATCGAGCGGATCGAGAAGTCGCCGCTCGATCAGTTGATCGTGACCAATTCGGTGCCGCTGAGCGCCGAGGGGCAGAGGTGCAAGAAGATCGTGGTGCTGACCGTGGCGCGGCTGCTCGGGCAGGCGATCAGGAACATCCACGAAGAAACGTCGGTTTCGTCTCTCTTCGTGTAGTGAGGAACGGCTAGGACAATTATGGAAGCGACACTCGAAGCAGTCAGAAGAGAAGGCCGCGGCAAGAACGAAGCGAATCGCCTGCGCGCGTCCGGCAAGATCCCCAGCGTGGTGTACGGAACCGGCGCGAAGGGAAAGGCGCCGGAAGGCGTCGCGGTTGCGGTCGATCCGAAGGCACTGCTGAAGATCCTGCACTCCGACTCGGGCGCCAACACGCTGATCACGCTGTCGCTCGATGGCGGCCAGTCGCGCGTGATGGTCAAGGAATACCAGCTCGATCCCATGACGCACCATCTGCTGCACGCGGACTTCTACCAGCTCGCGATGGACAAGGCGATCACCGTGACCGTCCCGATCCTCGTCAAGGGCGAGCCGAAGGGCGTGAAGGTGCAGGGTGGCTTGCTCGATTTCGTCACGCGCGACATCGAGGTGGAGTGCCTGCCGACCGACATCCCCGAGCACATCGACGTGGATGTGTCGGAACTGATGCTGCATCAGTCGATCCGCGTGCGCGACCTCGCTTCGGATCCGAAGTGGAAGGCGGTGACCGAGGGCGACACGATGCTCGTGCACATCGTGATGCCGAAGGCCGAGGAGTCGGCGACGGCAGCAGCGGCCGAAGTGGCGCCTGTGGCAGCGGCCGAGCCCGAAGTCATCAAGAAGGGCAAGACCGACGAGAAGGAAGAGGAGAAGCCCAAGAAGTAGCGGCAGGTCTGTAGACCTGCCTCGGCTCCACCGGCATGAAGCTCATTGTGGGTCTGGGCAATCCGGGGCGCGAGTACCGCGACACCCGCCACAACGTCGGCTTCATGGTGGTAGAGGAGGTCGCCAGGCGCTACGCGTTGTCGTGGGCTCAGGCGCCTTCACAGGTTCCGGACGCGTTCATCGCCAAGCGATACGGAACCGACCCGGTGCTCCTCGCCAAGCCGCTGACGTTCATGAACCTCAGTGGCGACGCGGTCGCCGCGCTGACGCGCTATTACGACGTCGCCGCGGAGGATCTGCTGGTCATCGTCGACGAGGTCTCGCTGCCGTTCGGAAAGTTGCGCGCTCGTGCGCGCGGCTCGGCGGGCGGGCACAACGGCCTCAAGTCGGTGATCGAGCGGTTGGGGACGACAGAATTTTCCCGGCTTCGGCTGGGGGTTGGGCGCGGGGACGGCCGGAGGGATCTGGCCAACCATGTGCTCTCGACATTCGAGCGAAGCGAGCGTGCCGAGCTCGAATCGTTCATCACCCGGGCGGCGGACGCCGCCGAGATGTTCGCTGCGGAGGGCATCATCAAGGTGATGAACACGTACAACCCGGAGACCGCATCTCCGGAACTTGACTGACTCCTTGCCCTGAGCGAGCGCGCGCGTAGCGCCGGAGTCGAAGGGCCGTAGTCCATAAGGAGACTTATGACCAGGAAGTACGAACTCGTGTATGTCGTGTCGCCCGAGGCGACCGACCAGCAGGTGGCCGATCTGCATACGCAGATTGACGCCATCGTGCAGCGCATCGGCGGCCAGATTGAAAAAACCGACAACTGGGGCCGGCGCAAACTCGCCTACGAAATCGGTCCACACAAAGAAGGGACCTACGTACTCGAGGTGATCAATGGCGGTGGCGAGCTGTTGAAAGAGATCGATCGCCGTCTCAAGGTGATCGACCTCGTCATCCGCCATCTCATCGTCCGTGTCGACGAGGAGCAGGGCGTCGTGGAGCGGACGCGTGCGCGCCGCACCGACACCAGCCGGCGCCGTCGCGTCGCGCGCGGGCTGCCACCCGAACGGCAGCCGGGTGAAGGACAGCGTGGGGACGTGGACGACGATCGTGACGACCGCTTCGACCTGGGGGAGGAGCTCCGATGAACGGCAAGAAGAGTTTCGGAGGCGGAGGCGGCCGCGGCAAGGCGGCGGCAGGTCAGCAGGGCAAGGACGCCCAGCGTCGTCCAATGTTCCGGCGTCGCAAGGTCTGCAAGTTCTGCTCGGACAAGATCGACGACATCAACTACAAGGACGTGCGCATGCTGATGCCGTTCGTGCCCGAGCGCGCGAAGGTGTTGCCGCGCCGCATTTCCGGCACCTGCGCGCTGCATCAGCGGAAGCTGCGGACGGCCATCATGCGGGCGCGTCAGCTGGCGCTGATTCCGTACACCACCGAGTAGCGGGGCTGGAGATCACAGATGGAAGTCATTCTGAGAGAACACGTCGACAATCTCGGCCGCCGCGGGGAGATCGTCAAGGTCGCCGCCGGGTACGCGAGGAACTATCTGTTGCCGCGCAAGCTCGCGTTGCCGGTCACCGAAGGCAACAAGAGACACGTCGAGCGCGAGCGCAGGATCATGGAGACGCGCGAGTCCGAGGAGAAGGGGCAGGCCGAAGCCATGGCCTCGCGGCTGTCGGCCATCGACATCTCGATTGCGCGCCGCGTCGGCGAGACCGACCAGTTGTACGGCTCGGTCACGGCGGTTGACATCGCCGATTACCTGAAGGGCAAGGGCTTCGAGATCGATCGCCGCAAGCTGATCCTGCCCGAGCCGATCAAGTCGATCGGCGAGCACAACGTGCCGCTCAAGCTGCATCGCGAGGTCACGGTGCCGCTGGTGGTGAAGGTCGTGAAGGAAGGGGCCGAAGCGTCGGCATAGCTAGCCACTCGGCCCTTCAGCGATGACGACATACCGAGGCTCAGAGGCACCGGGAGATCTACAGGATCCTCTGTGCCTCACGGCCTCGGCCTTCGACCGTGCTCAGGCCGCCTGAGCAAAGTCGAATGGGCGGTGTGACGTGATCTAGAGAAGGTCTCTCGCCATTTCCCATATTTCCCGAACTCGTTCAGCGGCTGGTATCGACTTCGCCATGGCCGCTGATTGTCCCGCCCACAACTGCATTCGGTGATGGTCGTTGGCCGCAGCGCCGGCGGCCTTCATCGCGGCCGTCAGCCCGCGCTGTACCGGATACGGTGCCGGCCGCGGCGCGTCGGCTGATGCCGCAGCCTTCACGTAGTCGGTCGCAACCCCCCGCGCCAGCCGGCCGGTCAGCGCTCGCGTCGGGACTGTGTCCTCGGGCTCGAGATTGTCCAGCGCGTTGGCCCAGGCGTGATGTGTCTTGGCTTCCGGGCAGCGCAGGAATGCCGTCCCGATCGAGACGGCGCTCGCGCCAAGTGTCAGCGCCGCGGCGACACCTCGTCCATCCCCGATGCCGCCTGCCGCGATGATTGGAAGGTCGATGTGATCGGCCAGACGCGGGACGAGGGCGATGAGCCCGATTGTCTGCCGCTCGGCCGCCGACGGATCGAATGAACCGCGGTGCCCGCCTCCTTCGAACCCCTGCGCGACGATCGCGTCGGCGCCAGCCGCCTGCGCCTGTTTCGCTTCCGCAAGCGTGGTGGCAGTGGCGAACCATGCGATGCCGTTGTCCTTGAGACGTGTCACGACGGCGGGAGAGAAGAGGCCCATGATCGATGACACGACACGCGGGCGGGCGTCGATCAACGTGTCGCATTGCGTGGCGAAATCCGGCGGCGTGATGTCGCCGGCCGACTCCGGCACTTCAGGTCCCCATCCGGCGAGGAACTGCCGGATCCGTTTCTCGTGATCCGCATCCCGCCGTGCCGGGGGATCCGGTATCCAGATGTTGATCTGCAACGGTCCCTTGCTCGCTGCGCGAAATTGATCGACCCATTCGACGATCGTCGCGGGCGTGTCGAGCAGCGCACCCAGTGCGCCCATGCCGCCGGCATTGGCGACGGCAATCGACAGGCTCACCGGGCACGCCCCCGCCATCGGCGCGAGCAGGATGGGAACGTCGAGACCGTAAGCGGAGCAGAATGCGCGAGCGCGATCGAGCGGACGTTGAGTGTTCACGCCCGTATCTTCGCACTCTCGGACCTTCGGACCCGACCTCCGCACCCTCGCACGTGGAGCCCTCGCACCGTAGAGGTCACTACACCGTGGCCGCCATCGGACGGATGTTCTGATTGACGCGAAACATGTTTGCGGGATCGTACTGGCTCTTGATCACCGCCAGGCGCCCGTAATTGTCGCGGAACGACGCCTGCACCCGCTCCTGTCCTTCTTCCATCATGAAGTTGACGTAGGCACCGCCAGCCGAATAGGCATGCGTCGCGTCGAAGTACCCCTTGCACCACGACGTGATCGCGTCCTTTCGAGCCGGGTCCGGATCGACGCCGACAATCACGACCGCGAAGTTCGCATCACGATAGCTGAACGCGGTGTCGGCCACGCCGACGCGGTGCGCTGCCCCGTTGATGGGATAGATGTGCACCTGCGACAGACCGACGGGCGCCTTCAGCGCCTCCTGGTGGTGCGCGGCGATCGCGTCGGCATTGAAGGTCTTCACGAAGTCCGCGCGCCAGTACCACTGCATTCCCGGCGGCATCAGCGGATCGAAGAGACTCTGCAGCACCGGAAACGGCATCGGGCCGACGTGATCCAGCAGTGGCGTGCCAACTGAGCGCATCGCTTTCGTGGCCCGGTCTGCCTTCTCGGGATCCGCCGTCGAACACCAGATGATCGCGCACACCTTCTTGAGGTGCAGCTCGGGCGGGAAGAGGGGCACTGGCGGCACGGTCAGAAACGCGAGGAAGCCGCTCACGTCGACAGGGGCCTGAAGGATGAACTCCTGGTATGCCTTCATCACCTCCGGCGTCTGCTCCATCGGCCAGAACGTCGGGCCGGCGCTCACCATCGTCACCGGATGCAGGCGAAACATGAACGAGGTGACGACACCGAAGTTGCCGCCGCCACCGCGCACGGCCCAGAAGAGATCCGGGTGCTGGGTTTCGTTCGCGGTGACGAACCGGCCGTCGGCCAGCACGATATCGACCTCGAGCAGGTTGTCGATCGCCAGCCCGTATGGTCTGGTCAGATGGCCGATACCGCCGCCAAGCGTCAGGCCGGCCACCCCCGTCGACGACACCGTGCCGCCCGGGGTCGCCATCCCGAATGCATGCGTCGCATGATCCATTTCACCGCCAGTGCACCCGCCCTCGACGCGCACCGTGCGCGCTGAGGGATCGACGCGGATGCCCTTCATCCGCGACAGGTCGATCACCAGCCCATCGTCACACGTGCCGAGGCCGCCGCCGTTGTGGCCGCCGCCCCTGATCGCCGTCAACATCTCGTTGGCGCGAGCGTAGTTGACCGCCGCGATCACGTCTGCCGTATCGACGCAGCGCACGATCAGCGCGGGCCGCTTGTCGATCATGCCGTTGTAGACCTTGCGCGCCGAGTCGTACTCGCCGTCACCAGGCTGGATGACGGTTCCGCGAACTCGCGCTCGCAACTGTGTGATGTCCATGGCTCCCATTGGCTGCTCCTTCATTTCCCTGCGCGTCTCGACTGTAAACCTGCTATCGGTCTCACTTATTCCGGCGACTGTGGCTACTTCGTGCTCAGCCTCGTTTGCGGGTCGTCCGATGGGTTGATGTAGAAGATGTCGAACGGCCCTTCGAGATTGATTTGCACGATGGTCGGGCTCGCCGTCCATGCGAAATGGTGCATCTGTGCCGGAAGTGAGACGAAGCCGCCGGGCTCGAGCGTCTGGCTGCCTTTGCGATCGAGCGTGTCGCCCATGCCGACGTGCAACGCTCCGGTCAGAACGGTGACGCGTTCCGTCATGCTATGCCAGTGCGGCGGGATGTTGTAGTTCGCCGGGAACTTCAGTCGCAACGTGACGGGACCCTTCTCGTGAGGATTCCCTTCGAGCACGCTGATCTCGGCGCCTGCCGGGAGCACTGGCGGTGCCGGTCCCCACTGAACTTTGTCCGCGGGCACGAGCACGTGAGCCGACTGGGCGAGCGCCGGCGTGATCGCGACGGCCAGGACGAGACACGCGAAACGAATGCTGGCGGAAGAGATGGTCTTCATAGGCCTCCTTATGAAGACAGCCTAGAGAAGCCATCGTTCTCGAATCGTTCGCGAAAGCGTTCCGGCCGTTTGCGCCGTTTTCCGGACTGATTGTGTAATTTGTGGCGTCAGGTCGTCGCGGACATCGCGGCCGCGAGCCGGTTGGCGAGGCTCACGCTGCTTTGCGCCCGCGCAACCTCGAGCCCCTGACGAAGCGAGGCATCACGATCGGCCGGCAACCCGAGCTCACTCTTCTGGAGGTACAGCGCGGGGAGCCACCATGCCTCTCCTCGCGCGCGCGCTATTTCGATCGCCGACTCGACGATTCTGGCGGCGCGCTTGGGTTGGCCCGCGAGGCGATACGTGTCGGCGAGTAGAGAGAGATAGTACGGCCGGCGAGCCTGTGCACGTTGCGCGTCGAGCCGCTCGAGCGCAGTTTCGATCATCTGCACGCCGCGTGTGGGCTCCGTTTGACCCTGTACCCATCCGAGAAGTACCCGCGCCCAATCGCCGTAATACGCGAACCCATAGCGCTCGGCCAGTTCCACAACGCCTTGCGCGTACTCGAGCACGCGTGGCGAGTCGCCGCGCAGTTGGTGAAGAAGGGCAGCATAGGCGAGCGCGATCGTCGTGCTGAAGAGATGATCGAGCCGGCGCGAAAGCGCGATCGCTTGATCGGAGTGTGTCAGCGCCAGTTCCTCGTCGCCGAGCAGCCAGAGTGCATGCGAGTACCACCCGTGAGCGAACACGCCGAGATCGGAGCCGAGCGCGGAACGCTGGGGATGCCGCTCGTCGTACGCAGCCAGCGATGCTTCGAAGTGGCCACGCGAGGCGGCATGTTCGCCGACGCTCGTCAGCATACCTCCCATGGCATGGTGCGCTTCGCACACGCAGGCCGGATCGCCGAGACTGTTCGCGAGCGCCTGCTCCGCCGTGCCGCGCGCCTCCTTCATGTCGCCGAGCATGAAGCGAAGCGTGAACGCGACCCAGAGCCATCGCACCGGCAGCTGCCCCTGGCCATCGGCCCGTGACAGTGCAAACACCCGATCGAGGTTCTGCTCGACGTCGATCGAGGCGTAGCCACGCGCGGAGTTCAAGGCGATCGACAGGCTCGAGCGAAGAGACAGCTCCGTGTCATCGCGCTCGCGCGTGGCCGGCAGCGTCCCGAGCAATGAGAGCGCGTAGTTCAGGCATCGGATCGCCTCTTCGTTTGCGGAGATTCGCGTCGCGACGGCAGCAGCGCGCTCGAGAAACGGGACGGCCCGTGCGGGCTGGCCCCCGCGATCGAGATGCACGGCCAGCGACGCGCTGACCTGGTCCAGCCGGCTGGCGAACAGCAGCTCCATGCCCTGCGCGATTCGACGATGAATCAGGCGCCGGCGCGCCGGTCCCATGCCGCTGTAGGCGACCTCCCGAATGCGATCGTGGCTGAAGTCCCATCGCTCGTCCGCCTGGACCCGGACGATGTGGCGCTGCCACAGTTCATCGAGAGCGCGCACGAGTACCGGCTCCTCGAGATCGCTCGCCGTGGCCAGCAGATCGAACTGGAAGTCACGCCCCACGGCGGCGGCGACTTCCGCCGTCTCGCGCGCTTCGCTCGAGAGCAGAGCGAGCCGCGCGGCCACGACCGCTTGCACGCGCGACAACTCGCCGACTGCGGACGTGCCCGCTGGTCCTTGCTCCATGCGGCCGCGTTCGATGATGAAAAGCGGATGCCCCTCGGTGTCGCGGAACGTGCGGGCCTGTGCGGCCTCGTCCAGGGTACGTTCGGCGACGGCGGCCGCCAGGAGGGCTGTCGCCGTCTGGTCGAGCGGGCCCAACACAATCGTCGTCAACAGATCGTCGCGATCGAGTTGTCCGATCATTCGACCGAGTGCGGGATTGTCTTGTTCTTCCTCGGCGCGCGCCGTGGCGACCACGAGGCAGGACGACCCGGCGGCCGATCGAACGAAGTAGTGCAGCCATTCGACCGTGTCTGCGTCGGCCCACTGCAGGTCGTCGAGGACGAGCGCGAGCGGAGCGGCTGACCTGAATGCCTGGCTGAGCGCTTCGAAGAAGCGCAGGCGCTGCCAGTTTTCGAGCTGCAGGTCGGGCGCGCTGACATCGGGGCGCGCCGCTACGAGCTCGGGGTGAAGGCGCGCGACATCGGTCAGCCAGGCTTCGTCCAGTGTCCGCAGTGTGGGCTGGAGAGCCTCGCTCTTCAACCACGATGCGATCGGTGCGTAGGCGAGACGTCCCTCGCCGGCGTAACAGCGCGCGGCGATGGCGGTGACGTTCTCGAGACGGCACCAGTCGATCAGCTCTTCGGCAAGCCTGCTCTTGCCGATGCCTGCTTCGCCGCGAACGAAAACCAGCGAAGGGCGGCCCGATGCGGCCGCGTGCCATGCGTTCAGCAGCGCGCGGAACTCCGCGTGCCGGCCAACGAGTGGATAGACGCTCGTGCGCGGCGGCGCCGGGCTTGGAGGTGCTTCGTTGAGATCGAGAATCTCTCGATAGGTGGCACGTGTCGCGGCACTCGGCTGTGTGCCCAGCTCGCGCTTCAGGAGCGCCGCCCACTGCTGATAGAGATGCAGCGCCGTGGCGCGATCGCCGCGCCGCGCGTGGCACCGCATCAAGGTGACCCACGCCTGCTCTTCGAGCGGGTCGAGTCGCGACAACTGCTGCGCGTGCTCGATCGCCTCGCCATATGCACGCTCTTTTTCGAGCTCCGCCACCAGGCGCGACAACACGGCCTTCGCGCGCTGTCGAAGCTGCTCTCGATCGACCTCGATCCATTCCACCGTGATGTCCGGCAGAAGATCGCCCTGGTAGAGCCGCGCCGCATCCTGAAGCGCCGCACGGTCTCCGGCGAGGCCGCGCTCGGCGGCCTGTTCGAACCCGACGATATCCACCGGCACACCGGCATCGTCGCGCCATGCCAGCGTTCGCGAGCCGACGTCAACGAGCGCCTCGAGTCCTGGAGAGACATCGCGAAGATGATGCAGTTCGCGCCGCAGATTAGTGAGTGCCTGCGCGTCGCTCGACTCGGGCCACAGCGATCCCGCGATCCGCTGGCGGGGCACCGGCGCGCCGCGCGCGTGCAGAATCAGAAAGGCGATGAGCTCCTGTTGCCGTGCGCTCGGGACACGACTCGCGGATCGGCTATCCGTGAAGACGCGGAAACCTCCGAGCAGCTCGAGCCGCAGACCGGGACCGGCCACTGTTCAAGCTTATATGCAGCGCTGTTGAAACCACGAAGGCCGCTTAGCGGCGGGACGCGAAGTCCACGAAGACGAAGAAATCCAACGCCGAGATCGCCAAGATTGCCATGAGTGGCACCGGGCCACACGCCCGATGCCGCGCGTCGCGCGGCCACTCCGGGCGCCAGCGACGGCATGAGCAGGTTGTCTCGGGGATCCCCGCGCTCTCTGCGTTGAGAGACCAGCGAGTGTCCCTTCCGTGATGCGCTAATCAAGGACGTTGGGAGTTGACAGCGCTTTGATGCTACGGAAACACAGGCGCTACGTACTGCAGGGTGTAGTTCAGTGCCCACACGAGGAGGAGCACCAGCGGCACGTGCACGACGAACTGCAGCATCGAGTAGCCGACGATGTCGCGCGCTTTGAGGCCGAGGATGCCAACGAGCGGCAGCATCCAGAACGGATGAATCAGGTTCGCGAGCGCCTCGGTTGCGTTGTAAGTCTGAACGACCCACCCCAGGTGGACCTGCAGCGTCTTGGCTGCCTCCAGCATATACGGCGCTTCGATCAGCCACTTCCCTCCCGCCGACGGGATGAAGAGCCCGAGGAATGCCGAATAGATCCCGATCATCACCGGGTAGGTATGCGCGGTCGAGATTGCGACGAAGAAATGCGCCAACTGCGTCGCGATCCCCGATTCGGTCATCATGCGCACGATGCCGGCGTACAGCGGGTACTGGATGAGCACGCCGCCGACTGGCGTCACCGCGGCGAGAATCGCCTGCACGAACGATCGCGGACGCCAGTGCAGCAGCAGACCGACGATCAGAAACAGGAAGATGTAGTGATTCAACTCCAGAACGATCGACGGCCCGCTGGTCGCGACCTCCCGCATCAAGTAGAGGAAGCCGAGCGTGGACACGACGATGGTCAGAAGCGGGCTGTACTCGAGCCATTCGCCCGGAGTTTGGCGCGTGCCGATCGTTTGCGTGGCAGGCTGGTACTCCACGCCCATATCCCGCATGCCGCGCGCTTCCGCATCGGCGGGCGCGGAGTAGTAGCAGATCGCCATTGAGACCAGGATGAGCGAGGCGGCGATGAGCAGGCTCTGCCACAGGCCGAGCGTCTGGCTGAGAGGGATGACGCCGCTGATGCGCTCGATCGCATCCGGCAGCGACGCCGGCGATGCCATGATGAGCGCCGCCGACGAGGATAGGCCGAGCGCCCACACGCTACCAACGCCAAGGTAGGCCGCTGCGCCGATTGCACGATAGTCGCCGCCGCGGACACGATGCGCGACTTCGCGTGCGAGCAGGCCGCTGAAAATCAGGCTGAAGCTCCACGACACGAGCGAGGCGAGCATCGAGAACAGCCCCACGTATGCGGCGGCGGTCCGGCCGTTGCTCGGAAATGCCGCGAGCTTCCGGATGACTGCGTAGACCGGCGGCGAGGTCGCGACGGCGTAGCCGGTGACGACGATCATCGACATCTGCATCGTGAACGTGGCGAGATCCCAGAAGCCGGCGCCGAACCATTGCGCGGTTTGGATGAATGAGCTTCCGGTGGCGAGTGCCGCGAGGAAGACCACGGTAACGGCGGCGAGCGCGAGGGCGAAGGCATCGGGGAACCATCGCTCGAACCAGTCGGACAGGCGCAGACCAACGCTGGCAAGCGTTGATGAGACCGGGACTTCCGGCATCTGGCTCGGTTCCTTATGCATCGGCGGCACCTTGCGTCGGCCTTCGCTTCTACGGAATACTTATTAGCTGTTCTCGTGTCTCAGAAGGGCCGTATTTACTGGTCGGATTCGCTGACCTTGGCCCAAGCGCGACCTGCATTATGGCAAACCTCGGATACATCGGCCTCGGCGCAATGGGCGGCCGGATGGCCGATCGCCTGCTTACCAAGGGCCACACCGTCATTGGTTACAACCGTACGAAGTCGAAGGCGCAGTGGCTGCTCGACAAGGGAATGAAGTGGGGCGCAACGCCGCGCGACGTCGCGCAGGGCGCCGACGTGATCTTCGTGATGGTCACCGATTCAGCTGCGCTCGAAGGCGTCGCTGACGGCCCCGACGGTTTCGTCGCCGGTCTCAGCGCAGGCAAGACCATCATCGACATGAGCACGGTGGGCCCGGTCGTCAGCCGCGAGACGGTCGCCAAGGTTCGCGCCAAAGGCGCCGACATGGTTGACTCACCGGTGTCCGGCAGCATCAGCACGCTCGAGGCGGGCAAGCTGACGATGATGGTGGGCGGCAAGGCGGAGACCTTCGAGCAGGTGAAGCCGCTGCTGCTCGACGTCGGGATGAAGGCCACGCACGTCGGCGATAACGGGTTGGCGCTCTCGATGAAGCTCGCGCTCAACCTTGCGATCACGACGCAGATGCTCGCGTTCTCCGAGGGCATCCTGCTCGCCGAGAAGGCCGGCATCGATCGCAAGACGGCCGTTGAGGTCTATACCAACAGCGTGCTCGCCTCGCCGCTGATCCAGTACCGCGGCCCCTTCGTGCTCAACATGCCGGAGGAGGCCTGGTTCGACATGAAGATGATGCAGAAGGACACGACGCTGGCGCTCGAACTGGGTCGCCGGCTTGGCGTGGCGATGCCGACCACAGCTATCGCCAACGAGATGCTGACCGCCGCGCGCGGCCTCGGCCTCGAGAAGAAGGACTGTGCCGCCGTGTTCAACGTGATCGCGAAGCTTTCAGGAGTCCAGGTATGAGCACCGCTGCGACCAGCAAGACCCCTTCAAAGATCCCGACCGACAAGCTGCTGCGGCTGTACAAGCAGATGGTCGCTATTCGCTTGTTCGAGGAGCGCGTCAACGATCTCTACACGCGAGCGTTGATGCCGGGACTCGCGCATCTCTACATCGGCGAGGAAGCGATCGCCGTCGGCGTGTGCGAGGCGCTGCGGAAGGACGACTACATCACGAGCACGCATCGCGGCCACGGACATTGCCTGGCAAAAGGCGCGTCTCCGGGCCTGATGTTCGCGGAGTTGCTGGGCAAGGAAGCGGGCTACTGCAAGGGGAAGGGCGGCTCGATGCACATCGCCGACCCGGCCACCGGAAACCTTGGCGCCAACGCGATCGTGGGCGGCAGCGCCGGCATCGCGACCGGTGCAGCGTTTGCGTCGAAGTATCTCAAGCAGGATCGCGTGGCGGTCTGCTTCTTCGGCGAAGGCGCGCTCGGTCAGGGGCTGCTGTACGAAGAGCTGAACCTTGCACAGTTGTGGAAGCTGCCGGTGATCTTCGTGTGCGAGAACAACGGCTACAACGAGTACACCCACTTCTCCGAGTCAACCGCCGGCGACGTCAGTGCGCGCGCGGACGCATTCGGGATGGCCAACGAAACGGCCGACGGTCAGAACGTCCGTGAGGTGTTCACGGTGGCCTCGAAGTACATCGAGCGTGCACGCAAAGGCGAAGGCCCCGCGTTCCTCCAGTTCAAGACCTATCGTTATCACGGCCATCACGTCGGAGACGTCGCGCGTGCCTACTACCGGCCGAAGGCGGAAGAGCAGGAGTGGGTGACGCAGCGCGATCCCGTCACGCTGCACGGCCAGTGGCTGATGGACAACGGCGTGGCCGATCGAGCCGCGCTCGACAAGGTGCAGGC
>Ga0310810_10004267_pt1 | contig 15783 bp, 12 predicted proteins | sample NCmetagenome_FD_207641 | JGI IMG/M metagenome (GOLD analysis project Ga0310810, IMG submission 207641) | Soil microbial communities from experimental microcosm in Duke University, North Carolina, United States - NC | ecosystem: Engineered > Artificial ecosystem > Soil microcosm > Unclassified ...
TTGGCCTGCGGCACACCCTTGGCCATGCGCTCGGTCATGGGAGTGCCCGCGTTGCCGATGTCGATCTGGCCCACCGCGATGTCGTACTTGCGGCCGTCGAGCGAGCACACCTTGGTGAGGCCGGTGACGCCGTGCTTGGTCGCGGTGTAGGGCGCGGAGTTCGGCCGCGGGGCGTGGGCGGAGATCGAGCCGTTGTTGATGATGCGCCCACCCATCGGGGTCTGGGCCTTCATGATCTTGAACGCCTCCTGCGTGCACAGGAAGACGCCGGTCAGGTTGGCGTTGACCACGTACTGCCACTGGTCGTAGGTGAGGTCCTCGAACAGCACCGGCGGCGCGCCGCCGCCCGCGTTGTTGAAGAGCACGTCGAGGCGGCCGAACGTCTCCTTGGTCTTGGCGAAGAGCGCCTTGATCGACTCGTGGCTGGTCACGTCGGTCGGCACCACGAGCGCCCTGCCCGGCGTGCCCTTGCCCTCGGCGGCGGCCGACTCCAGCATGTCCTTGCGTCGCCCCGCGAAGACGACCGCGTAGCCCTCCTTCATGAGGGCCAGCGCGCTGGCCTTGCCGATGCCGCTGCTCGCTCCCGTGACGATCGCGACCTTCTGCGTCGAAGTCATGGTGGTGGCCTCCCGGGGCCGAACGTTAGCCCGTGAGACGGCGGCAGTCAATGCGGTACTATCGATCGATGGGCACGCTGACCGACCACGTCTCCTACGCGGACGCCCAGCGCCTCTGCTCCCCGGCCCGGCTGTGGGAGCTCTTCGACGGCGACCGCGAGCGCCTCAACATCGGCCACGAGTGCATCGACCGCCACCCCGCCGAACGGCCCGCGGTGCGCATCGTCCACTCGCCCGAGCACGGGGGCGGGGACGAGATCCTCACCTTCGGGAGCCTCGCGGCCTGGTCCTCGCGCTTCGCCCACTACCTGGCCGAGCGCGGCGTCGGCCCCGGCGAGCGCGTGGGCATCATGCTCGAGCCGTCGCTGCCGTTCTACGCGGGGCTCTTCGGCGCGGTGAAGCGCGGGGCCATCGCGGTGCCGCTCTTCACCCTCTTCGGCCCCGACGGTCTGCGCCTGCGCATCGACGACTGCGCCCCGCGCCTGCTGCTGGTCTCGCCCGCGCAGGCCGACATCGCCCGCGGCGCGCCCGGGCTCGAGACGGTGGTGGCCGACGACGCGCTCCTCTCCGCGCTCGGCCGGTACCCGGACCGCTACACGCCGGACACCCGCGCCGAGGACCTCGCGGTGTTCCAGTACACCTCGGGGACCACCCGGGAGCTGCCGGCGGCGGTCCGGCACACCCATCGCAGCATCGTGACCCTGATGATCGCCGCGCTCTACGGCACCGGCATCCGCCCCGGCGACCGCTTCTTCTGCCCGTCGTCGCCCGCGTGGGGCCACGGGCTCTGGCACGGCACGCTGGGTCCCCTGGCCCTGGGCGTGGCCACCGGCTCCTTCGCGGGCAAGTTCGACGCCGACCGCCTCCTGCGCGCGCTCGCCGAGCACGAGATCACCAACCTGTCGGCGGCGGCCACCCACTACCGCATGATGAAGAGCGCGGGTACCGCGGACCGCTACCGCTACGCGATCCGCAAGCTCTCGTTCACCGGCGAGCCCATCGACGAGGCCACCCGCCTGTTCGTGGAGGCGACCTTCGGCACTCCGGTGTGCAGCATGTACGGCACCACCGAGGTGGGCGTGATCCTCGCCTCCTACCCGGGCGCGCCCGACTTCCCGGTCAAGCCGGGCTCGCTCGGCAAGCCGGTACCGGGCGTGGAGGTGGAGGTGCAGCGTGCGGACGGCAGCCGCTGCGCGCCCGACGAGCCCGGCGAGATCAAGGTGAAGCGGCGCGACGGGTGGTTCCCCACCAAGGACCGCGGCTGGACCGACGCGGACGGCTACTTCTTCCACGGCGGCCGCGCCGACGACGTCATCATCTCGGCGGGCTGGACGATCAGCGCGGTCGAGGTCGAGGGCGCGCTCCTCAAGCATCCGGACGTACGCGAGGCCGCGGTGATCGGGGTGCCCGACGCGCTGCGCGGCCTCGTGGTGAAGGCCTTCATCGTGAGCCCGCGCCGCGGCGACGACACCTTCGCGCGCGAGCTGCAGGAGTGGACCCGCACCCGGCTGGCCCAGCACGAGTACCCGCGCCAGGTCGAGTTCGTGACCGAGTTGCCCAAGACGCCGGCCGGCAAGGTGAATCGCAAGGTGCTGCGCGAGCGCCTGGCCGGCGCCTCCGCCCCCACGACCTAGGAGAGCGATCGATGGCGCCAGAGACCGAGCAGCTGTTCCCCAAGATCACCCAGCCGGGCCTCGACGATCTGCGCAAGCGCATCGGGGTGCCTATCACCGACACGCTGGAGCCCTGGTGCCACGAGGCGACGCGCGACAACATCCGGCACTACGCCCACGGCATCGGCGACGACAACCCCCTCTGGTGCGACCCGGCCTACGCGGCCCGCACCCGGCACGGGGGGATCATCGCGCCGCCCTCGTTCCTCTTCGCCACGAGCCGCATCATCTCGGGCTACGTAGGCGGGCTCGCGGGCGTGCACGCGATGTGGGCCGGCGCGGACTGGACCTGGCACCTGCCCGCGCGCCGCAACGACGAGATCTCGACCGAGGCCTTCCTCAAGGAGCTGATCGAGCACGAGACGCGCTTCGCGGGACGCGCGGTACAGCAGATCTACCACGTGACCTTCCGCAACCAGCGCGGCGAGCTCATCGCGGAGGCCGACTCCTGGTGCTTCCGCACCGAGCGCGATCACGCGCGCGAGCGGGGCAGCAAATACAAGGACGTCAAGGCCCGCGCGCCCCGGCGCTACTCCGACGAGGAGCTGGCCCCGATCTATCGCCTCTACGCCAACGAGGAGGTGCGCGGGGCCACCCCCCGCTACTGGCAGGACGTGACGGTGGGCGAGGCGCTCCCGAAGATGGCCAAGGGGCCGATGACCGTCACCGGCTTCATCGCCTACGCCCAGGGCTGGGGCGGCCTCTACATCCGCGCCAACAAGCTCGCGTGGAAGCAGATCAGCCGGCACTCCGGCCTCGGCATCAAGAACCGCTTCGGCATCCCGGACTGCCCGGAGCGCGTGCACTGGGAGCACGAGTTCGCCACCGCGGTGGGCGCGCCCGGCGCCTACGACTACGGCCCGGAGCGCTGCTCGTGGCTCACCCATCACCTGACCAACTGGATGGGCGACGACGGCTTCCTGCGGCGCGCGCACTGCAAGATCCGGCGCCACAACCCGGAGGGCGACTACCTGATCATCGAGGGCCGCGTCACCGGCAAGCGCGTCGAGGCCGGACGGCACCTGGTCGAGATCGAGCAGGAGGCGCGCAACCAGGACGGCGAGCAGTCGGTGGTGGGCGGCGGCGTGGTGGAGCTGCCCTCGCGCGGATGACCGCGGTCCGCGCCGGCCTCGACGTCCTCGTGTCGCGCCTGGGCTCGATGCTCGCGGGCCGGCGCGTGGGCCTGCTCTGCCATCAGGCCTCGGTCACGCGCGACCTCACCCACGCCGCCGACGCGATCAAGCGGCTGCGCCGGGTGCGGCTCGTCGCGCTCTTCGCCCCCGAGCACGGGCTCGCGGGCGCCGCGCAGGACCACGCCCACATCGGGGCCGAGTTCGACCGCACCCGGCGGCTCCGCGTGTGGAGCCTCTACGGCAAGCACCTCGAGCCGACGCCGGCGATGCTGCGCGACATCGACGTGATGGTGGTCGACCTCCAGGACGTCGGGGCGCGCTACTACACCTTCGCGTGGACCACCGTGCTCACCATGCGGGCCTGCGCCCGGGCGGGCAAGCCGGTGATCGTGCTGGACCGCCCGAACCCGCTGGGCGGCGAGCGGCTCGAGGGCAACTGGCCCGACGGGCGCTTCCCGTCCTTCGTGGGGCTCCATCCGCTGCCGATCCGGCACGGCATGACCATCGCCGAGCTGGCCGCGTATCACAACGAGACGCAGGCAATCGGCTGCGACCTCACGGTGGTGCCGATGGCGGGCTGGCGCCGCGCCATGCTCTGGGAGGACACCGAGCTGCCGTGGGTGGCGCCCTCGCCCAACATGCCGACGCCCGACACCGCGCGCGTCTACCCGGGCGGCTGCCTCCTCGAGGGCACCAACCTCTCCGAGGGCCGAGGGACCACCCGCCCATTCGAGTGGGTCGGCGCGCCCTATCTCGACGGCGAGCGCCTGGCCGCCGCGCTCGAGCGCCGCGGGCTCCCCGGCGTGCGATTCCGTCCCGCCGCCTTCCAGCCCGCGTTCCACAAGTGGACCCGTCGCACCTGCGGTGGCGTGCAGGTGCACGTGACCGACTGGGACCGCTTCCGCTCCTTCGCCGCGTACCTGGCCCTGATCATCGAGGCGCGCCGCCAGGCCCCGCGGGGATTCCGCTGGAAGCGGCCACCCTACGAGTTCCAGTGGAAGAAGCTCCCGATCGACCTGCTCTGCGGCACCGACGCGATCCGTCTCGCGATCGAGCGGGGCGTGCCGCTCTCCCGCCTGGAGGCCTCGTGGCGTCCGGCCCTCGCCGCCTTCGCCCGGGCCCGGCGTCCCTACCTTCTATATAGATGAGCGGATGAATGCGCTCGCCCTCCTGTTCGTCCTGGCCTTCGTGGTCTCGGTGGACCTGCGCATCATCGCGCCGGTGCTGCCCTCCATCGCGGAGTCGCTGCGCGCCACCTCGGGGGGCGTCGGGCTCGCCATGACCAGCTACGCCCTCGCGTACGGGAGCGGCCAGCTCCTCTACGGGCCCCTCTCGGACCGCCACGGTCGGGTGCCGGTGGTGCGCCTGGCCGCGCTCGGGTGGAGCGTGTGCACCGCGCTCTCCGCGCTCAGCACCACCACGTGGCAGTTCGTCGTCGTGCGGCTGCTCGCCGGCGCCTTCGCGGGCTCGGTGATCCCGCTGACCCTCGTCTACATCGGCGACACCGTGGAGTACGCGCGGCGCCAGGCGGTGATGGGGCGGTTCTCGATCGTCACCTCCGCCGGCCTCGCCTTCTCCGCCGCCATCGGCGGCATGGTGGCCTATCTCCTCTCGTGGCGCGCGATGCTGATCGCCTACGCGGCGGTGGGGATCCTGCCCGCCGCATTCCTCTGGCGGGTTCCCCCCGACCGACCCGCCCGCGACCCCGGCGAGATCGAGCCGGTGGCCCGCTTCGTCGACTTCCTGCGCGATCCCTTCGCGCGCACCGTGTATCTCGCGATCTTCGCCGAGGGCTTTCTGCTCTGGGGCGCGGTGACCTACCTCGGCGCCTACGCGATCGCTCGCTACCGGATCAGCCAGTTGATGGTCGGCCTGCTCATCGCGCTCTTCGGGGGCGGCACCATGGTGGGTGGTGCGCTCATGGGCTCCCTGCGGCGGCGGTGGTCCGAGGCCAGGCTGGCCGGGAGCGGCGGTCTCGTCATGGGTCTGGCCCTCCTGATGATCGCGCCCCGCGCCGAGTGGCTCGACTCGTGGATCGTCTTCGCGGCGGCCATGCTGCTGCTCGGCCTCGGGTTCGTGGGCCTGCACACCACGCTCCAGGTCCACGCCACCGAGATCAGCCAGGCCGCGCGGGGCAAGGCCTTCTCGCTCTTCCCGGCGAGCCTCTTCTCGGGCGTGGCCCTCGGCACCGCCGCGATGGGCCCGCTCGTGGACTCGGGCGGCGAGCACCTCATGCTCGCTGGGTGCGGGCTGGGCCTCACCGGCGTGGGCATCGTGACCGCGCGCATCCGGCGCAGGAGGACCGCATGAGCCTCGAAGCGATGGTGGGGCGGCAGCTCATCGTCGGGCTGCCCGGCCCCGACGCCAACGACGACGATCTGCGCCTCCTCCGTGACATCCACGCGGGCGGGCTCATGCTCTACCGGCGCAACTTCGAGACGCCGGATCGCTTCGTGCGCTTCATCCGCCGGCTCGAGGAAGGCCTCGGGCGGCGCCTGCTCATCACCACCGACCACGAGGGCGGCCGCATCGTCATGCTGCACCAGGGCGTCACGATCTTCCCGGACAACCTCACCGCGGGCGCGGCGGGAGACGAGGCGATGGTCGCCCGCCAGGGCCAGATCGAGGGGCGCGAGCTGCGCCGGCTCGGGGTCGACGTCAGCTTCGGGCCCTGCCTCGACGTGCTCACCGAGCGCTACAGCCCGAACATCGGCATCCGCTCCTACGGCAAGGACCCGGAGCTGGTCGGCCGCCTCGGGGCCGCGCGCATCCGCGGCATGCAGGCCGCCGGGCTCTCGGCCTGCGCCAAGCACTTTCCCGGCAAGGGACACGCCCCGGTGGACGCGCACCTCGGGCTGCCGGTGATCGACTCGGACTGGGGCGACATGCACGCGGTCCACCTGGTGCCGTTCATGGCCGCGATGGAGGCGGGGGTGGACTGCATCATGACCTCGCACCCGCTCTACCCGAACCTCGACCCGGCCGAGCGCATGCCCGCCACCTTCTCGAAGCTGATCGTCGAGGACTACCTCCGCGGGCAGGTCGGCTACCGCGGCGTGATCGTCTCGGATGACCTCGAGATGGGCGCGATCGCCGCCCTGTGCCCGATGGGGGAAGCGGCGGTGCGCACCGCGGCGGCGGGCCACGACCTGCTGCTGGTCTGCCACACCGCGCCGGCCCAGCGCGCGGCCTACGAGGCGGTGGTCGCGGCCTACCGCGACAAGACGCTGCCGGTGCGCGCGCTCGAGCGCAGCATGGCGCGGCTCGACGCGCTCGACGCCAAGCGGAGCGAGCGCTTCACCGGCGGCGACCCGCACGCCGAGCGCGAGGGCGAGCCGCTGGCCCGGGCGATGGCCGCCCGCGCGGTCACGGTGGTGGCGGCGCCCGACGCGACGTGGAAACCGGCGCTGAACCGCCGCGTGGCCGCGATCTTCCCGCGCCTGTCGTCCCTGGCCGCCCGGATCACGATCGAGCCCGCGATGCAGGACGAAGAGCGCTACCTGCGCGAGGCGATGGCGCCCCACGGGGTGCGGCCGGAGGTGACGGTGGTGGGCGTCGAGCCGACCCCCGAGGAGATCGAGCGGGCGCGCGAGGCCGCGGCCGCCGCCGACGCCACCGTGCTCTTCCTCTACGACGCGCACCTCTACGCGTCGAACAAGGCGCTGCTCGAGGCCTGCCAGGCGGGGGCGAAGCGGCTCGCGGTGGTGCTGATGCGCGACCCGTGGGACGCGGAACTCCTGGCTCCGGGCGTGGCCGCGCTGACCGCCTACGGCTGGCGGCGCGCCCAGCTCGACGCGGTCCTGGCCCGCCTCCTGACCTGACCTACTTGGCGGGCAGGATCATGTACGTCGCCCGCCCCACCGCGAGCAGCTTCCCCTCGCCGTCGGTGATCGACGCCTCGCCGAACGCGATGGTCCGCCCGCGCCGCAGGATGCGCCCCTCGGCGTGGACGTCGCTGCCGGCCGCGCCGATGAAGCTCACGTTGAGGTCGAGCGTGGTCTGCCCCACCCCGCCGGCCGAGGCCTCGTGCATGGTCGAGAGCGCGCCGCCCACCGCCATGTCCACCAGCGCCGAGTAGACCCCGCCGTGCACCGGCGCGCCGGGCGCATTGCGCAGCTCGTCGCGCACCGGCACCCGCAGGCGCACCCAGCCCTCGCGCGCGGCCTCGACCTCGACGCCCAGGTAGCGCCAGAAGGCATTGCTCCGCGCGCGGGCGCGCACGCGCTCCAGCAGGTCATCGCTCACGCGGCGGGAGCCCGCTGGGGCATGTCCGGCTGCACGGCCTCCTCCAGCGTGAGGGCGGGCCGGCCGCCGAACGGGACGCGTCGGATCGGGCACGCCTCGAGGTCGCACATCGCGCAGTAGACGCGGTGGCACGGGTCGGTGTGCAGCGTCATCTCGCCCTCGACCCCGACCTCCTTGATGACCTGCGCGGCCAGCTCCTCGGCGAGCTCGTGGGAGCGCTCCACCGACCAGAACTCGGGCACCACGAGGTGGGCGTCCACGTGGTGGAAGCGCCCGGCCCGGATGGCCCGCAGATGATGGATGCGGATCACGCCCTGGCCCAGGTGATGCTGCACCACGTCGAGCAGCCGGTTGAGCAGCGCGGGATCCTCCTCGTCGAGCAGGCCGCCCGCGGCGTGCCGCACCAGGCGGAAGCCGGTCCAGAGGAGGTTGAGCGCCACCACCGCCGCGACCACCGGGTCGAGCCACCCGATGCCGGTGAACCGCACCAGCAGGAGGCCGACCACGATGCCCGCGCTCGTGTAGAAGTCGGCCAGCACGTGGCGGCCGTCGGCCACCAGGGTGAGCGAGTCGTAGCGGCGCCCCGCGCGGACCAGGTAGTAGCCGAGCAGCAGGTTCACCACCCCCGCCCCCAGCACGATGGAGACGCCCAGGTCGATGGCGCGGAGCTCCGGGCCGCGGAGCAGGCTCAGGACGACCTCGTAGAATATGAGCACCGCCGCGAACGCGATCAGCCCGCCCTCGAAGGCGGCGCTGAAGAACTCGATCTTGCCGTGGCCGTACGGGTGGTTGCGGTCCGCGGGCCGGCCCGCGAAGACGAGCCCCCCGAGCCCGAAGACCGCGGCCACCACGTTGACGATGGACTCGAGCGCGTCGGACAGGATGGCGGTGGAGCCGGTGAGCAGGTAGGCCTCGTACTTGGCGGCGAGCAGCGCCACCGACACCGCGAGCGAGATCGCCACCGCGCGCAGGCGCGCGCGCTCGGCGGTATCGGTCGGGATCGTGGGCTCCATGGCCCGATCATACCCGCGGGGCGGCCGGTTTGCGGCGTCGCGTATCATGAAGGCATGAGGTCACCCTCACATCGGGAGGCGATGCGATGATCGTCAGGCGTCCGGCCGCCGAGCGCGGCCACTTCGACCACGGCTGGCTCGACACCTCGCACACCTTCTCCTTCGCCGACTACCACGACCCCGCCCACATGGGCTTCCGGTCGCTCCGGGTCATCAACGAGGACCGGGTCGCGCCCGGCAAGGGCTTCGGCACCCACTCGCACCGCGACATGGAGATCGTGACCTACGTGCTGGACGGCGCGCTCGAGCACGCCGACAGCATGGGCACCCGCTCGGTGATCGTGCCCGGCGACGTCCAGCGCATGAGCGCGGGGACCGGGGTCACCCACAGCGAGTTCAACGGCAAGCGCGACCAGCCGGTGCACTTCCTCCAGATCTGGCTCCTGCCCGACCGCCGCGGGCTGACCCCCGGCTACGAGCAGCAGGCGATCCCGGAAGCGGAGGAGCGGGGCGCCCTGCGGCTGGTCGCCTCCCGTGACGGGCGCGGCGGCAGCGTGACCATCCACCAGGACGCGGATCTCTACGCCTCGCGCCTCGAGCCCGGCCAGCGGGTGAAGCACGCGCTCGCCGACGGGCGGCACGCGTGGCTGCAGATGGTGAGCGGGCGGGTCGAGCTGAACGGGACCGCGCTGGCCGCCGGCGACGGCGCGGCGGTGAGCCGGGAGAGCGCGCTCGAGGTGGTGGCGCTCGAGCCCGCCCACTTCCTCCTCTTCGACCTGGCCTAGCTCCCTCTCGAGGTGGTCTACCCCTGGCCGAGCTGCTGCTGGACGAACTGCTTGGCGTCGAACTCCTCGGCCACCCGGTTGTCGTTCTCGAGGATCGCGGCGGAGTCCACGTCCGCGTACTCCAGCACCCCCATGTCCTCGTAGGCCCGCCGCACCCGCGGGCCCCACAGCCCGATGTCCTTCACGGTGGGGACGATCCGGGTGAAGAGCCGGCGCCGGAACTGCACCATCATGTCCGACTGCTCCACCGCCGCGACGCACTCCGCCACCGGCAGGCCCAGGCTCTCCCAGACCTCCTTCTGGTTGAAGCGGTCGCGCATGTGATAGCAGGCCTCGACCACGAACTCCTCGCGCTCGTCCCGCTCCGCGTCGGTGAGCTGCGGGTAGACCTGGCGCAGGGCGAGGCGGCCGAAGGCCACGTGGCGCGCCTCGTCCTGCATGACGTAGGCGTTGACCGCGGCGCAGAGAGTGTTCGACGAGGTGTCGCGGATCCGCTGGAAGGCGGCCAGGGCCAGCCCCTCGATCAGGATCTGCATGCCGAGGTAGGTCATGTCCCAGCGCCGGTCGGTGATGGTGGCCTCCAGCAGCTTGGCCAGGGTGACCGTGATCGGGTACGCCATCTTGAACTTCTCGTGCAGCAGCCGCGAGTAGGCCTCCACGTGGCGGGCCTCGTCCATCACCTGGGTCGCGGCGTAGAACTTGGACTCGTACGAGGGCACGGTCTGCACGATCTTGGCGGTGGCGATGAGCGCGCCCTGCTCACCGTGCATGAACTGCGAGAGAGTGTGGGCCTGCAGGCTCCGGCGGATGTTGGCCCGCTCCCGCTCGTCGAGACGGTTCCAGAGGTCGGTGCCGTAGATGGCGATGGTCCGGTCGGGCAGCCCCATCGGGTTGTCGGGGTCGAGCTCCTGCGACCAATCGATCCGCTCCGCCGCGTCCCACTGCTGCTTCTTGCCCTTCGAATACAGCCGCAGCAGGTCGGCGCTGCCGTCCTCGTACTCCCACGTGAACGCGGTGGTGGTCTGCCCGTCGACCTTCCACTGGGTCTGCTCGACGGGCAGGCGGTAGAGGTACGTGCTCGACATGGCCCTCTCCTTCGTTGGCTCGGGCTCCGTGGTGCCGTGGCCCAGGGGTGAATCGGTTGCGGAAGGATAGCACTGAACGGCGGTTCAGCGCCACCGCAGAATGCACTCGTCTCCATCGAGACAGCGCCCGATCGAGACGACATCGCGGTCCTCGAATCTGGCCTGACGACCCACACGCTGCCAATCATCGGCGTCCCGGGGTTTCGGCCACTCGCCGTGTTCCTCCGCGACGATGCCGGACGGATCGTGGGCGGAGCCTATGGCCGCACCAACTGGAACTGGCTGCACATCGCCACGGTGTGGGTCGCGGAGACAGCCAGAGGGAAGGGCCTCGGTCGCCGGGTCATGCTCGCCATCGAGGGCGCGGCGGAGGAGCGGGCTGCGAGCGTGCCCATCTCGGTACGTTCAGCTATCAGGCACGCCCGTTCTACGAGAAGCTTGGATACCGTGTGTTCGGGGAGCTCGAGGACTATCCCCCGGGTACACTCGCTTTTTCTGCGCAAACAGCTCAAGATCCGGTAGTCGCGGCTCCTCGACCTGGCAGGCGACCCGGCTTGTCGGGCCCGCGGGCGACCCTGGCGAGAGGATGACCCAGTAAGGACACGTTATGGGGGCGGTTGCGAAGCACCTGCTGCTAGCCTCGACGCCAACGGTGCCGACTGAGAAGACAGAGCGCGTGCCGGGTCGGAAGGCTATCTCGCCATGAGACAGACCGGGCTATTCCTCGTGCTCACCGTCGCCTTGACTGGCTGCGCCACCAAGGTGGCCGAGTTCAAGAATCCGGCCACAGGCGATATCGGTCGGTGTATCCCGAACAAGGAGGCGGCGATGATGGGCGGGATCGGGCTGATGAGCGAAGGAGACCGCTACGCCTCATGCAAGACCGACTTCGAACGTAGGGGTTACGTGCGCACTCCCGAAGGCCAGGAGTCGGAAGGCACGAAACAGGTGATCCGGGATATCGACGCAGCTCGAGCCGCGTCGATTCGTAAGCAGTAGATGCGACCGATCCGCCGGCGGCGACCGATCAGGCGCGGCGGTGCCCGGTGTCCCGCAGGTCGAGCGGGACCTCCTCCGCGATCTGAGCCTGGCGGGCGTGGCGCGCGAGGGCGGTCCGCACCGCGTCGGGCGTGCGGAAGAGCACGCCCACCGCGAGCACCACCAGCGCGCCGACCATCGCCCACCAGGTGAAGGCGACCTCGGGGATCCACGCCGGCTGCTGGAAGCTCCCGGCCATCCCGAGCCACGGCGCGATCCCGTTCAGGATCGTGAGGTGTAGCTTGCCGACCACCACGGTGGCGGCGAGGCCGGCGGTGATGGCGAGCATGTTGCCCGCGTCGGAGCCGCGGCGGGTCGTGAACATCCCGATCAGGAAGACCCCGAGCATGGGCCCCAGGATGAAGCCGGCGATGCCGAGCACGACCGGGATGATGCGCACGTCGGGGCTCGTGACCTTGGCGTAGGCGAACGCGCCCGCGATCGCCACCATCAGCCCCGCGAACACCACCGTGAACCAGCGGGCCGCCCGCACGTAGTGGGTCTCGCTCCGGCCCGGCACCCACCGGATGTACCAGTCGTTGGTGGCACTGGTGGCGAGCGCGTTCAGTGCGGCCGAGAACGAGCCCATCGCGGTGGCGAAGACGCCGGCGACCACGAAGCCCCGCACGCCCACCGGCATGACGTTCAGGATGTAGGAGGCGAAGACGTCCGCGGTGGCCTGGGGCCGGAACGTGGGGTCCTGCTGGTAGTAGACGAACAGCAGGATGCCGATGAACACGAAGGCGCCCGCCACCGGCAGGTCCATGAATGCGGCGGTGATCAGGCTGCGACGCGCCTTCTGGTGGGTCTCCGCGGTCAGCATGCGCTGGACCATGTCCTGGTCCGTGCCGAACGCGGCCATGTTGCCGAGGGTGGCGCCGACCAGGGCGGAGAAGAGCGTGTAGTCGCTGGCCAGCACCAGCTTCACATAGTCCCAGAGGCCCATCGCGGCGAGGCCGTGGCTCTCCCGCCACTGGGCCACGCGGTCCGCCTCGAAGCCGTGGAGAAAGTAGCCCTCGTGCGTGGTCAGCTGGGGGACGGCCCGGATCACCTCGGAGAGCCCGCCCACGTGCGCGAGCAGGGTGCCGATGGCCACCAGCGCGCCGCCGAACATCAGGCACGCCTGGATCACGTCGGTCCAGATGACCGCCTTGATCCCGCCCACCGCGGTGTAGAGGCACGTCACCACGGTGAGCGCGATGATCGCCACCAGGTACGGCCCCGTGGTGGTCACGCCCTCCTGGCCGAACTGCGGCTGCGCCCCGCCGACGAAGAGGCGATAGGCCAGCACCATGACCAGCGAGGGGATGAACAGGCGGGTGCCGGAGGCGAGCGTGCGCATGAACAGGAACAGGGCCGAGACGTAGGCCTTCGTCCACGGGCCGAAGCGCACCCCGAGATAGTCGTAGACGGTGTAGACCCTGAACGTGTAGTAGGGCTTGAGGAAGACGTGGCCCACCACCACGCGGCCGAGGATGAGCCCGACGATGATCTGCACGTAGGCGAAGCTCTTGGTGGTGTACCCCTCGCCCGGGACGCCGAGGAAGGTGGCGGCGCTGGTCTCCGCCGCGATGATCGAGGCCATCACCGCCCACCACGGCACGCGCCGACCGGCGAGGGCGAAGTCGCTCAGGCTCTTGTCCCGGCGGCCCAGGTAGAGCCCGATGGCGGTGATCATCGCGAAGTAGGCGCAGACGATGGCGCCGTCGATCAGGAGATGCGCCTCGCGCGCCGGCATGGACATGGCTCATTATCGCGGACGCGGCGCCGGGAGCCGTCAAACTGCGGCGGCGGTTCTTGCCGCCGGTCGCGGCGGTGGTCTATGATCGTCAGCCGGGACCACTCGATGACGCGGCTTCCCGGGCGGCGATCCTCGGCCCTCCTGGCGCTCATCGCCTCGCCCTTCACCGCGGCGAGCGCGCCGCGTCCACCCCTCGATACCGTCGGAGCCGGCCGCTGACCCTGGCGGTCCGGGGATCCAGCCCCCGCGCGCGGGTGCTGCGCGCGATGCTGGTCGGCCTGCTGGTCTCGGTGGCGGTGACCGCGCTGTCGCGCACCGGAGTGCTCTCGGGCTGGGAGACCCGCGCGGTCGATGCCTTCCTCTTCCTGCGCGAGCGCGTGCCCGCTCCCGAGATCGTGCTCGTGCTCATCGACGACGACGCGTTCGTGGGCCTCGGCCAGCGCCAGCCGCTCTCCCGCCGCTACGTGGCCGACCTTGCCGACTTCCTGCTCCGGAGCGGCGCGCGGGTCGTGGCCTTCGACCTCGTGGTCACCACCCCGTCGACGCCGGCCGAGGACCAGGCGCTGGTCGACGTCGTGCGGCGCTGGAGCGACCGCCGGCCGGGCGCGCTGGTCTTCGCCTCGCTCGCGGTGCCCGAGGTCGGCCACGGCGCCTACGTCCTGCTGCCACTGTTCTCCCCCGAGCTCGCCGCCCTGACCGGCTTCGCCAACGCGCCGCTCGGGGCCGACGGGGTCGTGCGCCGGTTCAGTCCGGCGCTGCCCGCCACGGCGGGCGGGCGGGTGCCCGGGCTGTCGCTGGCCGCGCTCGCCGGCGCCGTCGGCCTGGCCCCGCGCGATCTCGCCGCGCGCCTGGCGGCCCCGCGCGGAGGCCTCCCCCTGCCGGTGCGCGACGACCACGGCAAGCTCGAGCGCGCCGAGGTCTCCCTCGCCCAGCTCGCGGGTCCGCCGTGGCGCATCGACTACACCGGGCCGCCCGGTGCCTTCACCTCGTTCCCGAGCGGGCCGCTGATCGCGCTCGCGCGCGGCGGCGCCGAGCCCGACCCGGACAACCCGTTCCGCGACCGCATCGTGCTGGTGGGCGCCACGTTCGTGGAGAGCCGCGACTTCTTCCCGACCCCGACCGGGCTGATGCCGGGCGTGGAGATCCAGGCCCACATGGTGAACACGCTGCTCTCGCGGCGGACGCTCCTGCCGCCGCCGTGGTACCTCAACGTGGCACTGCTGACGATCGTGTGCGTGTCGATCTCGGTGCTCTCGCTCTGGCTCCGGCCGGCGTGGCTCGCCCTGGTCGGCCTGGCCCTGGTGGCGGGGATGGTCGCGGCGAGCTACGAGGCCTACACGCGCGGCGGTTACTGGCTCGATTTCCTCGCGCCGCTCCTCGGCACGCTCGCCTACCTGCAGGGCGCCCACTGGGTGCGCCGCCGGCGCCTGCGGTCCGCGTTCGGCCAGTACGTGAGCCCGGAGGTGATGGACCAGGTCCTGCGCACCGGGGCCCCGCTGGGCGGCGAGGTGCGACGGGTCACGGTGATGATGTCGGACCTGCGCGAGTTCACCACGATGTCCGAGCGCCTGCCGCCGGAGGTGGTCTCGGCGATGATGAACGAGTACTTCACCGCGATGGTCGACGTGATCCTGGCCCACCGCGGCCTCGTGCAGGACTTCATCGGCGACGCGATCATGGCGGTCTTTGGGGCCCCGCTCGACGACCCCGAGCACTGCTGGCACGCCGCCCGCACCGCGGTCGGGATGCACGCGGCGCTCGAGTCACTCAACCGCAAGTGGAAGGAGGAGGGCCGGGGCCCGCTGGCCATGGGCATCGCGGTGCACACCGGGCTCGTGTTCGCGGGCACGCTGGGCGCCCCGCGCAAGAAGAAGTACGCGGTGCTGGGTGACACCGTGAACCTCACCTCGCGCATGGAGGGGTTGAATCGCGACCTCGGCACCGGCATTCTGATCAGCGGCGCCGCCCTGGCCATGCTCCGGGACCGCGTGGTGGCCCGGGACCGGGGGAGCGTGACCGTAAAGGGGCGCAGCGAGCCGGTCGAGATCCACGAGCTCGTGAGCCTGGAGGAGAGCTGAGGCGATGAGCCTGATGATCAAGGTGCTCCTGCTCCTGTCCCTGGCGGCCCCGCTCGCGCCGGCTCCGCCGGCCCACGCGCAGACCGCGGAGACCGCCGCGGTCATCACCGAGCTCAAGCCGGGACGCGGGCGCGTGGAGGTGAAGGCGGCGGGCGGCGACTGGAAGCCGGCGCGCCCGCTGCTCGCGCTGCGGGCCGGCGACGCGGTCCGCACCAGCAACAACGCGAGCGCAGTGGTGCTCCTCTCCGGCGGGCGCGGCACGATACGGGTCGAGGGAGCGACCGGGACCTTCACGGTGCCCGGCGCCGCCGCGGCGGGCCAGGGCCAGAAGGCGCGAACCCTGGTGGAGGCGAGCCTGGGCTTCCTGGCCGGGAC
>Ga0310810_10004268_pt1 | contig 15773 bp, 13 predicted proteins | sample NCmetagenome_FD_207641 | JGI IMG/M metagenome (GOLD analysis project Ga0310810, IMG submission 207641) | Soil microbial communities from experimental microcosm in Duke University, North Carolina, United States - NC | ecosystem: Engineered > Artificial ecosystem > Soil microcosm > Unclassified ...
AGTTGGTCTGGCCGAACTGGCCCTTGATCGCGTTCACCGACGAGATGTTGATCACGCGCCCCCAGCCGCGCTCCACCATGCCGTCGATCACCTGGCGCGTCACGTTGAACACGCTGTTCAGGTTGGTATTGATCACCTCCAGCCAGTCTTTCTCGGTCATGCGCTTGAACACCGCGTCGCGCGTGATGCCGGCGTTGTTGACCAGGATGTCCACCGGCCCCACGACCTCGCGCAGGCGGCCGAACATTTCCGCGGTGGAATCGAAATCGGCGACGTCGCCCTCGGCGGCGTGCACGCGCAGCCCCTCCTTCTTCATGCGCGCCAGCCACTCGTCGCGCTTCTCGTAGCCGGGCAGGCAGCCGGCGACCACGGTATGGCCGCTCTGGCCGAGGCGCCGGCAGATCGCCGTGCCGATGCCGCCCATGCCGCCCGAGACGAACGCGATGCGCGGAATGATCGGCCGCGAGCGGTCGCGCCAGGTTTCCTGCGCCGCTTCGGGATCGAGAATCTCTGCTTCGTTGCCCATCCTGTCTTTCCTTTCAAGAACGCTCGACTGCCAGGGCGACACCCATGCCGCCGCCGATACAAAGCGACGCGAGCCCCTTGCGCGCGCCGCGCTTCTGCATCTCGTGAAGCAGCGTCACCAGGATGCGGCACCCCGAGGCGCCGATCGGATGGCCGAGCGCGATCGCGCCGCCGTTCACGTTCACCTTCTGCGTATCCCAGCCCATCTGCCGGTTGACCGCGATCGCCTGCGCGGCGAACGCCTCGTTGATCTCCATGAGGTCGAGGTCGGCCGGCTGCCAGCCGGCGCGCGCGAGGCAGCGCTTCGACGCCGGCACCGGGCCCATGCCCATGTACTTCGGATCGACGCCGGCCGAGGCGAACGCCTTGATCTTCGCCAGGGGTTTCAAATTCATTTCCTTCACTTTGCGGGCCGATGCCAGGACGACGGCAGCGGCGCCGTCGTTGATGCCGGAGGCGTTGCCGGCGGTCACCGTGCCGTTCTTGTCGAACGCGGGCTTCAGCGACTTCAGCGACTCGACCGTCGTGCCGGCACGCGGGTACTCGTCGTCCTTGAAGATCACCGGACCCTTGCGGGTGGCGATTTCCACCGGAATGATTTCTTCGTTGAAACGACCGGCCTTCTGCGCCGCCTCGGTCTTGTTCTGGCTCGCCGCGGCGAACAGGTCCTGGTCCTCGCGCGACACGGCGTACTCCTTCGCCACGTTCTCCGCGGTGACGCCCATGTGGTACTGGTTGTACACGTCCCACAGGCCGTCGACGATCATCGTGTCGACCAGCTTCGCGTCGCCCATGCGGAAGCCTTCGCGCGAGCCGTTCAGCGCGTGCGGCGCGAGGCTCATCGATTCCTGGCCGCCGGCGACGACGATGTCCGAGTCGCCGTTGGCGATCGCCTGCGCGCCGAGCATCGCCGCCTGCAGGCCCGAGCCGCAGACTTTGTTGATCGTCATCGCCGGCACCATGTAGGGGATGCCGGCCTTCATCGCCGCCTGGCGCGCCGGGTTCTGCCCGACGCCCGCGGTGAGCACCTGGCCCATCACGACCTCGGATACCTGCTCGGCGGGCACGCCGGCGCGCTCGAGCACCCTGCGGATCACCAGCGCGCCGAGCTCCGCAGCGGGCGTCTTCGCCAGCGCGCCGCCGAACTTGCCGATGGGAGTGCGCGCTGCGCCGACGATGAAGATGTCTTCCATGGGGTCTCTCCTAAGCGATTCGCTCTTTCACGTAGCGGCCGGGCGCCGCCTCGATCACCTCGTATTGGACAGCGCCGGGCTTCGCCGGTGCCCGGCGCGTGCCGCCGGAATGGCGCGCCAGCCACTCGTCCCACACCGGCCACCAGCTGCCCTTGCGCTCCTGCGCGGCGGCGAGCCAGTCGTCGGGGTCGTCCGGATAGGGCGTGCCGATCCAGTAGCTGCGCCGGTTCTTCGACGCCGGATTGACCACGCCGGCGATGTGGCCGCTCGCGCCGAGGACGAACTGCTTGTCTTCTCCGCCCAGCAGACCCAAGGTCCGGTACGCCGACCGCCATGGCACGATGTGGTCCTCGCGCGTGGCGAGCGCGAAGAGCGGCAGCTTCACCTTCCCGAGGTCGACCGCCACGCCGCAGTTCGTGAGCGCGCCCGGCGTGCGCAACCGGTTCTCGAGGTAGGTGTTGCGCACGTAGTAGCAATACATCGGTCCGGGCAGGTTGGTGCTGTCGGCGTTCCAGTAGAGAAGGTCGAAGGCGGCCGGGCGCGCGCCCAGCAGGTAGTTGTTGACCACGTACGGCCAGACCAGATCGTTGGCGCGCACCGCGGAGAAGACGAACGCCAGCTCGGCTCCCGGCAGGATGCCGCCGCGGCCGATGCTCGCTTCGCGCGCCGCGACCGATGCCTCGTCGACGAACAGGCCGATCGGCCCGGTCTCGGAGAAGTCGAGCATCGCCGCGAGCATCGTCACGCTCGCCACGATGTCTTCCTGCTTTTCCTGCAACACTGCCAATCCCGCTCCGAGCAGCGTTCCGCCGACGCAAAAGCCCAGCGCGTTCACCTTGTCCGACTGGGCGATGTCGCGAGCGACGCGCAGTGCGCTGAAGACGCCCAGCTCGAGGTAGTCGTCCCAGCCGAAATGTCCCTGCGCCGGCCCGACGTTGCGCCAGGACACCATGAACACCGTGTGGCCCTTCGCCACGGCGTGCCCGGCGAAGGAGTTCTCCGGCTGCAGGTCGAGGATGTAGTACTTGTTGATGCACGGCGGAATCATCACCAGCGGCCGCTTCGCCACCTCGGCGCTCGCCGGCCGGTACTGGATGAGCTGCATCAGCTCGTTCTCGTACACCACCTCCCCGGGCGTCGTCGCGAGGTTGCGCCCGACTTCGAACGCGCTCTCGTCGGTCTGGCTGATCCGCCCCTTGTGCGTGTCGGCGAGCAGGTTCGCGAGGCCGCGCGCCAGGCTCTCGCCGCCCGACTCGAGCGCGGCGCGCAGCACCGCGGGATTGGTGGCGGCGAAGTTGGCCGGGCACATGGCGTCGATCCACTGGCGCGCGGCGAAGCGCGCGCGCTCCTTGCCCGCGCGATCGAGCGGCGCGGCGTCCACGAGATCCCCCAGGTAGCGCGCGGCGAGCAGGTAAGACTGGCGCAGGTAATCGTAGTAGGCGTTGTCGCGCCACTCGCGCGACGAGAAGCGCTTGTCGCCGTCCTGCGCGGAAACGTCGCGCCGGCCGCTGAGCAGCGAAGACCAGAGCTGCGCCTGCCTTTCGAGGTAAGCGGAATGCAGGCTCGGGTTGCGGGCGATCTCGCGCTGCAGGTCCGGCGCCGCCGAGATAAGGCCCAGCCAGCCTCGCGTCACCTCATTGCCCGTCTGCGCGATGGCCGCGAGCAGGGCGTCGGGGGAGGTGGCTTGCACGAAGGCGTCGCGAGAGTCCGTGGCGGATTTTGCGACGCACAACGACCCCCGTCAAATGACGCTTAAGTCTCTGATTCGTGGCCCGTTATGCCTATGCCGCTACGCGAGCCAGACGAGCGCTGCCATGCGCTCCCGGGCGCCGTCGCGCCGGTAGGAGAAGAAGCGCTCGCTTTCGCGATACGTGCAATATCCGCCGCCATGCACGCGGGTGACGCCGGCCCTGGCGAGCCTTACCTGCGCCACCGCGTACAGATCGAGAAGCCAGTGCCCCGGACGCGTCGGCCTGAACGCGCTTTCGTAGTCGGCGAACGCGACTCGCACGTCGTCGCCGACTTCGTATGAATCCGGGCCGATCGCCGGCCCGAGCCACGCCACCAGGTTGGCCGGCGCGGTTTTCATCGCCTCGATTGCGGCCTCGATCACACCCGCCGCGAGGCCACGCCACCCGGCATGCGCGGCAGCGACAACCGTTCCTTGGGCATCGCACAGCAGGACCGGCATGCAGTCGGCCATGCGCACGGCGCACACCGTCCCCGGACGACGCGCCACCGCGGCGTCGGCTTCGGGCAGCGCCGGGCCGGCATCGGCGTCGACCACGCGCGTGCCGTGGACCTGGCGCAGCCAGACCGGCGGCCCGGGAAGAAATGCCTCTAGCCCCGAGGGTCGCGCCATGTCGCCCGCCGCGCGAGTGGTGACGAGCGCTTGCACGCGAGGCGGCGCCGGCCACTCCGGGCGGATCAGCGGGCCTAGCGCCATCGATCTTCGCGAAGCTCGTCGAGCAAGCGCTTGAAATCGCGCGGCGGCGCCGCGCGCCAGGTCATCGTCTCGCCGCTTTCCGGATGCACGAGCGCGAGCTCCGCCGCGTGCAGCGCCTGGCGCGGGAAGGCGATGCCGTGGCGCGTGCCGCGCCGGTAGACCGTGTCGCCGACGAGCGGATAGCGGATGTGCTGGAAATGCACCCGGATCTGGTGCGTCCGGCCCGTCTCGAGCCGGCACTCCACCAGCGCCGCGCGGCCGAAGCGCTCGAGCACCTTGTACGAGGTGCGCGCCGGCTTGCCGCGCTGGGTGACCGCCATGCGGGTGCGCGCCTTGGCGTCGCGCCCGACCGGCGCATCGATGGTGCCGCTCGCCGGCGGATCGCCCTGCACCAGCGCGAGGTAGACGCGGCGCATGGTGCGCTCGGCGAGCTGCTTCACCAGGCTCGCCTGCGCCTCGACCGTCTTCGCCACGACGAGCAGCCCGCTCGTGTCCTTGTCGAGACGGTGCACGATCCCGGCGCGCGGCACGCCGGCGAGCGCCGGCGCGTGCGCGAGCAGCGCGTTGAGGAGCGTCCGGTCGGGCTGCCCGGCGCCCGGATGCACGACCAGGCCGGCGGGCTTGTCGATGACGATGAGCTCGCGGTCTTCGTGCACGATCCTGAGCGGCATGCGCTGCGCGCGCGGCGCGGCGCTGTCGGGCAGGCGCGGCGGCGTGAGGACGATCTTTTCGCCGCCGAGCACCGGCGTGCGCGCCGCGGCGCCCCGGCCGTCGATGCGGATGTGGCCGTCCTTCAGCCATTCCTGGAGCCGGTTGCGCGAGTACTGCGGGAAGAGCCGCGCCAGCGCCTGGTCGAGGCGCAGGCCGCCCATGGCGAGCGGCACGGTCGCGTCCATCGGCGCGGCGAGCGCGGCGTCCCAGTCGCTATAATTTTTCCGCCCCATGCCGAGAAGTTTAATCGCAGCGCTCCTCCTGCCCCTGCTGGTCGCCCTCGCCGCGTGCAGCAGCCTGCCGGCCGACGACGAGACCGTCGGCTGGTCGGCGCAGCGCCTGTACGGCGAGGCGAAGGACGCGATGGCCGACAAGCAGTGGGAGAAGGCGATCAAGTACTTCGAGAAGCTCGAGGCGCGCTATCCGTACGGCCGCTTCGCGCAGCAGGCCGAGCTCGAGGTGGCCTACGCCTACTGGAAGAACAGCGAGCAGGCCTCGGCGATCGCCGCCTGCGACCGCTTCATCAAGCTCTACCCGAACCACGAGAACGTCGCCTACGCCTGGTACCTGAAGGGGCTGGTGAACTTCAACGAGCTCTCGGGCATCTTCAGCTGGCTCACCACGCCGGACATGAGCGACCGCGACCCGAAGGCCGCGCGCGAGGCGTTCCTCGCGTTCCGCGAGGTGGCTACGCGCTTCCCCGACTCGCGCTACGCGCCGGACGCCGCCGCGCGCATGCGCTTCCTGGTCAACTCGCTCGCCTCGAACGAGGTCGCGGTGGCGCGCTACTACATGAAGCGCAGCGCCTACGTCGCGGCGGTGAACCGCGCGCAATACGCCGTGCAGCACTATCCGCAGGCGCCGGCGGTCGAGGAAGCGATGGCGGTGCTCGTGCAGGCGTACGACGCGCTCGGCATGAAGGAGCTGCGCGACGACGCGCAGCGCGTGCTGCTCAAGAACTTCCCGGACACGGCGTATCTCAAGCCGGAGGGTCCGAAGAAGCGGGCGCCGTGGTGGCGGATCTGGGATCCCAATTGGTGAGAAGAAGCAGGTGAAGATCCTGGTCGTCGGCGCGGCGGGCATGATCGGCCGCAAGCTCGTCGAGCGCCTGGCGCGGGAGCGCGCCCTGGCCGGCCGGCCGATCGACGAGCTCGTCCTGCACGACGTCGTCGCGCCCAGCGCGGATTTCCCAGCGAGGATCGTCTGCTCGGATCTTTGCGCGCCCGGCGAGGCGGAGAAGCTGCTCGCCGGGCGGCCGGACGTGATCTTCCACCTCGCGGCCATCGTCTCGGGCGAGGCCGAGGCCGACTTCGAGAAGGGCTACCGCGTCAACCTCGACGGGACGCGGCAGCTGTTCGAGGCCATCCGCAAGGCCGGCTATCGCCCGCGCGTGGTGTTCGCATCGTCGATCGCGGTGTTCGGCGCGCCGTTTCCCGACGCGATCGGCGACGAGTTCCTGAGCGCGCCGCTCACGAGCTACGGCACGCAGAAGGCGATCGGCGAGCTGCTGCTCGCCGACTACAGTCGGCGCGGCTTCTTCGACGGCATCGGGCTGCGCCTGCCGACCATCTGCGTGCGCCCCGGCAAGCCGAACAAGGCGGCGTCCGGATTCTTCTCCGGCATCATCCGCGAGCCGCTCGCCGGCGAGGAGGCGCTGCTGCCGGTGCCGAAGAGCGTGCGCCACTGGTTCGCCTCGCCGCGCGCGGCGATCGGCTTCCTGTTGCACGCTGCTCAGCTGCCCGCGGAAAAGCTGGGCGCGCGAAGAAACCTCAGCATGCCCGGCGTGTCGTGCACGGTCGGCGAGCAGGTCGAGGCGCTGCGCCGGGTGGCCGGCGACAAGGCGGTGCAGCTGATAAAGGAGCGGCCCGATGCGACGATCCAGCGCATCGTCGAGGGCTGGCCGCGCAACTTCGACGCGCGGCGCGCCCTCGCGCTCGGCTTCCGCGCCGACGCGAGCTTCGACGAGATCATCCGGATTCACGTCGCCGACGAGCTGCAGCGCTGAAGAAGGCCTGCACCTCGGCCAGCTCGCGCGTCAGCTTCATCGGCGGCAGCGCGGCGACGATCCGCCGGCCGTAGGACTTGGCGACGAGGCGCGGGTCGCAAAGCATGAGCACGCCGCGGTCCGCCTCGTCGCGGATCAGCCGTCCCGCGCCCTGCTTGAGCTGCAGCACCGCCTGCGGCAGCTGCAGCTCGTTGAAGGGATTGCCGCCGCGCGCGCGCAGCGCGTCGATGCGCGCCGCGAGCACCGGGTCGTCGGGCGGCGCGAACGGCAGCTTGTCGATCACCACCAGCGACAGCGCCTCGCCTCGCACGTCGACTCCTTCCCAGAAAGACGCCGCGCCGAGCAGCACGGCGTTGCCGAGCGAGCGGAAGCGCGCCAGCAGGTCGCTGCGCGAGCCGGTGCCCTGCACGAGCAGCGGAAAGCCGACGCGCCCGCGCAAGAGCTCGTGCGCGCGGCGCAGGGCGCGCAAGGTCGTGAAGAGGAAAAACGCCCGCCCGCCGCTCGCCTGGAGCACCGGCCATGCCGCCTCCACCACGGCGTCGGTGAAGGCCGGGTCGTTCGGATCGGGCGGCAGGCGCTTCGGCAGGTAGAGCAGCGCCTGCTCGGCGAAGCGGAACGGACTCTCCCAGCGGCGCGCGCGCGCCTGCTCGAGGCCGAGCTCGCGCGTGAAGTGGCCGAAGTCCTGGCCGACGGCGAGCGTCGCCGAGGTGAAGATCCAGGCGCGCGGATGATCGTCCATCTGGCGGCGGAAAAGCTCGCCCGAGGAAAGCGGCGTGATGCGCAGCTGCACCGACTGGCCGAAGACCTCCGCCCAGCGCACGCTTTCGTCGCTATCCCCGTCGGCAAGGCGCACCAGCACCGCATACGCGCTGCCGGCGCGCCGCGCGCACGCTGCCAGGCCTTCCGAGCGCTCGGCCTGCGCGGCGAGCGCCGAATCGAGCGCTCGCAAGGCGGCGCGAAGCGATTGCACGGCATCGGCAAAGCCCGGCACGCGCAGCGCCTGCGTCCAGGCGAGCCGCGCGCCGGTATCGCCGAGCGAGAGCCGCAGGTCGCGCGCCGCCTTGTCCAGCCGGTTGGCGAGCGCGTCCAGCTCGGGCGAAGCGCCGCCCGCGGCGCGCAGCTCGGCGCGCGCGTCGCGCGAGAGCTCGAGCAGCTGGCCGCTCGACACGCTCTCGCCGAAGAACAGGCGCGCCGTCTCGGGCAGCTGGTGCGCCTCGTCGAACACCAGCGTGTTGCACGCGGGCAGGAGCTCGGCGAGCCCCTCGTCGCGCAGCACCACGTCGGCGAAGAACAGATGGTGGTTGATCACCACCACGTCGGCGGCGAGCGCGTTGCGCCGGGCGCGCATCACGAAGCAGTCGCCGTAGTCGGGGCAGCCCTGGCCGAGGCAGTTGTCGCGCGTCGATGTGACCTGCGACCAGACCGGCGCGTCCTCGGGCACGTCGGCGAGGTCGGCGCGATCGCCGCTCGTCGTCGCGACGGCGAACTGCTGGATGCGATGCAGCTGCGCCGCGTCCTCGCGCGAGGCGACGCCCGCTCCGGCGGCGCGCTTCATCCGGTAGAGGCAGACGTAGTTCGCGCGCCCCTTGAGCAGCGCCGCCGCGGCGCCGGAGCCGAGCGCCCTGCGCACCGCCGGCAGGTCGCGGTCGAAGAGCTGGTCCTGCAGCGTCTTCGTGCCCGTGGAAACGATCACCTTGCCGCCGCCGAGCAGCGCCGGCACGAGGTAGGCGAAGGTCTTTCCCGTGCCGGTCCCCGCCTCCGCGACCAGCACGCCGGCGTGCTCGATCGTGTCTTCGATCGCCTGCGCCATCTCGAGCTGCTCGCGGCGCGGCGTGTAGCCGCTCACCGAGCCGGCAAGCGGTCCATCGGCGGCGAACGCGTGCGCGAGTGCCTTGTTCATGGCCGTGCATCCACCTTGATCCAGACGCGCCGCGAGCCGCGCTCGCTCGCCACTGCGCCAAGCTCGAACCATTCGCCCAACGGTCCGCTCGCCCGGGTGGTTCCCGTGGACCCGGCGACCTCCACCTGGACCGTCGAGCCGCTGATCCTCGGCACGACGTCGAAGCCCATCCGCGTGTCCTGCACCACGGTGACCTCCTGGGAAACCACGCCGCCGGGCGTCTGAATGAACCGCCGCTCGCGCACCGGCCGGGACTGGCCGGTGTAGATCGTCGCGTGGCTGCCTTCCAGCACCGCCACGCGCTGGTCGACCTGCGCCTGCTCGCCCGAGCTCGAGTCGCGTGCGCGAAATTCGACGTTCGAGCCTTCCGTGCCGACGCGTCCGCTCGCGCCGATCGCGCGACGCGAAGCGCCGAACGAATCGTCGAAGCGCACGGAAATCTCCAGCCGCCGCGCCGGCTGGTCGATCGCCTCGAGCGCGCGGCGCAGCTCGGCGAGGTTGGCCGGGCTGGCGCGCACCAGAAGCTGATTGCCCTGCCCGGTCAGCGCGCCGCCCGGCTCGACCAGGGGCTGCAGCGCCGGAAGCACCTGCTCCGCCGTACGGTGGCGCAGCGTCAGGATCTCCAGGCCGTATTGCGCCTGCGCGCCGCCCGCGAGCAGCACGGCGGCGGCCAAGGCACATCGGATCAGAGTCCCGCGATTCATCTTTCTTCCTGAACGCGCCAAGCTGCGCGCGGACGACGAGCAGTCCATTATGGGACATAACATCGGGCGCAACGCCCTGTTTCTTTGCGCTTTTGTCTGCGCGCTGTACGCGCCCGCTACGGCACTGGCGGACCGCGCGGCCGGCGAAAAGGCGCTCTCCTTCGTCGGCACGCCCTACGCGCGCGGCGGCGAAAGCCCGCGGCGCGGCTTCGATTGCAGCGGCCTCGTCGTCTACGTCTACCGCAGCCTCGGCATCGAATTGCCGCGCCGTGTCGCGGAGCTGCGCTCGGTCGGCAGGCCGGTCCACCTTCAGGACCTCGAGCCGGGCGATCTCGTCTTCTACAACACGCGCCACCGGCCCTATTCGCACGTCGGCATCTATGTCGGCGACGGCCGCTTCGTTCACGCGCCGCGTCCCGGCGCCCGCGTGCGCGTCGAGGCGATCGGCAAGAAGTACTGGCGCGCGCGCTTCAACGGCGCGCGGCGCATCGACGCCGCCGCCTAGTCGGTGAACTTGTAGAGCATCGGCACCTCGACCGCGAACGCCTTGCCGCGCAACGCCGGCGGCACCGCCACCTCGGCCGCTGCCGTGGCGAACGTCTGCACGGCTACCGCATCGAGCAGGGAGTTGCCGGAGCTCGACTCCACTCGCACCGAGGCGAGCGACCCGTCGTCCGCCATCTCGACGCGCACGGTCACCCGGCCGGTCCAGCCCTCGTCGACCGCTCGCTTCGGATAGCGCTTGAGCTGCTCCGCCCTCTGGATGAGGCGCTGGCGGAACCGGTCGCGCTCGGCCGCCGGATCCGGCCTGGCGGGCGGCGCGACCGCGACGGCTGGCGCTGGGGCAGGAGCGCCGGCAGCCGGCGGCGCCGCAAGGGCGGCCGGTGGCGCCTGCGCGACCGGCGGGGGAGGAGCGGGCTCGGGAATGGCCGTGGGGCGTGGCAGCGTCCTGGGCTTCGGCTTCGCTGCGTGCCTGGGCGGCGCGGGCTTTGGCGGTTCGGGCTTTGGCGGCTCGGGCTTGCGTACCTCCGGCGCCGCGGGCGCCGGCGGCGCGGGCGGCTCGACGAGGTGCGCCACCAGCGGCGGCTCGGGCGGCGGCGCGACCGCCTCGCGAAACGCGGGAAGGTTGAGCAGGAGGAACGTATGCAGCGCGAGCGACGCCCCTATCGCATAGCCGAACGCACGGTTCTGTTCGGCGAGGACGAGCATCTCAACGCCGCTGCAGAGCCCGCCACACCTTCTCCGGGGTGAGCGGCATCTCGAGCTCGGGCAGGCCGAGCGCGTCGAGCACCGCGTGCACCACCGCGGGAACCGCGCCGATGGTGCCCAGCTCGCCCACGCCCTTCACGCCGAGCAGGTTGGTCTTGCACGGCGTCGACTCGTCGAAGGTCGCGCGCAGCATGGGCAGGTCCGCGGCGCGCGGCACGCAGTAATCCATGAGCGAGCCGGTGAGCAGCTGGCCGCTCGAGGGATCGTAGAGGGCCTGCTCGAGCAGCGCCTGGCCGGCGCCCTGCGCGATGCCGCCGTGCACCTGGCCTTCGACGATCATCGGGTTGATGATGCGCCCGATGTCGTCGCACGTGGTGACGCGCTCGATCGTCACCGTGCCGGTCTGCGGATCGATCTCCACCTCGCAGGCCTGGGCGCCGTTCGGCCAGGACGGCGTGGAAGGCGTTTCGGTGGCCGAGACGCGCAGCACGCGCCGCGGCTGGCGCGCGGCGAGCTCCCCGAGGGCGATGGCGCGGTCGGTGCCGGCAATGCGGAATGCGCCCTTCTCGAACGCGATGTCCGCGGCCGCCGCCTCGAGCGCCTCGGCCGCGAGCGCCTTGCCTTCGGCGATCACGCGCCTTCCCGCCGCCACCACCGCCGAGCCGCCGACGAACGCCGAGCGCGAGCCGACGCTGCCCACGCCGGTCGCGCGATCGGTATCGCCCTGGACTATCTTTATCCTTCGCGGCTCGATGCCCAGCACTTCCTGGATGAGCTGCGTGTAGCTCGTCTCCAGGCCCTGCCCCATCGCCTGGGTGCCGGAGAGCACCGTGACGTTGCCTTGCGCATCCACCTCGATGTCGACCGTCTCGGTGGGCAGCGCGCCGGTCCATTCGAGGTACACCGACAGGCCGCGGCCGCGCAGCCGGGCGTTTTTTTCCGACTGCTTTTTCCGGGAATCGAATTGGTGCCAGTCCGCGGCGGCGAGCAGCTTCTCCAGCACGGCCGCGAAATTGCCGCCGTCGTACACGTCGCCGAGGTGCGTGCGCCAGGGAAAGGCGTCCGCGGCGATGAAGTTGCGCCGGCGGATCTCGGCCGGATCGAGCTTCATCTCGCGCGCCGCCTTCTCCATGAGGCGCTCCATGAGGAAGTTGGCTTCCGGGCGGCCGGCGCCGCGGTAGGCGCCGGTCGCCATGGTGTGGGTGAGCACCGCCTTGACGCGATAGTGCACGGCCGGCACGCGGTACACCGTGGTCTGCACCTTCGGCCCGAGCACCAGCGGGATGATGGCCGACGAGTTGACCGGCACGGCGCCGATGTTGCCGAGCGTCTCGACGCGCAGCGCGAGGATGCGCCCGTCGCGGTCGAGGGCGAGCGCCGCCCGGGACTGCTGGTCGCGCCCCATGTGGCCGGCGAGGAAGTCCTCGCTGCGCTCGGCGCGCCACTTCACCGGGCGGCCGAGCTTGCGCGCCGCGTAGCAGACGAGGCCGTCCTCGTTGGCGAGGCCGGTCTTCATGCCGAAGCCGCCGCCGATGTCGCCGACCACGACGCGGAACGCCTCCGGCTTCTCGCGGAACAGCGCGCCGAGCAGCTCGCGCGCGCCGGTCGGCGTCTGGTTCTGCGTGTAGAGCGTGGTGCGGCCGTTCTCGAGCTGCGCGAGCGACGCGCGCGGCTCGAGGGCCATCGCGATGAGCCGCTGGTTGCGCAGCTCGATCTCGACGATTTTTTCAGCCCGGGAAAAAATCCCGTCGACGGCCGCGCGATCGCCGTATTCGGCCTCGGCGGCGACGTTGCCGGTGGCTTCCGGCCAGACGAGCGGCGCGCCGGGCGCGAGCGCGCTCCCTGCGTCGACCACGCTCGGCAGGTCCTCGTACTCGACGAGCGCGAGCTCGGCGGCGTCCTGTGCCTGCGCCCGCGTCTCGGCGACGACGGCGGCGACCGGCTGCCCGACGTAGCAGACGCCTCCCTCGGCGAGCGGCGTGCGCGGCGGCGCCGCCATCGGCGAGCCGTCGGCGCGCTTGAAGAGCGGCGGGAATGGGATGTGGCCGACGCCATCGGCGCGCAGGTCGGCCATGGTCCATGCCGCAATTACGCCTGGCGAGCCCTTGACCGGATCCAGGTCTATGGATCGCAGCCTGGCGTGCGCGTGCGGCGAGCGCACGAGCACGAGCCAGGCCTGGCCGGCGAGCTCGCGATCGTCGCTGTAGAGGCCCTTGCCGGTGAGGAGGCGATCGTCCTCCAGGCGCTTCTGCGAGCGCGCTGCGCCGAAGCGCGCGGACGAAGGATCGAACTGGACTTGCAGCTCAGGGGCGTTCATCGGGGGAGCAGCGGAAGGCGGAAAAACCGATTCTAGAAAAGAAAACCCCCGCCGGGGCGGGGGTCGTCTCGGGGTGCTGCCCGGCGCTATCGGGTACGCAGCTCCACTCGCCGATTCGCCGCGCGTCCGGCGACGGTCTTGTTGTCGGCGACCGGATCGTCCTCTCCATAGCCGCGCGCGGTAAGGTTGCCCGCCGGGACGCCCTTGGCGACGAGGTAGTCGCGCACGGCATCGGCACGCTTCTGTGAGAGCGCCTGGTTCAGCTTCTGGCCGCCGCGGTCGTCGGTATGGCCCGCCACCTCCGTGCTGAGCTTCGGCCGCCGGAGCAGCGTTTCGGCTGCCGCATCGAGCACCGGCAGCGAGTCTTTCGTCAGGCGCGCGGAGTTGCTCTCGAACTTGACGCCTTTCAGGACCACCGCTTCGACGAGCACGCGGGCCGCTGGCGCCGGCGCAGGCGGCTCGGGCGCGACGGCGACCGGCGGGGGCGGCGCGGGCGGCGCGGGCGGCGCGGCGACCACCGGCGGCGACGGTTCGGCCGGTGCCGCGGCAGCCGGCGCGGGTTCCCGCGCCGGCTCGCATTCGCGCAGCGCTTTGTCCGGCGTCCACGATGAGGTGTGCAGGCACAGGCCGGTAGAAGTCTTGACGACGACGCCAGCGGAATCGAGACCATAGGCGTCGGTTCGCTGAGCGGTAGCGGCTTGCGTGGCGCCGATGGCGAGCGAGGCCGCCAGCAGCAGCCTCGGAATGCGGGGGGTATTCATGGTTCTTCCCTGAGGATGGGGTGGCCCCCATGCTCCCCCCGGTGCCGGACCGTCGCTTGACGGCGATCAAGGGGGGGCTTGAAAAGACGCCCGACGGCGCGCAACTTCGCCCGATGGCGGAAACGAAGAAGGAAACGCTCGGCTTCCAGGCCGAGGTGCGGCAGCTCCTCAGCCTGATGATCCACTCCTTGTACTCGAACAAGGAGATCTTCCTGCGCGAGCTGATCTCGAACGCCTCCGATGCGGCGGACAAGCTGCGCTTCGAGGCGCTCGGCAATCCGGCGCTCTACGAATCCGACGGCGAGCTGAAGGTGCGGATCGCCGTCGACAAGGCGGCCCGCACGATCAGCGTGCGCGACAACGGCATCGGCATGTCGCGCGACGAGGTGATCCGCAACATCGGCACGATCGCCAGATCGGGCACGCGCGAGTTCTTCGAGAGCCTCACCGGCGACCAGGCGAAGGACGCGCGCCTGATCGGCCAGTTCGGCGTCGGCTTCTATTCGGCGTTCATCGTCGCCGACCGGGTCACGCTCACGACGCGGCGCGCCGGATCGCCGGCAAGCGAGGGCGTGCGCTGGGAATGCGACATGGCGCAGGAGGCGGGCGCCTACAGCATCGAGGCGGCCGAGCGCGCGGGCCGCGGCACGGAGGTCGTGCTGCACCTGCGCGAAGGCGAGGACGAGCTGCTCGACGAGGCGCGGCTGAAGAGCATCGTGCACAGGTACTCGGACCACATCGCGATCCCGATCGTGATGGGCGACGAGACCGTGAACCAGGCGGCCGCGCTCTGGACCCGGCCGAAGAGCGAGATCTCCGAAGAGCAGTACGCGGAGTTCTACAAGCACGTGGCGCACGACTTCGAGGCGCCGCTCGCCTGGACGCACAACCGCGTGGAGGGCCGCCAGGAATACGTGCAGCTCCTCTACATCCCGGCGCACGCGCCGTTCGACCTGTGGGACCGCACGCATCGCCGCGGACTGAAGCTCTACGTGCGCCGCGTGTTCATCATGGACGACGCCGAGCAGCTGCTGCCGGCGTACCTGCGCTTCGTGCGCGGCGTGGTGGATGCCGCCGACCTGCCGCTCAACGTGTCGCGCGAGATCCTGCAGCAGAGCCGCGACATCGACGCCCTGCGCGCCGGCTGCACCCGCCGAGCGCTCGACCTGCTGCACGAGCTCGCGCAGAACGACAAGGAGAAGTACGCGACCTTCTGGCGGGAGTTCGGCCAGGTGCTCAAGGAAGGCGTTGCCGAGGACGCGGGAAACCGCAGCCGCATCGCCGCGCTGCTGCGCTTCTCGTCCACTCGCGACGACAACGAGGCCGGGGCCGTCTCGCTCGCCGATTACCTCGCCCGCATGAAGCCCGGCCAGGAGGCGATCTACTACGTCACCGCCGAGACGTTCGCCGCGGCGCGCTCGAGCCCCCACCTCGAGATCTTCAGGAAGCGCGACATCGAGGTGTTGCTGCTCTCCGACCGCGTAGACGAATGGCTGGTCGCCAACCTGCCGGAGTACGAGGGCAAGCGGCTGGTCTCGGTGGCGCGCGGCGGCCTCGATCTCTCGAAAGTGGCCGGCGGCGACGAGACGGAGCCCGACTGGCCGGTCGGCGAGCACGCCGAGCTGCTGCGCGGGCTGAAGTCGGCGCTCGCCGAGCGGGTCAAGGACGTGCGCCTTTCCCGCCGGCTCACCGAGTCGCCGTCCTGCCTGGTCGCCGACGAGCACGACATGGGCGCCAACCTGGCGCGCATCCTCAAGGCGGCGGGCCAGAAAGTGCCCGGCGCGAAGCCCATCCTGGAGATCAACCCCGGCCATGCGCTGGTCCAGCGCCTCAAGCCGCAGGACGAGCGCTTCGCCGACTGGGCGAGCGTGCTCTTCGACCAGGCGCTGCTCGCCGAAGGCGGCCAGCTCGACGATCCCGCCGGGTTTGTCAAGCGGACGAACGAGCTGCTCTTAAGCCTGAGTTAAGGTTCGCCGCAGGACGATGGGGCGTTGAGGAGGAG
>Ga0310810_10004269_pt1 | contig 15772 bp, 15 predicted proteins | sample NCmetagenome_FD_207641 | JGI IMG/M metagenome (GOLD analysis project Ga0310810, IMG submission 207641) | Soil microbial communities from experimental microcosm in Duke University, North Carolina, United States - NC | ecosystem: Engineered > Artificial ecosystem > Soil microcosm > Unclassified ...
GCGCATGGAGAGCGGTGACCTCGTCGCGCGCGCCGATCAGGCTGACGTAGTACGCGCCGGACAGGTCGTCGTCGCTCCAGCGCTGCACGGGGGTGAGGCGCGCATCGCCGCGGCGGGGCTCCACGAAATGCCGTACGCCATCCGTGACGCGGTCGGCCCGCCACGCGATGCGGTCCGTTCCGTCGCGATAGGTGTGCAGGAGCGGGGCGAGCCCGCCGGCCCGCTCCGTCTCCCGCAGGATGCCGTCCACCACGGCGGCGGGGACGGTGCGCACCGCGGACGGCGTGCCCGACCGCGGGTCGACCGTCATCGTGCCGCCGTAGGTGATCACCGGCAGTTCGAGCCGCAGGGCACGCGTGGCGCGATGCGCCGACCCGTGCGAACGCGCCGTCGCGTAGGTGAACTGCAGCCCGTGGGAGATCAGGTCGTTGATCGTCTCCACCGTGAACGCGCTGAGCGTCGCATCCGCACGCAGCAGCGTGAAGTCGAGGTCGGTCACGAACAGCGTCGACGCCAGAATGCCGTCGACGCCGTCCGTGGCCGGGTTCAGCTGATCACCGTGCAGCGCGTCGGCCCGAACCACACCACGTCCTCGCGCTTCGCGCCGTAGAGATGGTTGCCGATGAACGGCTCCACCGCCCACGCCCCGCGCATCACGGTCTCGTTGCTCGCGTCGATGTACCCGTCGTCGTAGGACGAGCTGGCGCTCAGCGAGTGCCCGATGTTGCTCAGCCGGTCCATCAGCCGGTACGGGGTCTTCGCCACCTCCTCGGCGAACACCGCGAACCAGTCGCAGGCCCGCATGCCCGGCCGGGCTGCGGCGAGCACCGTGGCGTGGATGCGCTCGATCGTCGCGAGCGCCTCGCCCTGGGCCACGTTGGCGCCCTGCTGGAAGCTGCGGGTGCAGTCGCCCCACCAGCCGTCCGCCGTCACCGGGTGCACATCGACCATGCCGAGGTCGAGATTCCACAGGGCCCGGTCGCTGGGCACATCGGTGGGATAGCAGTGCATCGTGCCCTCCCCGAAGCCGACCGTCGTCGGCGTCCACACGCCGACCGCGCCCTCCTCGAGCACCAGACGGTCGATGATGCGGTGCAGTTCGCGTTCCGTCTGCCCGGGTACGGCGAGCCGGGTGGCCTTCTCGGCGACCCGGATCGCGATCCGCTGCGCCTCGACGAGGCCGGCGGGCGGCTCGTCGGAGAGGTGCGACTCGTCGGCGGGGGACTGGGCGTTCATGCGTTCTCCTTGTTCGCGTTCGCGAGCCATGTGATGAGGCTCTGCCAGAGCGGATCGAAGCCCTCCCATTCGAGGAACTCCTGCGGCAGCCAGTGGGGGCCCATGTCGCTGGCGAACGCCGCGACCCGGCCGGAACCCGACGAGCCGACCACCAGCAGAGGCCGGCCGTCGACCGCGATCAGGGTCTCGGTCGCCGGGCGGGCGGTGAGCCGCTGGTACCCGAGCAGGTGCGGGAACTCGGCGGGCACGTTCGCGATCGCCGGATGCCGGGTCAGCAACCGGGGGACGACGCCCTGCGGGGTCTCCTCGCGGTCGTCGCCGGCCTCCAGGATGACGGGCAGGACGGGGGCGAGGGCCGTCGAACGGTAGTTGGCCTTCGCCTCGATGCCCTGGAAGCTCAGGTATCCGCCGACCATGAGCAGCGATCCGCCGCCCCGCACCCAGTCGGCGAGCACGCCGAGGCGATCCGGCATCCGCTGACCCCGCGCGAAGACGCGCGCCGGCAGGAGGAGGGTGTTGGCCCCGATGTCGCTGAGCACGACCACGTCGTAGCGCGACAGCTCCTCGGCCGTCTCCGGGAATCGGTCGGCCGCCACGTGGTTCGGCATGAAGTCGACCTCGTGCCCGCCGCGCTCGACGGCCGCGATGAAGTGCTCAGCCCCCTCCTCGTAGGACGACGTGTAAAAGCTGTCAAAGCCCTTCGTGTGGATCGAGGTCGTCGACCACGACTCCCCCGCCAGCAAGATCCGTGCCATGGTGTTCCCTTCTTCTGCGGTGTCGATCAGGCGGCCGTGCGCACGGCCCGGATCGCGGTCATGAATTCGGAGACGCGATCGCCCGTCACGTCGCCGGTGTCGGTGCGGCTGTCCTTCAGGGCGCTGCCGACGATGACGGCTTCGACGTCGGCAAGCTGCTCGGCGACGGTCTCGGGGGTGACCCCGGCCCCGATGACGAGGGGGAACCCGGTGCCGACGGCACGCCGGAACTCGGCCACCTTCGCCCGCGGCGTCTCCAGGCCCGTGCCCTCCCCGGTCACCACGATCGCGTCGCAGCGCTCCACCGCAAGAGCCAGATCCTCCTCGAGCGGGCGGCCCGACAGATAGGGCTGGTACTTGAAGCGCACCCCTCCGAGCACCAGAACATCTGCGCGGGCCCGCTGGGCGGCGAGCTCGTCGGCGAAAGCGGCGTCGTCATCCGGCGGCAGGTGACCGGCCACCGAGTCGAGCTGCACGAACGTCGCCCCGAACTCGCGGGCCAATTCGAACGCACGGGCGTCGTCGCGCAGGACGTTGACGCCGAAGACGACCTCGGGGCGCTGCGCGCGCAGGTACTCGAGCGTCTCGACGACATCGTCGACCTCGCCGAAGTAGTTCTCGACGATGATCGCGTCGACGCCGCCCTGCCACAGCAGGTCGATCTCGCGGCGGGCGCGCTCCTGACGGTCGGCGCGATCCTCACCCGCCAGGTGCAGCATCGCGAAAACGGCGGGGCCGTGCGGGAACGCAGCGGCGAAGGTGGTGCTCATGCGGTGAAGCTCCTCAGGGTCGGGGTGTACGAGGTGTACCGGGTCATGGGGGTCACGGGATGGCCGCCACGACGTCGTCGATGGTCACGACGCGGTCGCCCAGCCGCAGATCGCGGGCGAGCTGAGCCGGATCGGGGCGCTTCAGGCGGGCCTGCGCAAGGACATCGTCGTCGCCGAAGACATCGGCGAGCTCGCCGTCGGCGACGATCCGGCCCTGGGCCATCGCGACCACGCGTGTGAACGCGTCGGTCACGAAACGCATGTCATGCGTGATCGTCACAACCGTCACCCCGTCCCGCTCGAGCGAGTCGAGGATGCCGGTGAGCAGGTCGAGCCCGCGGGTGTCGAGACCCGCCGTCGGTTCGTCGAGGATGACGTGGCTGCACCCCGACACCAGCACGGCGGCGATGGCGACGAACTTGCGCACCGCCGAGGGCAGGTCCTTCGGATTGGTGTCCAGATGATCGGTGATGCCGGCCAGCGCGGCGGCCTGCTCGACCCGCTCGGTGATCATGTCATCCGGCCACTTGAGATAGCGGGGCAGGAACGCGATCTCCGACCGCACATCGGCCGAGAACAGCTGATCGTCGGGATTCTGGAAGACGTAGCCGACCGACCGGGCGACCTGCGCGGTCGTGCGCCCCGCCGTCGAGACGCCATCGATCAGCACCTCGCCCGCGGTCGGGGTGAGCAGCGCGTTCATCAGCTTCACCGTCGTCGTCTTGCCCGCACCGTTCTGGCCGACGATCGCGACGCGCTCGCCGGATGCGATCGAGAGATCGACACCGGCGACAGCGGTCGAGCCGTCCGGGTAGGTGAACCGCACATCACGGAGCTCGATCACGATGCCCTCTTCTCGAGACGCTGTCGCACCGCCGCCTGCGCCTCGGCGCTGGTGATCGGGGTGGAACCGAGCGGCTTGCCCGCGTCGGCGAGACGCCAGGCCAGCTCGGTCACATCGGGTGGCCGCACCCCGAACTCCAGGATGCGGGGGTCGCTCAGCACGTCACGCGTCGGCCCCGTCAGGGCCACCCGGCCCTCGCTGAGCACCGTGATCGTGTCGGCGTACGTCGCCAGCAGGTCGGTCTTGTGCTCGACCAGCACGATCGACTTCCCGCGTGCCTTCAGGTCGGCGATGATCTGGAACACCGCCTCCGACGCCTCGGGGTCGAGCTGGGAGGTGGGCTCGTCGATGATCATCACATCGGCGTCCATCGCGATGATCGACGCGAACGCCACCTTCTGCCGCTGCCCGCCCGACAGGTCGTTCGGGTTCTTGGCGACGATCGCCTGCAACCCGATCTGCTCGACCACGCGTTCGATGCGCTCGATCATCTCGTCGCGCGGGGTGCCGAGGTTCTCCAGGCCCAGAGCGATCTCCTCGAACACCGTGTCACGGATGCCGCTGATCTGGGTGAACGGGTTGTCGAAGACGCAGCCCACGGCGCGCGAGAGGTCAGCGGGCTCCCACTCGAGGAGCGGCCGGCCGAGCACCTCGACCTCCCCGGTCAGCTGACCGGTGTGGAAGTGCGGGATGATCCCGCGCAGCAGCGCGCACAGCGTGCTCTTGCCGCTCGCGTTGAGACCGACGACGCCGTGCAGGCCGCCGGACGCGAGCTCGAGGGTCACCCCGTCGAGGGCGGAGCGGTCGGCGTAGGCGTAGGTGAAGCGCACATCGCGCAGGGATGCTAGAACCATCCGAGCACCCCTCCCGTGATCGCGGCGGCGGCCAGCAGCGCGCAGAGCACGACGACCACTCGCTCCCCGGCGGCGGTCGGGGGCAGCAGCACCAAGCTCGTGCGGGGGCCGTGCGCGTTGAACGCGCGGGCATCGAGCGCGATGGCGCGCTCCTCGGTCGCCGACATCGCGCTGAGGAACACCGGTGCCAGGACGGGGAAGAACGCCTTGGCACGGACCAGCAGGTTGCCCTCGGTCTCGATGCCGCGCGCCTTCTGCGCATCCATCACCGCACGGGCGGTCGTCCCGAGGTCGGTGATCGCCTGGAAGGAGGCGAGCACCACGTAGCTGGCGCGCGGGCTCACACCCAGCCGCTCGAGGGCCAGGGTGAAGCGGCGCATGGGCACCAGCGTGAAGAACAGAGTCACCGCCCCGCAGATGGCCATGACCACCGTGGAGAAGCGAAGGCCGTCGAGCACGCCCTCCTCCGTGACGGCAATCGGCCCGAGCGGAATCCACACGGTCTCTCCCTTGATGAGCAGGGCACGCAGCACGAACAGCAGCAGTCCGACCACGAGCCAGAGTTTGAGGATGAGGACCAGATACGTCCGGCCCTTGCCCGCGAGGAACGCGAGCAGCACGAAGACCGCCGCCACCACCACCGGCGCCACCCAGCCATCGACAGCGACAGCGACGACGGCGACGAAGGTGATCGACAGCAGCATCGTGATCGGGTTGAGGTCGAGGATGGGGTTTCCGAGGGTCACAGGCCGCCGGTAGTCGCCGGCGGTGGTGAGCGGCGGTCGCGTGCTCATGCCTTGGCGCTGTCCGCGACCGGGGCGGGCTTGTTCGGGTTGGGCTGACCGAGGTAGACCCAGCCGAGTGGCAGCTTGACCAGCAGGCGCTTCGAGATGCCCTTGATGATGAAGTACACGATCATCACGGTCGGCACCTTGTCGAGGACGTCCATGGGGATCTGCGCCACGAAGTTGGCGGTGTTCACGTCGAGACCCAGAGCCGTCAGCGCGCCGACGACGATGGCGCCGCCGCCGACCGCGAGGCCGCCGAAGACCCAGATGGTGATCAGGGCGCCGAAGAATCCGCCGATGAACGCGAACCCGAGGGAGGACAGCAGCGTCTTCCACCACGAGCGGAACACGCCGAGCCGGCCGAAGTATCCGGCCAGCAGACCGAAGGCCACGTTGAGCACCGCGAAGGCGAACGTGGGCGGCGAGGTGATCGAGTTGATCGCGTTCGAGAGCAGGCCGACCAGGGCGCCCGGCAGGCCACCGCAGATCGCGCCGACCAGGATGGTGCCGATGCTGTCGAGGTAGATGGGCAGCTTCAGCAGCAGGGCGATCTGCCCGCCGACGAAGTTGATCGCCACGCCGATCGGAATCAGGAACAGCGTGAGGCGACCGTAGCCCCGCATCAGTGTTGCGAACTTGCCGTTGGATGCCATCGTTGGCGTCCTTTCTCTTTATGCCGGAGGGGTACCGGCGGTGGTCATGTGGTGGCGGATCGGACCGCGAGCGACTCGCGGAAGGCCTCGACGTCGGCGCGGGTGGCGCGGCCGGCGCGCGCACCCACCTTGGTGACGGCGCGGGTCGCGGCGGCGTTGGCGAACTCGGCCGCGGATCGCGGGTCGCCGCTCTCGGAGAGGGCGAAGAGGAACGAGCTGGTGAAGGTGTCCCCGGCTCCGGTCACATCGACGACGGGCACCGTGATGCCGGGCACGACGTGGACGCCGTCGCGGGTGTGCAGTTCGCATCCGTCGCTGTCGCGCGTCACGACCACCGCGCTGGCGCCCCCGGCGAGCAGCCCCTCGATCGAGTCGCCGGTCGCCGCGAGGCGCTGGGCGCCGAGCGAGTTCATGAACAGGATGTCGCAGTGCGCCAGCAGGCCCGAACCCTGGTTCTCGGCGTTGTAGACATCGAGATCGACGACGATCCGGGTGCCCCGCGCGCGGAACGATTCGAGCACCTCGGATGCGCGAAGCTCGCCCATGCGGAACGGCTTGGCGTCGGTGAGGGTGGTCACCAGGAACTCGGCCTCGGCGATGTGCTCGAAGGCCTCGGGCGTGATCTCGGTGTGCGTGATGCCGAGCGTCGGGATGAGCACGATGTGCTGCTCGCCCGACAGCAGCACGATGCACCGCGAGTCGGGGACGGTCTCGTCGAAGATCACGTGGCGGGTGTCGATGCCCTCGTCCTTCAGCTGCCCCAGCAGCTCCTGCGTGAGCGGCCCAGAGTTCAGCTGCGACATGAACGATGTCGGCATCCCGTAACCGGCGTAGATGGTCGCGGAGTTCGCGACGCTCCCGCCGAACTGCGACGGCAGGGCGGTGACGATCATCTTGTCGCCCGCGGCCGGGAACGCGGGCGCCCGGTAGTAGTCATCGCGTGCGACGTCGCCGAAGAAGACGGAGTGCCGGGCGGTCATCGCACTGCCCCGGTGGATCCGCGCACGATGAGTTCGACGGGAAGGAGGGTGCGGCCCGCGACGAGCGGCGTCCCCTCGTCGATCGCGTCGAGCAGCGTGCCCGCGGCGAGCGCGCCCAGCGACTTGGGGTCCTGCCGCACGGTGGTGAGCGCGGGGTAGCTGTACCGGCCGGAGGAGACGTCGTCGAAGCCGATCACCGACACGTCCTCGGGCGTGCGCACGCCATTGCTGCGCAGGCCGTCGATGGCACCGAGCGCCATCAGGTCGTTGTGCGCGAAGACCGCCGTGATCTCGCCGCTGGTGAACGCCGCCATCCGCTCCTCGACGGCTCGCCTGCCGCTCTCGGCGGAGTAGTCGCCCTCCGCCGACTGGGTGCGGCCGCCGACGGGGTGCCAAACCGAGGCGAAGCCTTCGCTGCGCAGCACACTGGTCACGGGTGCGTGCGATCCCGAGATCTCGAGCACGCTGCGGTGGCCGAGGCCGGCGAGGTGCTCGGCGGCGAGACGACCGCCCGCCTCGTTGTCGGAGACGATCGTGCGCAGTTCGAGCCCGCGCACCTCCTCGTCGACGAGGACCAGCGGCAGGCCCCGTTCCAGCGCCGTCTTGGTGCGCTCGCCGAGAACGGCACCGGACGCGAACAGGATGCCGTCGACGGCGCGCGAGGCGATCATCTCGAGGTACTGTGCCTCGCGCTCGGCGTCGAACCCGGTCGTCGCGAGCATCACGTTGTAGCCGCGGTCGACGGCGGTCGACTCGACGCTCTTGGCGAGTTCGGCGAAGTACTCGATCGCGATGTCGGGGACGACGAGGGCGATGATGCTGGTGCGGCCGAGCGCGAGACTCTGCGCGGCGCGGGTCGGGACGTAGTCCAGTTCCGCCATCGCCTGCAGCACGCGCGCGCGAACGGATTCGCTGACGGCACGCTTGCCGCTGATGGTGTGCGACACCGTGGTCGGACTGACTCCGGCCAGGCGGGCCACGTCGGAGATGGATACCACGTGCTCCTCTTTCGAACGTCGGTGTTCTGCAAAGCGCTTTGGCAAACCGCTTTGGATGGGAGCATAGGGGCGCTCTGCGCAGAAGCGCAAGAGGTCCCGGCGAAATCGCCGCCCCGAAGGCCCGCACGTGCCGACCGTGCGGCGGGCGCCACGCGCCGCCGGTGCGTGGATCCCACCCCACGGCGAGTGCGAGAGGAATAACCGCTCCACGGCGCGCACGTGTGGGGTTCCCGACCGCACGCACGTAATATGTGACACGCGACTGATCCACCCTGACGCAGAGACGCATCAACCCCGGAGGACCGCCATGCCCCTATTCCCGGCCCTGCTCGCACGCGGAGCGGCGCGATGGCGTCGACTGAGCGGAGCGACGCGATGACGACGCCGCTGCGGGTCGCGATGATCGGCTACGGGTTCATGGGCGCCGCGCACTCGCAGGCATGGCGCACCGCCCCGCGATTCTTCAGCCTGCCGCGCCCCGTCGAACTCGCCGTCGTCGTCGGCCGGAACGCCGCCGCGGTCGCGCAGGCGGCGGAGCGCTGGGGCTGGGCCCAGTCGGCGACCGACTGGCGTGACGTGATCGCTCGAGACGACATCGACATCGTCGACATCGTCACCCCCGGCGACTCGCATGCCGAGATCGCGATCGCCGCACTCGCCGCCGGCAAGCACGTGATGTGCGAGAAGCCGCTCGCGAACACCGTCGCTGAAGCCGAGGAGATGGCGGATGCTGCGGCGGCCGCCGCGACCCGTGGCGTTCGCGCGATGGTCGGCTTCACCTACCGCCGGGTGCCGGCGATCACGCTGATGCGCGACCTGATCGCCGACGGCCGGATCGGTGCCGTGCACCAGGTTCGTGCTGCGTACCGGCAGGACTGGCTCGTCGATCCGCAGATGCCGCTGGGGTGGCGGCTGCAGAAGGAGCTCGCCGGGTCGGGGGCGCTGGGCGATATCGGAGCGCACGCCATCGACACCGCGCAGTTCGTGACGGGGCGGCGCATCGCATCCGTCTCGGGCACCCTGCAGACCATCGTCCCGCGGCGTCCGGTCCTCGGCGAAGGCTCGGGCCTGTCGGGGACGGCGGGTGAGGGCTACGGCGACGTCACCGTCGATGACGTCGCCCTTTTCAGTGCACGACTCGACACCGGGGCGCTCGGCTCGTTCGAAGCGACCCGCTTCGCCACCGGCCGCAAGAACCAGCTCACCGTCGAGGTCTCCGGAACCGAGGGCGCGCTCGCCTTCGACCTCGAGAGCCTCAACGAGTTGCGGTTCTTCGACCGGAACGCGCCCGAACCGCTGCAGGGCTTCACGCGGATCCTGGTGACCGAGCCCCCGCATCCGTACCTCGCCGCCTGGTGGCCACCCGGCCACCTGCTCGGCTACGAGCACGCATTCAGTCATCAGGTGAAGGACTTCGTCGAGGGCATCGCCGCCGGCACCGACCCGCACGGCACCTTCGCGGAAGGACTCGACGTGCAGCGCGTGTTGGGTGCCGTGGAGGCCAGTGCGGCCCGCGAGTCGGCCTGGGTCGCGGTGGGCGACAATGCCTGACGGCGTGACCTCGACACCCGCGCTCGGCATCGGCCAGGTGGGTCTGGGCGCGGTCTCGGCGTCGCATCGTGCGGGCTACCGGCGCTACGGTCAGCCTCTCGTCGCCGGATTCGACCCGTCGCCCGAGGCGCGAGAGCGTTTCGCGCGCGAAGCGCCCCAGGCTGCGGTTCACGAGTCGCTCGATGCCCTGCTCGACGATCCCGCGGTGGGCGTGGTCGACGTCGCCGCTCCCCACCTCCGCGACATCCGGCTTCCCGTGGTCCGCGCGATTGCCGCGGCCGGCAAGCCGATGCTCATCCAGAAACCTCTCGCGTCCACGTTCGACGAGGCGGTCGAGCTCGCGGATGTGATCGCCGCGGCGAACGTGATCGCCATGGTGAACCAGAACATGTGCTTCACGCCGGGCACGCGTCCGCTCGTCGACGCGGTCATGCGGGATCGGGCACTCGGCGAACCCGCGTTCGCCCAGATCACCGTGCAGTATCAGTTCGACCCCGGCGACCATCCGTGGTTCGGCAAGGACGCGCGCTGGTGGACCGGTGCCCTCACCGTGCACCATCTCGCGTTCACGCACCTGCTGTTCGGCCCGCCCGACTCGGTGTACGCCGTCACCGGACGCGATACGGGGCAACCGGGCGTCACGCTGGACGGATTCGGGCACCTGCTGCTGCGCTATCGCAGCGGCATGAGCGTCGCGGTCACCTCGACCGGCACCTACTTCGGCACGCAGCCCGCCCCCCACGGCAACGAGGTGGTGTGGATTCAGGGCCCGGAGGGAATCGCCGACTGGCGACCGGATGGCCCGCTGGTCATCTCGCGTCGCGCGGGCGGCGGGATCGAACGCGCCAAGACCTCATGGGAGGGCGCGGGGGAATGGTTTCCCGATGCGTTCGGCCTGACCATGGCGCACCTGCGTCAGGCGCTGGAGGCGGGTGAGGTGCCGCTGTGCTCCGTCGCGGACAACCTGTACGTCATGGCCGTCGTCGAGGCCGCCTACCGCTCGAGCGCGCAGAACCGCGTGGTGCGCATCGAGGAGATCATGGGGTCGCGCTGGGACCCGTCGTACGGCACCGGGTGGTCGCACGGATACCGCGGCTGGGTTCCGCCGGCGAGTGTCGGGCCGCGCGGGTGAGCCGCCTCGTCGCCCTGCCAGCGGGCGATCGCCGGGAGCGCATCGTGGCCTCCGACGGGCGGCACATCGCGGACTACAGCTACACGCACCGCGCGAACCACCCGTTCTTCTCCGGGCTGCGCCCCCTCGGCCACGACGGGGTGCTCACCAATCACGCACCCTGGGACCACCCGTGGCATCACGGCCTGTGGTGGGCGTGGAAGTACCTCGACGACGTGCTCTTCTGGGAGGACCGCGACGGCTTCGGGGGCGACCGGCGGGCGCTCGGCGCGGCTGTGGTCGTGGGTCATCAGACCGCGCACGAAGGCGAGACGCTCGTGATCTCGGAGGACCTGGAGTGGCGTGAACTGCCCCGCGGCCGCATCCTGATGACCGAGCAGCGCACCCTGCGGTTGCGCGAGGACGCGGCTTCCCGCTCCTGGAGCATCGACTGGGACCATCGCTTCCTCAGCCGCGACCCCGTGCGCCTGGGAACCACGGCCTACCCCGAGCACTCCTGGGGCGGCTACGCGGGCCTCAACTATCGTCCCGCGCGGCCGATGGCGGCCGGGGAGGAGATTCGGGCCGCGCGAGGGCTGGAGGGGGCGGAGCGGATCCATGCCCAGGCGGTCGAGTGGGTCAGTCTCACGGGCTACGTGGACGACTCCGGCCTGGGGGATCCCGATCACCCGTCGTCCGGGGGAGTGATCCTCGCCGGGCACCCGGACAACGCCTGGGGTGAGCGGTCGGCGTATGCCGTATCCGCCGGCGGTAAGAGCTTCGGATTCATCGCCCTCGCCCCGCTGATGCATGGTGACCGGGTGCTCGCCGCCGGGGAGCCCTTGCGGCTGCGCTACCGGTCCACGGTGATCGGCGACCGACTCGGGCCGGGCGAGCTGGCGGAGTTGGCGAGCCGGTTCGGAGACGCGGAATGACTGCGGTCGCACCCGCTTCTGCGCCCGTCGCGGCAGGCTTCGCGACACTAAAATGTGATATGTCACATCTAGACAGCGGGCATGTCTGCGTGTGAGACTCAAGGCGCGTCCACCCCGGACGCCCCCTGCCATTCAAAGGATGAGTGAAAGATGGTTAAGAGACAGAAACTGGCCCTGCCGCTGGGGGTGGCGATCTCCCTGGTCGCGCTCGCCGGCTGCTCCTCGGCTCCCGAGCCGGCGGCCGATGTCACGCTCTCGGTACAGGACTACTTCAGCGGCGACGGTGCCGCGATCGCCGATGAGGTGTACAACGCCTGCGCGGCCGAGGTCGGCGTCAAGATCGACGTCACGCACGCACCCAGCGACGGATACCAGACGAAGCTGCTCCAGCAGATCTCGTCGCGCACCCTGCCCGATGTGGCCATGGTCGAGGGAGCACAGGTTCCCAACAACGCCCAGACCGGCGCGTACGCGGTTCTGACCGACTACGGCATCGACGGTGCCGGCATCCCGGATGGCGCGCTCGGCTACGGCAAGCTCGACGGCAAGCTGTACGCCATCGCGCCCGTGGTCAACTCCATCGCGCTGTTCTACCGCACCGACCTGCTCGAGGCGGCGGGCCTGACGCCCCCCACCACGTGGGACGAGCTGATGGCGGATGCTGCGGCGCTGACCAAGGGCGACCAGTACGGCTTCGCCTTCAGCGCTCCCGCGACGAACGAGGGCACGTGGCAGTACCTTCCGTTCCTGTGGAGCAACGGCGGCGACGAGACCGACATCCAGTCGCCTCAGGCCGCCGAGGCCCTGCAGTACCTGACCGACATGGTCAAGAAGGGCTATGTCTCGCAGAGCGTTCTCACCTGGGGTCAGAACGACCTGACCGAGCAGTTCGTCGCGGGCAACGCCGCGATGATGATCAACGGACCGTGGATCTTCTCGGCTCTGGCCAAGGCGCCCGACCTGAAGTGGGGCACCGTGTCGATCCCCACCCCGGATGGCGGGCCGACCGTCGCACCGCTCGGCGGCGAGGCCTTCACCCTGCCGCTCAACGCGGATGCCGACCGGATGAAGATCTCGGCGAAGCTGCTCGGCTGCATCGTGGGACCCGAGGGCCAGAAGGGCTTCGCCAAGAACGGCTCGGGCGTTCCGACGATCTCCGACGTCGCCACCGAGGCGCTCGCCACCTACCCCAACCTGGCGGCGTTCGCCGAGACGATCCAGACGGCTCGGTCCCGTACCGAGAAGCTGGGCGTCGACTGGCCGAACACCTCGATCGCGATCTACACCGCGATCCAGCTGGCGCTGACCGGTCAGGAGACGCCCGAGAAGGCGCTCGAGATCGGGGCGCAGGAGATCGGCAAGGGTTAGCCTCCGCGGTCACGATCACGGCGACAACCACTGAGTAAGGAATCCGAGACGCAATGAGTTCACTGTCAGGTGCCAGCATCAGCCGCCGCAGAGGCAATGCCAACGTGAGAAGCGAACGACGCTTCGTGTGGCTGATGCTGGCGCCTGCACTGCTCTACGTCGCCGGGTTCTTCGCCTACCCGATCGTCAAGAACGTCGTGATGGGGTTTCAGGATTACTCCATCACGACGTTCTACACGGGCGAGGCGCCGTGGGTGGGGCTGGCGAACTACGCGCAGGTCTTCGCCTCCCGGGTGTTCTCGGTCGCCGTGGTCAACACCGCCGTGTTCACGGTGGTGTCGATCTCCCTCCAGTTCGCAATCGGACTGGCACTCGCGGTCTTCTTCCACCGCAAATTCCCGCTCAGCGTCGCCTTGCGCTCGCTGCTGCTCCTGCCCTGGCTGCTGCCACTGCTGGCGTCGACCGCCGTCTGGCGATGGATCCTCGATCAAGACAGCGGCATCCTGAACCAGGCGCTGGGGTTCTTCCACCTCACCAGCTCCGCGATCCCATGGCTCAGCAGCCCCAGCTTCGCGATGATCTCCCTCATCGCGGTGAAGGTGTGGGTCGCGGTGCCGTTCAACCTCGCGATCCTCTACGGCGGCCTGCAGGGCATCCCCGGCGAGCTCTACGAGGCGGCGTCCATCGACGGCGCATCTCCCGGGCAGGCGTTCCGCTTCATCACGCTGCCGCTTCTGCGGCCCGTGATCGGCGTCGTGATCGTGCTCGGCATCATCTACACGCTCGAGAGCCTCGACATCATCCTCGGGCTCACCGGGGGCGGGCCCGCGAACTCCACCGACACCCTTTCGACCCTGTCGTACCTCGAGTCCTTCGAGCGGTACTCCTTCGGCACCGGGGCGGCGATCAGCAACATCATCATCGTGGTGTCGATGATCTTCACCTTCATCTATTTGCGCATCGACCGGAGGCCCGCGCAATGAGCACCATCGTCAGCGCCGCGTCGCGCCGTGCGCGTCGTCCGCGCTACCTCAGCACCGCCTTCGGGATCCTCGTGGTCGTGATCATGCTGTTCCCCGTCTACTGGATGGTGAACGCCTCGCTGCAGCGTGGCGGCAGCGCCATCGGCAGCACCCTGATTCCGATCAACCTGAGTTGGAGCGGATACGAGGCCGCTCTGCGCGAACAGGGTCAGAACCTGGTGACGAGCATCATCGTCTCCGCGGGAACCGTGGCGTTCACGCTGCTGATCTCGGTGCCGGCGGCCTACATCCTGGCGAAGTTCGTGCGTCGCGGCACCTCGATCTTCATCCTCGCGCTCCTGGTCGCGCAGATGGTGCCGGGCATCGTCCTGGCCAACGCCCTGTACTCGGTGTACAGCAGCCTCGGCATCCTGAACTCGATCCCCGGCCTCATCCTGGCGGATGCCTCGCGGTGCATCCCGTTCTCGATCATCCTGCTGAGGGCATTCATGCTCGCGCTGCCGTCCGAGCTGCTCGAGGCGGCCCGCATCGACGGCGCCAGCCACTTCCGGGCATTCCGTTCGATCGCGTTGCCGCTGTCGCAGAACGCGATCATCACGGCCGGCCTGTTCAGCTTCCTGTTCACCTGGGGCGACTTCATCTTCGCCGTGACGCTGACCACCACCGCCGACGTGCGGCCCATCACGCTCGGCATCTACAACTACCTGGCGGCGCAGCAGCAGGAGTGGGGGCCGGTCATGGCGACCTCGGTCATCGCGGCACTGCCGGCGATGATCATCCTGATGGCCGCGCAACGCTACATCACGGCCGGTTCGCTCTCGGGGGCCCTCAAGTGACGGCGGCGGCACCCCTGCGCGTCGTGCAGGTCGGCGCGGGCGCGATGGGTCGTCAGTGGCTGAAAGCAGTAGCGGCCAATCCGGATGTCGAACTGGTCGGCCTCGTCGACCTCGACGTCGCGGCCGCCCGCGCCGCGGTCGGCGAGCTGGCCGACGGTGCCGTGGCGGTCGGCGACGATCTGGACCAGATCCTGAGGGCGACGGCAGCCGATGCGGTCGTGAACGTGACCGTGCCGCCCGCGCATCTGCCGGTGAGCAGCACCGCGCTCCTGGCGGGCTGCCATGTGCTGTGCGAGAAGCCCGCCGCACCGACCGTGGCGGATGCGCTGCGCCTCGCGGCGCGCGCGGCCGTGTCGGGCAAGCTGGTCATGATCAGTCAGTCCCGGCGCTATCTGCCGGAACTGACCACGCTGCGCGACGTGGCGGATTCGCTCGCGCCGATCGGCGTCGTCACCACCGAGTTCTTCAAGGCTCCCCGGTTCGGCGGCTTCCGGGAGGAGATGGATCACGTCCTCCTGGTCGACATGGCGATCCACTCCTTCGACGCCGCGCGCTACCTGCTCGGCGCGGAGCCGGTGGCAGTGTTCTGCGAGGAGTTCAACCCTCCCTACAGCTGGTATCAGGGCGCGGCGAACACCGTGGCCGTCTTCGAGTTCGAGGGCGGCATCCGGTACGTGTACACCGGAAGCTGGTGCGCCGAGGGCCTCGAGACGAGCTGGAACGGCGAATGGCGGGTCAGCGGCGCGGGCGGGTCGGCCGAATGGGACGGCGACGCGGATGTCCGGGCCGGCCGGCTCGGCGAGCCCGCGGGGAGCGCGGTCGAGGTGACGGTGGACGAACCGCGCGAGATCGACGGATCGCTCGCAGAATTCGTCCGGTCGGTGCGCACCGGCACGGTGCCGGCCTCGGAGGTGCACGAAAACATCACCAGCCTGGCGATGGTCGAGGCCGCGGTGCGGTCCGCCGAGACCGGGGAGCGCGTGTCGATCGCGTCCGTACTTGCTGATGCTCAGGCCGTTGCCCTGGCAGACGAACCGCACGACGCCGTGCGTCGCGAGCTCGCGTCCGGGGCGGTGGCGCGCCTGTGCGCGGCGGCCGCGGAACGCTCAC
>Ga0310810_10004270_pt1 | contig 15771 bp, 14 predicted proteins | sample NCmetagenome_FD_207641 | JGI IMG/M metagenome (GOLD analysis project Ga0310810, IMG submission 207641) | Soil microbial communities from experimental microcosm in Duke University, North Carolina, United States - NC | ecosystem: Engineered > Artificial ecosystem > Soil microcosm > Unclassified ...
TTTGTGCCACCGATTTCGTAAACCATTTTGATTTCTTTGCTGCCCAAGCGTTTCTCTAAAATCGGGCGATAGCCTTCTGTAAGAGTGGGCTTAAATACAAAGTATTCATCCGGGTTAACGGCACCTTGAACAACATTTTCTCCTAAACCGTAGGCAGCGGTGACTAAGGCTGCATTCTTGAAGCCGGTTTCGGTGTCGATGGAGAACATTACGCCAGAAGTTGCCAAGTCGGAACGCACCATCTTTTGCACACCGACGGAAAGGGCGACCTCAAAGTGGTCGAAGCCCTTAGCTGTCCGATAAGAAATGGCGCGATCGGTAAAGATCGAGGCAAAGCACCGATGGCAGGAATCTATAACATCTTGGACGCCGAAAACGTTAAGGTAGGTTTCTTGTTGACCGGCAAAACTGGCATCCGGCAAGTCTTCCGCCGTAGCACTGGAACGGACAGCCACATCAACGGCTACACTATCCTGTTTGCACTGCTCTTGAAATTCAGGGTCAAAGCGATCGCATAATTGAGCGGTGTAGCCATACCGTTCGCATAACTTGAGGTAAGCTTGTGCGATCGCATCTTGTAAATCTTGAGGGAAGGGTGTGTTGAGCAGTAAGGAACGGGCTTGCTTACCTCGTATCCGCAGGTTATTCACATCCTCAACATCCAAGTCAGAAAAGAGATCGCGTAGCTTTTCTTCTAAGCCAGCCCCCTTGATAAAGTAACGATAGGCATAAGCTGTAGTGGCAAAACCTGTAGGAACTTTCACTCCCTTGGGTGCTAGTTGCTGAATCATTTCACCCAGAGAGGCATTCTTTCCACCGACTAACGGAATATCGGCAATTCCTACTTCCTCAAACCAGAGGACAAGAGCTTGTTCTTTAGAAGCTTGAGGAGATATCGCTTGAGTAGCTGTTACCATAAGTATTTTCTCCTACTCTGGAATTAGTTTACCTCTGGTAAGGTTTTTGGATGAGCCACACGACTCATTTCTTCACGAACTCGCAACACTTGGAAACATGGCTCTCAATAAGGGTTGAGCTGGCTAACAACACTTGTGCCTACACCAAAAAATGGGCAGGAGGCAGGAGGCAGGAGGCAGGAGGCAGGAGGCAGGAGGCAGGAGGGAAGAAAGCTTGTACAGCAAGTTTTTTAACATTTTCGAGCGGGTGGTTTATTTTCGCCGCGCTGTACTACGCCATTAAAGTTTTGCGATATGCCATCAACCCGTCCCGGTGACGTGATAGCGTTTGATACTGAGAGAATCTATGGACTATCTACTCTCAGATTGGCAATGCAACAACCGTCCTCAACAACACCCCTATCCCAGACACACAACCGCTATCCCGATAGTCTCTATCTGGAATTGGCGGCAACTCCAGTGTTATCAGGCGGGACTGATATTGAGCAGATTGACCTTTACCTAAGTATTGACTTTCACGAACAGTGGCAACCCATTAACGCCGGACGAGTTAAGTTTGGTTTCAAAGGCGGCGAACTCCAAATCCACCTCGAAAATGGCAAAATACCGACCGAGTGCCGTCAACTGAGTGGCTGGGTTCAACTTTCCACCGACAAAACCTCTGTGTCGTCGATTGAGTGTCAGGTATTATCCCAAGGAGAAGCCGAATCTCCCGTCTGGATGTGGCAGGGAAAGATGGGGATGTCCGTTTTGCAGGGTTCACTCCCACAAACCAAGCTGGGTAAAGTGCAGGTGATGGGTCAGCCCTGCTGTATAGAAGCCGTCTTTACCGTATCACCCGGCGATGTTTATTTGACGAGTGTAGAAGGTTTGTGGTCTCACACGATTAGCCCGAATCAGCTAGCCGTGTTAGAGAGAAAGCTCGTTTTGTTTCTGCTCGAATCCAAACTTAAGCCTTACCTAAGCCGAGCCGTGTGGCACTCTGCTCAGCACCTAGGAGGGCAAAAAACCGAGCCACCGAATACAGAAGATCAAACGTTTGAAATTGATACGGGTAAAACTGAAGAATGTCCGGAATTAGCAGACGTAATTCAGCGCGTGATTACCGCAGAAACGGATAACTTTTTGGAATTAGCCAGAATTGCAGATCTTAATCCGTTAGTCGATTTTTTCGGTGCAAAACTGTTAGGTGTCAACCTGAGTGGTTTGGATTTGAGCGGAGCAAATCTGCGCCGCGCCTATCTCCGGGGTGCGGACTTGAGCGATACCGATTTGAGTGGTACAGATTTGCAGGGCGCTACTTTCGGTGGTGCCGATCTCAGTGGTGCTTATTTGAGTGATGCCGATTTGAGTCATACTGATTTTCACCGAGCCAGTTTGGCGCTGGCGAATCTCAGTAGTGCAAATCTTAGTAGTGCCAACTTAAGTGATGCGAATCTTAGTAATGCCAACTTAGCCAATTTGAGTGGTACAACCTGGTCAAATAGCCGTGTAGAAGAAGCCCGATTTAGCCAAAATTCAGGATTTTCTGAAGAATGGAAGCTGGACTTGAAGCAACGGGGAGCTATTTTTGAGGAATGAGGAGTCTTGAGCAAAACGCGTCCTTTAAGGCGTTATTCTTAATGAATGAAAACAATACCCAATCGCCTATCTAAGCCTTCTAAGCTAATCGGCATTCAAGTTGCATAATGAAGGAGACAAGGCAGATGGCAGACGGCAGACGGCAGAAGAATTAAGAGTTTTTCGCTTATCACCAAACTGTGCAATTTAAATGCACATCAGCTTATTGGTTGAGTTCAACAAGTTCTGTCGAGGAGCGAATTGGAGTATCGGCAGTGGTAGCCAGCGCCTTGCCGCAACGCCTCTATGTTCCCAAAAATAGCATTTGTCTTAATGCTTGGCAAAGGCATTTTTCATTTTCAAGGCTGGCTTTTCGATCAAGTGCCAGGAGGCCGCCGCTAAGGGCAGGGTAAAGGTTAGAGAGAGTAGGAAGTAGATAAACCATCCTCCTTGATTCAGGTGATAAGCTGCAATCGTTTGCTGCACAGGGAAGGCGTAGATATACAGCCCATAGCTGTAATCGCGGCTTTTTCCAATGTTTGAAAAAGGTAGTACAGCCGCTAGCCAAAAGAGCAAATAAACCGTAGTTAGAGGCGATACCAGCGGATAGAATCCACCGATTAACGCTATGGTTGCGATCGCAAAAGCGACGAGAGCTAATGTTCGATTCAAAGGAGGCTGCCAGAAATAGAAAACTGCACCGGCTAGAAAGTGAGCAGGAAGCCTGATAGATGCAATCATACGGAGATCAGGATGCTGACGAAAATAGAAGAGATAACCGATCCACACCAATACCAATAGAGCTAAAGTAATCTTTTTTCTCAGTAGTCCAAGTAATCCAAGTAACCCAATAACCATATAAGCTCTAAACTCAGGTTCTAAAGTCCAGAGTGAGCCATTGATCGCATCAGGCATAGGATTATGACTGAACAAGGGTGGAATACTCGATGCTCCCTTAACCAAAAAGAACTTTTCCTGGATGTGCCCTAGATCGAGAAGCCAACCCCAAAATAATGCTAGCCAAGCGCCAATAGTAATCACGCATAAATTACTAGCGGGTCCGAGGAAGTTATATAAGATATAATTGACACTCGGAGCTACACCAAATAACAGTGGAAGACCAAGGCCAATAACCACTAGATATACCCAATAAGCGGGAAATAGGCGAAGTACCCGGTGCCATAAAAACTGAGGCAACGATTTTAGTCTCAGATAGCTAGACGTAATCAGATAGCCGCTAAGAGCAAAAAAACCGTCTACGGCGAGCGCTCCACTACTGTATAAATTGTGGCTGAGATGATAGATGGGATCATGGCCAAATCCACCTAGCTCAAAAGCATGAGCAAAAATCACAGCTAAGGCTAGAACTAAGCGTAGAAATCCGATACTGTTGCGCCGAGGGTCGAAAACGATTTCGTTACGCTTCACAGCAGGAATATTTTGGAAAATTTTCATGGTAACGGAGTAGTAGAGTTTTAGATGGCGAAATTTCACCTCTGGCTTGCCAGCAAAAGTTCTATTTCGCCCATTGATTTTCTCCCAGAATGTACTCTGAGAAAAAACTTATAAACTTAGCAATAGATTGGAAATTTCACAACTGTTCCAGGAATAACCTGCTAAGCTACGTTAATGAGTAATCAGCTGATGATGTCCTGTTCGTTCGCTGTTTTTACATCATTCGTGTGGCCTAGCCTTGGAGATATTCCTATGGGCTGGGGAATTTTTAGGCAAGCAAGTTTGACTCTGCGATCGCCCTTTCAGAGCCTTGCCCTCAGGCAATCGTGCATTGAAGTGCTAGTTGTACTTTTTCTGGGTCATGGTAATCAAGACCTCAGTTTTCCTAACAAAGGGAATTGTTGGAATCAAACCAAAGGTTTCGGTGTAATTTTGCGATGGCTCTGTAAAAGTTTCCTGAGTTTTGGGCTGGGCTAGTCCCTAGTTAAACACAACTTTTGCACTCATCTGAGCAATGAGTGTTGGCTGCGGCTACTCATGAATCGCTAGCAGTAGAACTTACCACCCTTATCGTTGCAATTTATACCCTAAGTCTAATATACCAGTGTATCTTTATGAGGTACAAGGTTATCAAGAACAGTACAAGACCTTCCATGAGTTTCCGCTCAGAACAAGGAACCCGCGTAAGGTTCCCAACGGCAAATTTGGTTCCAATCACCCTTGAGCAACCTTCCGTCCCTCAGTCAGCTCTGCTTCAGTAGGGGGTGACACCTCTTGAAGGTATCGGAAATAATAGAGTTAATGCTGGCGGTTTTGCCCAACAGCGAGTCAGCTCGCACTAAGGGAACACAATAAACGTTTACGACAATAGCAGTAAAGATGGAGCGTCGCGTCGCCGACTACTTTGAGACCGTTCATGCTGATGTTGTCGCGGCTAGGGAACTACTTTGATCAAGCATCACCTCATTAAAACTGACTTCGGGTGTCGCTGCACAATCTGCCGCTGGCAATGGCGCAGTATTCCAACAAGCCAATGTCCAGGTGTACCCCGCTTCGCCCGATGGAGTGACCTACCTACCTATCTTAAGACCCTAGACCAACTCAGTAAGGTGGGACTCAAACCCCGAGACAAAGGTGACCCCTCTGCGTGCTTACAACCGAAAGAGGGCAAGTCTCCTCGCTATTGGCTCTACGATCAACGCCAAGCTGTGCCTTTGCACAAGCGAACCTCGGTTGTTGGAGAATCGATTCAGCAACAAAGAGCGATCGCAGCGAAGGCGAGACAATTGTGGGAAAAAGGAGACATTTATACTGAGCTTCACCGAGGCGTAGTGATTGAAGCTGTCCCTCAAGTTTTGGAAAAATTTATCCGCTTCAAAGCGAGGGCGAAACTTAGGGGTATCCCTGGTAAGTTTAGTGCCGCCGACATCGAAGCCAACGTTAACTTACCGACCCATCTCGAAGCTGTAGCACAGGCCAAGCGATTTATCGATCAAATTCTGGATACTGGAATCCCCAACAATATTCCAGCCCGAAAAAATCTTCACGCCTATCTTGAGAAATGGGGTGGTTGTTTTATCCGACTCGATGAATCAGGAGCAGGGTTCTATCTTCGAGTCAGTTGCGAACCGGAAGAAAAGGAAGAACAAAAACAGGAGGAAATCTCAATACCCACCTTTATTTCGATGGATGGAGAATGGTGGGAGGTTTTAGGTGTCAAACCGGATGCGACTCAAGTAGAGGTCAAAAAGGCTTACCGACGCTTGGCAGGGCTATTTCACCCAGATATCAATAAGAGTGAAGAGGCTCACGACAGAACAGTGGCGCTCAACCGCGCTTATGAGAAGTATCGGGAATTAGTTAGAACAGTAGCCCAAAAAACATAAAGTCAGTTTTTAGCTGAAGGGCGGATCGCAACGATCGCTCAAAGGGCATCGGCAAAGCCGTTCGCACTCCATTACAGGATGTCATGATAAGGGATAGACCCTTTACGACTGGGAGAAAAGACAACGGTTTACACACGTCCTTTAGCTCGTCTCATCGAGCAACTCCAACGTTTGCCTGGAGTTGGGCCTAAAACCGCCCAACGGCTGGCGCTGCATATCCTGAAGCGCTCAGAGGAAGAAGTACAGGCATTGGCTCAAGCCTTAGTTGAGGCAAAAAAACAAGTGGGTTTATGTCAGGTGTGCTTTCACCTCTCGGCTGAACCCACCTGCGAAATCTGCCGCAACGCCAACCGGGACAACACCACTATCTGTGTTGTCGCGGACTCCCGAGATGTGATAGCCCTGGAAAAAACGCGGGAATATCGCGGAAAATATCATGTCCTCGGCGGCGTCATCTCGCCAATGGACGGAATTGGTCCTGATCAGCTGCATATTCAGCAATTGGTGCGCCGAGTCAGCCAAAAGGGTATTCAAGAGGTGATTTTGGCAATCAGTCCTAGCGTGGAAGGTGAGACAACCACGCTATATGTCGGTCAACTGCTGAAGCCGTTTACTAAGGTAACTCGTATTGCTTTCGGTTTACCTGTGGGCGGAGATTTAGAGTATGCTGACGAGGTCACGTTAGCACGAGCCTTAGAAGGACGACGTGAGCTGGATTAGGAAGCTGAAAAAAGGATGAAGGATGAACTGGAGAAACCTATTTTCATCCTTCACACTCTACACTTCATACTTTCAGGCTACTTTAACTTTTGTTTGATGAACGCCATAATCTGAGCTATCTGTTTCTTCAAACCATCAATTTCAGCCTGCATTTTGGCCACTTTGGCATTGAGCGCTTCAATCTCGGCGGCTGAAGCGGAGGCTCCGTCAGCCGTGGCTGAACTGGCGGCGGCTGCCGCCTGCGGTAGCTTTGGACGAGGTTTTTTCGCCTTGTCCATTGCTTCCTTGATGGCACCAACCAACTGCTTCTTCTCAAACGGCTTTTCAACAAAAGCAAAATACTCAAAGGGTTCTTGGATTTTCTCGGTGACTTCTTCCTTACGACCCGACATTAATACCAAAGGAATTGTCTGGAGTTCGCTGGTACTTTGAATATGCTGAAACACTTCCCAACCACTCATTTTAGGAAGAAGAAAATCTAACATGATTAGGTTAGGATGTTCCTGGCGAATTAAATTCAGCCCCTCTAAACCATCCTTCGCTTCCATTACTTCGATATTACCCGATGGTAACATTTCTCTTACACGCATCCGGATGACTTTGCTGTCGTCAATTACCAGGATTTTCTGAGTTGCCACGACTGACTCCTTTGGAGAGGTAACTTTAAGAACACTACAGTTTTCAAAAAGCAGATGCTACTGACTCGAGATGAATAATTAAATCTGGAGTCAAAGCTTAGCTGCTGTGAACGCCGCCAGTTCATAATTTGTGGTGTAGCGCCAGTGTGTCTCGCTCTGAGCTTCAAGTTACTTCCTACCCAGCCAAGATAAACCAGCGACATGTATGCACGACAGACGAATTTTTGTCTGTTTACTGTGATACAACGGCTAAGACGGCACCCTCAACTTTTTGCCATTTTAAGCCCAAACTCAAAAGCAAGCGTGTGCCTGATTCTAGATTAATCTGGTCTGACTGCGAAGAGCAAAAAAACTCAGTCATGCAAGAGCGAGACTAGATGCTTTAACATTTGTATCATTGTCGTGACTCAAACAAGCTTGCCATGCATCCCAACAACTGGATAGCTTAAGTGAAGACTTATGGATTTGCTGACCCCAACTGACCCGTCTGTGACAATAGTGCCCGATCGCAACCAGTGGCGAAAAGAAATTGAGGCGATGCCTCCCTGGTTGCGTCGTCCCATCGGCAAAGTGAGCGAGATTTCAACGGTACAGCGCATCATTAAGCAGCGGAAAATCCACACGATTTGCGAGGAGGGGCGCTGTCCTAACCGAGGTGAGTGCTACTCCCAGAGGACAGCAACGTTTTTGCTGATGGGGCCCACTTGTACCCGTTCCTGTGCCTTCTGTCAGGTGGACAAGGGTCATGCGCCCATGCCTCTTGACCCAGAGGAACCCCACAAGGTTGCTGAAGCCGTAAATTTATTGGGTTTGCGGTATGTGGTGCTCACCTCGGTGGCGCGAGACGATTTGCCCGATGGGGGTGCGGGTTGGTTTGTAGCGACGATGAACGCGATTCGTCAACTGAACCCAGAAACGGAGATTGAGGTGCTGACTGCCGATTTTTGGGGCGGTAGGGGTGAGGGGAATCCGACTCCAGCGGAGCTACAACACCAACGGGTAGGCAGGGTTGTGGAGGCTCATCCAGCTTGTTATAACCACAATATTGAAACCGTGCGACGCTTACAGGGACGGGTGCGTAGGGGTGCCCAATATGAGCGATCGCTCGATGTTCTCCGCATCGTCAAATCCCTGAATCCCACAATCCCCACCAAGTCAGGATTAATGCTGGGACATGGGGAGTCCCAAGCGGAGGTGATTGAGGCGCTGGTAGATTTGCGGAACGCGGGATGCGATCGCCTCACCCTAGGCCAATATATGCGCCCGTCCCTGCAACACCTACCCGTGCAAAGATATTGGACGCCTGAAGAATTTGACGAGTTGGGAGCGATCGCACGAGACTTAGGGTTCGCCCATGTGCGTTCTGGCCCCCTTGTCCGCAGTTCTTACCACGCAAGCGAGAGGGTTTAAGGGCAAATATTAAGAATATTTGCGATTTAGCAGGGACTTAATTGCCAATAATCCCTCTATCAAGCTGAATAAAGCTCACTCTTTCTGTGGTAACTTTTATGAGAGTCACCCAGTACTTTATTATTTTTTCACAAAATCTTTCAGAACAGGAGAAAACCCTATGGCTGCTGGTAACAAGAAATATGAAGCCCCCGTTGCCAATTCTGGCGGTAAGTTCCCCTACCCTTTTCGTACAGGCTGGGCTTTGTTCCTTTTAGCTATCAACTTCCTAGTTGCAGCGTATTATTTTCATATCATTGAGTAGTAACGGCTACCTAACCTAATCAGGATTTACGCACTTGGTCTCTCCTCTAGGTCATGTTGTTATCTGACCTCCTAGCTTGGGACAAGAAATTCTTCTCTCACTTTTGGGAAAGGAAGAGAGTAGTGCGTAAGTCCTATATTATTGGCTTTTAAGGTTGAGGGCATATTCTCGAAAACGTTCTAGGTCAGCTTGGATTGTAGACTCCACAATACGACCCAAAAACAGATTATCCATCAACTGACCCAGGAAGCCGGGAATGGCGTAAGCCACACTGAGCTTAACAATACTGCTTCCGTGGCGATCATAGAAGCGAATCGCCCCTCGATTGGGCAAGCCATCCACAGATTCCCATTGAATAATCTGGTTTGGCACCAATTTCAGTATTCGGGACAACCAGCTAAATTCCAAGCCGCCAGTCGCCAGTTTCCATCGGGATAACTCAGGATTGTCTTCGAGGACATGGACAGAGTCAATCCACTTCATCCATCGGGGCATTTGCTCTAAGTCAGACCAAAGGTTCCAAGACAATTCAATGGGAACCTCGACCTCAACCTGTACACTGTGTTCTAGCCAATCGGACATGCGTTTTTGGATTGTGGATTGTGGATTTGGGAGGGGTTGAAGGGTTGAAGGTTAGAAGGTTAAAGGTTGAAAGTTGGACGTTCTAACCTACAACTTGCTAACTTGTTAACCTGCAACCCTGCTTCGGGTTGAAGACTCTGGCAGATCAGCCTGTTGTGACAGGGGTTCGCTCTATCAGTTCTTGAGCATTTTCCAGAATGGCTTTTGCCGCCTGACGCCCCGATAACGTGGCTCCTTCCATGCTATCGATGTAGTCTTGTTGGGTATAACTTCCGGCAAGGAAAAAATTGCTGATAGGTGTTTTTTGCGGGGGACGATAGGGGTCCATGCCAGGAGCTTCACGGTAGAGAGACTGAGCCAACTTGACGACGCTGTACCAAGTCATGTTCAGTTCTCGTGAAGAGGGGAAGAGTTCATGAACTTGCTTGAGGACGTGTTGTGCGATCGCTTCATTATTTTGCCGGATAAAGGGGTCTCCCGGAGTGAGCACCAATTGCAACAGTGAACCTTCACCCTTTTTGTAATAATTCCCAGGACTAGTTAAGGCTAAGTCCGCAAAGCAGGAGAAGTCAGCATCAGGGGTATAGAGCAGATTATCAATTCCTGCGGCTTCTGTGAGCTGTTTGCGCTTCTCGGCGTCGTGTAGCTCCGTTACCCAGCCATCAAACCTCAGTTGTACGGTAGCAACGGGTATAGTCTCCAGCTTGTAGATATTGTCAAACTCCGACCACTTACGCCAAGCTTCAGGTAGCACGCGCTGCACACCAGGGACATCTGTGGCACAGACGTAGGCATCAGCCAGGATCGTTTCTTCGGTTTCGCCTTTAGCAACGACTAATCCGGTGACTTTGGTGCGTCCATCCACCTCGGTAAACAGAATTTCCCGCACTCGACGCCTGGTGTGGATTTTTCCGCCTCGCGCCTCTAAGTACTTCACAATAGGCTGATGGAGATACTCATCGGGAGAACCTTCCAGCATTCGCAGCACCGAAGCTTCTGTTTTTGATGCAAAAAACTGGAAAATTGTCAACATACAACGGGCGGAAATATTTTCTGTGTCGATGAAACCCAAAGCGTAGGCTATAGGGTTCCACATCCGCTTTAAGCTGCCATCATTTCCACCATGTTTTCGGAACCAATCGGCAAAGCTGATTTTATCTAAATCGCGAATGGTTTTCATCGCGCCATCGAAATCCACCAAACCGCGAACGATGGGGCTGGTACCGAGCGCCAGGGAGTTTTGCAGCTTATCCTGTAGGGAGAGCTGGGAGGTAGTGAAAAAGGCTTTCAGCCCGTTGAAGGGGGCACCCGTAATGAAACGGAAATCTAACGCCCCCGTGCGTCCCCCTTTGTTGATAAAGACGTGGGTATGCTCCTTGAGGCGCAAGTTGTCGATTGCCCCTACCTTCTTCATCAAGTCAAATAGCTGGTAATAGCAGCCAAAAAAGACGTGCAACCCCATCTCGACATGGTTGCCATCGGCATCTACCCAACTGCCCACTTTTCCTCCCACAAAGGGACGGGACTCAAAAATTTCGACTTCATGTCCGGCATCGACTAACTCTACTGCCGTCGCCATCCCGGCGAGTCCCGCTCCAACAATTGCAACGCGCATTCAGCCTTTCCCTTTCAGTTTCTTTACTTATCTTAAAAGAAGATTTGCCCGGAAATGGACTAGAAAGGGGTTGAGTCAAGCTAACTTATCCGGGTTCTCAGGTTCTAAGGTTTCCGGGAATACCTCAGGAGAGAACAACTCCCACAAGGATTGGAAGTAGGGCATAAATAGTGCTTGTTGTTGGGGCGTCAATCGGGTTTGAAGTTCGTTTCCAATGAGGTGGAGCATTTGCCGCACCAGTTCCCAGCGCACTTTTAAAGGTGGGTACAGCATGACGCACAAGGGGAAGAGCTCTTGTTGGATGGCGGCAATGCTATTTTCTAAGACACAAATCCATAGGTAAACCTGAAACATTTCAACGTCTCGGATACTGGAAACCCTTACCGTCGAATCGTTTAATAAGCCACTGTGACAACAATAGTTAGGATACAGCTCAATGATGCGTGAGGCGATTTTCCGGGCTATTTCGCTGCTAGGGGGTATGAGTTTGCGTATGCTTTCTAAGACGGGAGAATGGTAATCATACTGGGCGGCAACATCATAAAAGCGTTGCAACGGGATATAAAGGTGATCGTCAATCACTTTGAAGTAATTACCCAACGTTACTTGCTCTAGCTCGGGCAGGGGTTCTAGAAGCAACTGTCCACAGTAGTGGAATTGCATACTGACAAAGCCAATCACTCTGGGATCGATCGCTGTGTATTTTTCTCGGATGCTACCTACATCAGGGGCAATAAACACACAAAGACGTTGCGGCGTTAGCTGTTCGGCATAAGCTGACAAGGCTTGTTCATAGATATGGTATGCATCTCGTGCAATTTCATAAGGGTCAATCAACTTATAATTAATGCCGTGTCGCTTGACCTCTTGGGAAAGTAGGGTTTCGGTTTTAGCCCAAGCTTGGAGGTTAATGGAACGAATTGACTGGAGGAGTCGCTGCGCGATGAGCGATCGCGTTCCTAGAGCGCCAGTTTCCCAACTTTCTTCGGGATCGATGAGTCTCTGAAGATACTTTTTCGCCCATTGTTTGGCAAGGGATGTCGCAGAATTATTCTCTGTCATCTCCCAGCCTTGCAGCCTAGGATTTGGCGTGATGTCACCCATGAAGCCCCTTTAAGTTTTTTGGCTGATCATTAATTATTGTTTCGCTGACCAGTATAAGGCTCACTGGAATTGGAGAGTGTGACCTCGCACACAACAAATGCCTAGAAGCGGACTACTCTATGACCACAAAGCCTCTTGACTCAGGCACTCAATCAATTCAGCTCACACTTTTGCGATCGCATCGCGAAAGCACTCGCTGATGAGTTAGCCGGAGTTTTAGTCAGGACTTGCGACGCCAACAGTTGATTGCTCTATAGGTACCCAACAGGAATAAACTAAAGGTATGCACTCAACTCATTAGTTCCTCGCTCAGCAAATCCCCAAATTTTTGCATAAGCTCCCTGCGGTTGAGAGATATGGAGAACTGAGCGAACATTCGGCTCAGAGTGCTACTGGAGGGTTTGCCATGCATCCTCGCTTAAAATTTCTTAGTTTTACGACAACGCTACTTCTTTCCCTAATTTTCTGGCAATTACCTGTTTTGTTGCGTCGTTCATCTGGGATAGCGCAAGCTCAAGATGTAATGGCAACGTTACCTGATGGCAACTATCAATTTTGTAGCCAACCAGAGACAAAAAACTCACCCTTTGGAGCAGGAGTTTGCTTTTGGTTCCGTAAAGTCAACAATCGTGTGGTTGGAGCCTACGGCTACCCTCAATCCGATGACTCTATTTGTGTTAGTGGTGAAGTTCAGAATAATCTTGCTACAGGTGAAGCTCTAGCCGTATCGTGGCAGGGTAGTCCTTGGGAGAATATCCCTCAATCTCCAGTGGATTGGGATGAAGAAGGACGTTTAAAAGTCGCTGTTGGAAGTATTATTCATACCTCCAACAGCGAAGATGGGCGCATTAATTGGATTCAGTTTCGCAGTACGGCGCTAAATCTCAATGGATTTTATCGTTATACCAAAGTTGGGATGAGTGAAGACAAAATTCCTGCCAGCTGTTCGGTGAAAGATATTACGAAAACATGGCAAATAGGAAATAGATAAGCTTATCTACATTTGTGCAACTGAAGTTTGTAGCTGACAAATTGCTTTGAGAATTTGTAAAAGCTGGATAGCACTTTCAGAATCCATTAAGCTCAAAAGTGGCATCTGTTGATAGGTTGCAGGATTCCCCTGCTGAATTAAGACAAACTGATAATGCATACCGTTTGTCGTCAGTCCCCAGACTATTTTCTGTCGCTGTAGGCTTTGATGAGCGTAGGTAAGCAGTTGTGGTAAACCCTCAAAGGAATTGATTGAACTGTTTTTAGCTTCAATAACTAGGAGCCAAAAGGCAACATCAGTTATAGTCGGTCGCTCTTTGTTGACAGCTAAGATGTCAAATCGTCCTGTAATTTTTGTGTCTTCATCTTCAACAACAATTTCGTCGATGTCTTGTTCAAGGCTGATTTTGATGGGGGAGTGAAAGAATCCAGCCAGCCGGAGTAGAGGACTAATAACCAGTAACTTGATTTGCCCTTCTAAAACTTTGCCATCAATTAAGTAATCGCGGAAGTCATTCCGGATTTGTGCTAGTTCCTGCTGTTCAAATTCTGTTAGAGGTTCCAGAGATAATAAAGACGGAAATGAGCCATTGAGCTGTTCTTCAAAATGCAGAAGCTGATGAACTTGCTTTAGAGTGAGTTTTTTAGCAATGAGAGTTGTCATGAGTTGTCGTTGTTAGAAGTATCAGAGGTTGTAGCGTTCCTCGTTACCCAAATCATCTCCTCAACTCTATTGTCCAACAACCGCAGGCTGAGGTTGATTTTTTGCTCATAATCTTGTATTGAGGACTATCTGCGATCGCATTAGAGTTGGAGCTGTCATCGCTGGCATGGGGATACTCTGCGTTTCCCGCAGCAGGGGACGGTGCCTCAAAGCATTGGAGTTCTCTCAACAAGCCTGAGCCATTTACATAGCGATCGCATCAGATTCCTGAATCAACCCTCAGCGCGAGTTATACACAAGAATAGATTGTCTTGAATATTGTCCCCCCCAGCGCTCCCATATTCAACAGGTCTAATATCAGCTACAATATCCTCTTTCTTTAAGTCAGCCAACAAATTCTCTGCATATTCATGGAGTTTACCGTCAATATAGAGCATCGGGAATATTCTGACTTCTCTTTTAGCAACCCGTATCAATTCTAGAACACTTCTCAAATGGAATTGATAATCTAGCGTTTCTAGATTTGGTATAAATAATTTAGTATAGACAAAAAGAAAATTGCTACTTAAAACTAAATCAAATGTTTTATCTTCAAAGGGTAAATTCGGAAGTCTTGCCTGAATATAGCGCTTTTCAGATTTCCCTACTGGATAATCGGCTAAGAATTTTCGCAACGCAGACGTTGCATAGTCTTTCATGTCATCTACCGATGTATAAAATTTCTGGCTGATTGGAAGAGAGGACGATGTCAAAAAGTCTATAATCGTATTGATGTCTTGCTCTCCGCATTCTAGTAAATCTTCTAATTCATCAGTATAGAGAGGGTCACATCCTACGACATCTAGGTCTAGTTCGTTTGCTTCTGCCACAAAAGAAGCGGGACCTGAGGGACAGTCTAATATTTTGTATTCTTTCCATAAAGATAAGTCAAGGTCGAACATTTTTATATACTCTTGTAGGGTACGACCGTAAAATAGAACTTTGCTCGTGAGATTAATGTTTTGCTTGTCGGTTTGATTGGTCATGACTTCTCAGTTTTATACAATTTAAGTTCAGAGTCGAGCCACATAATCTGATTTTAACCACTTCATAGCGAGCGGCAACAGATAATTTGGTAGTCGATTATGCATTAAATTTATTTTTAAGGTTTTTGTCTTGTACACAGTGGAATTAAGAATATGAACCAACAAATTGCTTTTCTCGGACTCGGCGTCATGGGTGGCTATATGGCAGCGAATTTGGCACGAGGCGGTTACTCGGTTAAAGCGTGGAATCGTACCCCCAATCGTCCCGGTGCAGAAGTAGCAGCCAATGGGGGTGCAACCATAGTGTCATCCATTCGTGAAGCCGTCGAGACAGCAGATATCATTTTTTCTTGCGTTGGTGATGTTCCTGATGTTGAAGAAGTTATCCTCGGCACTGGAGGAGTTGCTGAGTTTGCGAAACCGAGCGCTTTAGTGATTGATACCAGTACGATTGGCCCGGATGCGGCAAGAAAAATAGGAACAGAACTCAAAAAACACAACCTCCGGTTCCTCGATGCACCGATTTCGGGTGGAGATATTGGTGCGAAAAATGGCACCCTAACCATTATGGTTGGCGGTGAATCTACCGACTTCGAGGAGAGTAAGCCAGTATTAGAAGTTCTCGGTAAAACGATTCGTCTGTGTGGGCCAGTGGGTAGCGGTCAGGCGGTGAAGTTGTGCAACCAAGTGCTTTGTGCTCTTCATATGGTGGGTTTATGCGAGGCGATGCAGCTATCCGAACAACAGGGAATCGACCCTAACTTAGTGGTAGAAGTGTGTAGCACAGGTGCGGCTGGGTCGTGGGCACTTTCTAACTTGGGGCCGAAAATCATTGAGTCAGATTTCCGACCGACTTTCATGATTAAACACATCTTGAAAGATTTGAGATTGGTACAGGAAA
>Ga0310810_10004271_pt1 | contig 15770 bp, 14 predicted proteins | sample NCmetagenome_FD_207641 | JGI IMG/M metagenome (GOLD analysis project Ga0310810, IMG submission 207641) | Soil microbial communities from experimental microcosm in Duke University, North Carolina, United States - NC | ecosystem: Engineered > Artificial ecosystem > Soil microcosm > Unclassified ...
CAATCCGGCTGGTCAACACAGTAGAAACGTCGTTGCCGAGGGAGCTTTTCCAACAGGCGGCTGCGAGCCCCGGAGTCGCGAACGGAAACGAGCGCATAGCCTGGTTGCGGCAGCTCCGGCTGCGCTCCCCAATAGGTGCTCCCGACGCGTTCGCGGATCATCAGCCCGATAAGATCGTCCAGGTTCGCTTTGCCGGCAGCCGATGATTGTCGGACCGCTGGGGACGCCCATCGCGACACGCATGCCCTCGGGAAGGGCGGTATTCGGAGCAGCGGTAGAATCTCACTCATTGGAACAGCAGCTGCGGGTCGCGGTCGCCCGGCACTCTAGCCTGAATGCGGCAAGCGTCGAAGGTAGGAGGCGTAGTCACTCTTGCCGAGCGCGCTGATCGCGCTCTCCAGCCCAGCCTCGTCAATGAACCCGGCGCGCCACGCAATCTCCTCTGGACAGGCGATCTTCATCCCCTGGCGCCGTTCGAGCGTGGCGACGAACTCCGCCGCCTCCAGGAGGCTTTCGGGCGTTCCGGTATCGAGCCATGCATAGCCGCGGCCCATGACCTCGACCTGGAGCTCGCCCTTGTCGAGATAGGCCTGGTTGACGTCGGTGATTTCGAGCTCGCCGCGCGCCGATGGCTTCAGATTCGCGGCAATGTCGACCACCTGCGAATCATAGAAATAGAGACCCGTCACCGCCCAGTTCGACTTGGGCTGAGCCGGCTTTTCCTCGATGCTCAGCGCACGCATGTTCGAATCGAAGTCCACGACGCCGTAACGCTCGGGGTCGGCGACATGATAAGCGAACACAGTGGCCCCCGACGATCGATCGCGGGCGCGTTCGAGAACCTCGGGCAGGCCGTGGCCGAAGAAGATATTGTCGCCGAGGACCAGGCATGAAGGACCGCCCGCGATGAAGTCGGCGCCGATGGTGAAGGCCTGCGCAAGCCCCTTCGGCTCCGGCTGTACTGCGTAGCTGATCGCGATTCCCCATTGCGAGCCGTCGCCTAGCAAGTGCCGGAACAACGGCGCGTCGTGCGGCGTGGTGATGACCAGCACCTCGCGAATGCCCGCGAGCATCAGCGTGCTCAGCGGGTAATAAATCATCGGCTTGTCGTAGACCGGCATCAGTTGCTTCGACACGGCCAGGGTCATTGGAAAGAGACGCGTGCCGCTCCCGCCGGCAAGGATGATGCCCTTCATCGTTCCTGAACGCTCCTCATGCGTCGCTTCGAACTAGGCGCGACACCACCTCTTTCACGGATGAATGCCAGTCCGGCAAGCGCACTCCGTGAACGCGGGCAAGCTTCGAGCAATCCAGCCGCGAGTTTGCCGGCCGCCTGGCAGCAGTCGGATAATCCGCCGTGCCGATATACCGGACGCGCGCAGCCGGACCACCCGCCCCCGCAGAAGCCGCAAAGATCGCCTCGGCGAATTCGGCCCAGCTTGCCTCGCCTGCTGCCGTCATGTGGAAGACGCCGCGAAGATCTTGGTCAGCGCTGCCGACAAGATTGCGCGCGACCCGGAGAATGCCGTCGGCAATATTGAGAGCGCTGGTAGGATTGCCGCGCTGATCGGAAACCACGCTGACTTGGTCACGGTCTCCGGCAAGGCGCAGCATCGTCTTGACGAAATTCGCACCGAACGGACTGTAGACCCAGGAGGTCCGCAGGATTGCAGTGTCGGAATGCTCATCGAGGACGGCCTTCTCGCCCGCCAGCTTGGACGCGCCATAGACGCCCGTCGGGTCCGTCGCATCCTCCTCGACGTACGGCGCGTCTTTTGAACCGTCGAACACGTAATCAGTCGACACATGGACGAGTGGCACGCCCATGAGCTTTGCCGCTTGCGCTACAGCGCGCGCGCCTTGCTCGTTGACGGCAAAGGCAAGTTCAGATTCGCTCTCGGCCTTGTCGACGGCAGTGTAAGCTGCAGCAGAGACGATGATCTCGGGATTCGCCCCCTCGATCGCTCCGACGATCGCCTCTGCGGGTCCCGCCAGATCAAGCTGCGGCCGACCGAGCGTGATGATCTCCAACTCGGTGCCGGCAGCTCGCTCGACGAGCGACCGCGCGATCTGCCCATCCTTGCCGGTGACGACAATCCGCATCCCCCAATCAGCTCTTTTCTGAATTGAGGAGCCCGAGCCGCTGGCCGGCATAGCGCTCGCGGAGAGGCCGCCACCACCATTCATTGTCGAGATACCATTGGACGGTCTTCTCGATACCGCTGTCGAAATCCTCCTGCGCGCGCCAGCCGAGCTCGGTCTCCAGCTTCGTCGCATCGATGGCATAGCGGGCGTCGTGCCCGGGCCGGTCGGTGACGAACTCGATCAGCTCTTCGCGCGGACGGTTGGCGGGCATCAGATCGTCAAGGACGGTGCAGATGCGACGGACGACATCGATGTTCCGGCGCTCGTTGCGGCCTCCCACATTGTAGGTATGGCCGATCCGGCCGCGCTCGGAAATGAGGTCGAGCGCGCGCGCATGATCCTCGACATAAAGCCAGTCGCGGACATTCTCGCCCTTGCCGTAAACCGGCAGGCGTTCGCCGGCGAGGGCGTTGAGGATCGTCAGGGGGATGAGTTTCTCGGGGAAATGGTAGGGCCCGTAGTTGTTCGAGCAGTTGGAGACGACGACGGGCAGCCCATAGGTCCGCTGCCATGCCATCACGAGGTGGTCGGACGATGCCTTCGACGCCGAATAAGGCGAGCTCGGGTCGTAGGGCGTCTGCTCTGTGAAGAGGCCGTCATCTCCCAACGAGCCATAGACCTCGTCGGTCGAGACGTGGTGAAAGCGGAAAGCCCCTTTCGCCGCATCGTCGAGGCGGGACCAGTAATCCTTCGCCGCTTCGAGCAAGGTGAAGGTGCCGATGACATTGGTCTCAATGAAGTCGGCGGCACCGGTGATCGACCGGTCGACATGGCTTTCGGCGGCGAGGTGCATAATCCGGTCCGGCCGGAAACCGGCGATCGCCTGCTCCATTGCCGGCCCGTCGCAGATGTTGGCGTGGAGAAAGCGGTAGTTCGGCTTGCCCTCGACCGCTTTGAGCGACGGCATGTAGCCCGCGTAAGTCAGCGCATCGACGTTGAGGACCTCATAGTTCTTCTCGAGAACGAGGTGCCTGACGAGCGCCGATCCGATGAACCCCGCCCCTCCGGTAACAATGACGCGCATCAGCGATCACTCATCGAAAAATAGGCAGGCAGCTCGGCAAGACGCGGCTGCGCGCGGTCCTTTGCGGACAGGGTGTCAGGATCGGCGATCGACGGCCAGTCGACTGCGATATCCGGATCGTTCCAGGCCACGCCGTTGTCGTTCTCCGGGCTGTAATAGCCCGTCACGCGATAGCTGATGATGCTGTTCGGCTCGAGCGTGCAAAAGCCGTGCGCGAACCCGACCGGGACCCACAGCTGATTGTTTTCCTCGCTCGAAAGCTCGACCGAGACCCACTTTCCGTAGGTCGGCGAATCCGAGCGAATGTCGACCGCGATGTCGAGCAGCCGCCCGGCGAGGCAGCGCACAAGCTTGCCCTGAACCGCCGGCTTGGTCTGGAAATGAAGCCCGCGGATCGTGCCCGCGCGGACGCTCAGCGATTGATTGTCCTGGACGAACTCGACTTGGTGAGCCTGTTCAGCGAAGCTGTTAAGGCGAAAAATCTCGGAAAAATAACCGCGTTCATCTTCAATTTTCCGCGGGCGGATCTCAAGCGGCCCCTCGACGCCAAAGGTTCGAAATTCCATCAATATGTCTCGTGCGAGGCTTCACAGTGCATCGCTCCCGCTTAGCCGAGCATGAAATTCAATCAACCGCGGAGGCGCGCGGGGCAGACGCCAACAGGCCGACTTCGGAGTAATCGCCCTCAATTGGCCAGCGACTTGGCCGGACCGGAAAGCTGCGCTCTTGAGAATCCTCTGGCCCGGAAGGCACGAATTCGAACATTTGAACCGCCAGTGTTGAGCAATCCGAATTCGTACCGCGCGCCATTCGAACTGCCGACGTCGACATTATCGAGGGTTACATCGCGCGGTGTCATTCCGGCTGCTTCCGTGCCCCGCGATCCCTCGTCGATGCGGATTCCAGAGTGTGTTTGCTTCAGCCACGGGACGAACGTGCGGCCATTGGAAGTCAGCTGACCGACGCCCTCTATTTGAGCGCCTGCAACCGTTACTCCGGAAACAGGACCGTAAAGGACAATCCCGGCAATGCCTGAGTTAGTCACTACCGCGTTCGTGATCCGCGCGTTCCGCAAGTGATAGCCAAACTTCAGACCGAAGCCGAAAGAGTTCGAAACTCTGGGATTGCTGATCACGAGACCGGTTATGCCGTCGCCGTTGCCGGCAACGTCCATTCCCTCCCAGGTGGAATCGATGACGGCTCCATCCACCCGGACATTCGAAGAAGAGCGTGAAATATCCAGACCATCGGCCTGCCACGGCAGATCGCCGTCTTGAAAGCGCGCCATGCAGTGCGAGATGCGGGGATTGCGAATTGTGACGTCCTGCACTTCGGAGAAAAGCGCGCAAGTCACCTGCTCCTGAACGCGCACGCCATAGAACTTGCTCGCACGGGCGCCGTCTCGGCCAGCCTGGCGAAACTCATGGATTGGGACCGAATTCCAGCCGACAGCGGCCACTCTATCGCGCGAAAGTGGAGCGTCTCCGGCATAAGGAGACCAGACGATGTCATGAATCCAAAGATCGTCGACATGCAGATTTCGCGACCGCAGGACGATCAAGCCATAGCCCTTGCCGTCGCCCGTTACCTCAACGTTTCGAAGGTCAGCGGCGTCCGCACCCTCCAGCCATATGCCGGCCGAGTCCGTACGAGATCCGCCTTCGGGATAAAGGCCTCGAATGACTTTCACGTGGTCCAGCACCACCCGCACAGGCGTGCCCTTGTCCGAACGGATGAGCAGCGTCCTCACGCTAAGCGATTTCTCAAGATGAGCCATGGCCGCGGCTGGAAGTTCGGGGTCGCCGCAGTCCGAGACGGCCGATGCGTTCAGCTCAACCGGACAGGAATGGGTGATGAACGGACGTGTGTCGAACGGTGCGAGTGACTGAATGATTGTTAAATTGCGAAGACAAAGACTGCTTTGCACTCGCAGAGTGCCAGCGACCCGATAGGTTCTTCCTTCGCCGTCGAGACAATACCAATCCGCATTTGACAGCGCGCGTGTCAGGGCCGCCGTGTCGTCTGCTCGTCCATCACCAGCGGCTCCAAAATCCCGCAGCCGGCGTGTTTCAGAGGGAGCAAATGCAGTCGGCGATGTCCTTTGCGATGTCGGGCGCTGCGCCCGACAGCCGCTGGCAGTGATACCGGAAATCGCCAAGGCGAAGAGGACGAAGTGCACTAGCGCCACTGCAATCGGGAATCGTCGAGCCAAAGCCGCTCCAATCATCGCCAAGACCTATGCGATTTAGAAGCTGTGGCTCAAGTGAACGAGTCACCAAGGCGGAGTTCGGCCGCCTTGCTGACTTGTTACGGAATTGCGTTTTTCAAATTCACAATCGGGAAGACCATAGAGGCCGCGATAGAAACGAACCTTTGCAGATCACTGAGAGGCGCCCTGGAGACATACAGCACATCCTTGTCGCGGATTGGAAACGTCTGGGCGACAAACAAGGCAGCGGGATCCTTCAAATCGACCACGTAGATGACGGGTATACGGCCGTCCGCAGTGCGACGCGCCGTGGCGGCAATCGCGGGAGAAACGGCGGCAGGGTTCTCGAACCGAAAGACAAAGACACCGTGAACATCGGCGCGGTCCGGATTCAAGCCGCCAGCTCGACCGAGAGCCTGCGCCAGCGTAATTCCGGTGCTCTCGAACGGCACTTCCGAGCTCGTCCCGGTCTCGCCCAGCGCCGTAAAGCTCAACGACTGGGAAATCGCGGTCACGACATCACTCGGCTGGAGACGAATGTTCTGCGCCGGGTCCCGAACGACGGCCTCCAGCGGCATCGTTACTACTCGGCCACCGCGAGTTATCTGGATGGTCGTCTTGTTGATCGGCGTCTTCACACCACCAGCTGCGGCGAGCACGTCGAGAAGCCTCTCGCCCTGCGGCGTCAGCGGGATCCTCGAGTTCGTCGCCACCTCGCCGACCAGCGTGACGTCCGCATTCGCGTTGCGCGTGATCTGAACAACCGCCTGAGGCTCGTGGGCCTTGCCGCGAAGCCGGCTGACGATTTCTTGCTCCAATTGTCTGGGCGTCAGGCCAGCAGCGTGGATCGATCCGGCAAACGGGATCCTGATGTTCCCGGAATCATCCACCATCATGTCGGGGATCGATGTCTGCTGGCTCACTCCAACGAAGGGCGCGGCAACTGCGGACGAAGCGTTCCCCGCACCGAAGCTGGTCGTGGTCCCGAAAAGTACTGCCGGCGGTGCTTCCCATATCGAAACTTGCAGAACGGCGCCGCGACCAATGATGGTCGGCGCAGGCGGGGAATCGCCAAGCGCTTGGGAGAATTCAGTCGGGCGAGACACGGACGCGACCTGCCGTGCGACCGCATCCGTAACATGAACGATCTGAATATTGCTGGCACCCACGGGCTCGTTCGCAGCGCTGCGGACGGTGCTTGTAGCCGGCCCATTAGCGCCCAATGCCGCACAGGCGCTCAGCATCATCAACAACAGTGAAGCCGCGGCGATTCGGAATACGCCCTGCGCGCTATCAAACTTGAAGTCTCTTGTCTTTCGCAAACCGAATCTCCCGAGATTCGCTGTCCTTTAAAGAGCTTGCGTCCAGCTCTCAACGAGCAAGCCGGCGTTCAGCACGGCCTTGCCAAGGGCGCTCGCGCGGGGCAGACGACACATCAATATGTTCAAGCGCGACCAAGTAGGCTAGCTTTCACGCCGTACGCTGGACCGCCCAACGCTTCGAGTAGCGAAGGAAAAATGGAAGTACTACCAATTTCTCCAAAGACGACGGAGCCAGGCAGCCAGTCACTGGGTGACGATATAATCGTTCGCCGGAAGAACAAATGGCCGCGTCCTAGTATTCTGTTTATTGCGGTTGTAATTCTGCCGGTAGCCGCTTCCATTATCTACTTCGGTTTTCTGGCTTCTGATGTTTATATCTCTGAATCGCAGTTCGTTGTGCGCAGCCCGCAGAAGCCGTCGACATCGCCTCTTGGGGCAATTCTCCAGACAGCGGGGTTCACGAACGCCAACGATGAAGGCGATGCGGCGCAGTCGTTCGCCGTTTCACGAGATGCGCTTCACGCACTTAACAAGGGTGGCGCGTTCGAGAGAGCCTATACCCGCCCGAGCATATCGATCATCGACCGGTTCAACCCGCTCGGTTTCCAGCGCGGCTTCGAATATCTTTATCGTTATTTCCAAGGGAAAGTGTCACTCAACCAGGACAGCAGCACTAACACTTTCCAACTGTCCGTAAGAGCCTTCACTCCGGAGGACGCTTACCGGATCAATGTGCAGTTGCTCGACATGACGGAAGCGACCGTAAACCGCCTTAACGAGCGCGGGCAGCAGGACTTGGTTCGCTTTGCGCAGGCCGAGGTCGACCTTGCAAAGGCGCGCTCGGAGGCGGCTGCCGTTGCCCTTGCCGCATATCGCAATCGGTCTGGCGTCGTGGATCCTCAGATGCAGGCACAGGCCAAGATGCAGATGATCTCCACTCTGCAGAGCCAGCTTATCACCTCGAAGACAGAGCTGGCGCAGGTCGAACATTATGCACCCGAGAACCCTCGGATCCCCGTAATTCGCACCGAAATTGGAACGATCGAACAGCAAATCCGGCAGCAGATGGGGGAAGTCACCGGGGGTAGCCGGTCGCTTGCCGGGAACGCCGTCCAGTACCAGCGACTGACCCTAGAAAACGACTTTGCGGACAAGCAACTTGCCGCATCGCTGGCGTCGCTGGAACAGGCCAAGGACGATGCGCGCCGCAAGCAGGCCTATGTCGAGCGGATCGTCCAGCCGAACCTTCCGGACGCGCCGATGGAGCCCCAGCGTTTGCGCGGCATCCTGGCGACGCTCATCGTAAGCCTCATCGCTTTTGGAATCTTGAGGATGCTTCTCGCCGGCGTGAAAGAGCATGCCCAGTAGCAGTTCGGCCGCATCGACAGGGACCCTCGTCCGCCACAGTCCTTGGTCAATTCAGCGGCGTGTAATTGGAGCGCTACTGCTGCGTGAAATGCTCACGCGCTACGGGCGCAACAACATTGGATTCCTGTGGCTCTTCGTCGAACCCATGCTTTTCATCCTTATCGTCGTGATGATCAGGTCGGCGACGAAGAGCTTCTACCAAGGGTCCATCCCGATGGTGGCATTCGCGGTCACCGGTTGGCCGTCGCTGATGCTCTGGCGGAACATGGCGAGCCGCTTGATCGGTGCGCTCAAATCCAATCGCTCGCTGCTCCATCACCGCCAGGTGACAATCGTCGACATTTACCTGTCTCGGATTGCGCTCGAGCAAATGGCGACATCCACGAGCTTTGCCATGGTCAGCATGATTCTCTTCGCAATCGGCTGGCTGACGCCGCCGGAGGATCTTCTGCAGGTCATTGCGGGCTGGATGCTGCTCGGCTGGTTTGGAGCTGGACTCGCACTCATCGTTGGCAGTCTCTCCGAGCGCTTCGAGATCGTGGGTCACCTTTGGCGTCCAACGATCTACATTTTCATGCCGCTTTCCGGAATCGCCTTCGTAGTCGACGCACTACCGGCGTCCGTACAGCACTACGCGCTGTGGCTGCCGATGCTGAATGCGCTCGAATTCATGCGTGACGGATGGTTCGGGTCGACGTTCAGGGCACATTATGACATTACCTACGTCATTGTATTTAACCTCACCCTGACTCTCATCGGCCTAAGCCTGGCTCGGCAAGTCGGCCTTGAATCGGGCGACGAATGATTCGTCTGACAAACGTCGCCAAGGATTATCCTGTCAGAAGCGGGCTGCGGCGCGTACTCCACGATATCAATCTCACTATTCGCCCAGGTGAGCGCGTCGGAATTCTTGGTCGCAACGGGGCTGGGAAGTCGACGTTGATCCGGTTGATCAGCGGGGCCGAGCCGCCGACGCTCGGCACCATCGAGCGGAACATGTCCGTCTCGTGGCCGCTGGCCTTCAGCGGCGGATTCCACGGTTCGCTGACAGGCGCAGACAATGTCCGTTTCATTTGCCGCATCTACGGCGTGGATTACGAGCCGCGGTTTGCTTTCGTGAAGGATTTCTCCGAACTTGGCATCTACCTCAATGAGCCGGTTTCCTCCTACTCGTCGGGAATGCGCGCGCGATTAGCATTCGCGATTTCGATGACGATTGATTTCGACTGCTACCTCATCGACGAAGTCATGGCGGTCGGCGACGCACGTTTCCGCGAACGATGCAGGATCGAGCTTTTTGAAAAGCGTCGCGATAAGTCGATGTTGATCGTCTCGCACAGCCATCGCAACCTGAAGGACACCTGCGAAAGGTTCCTGCTGATCGAAGACGGTCGAATGGAGGAATTCGACGACTTCAAGGAAGTCTATTTCCGATACAAGCAGCTCATCGGAGAGGGCTTCGAAACGACCGAGCAGATGGTTGCGGCGATGCAGTAACGTGCAGGTGCGGAGAATTGACCGAAGATTGTTGCGTTAGAGAGACAGAGCAGATTGATGGCCATCATTGAACGACATCCAGCCGTCGAAGATTATTTCGTGGAGCTTTCCCTTGCCGAGATCTCCGGTCGAGGGGGGGTCGCGGATATCTTCGAGGAAGGGCGCGTCATCCTCCTCAAGGACTATCGCCTCGACTTCGATTTCGCCGCGTTGGCCGCCTTGTCGAAATCGACTGAGTCGATCGAGGACGCCGGACTGCGCAAGAAGATAAAGAAAATGACGGCTCCTTTGTTTTTCGAAGGGGAACAGTCGGTGGTGAAGGACGGTAAGCTCCTTTTCCGAGATCCCGTTCGGCAAGCAATCTTCGACGTCATATGTTGCGGCGACCGCGACACGTTCGAGCGCGCCTCGGCTGCTCTCAGGAAATCGCACGAAGAGATCCTGCGCATCTTCGAGATCTGCTTCCCCGGGTACGAGAGCTTTCGGCTCGTACCAAGCATTCGCCTCACTCGGACGCTCTTCGAAAATCTCCACTGGGACAACCATTCGATTGAGGATGATTTTCACCAGGCAAGGATCTTCGCAAACCTCGATACCCGCCCCCGCATCTGGCACGTCGGACACCGCTTCCCCGACTGGGTTCGGATGCATTACGACGAATATGATCTCGGCCGCTTCGCCGGCAAGGACCCGAACCTCCTGATCGATTTCGTAACGGGCGACATACTCGGCGGGACGCGCAAGACGTGGATGGACACCGAGCCGCGCCATCGCATTGCGTTTGAGCCGGGCGAGGTCTGGCTAGGTGAGTCCCGGCTGATTTCGCATCAAATCTATTATGGCGAATCCGCCATGGTCTACATGTGGTTCGTCAACGCCAAATCGATGTCGAACTCAGACAACCGTTTCAACCAACGTTTGGAAAAGCTTCACGGGGAAATGGCGGGCCGGGAAAAGACCGCGGCCGTTGCAGCATAGACCTTCCCGCAATCGGCTAGAATTAGACACTCCGGAGATAACCATTGCCGCTGCAAATATTCTCTGCGTCCGAAGCGTTTGATAACATGCGCAACGAAGTTGCCCGCTGGCCTAGAAAGCCGGAGCAACAGGCGCGAAGGCTTACCGGAATTGCGAAGCCGACTTTCACTCCGTCGTTCCAGCTGAGCAAGGACGACAGAATTTTTACGATTGGCTCCTGCTTCGCACGGAACATCGAGGCTCACCTTGCGCAGCTCGGGATGAATGTAGCAGCCGCTGATTTGAGCTTCCCGGAGCATCTGAGGGTTAGCGGGCCCGATGGCGCGGCTTTAATGAACAAGTTCGTGGTGATGTCTATTGAGAACGAGCTGCGATGGGCGCTAGAGCCGGGCGCCTCCTTCCCCGAAGAGACTCTTTGGGAAGTTGAACCTCACCGATTCAAGGATCCGCACCTTTCTGGCGGACTTCCGCCTCAAAGCCGGGAACATGTCCTGGAGCGGCGGCAGTTAATCACTGACTGGTTCAGAACCATAACCCAATCCCGCCTGGTCGTCATCACGCTAGGTCTGGCGGAGGCGTGGTACGACCGAAATTACCAAACCTACTTCAACATGGCGCCCCCCCCGGCGATCCGGAAGACACGCGGCGGAGAACTGGAGCTTCATCTTCTCTCCTATGACGACATACTCGCGTCGCTAAACCGGATCCACGCACTCTTGTCTGAGCATTTAGCTGCCGACTGGAAGCTGCTGATCACAGTCTCGCCGGTTGCAATGGGCGGGACCTTCTCGAATCGCGATGCACTCGTCGCAAACACCTATTCGAAATCAGTACAACGTGCGGCTGTCGAAGCTTTCGTGAGAAGTCATCACAACATTGATTATTTCCCGAGCTACGAAAGCATCGTCCTCTCCGATCGCAGCCTCGCTTACGAAGAAGACCAGGCTCACGTGGCTTCGGGCGCTGTGCGTTCGAACGTGATCCGAATGACTCGGCAATATGTCGATCCGGAATATGCGCAGAACGAAGATGACTCCGAGGCGCGAGCACTCGACATCCTGCAGCAAGCTTTCGCTGCCGAAAAGAATGGCGATTATAGCCGGGCACTCGGCTTGTATGAGATTGCCGCCGAGGGATCGAGTGATCCGGACGTTCTGCTGCGGTACGGGCAATGCCTCCTCAACATGAAGCAACCAATGAAGAGCGCGGAAATTCTCAAACGAGCGAAATTGAATGGAGCAGGACGCCTTGGCGTGAACCGCCCGCTGGCGAAGGCACTTTACGGTTCGGGACAAATTGCCGAAGCAGAATCGGTGATTGCTGAGGCCCTTGAGAAGGAGCCTCGGCGTCCGGGCGTTCTGAACCTAGCTGCGAAGATCAAGTTTGACCTTGGAAAAGTAGCTGAAGCGCGACAGCTCGCTATGCGGTCGATAGACTCGAAGCCCGATAATGTTGCTGCTGCGCGACTGATCGAAAAGTGCGACGCGAGCGGCGCAGAATTTGATCGCCAAATTTCAGGAACTTAGTGCGTCGACGGACGATCACTTTCGTCTGTTCCAGGAGTGTTTTTTCTTGAGTGACAAGATCGTTTGGGTGGCGGCCTATCCGAAGACTGGCAGCACGTGGCTAAGAGCCATTATTCAGCAGATTTTGGCACCTGGAGATAGAGCGAAGGACGCCATACCGTCGCTTCACAAGGTCTATCCAGCAGAAGCTCCGATATATCCAATCATGGGCACTGAAGCGAAGTTATTGAGGACGCATTCGCATCCCCACCAGAAATTTTACCTTCGGGCGATGGAAAACAGATCCGATGAGATCATCGGTATCATAACGATCCAGCGCCATCCGCTGGATGTCCTACTGTCCCAGCTCAACTATTCGTTCGTGATGGGAGACGAGCGGTCGTTCAAGAACGGAGCGCTCAAAAAGGCGGAGCAAATCATATCGGACGGCGAGATAGATCATTATATCGACGCGTTTATCGAAGCTGGAGGATGCCCTGAACACGTCGAACGATGTGGCACTTACGTGGGATTTTTTGAGAAATGGCGCGAATACTCACCCAATGCTTCTCGCCTTCACCTGCGCTATGAAGAAATGGTCGAGGATCCCAAAGCGGGGATGCGCGAGATCCAGAGCTTCCTGCAGCTACCCGACGTGAGAATCGACGAAGTTGCCGCCAAGATTGAAGATCGGACCCAGGTGGACGGAAAGTTTTACTGGCGGAAGCGTGCGTTTAATTATCGCGACCTTCTTCCTACTGACTCGATCCGACGCTTCGAGGAAGGCTTCTCTGATGAACTCACGGAACTCGGATATGAGAGCAGAGCCTAATTGCGCTTCAGCAGCTTCTCTGTCTCAATCCGCTCGCCCGGCGTGTAACTTTCGAAGATTCGTCGGAAATAGTCGTCGTAGAAATCATCTCGATAGAAGATGTAGTTCAGGCCACCCTGGCCTCGTTCCTGATAGCTTTTGATCTGCTCCTCGGTGAATCGAACCCTTCGATGAGTACGCAGCTGCTCCCATGAGTAGCGCCACCCAAGGGATGTGATCTTGTCGACGGCTTCGAGATTTTTGGGGTTGTCGAAGTTGATCTCAATCAAGACGGTCTTGAGTTCCGGACGACGAAGCGTCTCCAGCATGCCATCGATAACCCGATGTTCCAGCCCGTCGACATCGATTTTGATGTGCTCCGGCACCGCCAGTCCGTCGGCGATGAGGCTGTCCAAGCGGCGACCGATGCACCCCTGTTCCAGACGGTTCTCTTTGCTGACAATCCAGTCTTCCGCAAACTTCTTATCACTCGTCCAGCTATTTTCTTCGAAGTCGTGGTTGGAGATTCCAAGGCCGAAGTCGCTGAGCAAGAGCTTGTCGAGCTTGTCAACGTCACTCAGCGCCAGGCAGTAGGCCAGCACCTGCCCATGAAGGTTGTTGAGGTAGATGTTCTTGTTCAGTTCGGCGTAGTTGAGTGACTCAGGTTCGAATGCGCACACTTTCGCACTGCGGGTAACTGCGGCGTAGATCGTGTACATTCCAAGATTGGCACCGATGTCGAAAAGCGCGTCTCCTTCAGCGAAACTGTCGATCCACGCGATTGTGATTGGCTCTTTTGTGAAGAGAGTTCGAACCCGCTTCCGGCTCGACGAGCCCGTCGTGGCGAAGCGCATTACGTTTGGCTCTTCGCCTACCTCGGTGAATTCGAGATCGATCCACTTCCTATTCAACCGTGCCGGCAAGTCTGCCACCGTCCCGCCCGACCGGATGAAATGAACGAGCGGATTGATAGCCTTCTTCTTAAGTTTCGGATTGGCCTTTAAATGCGCCTTCATTGAAAATCGTGAGCTCGGATCACGCTTTTCGTACCACCCGTGATCCACAAAATGTTCGAGCGGATCGATGCCAGCGGTACCGACGTCAGGATATCTGTTGACGTACCATTCAGCTTCGAACAGGCCAGAATCGCGGATGAGGTCAATCTCCTCGCGCCGGTCACGGCTGCTCGCCGGACGTCCTCTTCTGCGCGAGGCGCCTCTCGTGAAGAGCTTCACTTCGAATTTCCTTATGCTGGCACTCAGCCCATCAAGTTGCGCGCCTTAAGCTCGGAATTTGCGCTGTCCAGAAGGTCTTGAGGCAATGGTTGATTTGTAACCCAATCGCAAAATCTGGCCATTCCCACTTCCAAGGCTATTCCAGGACTGAATCCTGTCGTCCGCTCTAGCTCTTCGATGTCCGCGAAATTGTGACGAATATCGCCCACGCGGAACTCGCCCGTGACGTGGGGGACGATGTCCGAGCCCATGACGCTGCAGAGCAACTCCGCGACTTCCATGACGGAAGACGGCGTCCCCGAACCGACGTTTAGGATCACGCCTTCCACAGCAGGCTCTTCAACGCAGCGCAGGACTGCCTTGGCGACGTCTTCGACATGGACGAAGTCGCGTGTTTCCTCGCCGTCTTCGAATATCGGCAGGGGCAAACCCAAGCGAACCCGGGTCGAGAAGATTGAGAGGATGCCGGTGTACGGATTCTTGAGAGACTGGCCTTCACCGAAGACATTCTGGAAGCGCATGATCGCATGGGCGATGCCCATCGACTGACATGCGGTCCGCACAAGCTGCTCCTGCGCGAGCTTGGTCGCCGCGTAAATGGACGCCGGCGACAGCTGGTCGTCCTCTCGTGTGGCGGTCGGCTCGGCTGGCGCGCCACAATCTGGACAAAGCGGCGACCACTGATGCGCAGCAAGCTGCTCCGGCGACCGCGGCGCAGGGAAGCAGCGACGGCCGGTCGGCTCGCATGCGCGACACAGATAAGCACCTTCCCCATAAACGGAGCGGCTGGAGGAGAGGACGATGTTCCGAACGTTGTGCTCAGTGTTGGCAAGCAGATCGAACAAAATCGCCGTGCCCTGCACGTTGACTCGATAATAGCGCTCGATCTCGTACATCGACTGGCCGGTTCCAGTCTCGGCAGCCAGGTGGACGACCGTATCGATGTTCTCCAGCGCTCGTTCCCAATCGCGCCGATCGGTCACATCGCCGCGAATGAACTCGGCCCCCGCCGGTGGCTCGAACGAAGCATTGTTCCCATGGATCTGAGGGGAGAGATTATCGAGAATCCTCACCTGGTGCCCCGCCTCCAGCGCGTGGCGCGTCAGGTGCGTACCGATGAATCCGGCACCTCCAGTGATCAGAAGATGATTCATGTGCTGTCGCTATTCTTACTCAGTCGCGATCCAGCGCGACCTCGTCGCATTCGACCTCGATAAGCTCCTGCGCTGCCTTGAGATGTTCGTCCTCGTCAGGCGTCTGCTGAGCCGCTTTTCCGTCCAATACCTCCGGAGTGTCGCCGGTGGCATGCTGCATGAAAAGACGCATAACGTGACTCACGCCGCTTTCCACGACGTTGCGCAGGTCGGGCGCGTAATAAGAACCGCGATTGAATGCGCCGGTGATGATTTCATATGACGGAAAGTAGTGCACATTGTCGAAGCGGCGCCGCATCTCTTCAGCCGCTACGCGAAGTACGGATTTCGAGTAGGTAGTGGCCGAAAGAACATGCCCACCGGGCTCGGCAGTGGCGACCAAAGGCACTGGCGAAACCGTGAAGATGATCTGGGCTTTCGGGTTCACCGCCAAGAGCCCGTTCCGGAACGCTGTGAGGTCCGCGACAACATCCTCGACCGGCTGATTGTAAAATTCATGGCGTTCCGGGTCGAAAGTCCCGC
>Ga0310810_10004273_pt1 | contig 15767 bp, 9 predicted proteins | sample NCmetagenome_FD_207641 | JGI IMG/M metagenome (GOLD analysis project Ga0310810, IMG submission 207641) | Soil microbial communities from experimental microcosm in Duke University, North Carolina, United States - NC | ecosystem: Engineered > Artificial ecosystem > Soil microcosm > Unclassified ...
GGCGGTCACGCCTGCCTCGCGCATATGGACAAGGGCTTCAGCTTGCGTCTTACCCGCAAACCAGGCGCCGACGATTTCGTCGACCAGCGCACGGTTGCGCAGCCGGTCGGTGTTGGTGCGAAAGCGCGGGTCCTCGTTCATCTCGGATCGGCCGATCACTTCAAACACGCGCCGCGCCATCGCCTGCGTGGAGCCGGAGAGGGCAACATATTTTCCGTCGGAACACCGATAGATGTTGCGCGGCGATGAGATGCTGATCGCGTTGCCGGCCCGCTGCTTGATCGCGCCCGTCCGCTGGAAGATGGCGGCTTCGGGACCAAGCACCGAAACCAGGGGCTCCAGCAGCGAGAGGTCGATCACTTGCCCTTTCCCGTTTCTTTGGCCGCGCGCGAACAACGCGGTCACCGTGGCAAACGCTCCGGAAAGCCCGGCGATCATATCGGCGAGCGCCAGCGGCGGCAGCAGCGGTTCGCGGTCGGCAAAACCGGAACGCGCGGCCAAGCCGCTCATTGCTTCAATGAGTGTGCCGAAGCCGGGGAGCTCGGCGTAGGGTCCGGTCTGTCCGAAACCGGAAACGCGGACAACGATCAGCCGCGGATTGCGCTGCCATAGGACATCGGGCGCAAGACCCATTTTCTCTAGCGTGCCCGGGCGGAAGCTTTCGACCAGCACGTCGGAGGTTTCGACGAGTCGCAGAAGCGCGTCCTTCGCGTGTGCGTTACGCAGCTCCAAAGCCACCGACATCTTGTTGCGGGAGTAAGTCTTCCAGAACAGCTCTTCGCCACCGTCGAGCCAGTGCCGCAGCGGGTCACCGTCGAGCGGCTCGATCTTGATCACCTCGGCGCCGAAATCGGCGAGCTGCAGCGACAGCATGTTGCCGGCGACGAGTCGCGACAAATCGAGCACGCGCGTGCCCGCAAGCGGCCCTTTGGCATTGGCGTCGAACGCAATCGGTTCGGGCGTGGGTTTATGGGGCATCTCGGCGACCACTATAGCGGCGTATCCGGAGCGCTCAATCGCCCTACCCTCCACTCGTCGATCGCAGGGCGGGTAGGTCCACGGCTTCGACGCCAACACAACTTCGCCGCAAATCGGACACGCCCCGCCATGTTGCGAGAAACATGGCGACAAAATCGAAGCGTCAAATCTCCTCCTCGCTCAGTCGCCAACCGGAGGGGAAATCCATGCGGCGCTCACCCATCACAATCGCGCGTGATGCGCGATCGAATAAGTTCATCCTGTATCTTGCGGCGGCGGCTTCCGCCGCGTTCGCCTTAACAATATTTGCCGGACACAGCACCGCCCAGACGCCCGAGACCGCCTGTCCCGACGCACTCATGCGTCTGTCCGAAGCCGGCACCGGCGTTCTGCTGCTCAAATCCGACACGCCGGGGTGCTTCCTGCCCGCGCCGCGCGTAGTCGCCGATTACGCCGTCGACATCGCCGGCCCTATCGCGCGCACACGCGTGACTCAGCGGTTCGAGAACCCCGCCGATGGCTGGGTCGAGGGCGTCTACGTCTTTCCGCTGCCCGAGAAATCGGCCGTCGACACGCTGAAGATGAAAATCGGCGAGCGGTTCATCGAAGGCCAGATCAAGGAGCGCGGTCAGGCGCGGCAAATCTATGAGGCCGCGCGCGCCGAAGGGCGCAAGGCGAGTCTCGTTGAGCAGGAACGGCCCAACATCTTCACCAACAATGTCGCCAATATCGGTCCGCATGAAAGTATTGCGGTGCAGATCGAATATCAGGAATCGCTGCGCTTCGATCAGGGCCGCTACCAATTGCGGGTGCCGCTGGTGGTAGCGCCGCGTTTCAGCCCGCCGCCAAGGCCTGTGCTCGCTCAGTTCACCGCCGGAAGCCTCGGCCTCGTGCGCTCCGATCCAGTGCCGGACCGCGACCGCTTGGCCGCGCCGGTGGTGCGGCCCGAATGGGGCAAGATCAATCCGGTTAGTCTGACGGTAAATCTCGATGCGGGCTTTCCGCTCGGCGACATCGCGAGCGACAGCCACAAACTATCGATCGTGCGCAATGGAAGAACGGCGGCGTCGGTGGGACTTGCCGAAGGTGACGTGCCGTCCGACCGCGACTTCACGTTCTCCTTTACGCCGGCTGCTTCGACCGCACCCGTTGCCTCGCTGCTCAAAGAGCATGTCGGCGACAGCGATTATCTGCTCGCGCTCGTCGTTCCGCCGGGCGGCGAGGCGCGTAGCAAAGCGAAACCGCGCGAGGCGATTTTCATCCTCGACAATTCCGGCTCGATGGCCGGGGAGTCGATCCGCGAGGCACGCGCCAGTCTCTTGCTCGCGCTCGACCGTCTCACCCCTGCCGACCGCTTCAACGTCATCCGCTTCGACGACACCATGACGGTATTCTTCCCATCACCAGTCAACGCGACGCCCGAGAACGTCGCGCGCGCCAAAGCCTACGTCGGCACCATCGAGGCGCGCGGCGGCACCGTCATGCTGCCGGCGCTCTTAGCCGCGCTCAACGATCCAACGCCCGAAGATCGCACGCGTCTACGCCAGGTGATCTTCCTGACCGACGGCGCGGTCGGCAACGAGGCCGAGCTGTTCAACGCAATCAACGAACGTCTCGGACGCTCGCGTCTCTTCACGGTTGGCATCGGCTCGGCTCCCAATGCCTATTTGATGTCGGGCGCGGCGCGCGCCGGGCGCGGCACGTACACCTATATCAGCGCGGTCGATCAGGTGTCCGAACGCATGGCCGAGCTATTCGCCAAGCTCGAACATCCGGTAATGACCGAACTTGCGGCGCGTTGGCCCGGCGGTGTCAGTGGCGAAAGCTGGCCCAACCCGCTCCCAGATCTGTATGCGGGCGAGCCGGTCGTTCTCATAGCCAAAATCCCGAGCGTACAAGGCAATCTCGTTCTCTCCGGCAATTTCGAAGGTGCGCCCTGGCAGGCAACGCTCGATCTCACGCAGGCACGCGACGCCAAAGACATCGAGAAGTTGTGGGCGCGAAACAAGATCGCCGCGCTCGACGATAGCCGGGTGCACGGGTTCGACGCCGGGGAGATCGATCACGCGGTGCTCGACGTCGCGCTCGAGCATCATCTGACGAGCCGCCTTACAAGCCTGGTCGCGGTGGATGTCACGCCGAGCCGGCCTATCGGTGACGGCCGCAACAGTGCGCGCGTGCCGCTCAACCTGCCCAACGGCTGGGTCTACGACAAAGTCTTCGGCGAGCAGGCTGCACCCAGTGCCGACCAGCACGCCCAAGCCTTGCCCCCGCCCACTCCGCCGCCTGCCGCTATGCCCGCGCCCGCTGCCATGACGCGTCTCGCCATGGCGCAAGGTCCGAAGGCCGCGGTCAAACCAGCGGATCAGGGCGTCACCCTTCCCCAAACCGGCAGCGAGGGGCCGCTGATGCTCATCGCGGGGCTCACCCTGCTTCTCCTGGCAGGCGCTCTGATGCTCCGTGAGCGGAGCAACGCGGGCGTGAGCCGGTGAAGAGGCGCCGCCCGTGGCGCCTCGGCCCAGCGCCCGCCGTCATCCTCCTGGCGGCGGGCGCGGGTCTCGTTACGTGGGCTCTGTACATTCCGGCGAAAGCGGCACTCGCGCAGGTTCTGCTCGAAATGGCGTGGCAGCGAACGCAAACGGGCGAAGCGAACGCGAAGCCCTGGCCCTGGGCAGACATTGCAACGGTTGCGCGCATCGAAATCCCGCGTTTGCATCAGCACGAGATCGTGCTCGAAGGGACGAGCGGATCGGCTCTCGCCTTCGGGCCGGGTCACATGGAAAACAGCGCCGCCATGGGCACATCGGGCACCGCAATCGTCGCGGCGCATCGCGACACGCAGTTTCGCTATTTGGGAAAACTCGTGCCTGGCGATGTGGTGGTCGTCACGACAGCGGCGCACAAGCGGATCGCCTACCGGGTCGCCGCAACGCGCATCGTGCGCGCCGATGCTTCGGGTCTCGATCCGGCGGATTCAGGCGCGACCGGTTCTCGTCTCGCGCTCGTCACCTGCTACCCCTTCACCGGCGTGCTGCACAGCCCTTGGCGCTACGTCGTTCTCGCCGATCGTGAGGTAGACGGCGCCATTGCCGTGCGCCCCATTTCAACTTCCCAGGCAGCATCGACATCCCAGCTCGATTTCATTTTTCGCGAAGGAGTCAAAAATGACCGAAGCTGAATTGAAGGCGTGCCGCGATTTGATTGCAACACCGCGATGCTGGAAACCCATTTCGAGGGAGGAGTTCCTGCGGCGATACCCTGCCGCCGTGGAGAACGGTAAGGTCGCGGCAAGGCTGATCGAGCAAGCGTACAAGGCACGAAACGCCGGTGAGCTGCAATGCGCCCTGGTCGTGGGTTTCGCCTTCGGCTTCGCGCCTGAACAGAGGGCGATTCTTCGCCTCCTGCTGTTTGCGAATTGGCACCATTGCCACGACGATATTGCTTTTGCGCTGAACATGTTGCGGACGATGAATGGGGCAAGCGCAGAGGCGCGAGGCTCTCACGCTTCGACAGGCTGAGCATGAGAGCTTTCTACGAAATAGCCTAACTCAGCTGGTCGAGGGTGAGGCTATTACTTATCCCAACTTGCCCACGCTGGCTTCGAGGAGGTCCCACGCTTTCGTGCCGATGTGCTGTTTCCATTTCGGATAGTACGACGGCAGGCCGGCGCGGAACGATGCCTTGTCGGCATCGGTGAACTTCATGCCGCGCCGCTCCAGATCGCGGCGCAATTCGGCGTTCAGCTTGTCGTTGTCGGCCCGCTGCAGCGCCACGTATTTCTTCGTGTTGGCCTCGACGATGCGCTGCACGTCAGCAGGCAGGCCCTTCCACAGCTTCGCGCTCGCCAGCATGTTGTAACCCGACCAGGAATGATCGGTGACGCAGGCGAATTTCTGCACCTCGTAGAACTTAAACAGCTCGACCACGTCCCAGGGATCGTCCTGCGCGTCCACCTGTCCCGCCTTCAGAGCGTCGTATACCTTCGTGAGCGCAACGGTGACGATCTGTGCGCCCATGCTCTTGAAGAAATCTTGATAGGCGGGCGAGCCCGGCACGCGCATCTTCACGCCTTGCAGATCGGACGCGGACTTGACCGGCTTGCTCGTCGAGGTGACCTGATGCATGCCGTTCTCGAAGCAGCCACTCGGAAGCGCGTAGATGTCCTTCGCCATGAGTTCGGTGCGCAGATAGGCGCCGAGTTCGCCGTCGATCGCGCGATGCACCTCCGCCGGATTGCGGAATCCGTAAGGCGTCGCCTGCACGTCGGCCGCGGGCACGAGCGACGCGATGCCGTTGCCGGCAAGCGTCATAAATGCGATTTCGCCGCCCCTCAGGCCATCAAGACCTGCATCGCCGTGCATGATTTGCACGTCGACCTTGCCGCCCGTTTCGGCGCGCACGGCGGCCCACAATTCGGTCGCGCGCTTGTGCAGCGGACTGTCCTCGGGGAGGTTGTGCGAGTGCTTCAGATTGATCTCGGCCGCCCGCGTGCGGCGCGAGATGATGGTGAGCCCGCCGGCGGCAAGCGCGAGATTGACATGCCGGCGCGTGATCGCGTGAGCCATGGCGCTCTCCCTAAATCTTCAGCATACGGACGAGATTGCGGCCGAGGATATCTTCCTTCTGGTCGTTGTTGAGAAAGCTCGCGTTGACGATATTGGGAATCGTATCGGGCCAGTTGAACGGCATGTCCGAGCCGTAGACGATCTGTCCCGCGCCCATCTCGGCCACCTGATGCCGGAGACCTTCGTCGGAGAACACCATGGAATCGGCCATGATGTTGGTCTTGAGGTATTCGCTGGGGCGCTTCTTGTTGGCACACTTCGCGTTCGGGCGCACGTCGCAGGTCACTTCGGTGCGGCCGAAATAGGATGGCAGGAAACCGCCGCCATGCGCGCCGCAGACTTTCAGTCGCGGAAAGCGGTCGAACACGCCGTCGAAGATGAGCCGCGTCAGGAAAAGCGTCGTCTCGAAGGGGTTGCCGACGATGTTGCCGAGGTCGCCGCGGCCTTCGAAGATCTTGTCCTGCACCAGGAAATCCGCGTTGGTCGGGTGCATGAACACCGGCACCTGCAGCTCTTCGGCCTTGCGCCAGAACGGATCGTATTTCTCGCTCGACGGCGCTTCGCCCTTGACGTTGCCGCCGATGGAGGCCCCCTTGAGCCCGAGCTGCTTGACGGCATAGTCCAGCTGCTCGGCCGCCAGATCGGGATGCTGCAGCGAGGGCGACGTCAGCCCGACGAAGCGTTCCGAATTCGCCTTGCACCATTCCGCGATGCCTTCGTCATGCACGCGCACGATCTTGGCCGCGAGGTCGCGCTCGGCCGGATACCACCAATATTGGTTGATGGAGATCACCTGCATGTCGATGCCGCGCGCATTCATGCGGTTGAAGCGGTCCTGCCCCATGATCTGCGCCATGGGGTAGTCGCCCTTGACGTTGGACCCCGCCAGCAGTTCGCCCGATTTGGGAATGACGAGATGGCCGTGGATGTCGATCACTTTGACGTTCTTGCCGGCGACCTGGATCTGCTTGCGCGCGACCGGTCCGCCTTGCGCCTGGGCCGCATTGGCGGCGCGCCCGGCAAGCCCGTAGGCGAGGCCAGAGCCCGCGACGACGGCGGCGCCCAAAAGAAAATCACGGCGATTTGTGATGATGCTGCGGCCGGCCATGAGCGCCTCCCCTATCTCTGATTTGCGGTCTAATGCCCTGGCGGGCGAGGTTCGGGCCGCCCTCGCGACAAGTCAAGCGCGCGCCCGGCGCTTCATCCACCAGACGGTCGTGCCCGTGACCGCCAGGAAAAGCGGCAAGAGACCGGCCAGGAAAACAAGGAGCGTCCACACCCAGCCCATGCCGAAGCTGAAATGCATCGCATAGCCGACGTTCAACACCCTGTCGCCAACGGTATATTTCTGCGGATCGTCGACTGCCACGTAATCCGGATTGGACGGATCGAAGGTGACCGTGATGGGCGGAATCGAGGGCCAGAAATTCTCGGTCTCCAGCTGGACCACAAGGGGGCCTTCGCGCAGTGGTAATTGAACCGTGACGGGGCGTGCATTGGGTACCAGCCTCGTTGCCGTCGCGACGGCCTGATCAGGAGACAGAGGCCAAATCCGCTCGACCGCCCCGAAATCCTGGTCCAGATGAACGTGCGTCGAAGGGAGTGCCATGCGCAGGCCGGTGCTGACCGTGCGCGGAAAGGCGAGATAAATCCCACTGAGGCTGAGGATCAGAAAGACAAGCAAACCCCAGAATCCCACCACCCGATGCAGATCGAGCTGCAGCCGCACCCCCCGCGCGCCGCGCATTACGTGCAACGCGGCAAGCCATCCCCCGCGCCGAGGCCACCACAGGATGAGGCCGCTCACTCCCATGAAGGTCATGGTGACAGCCATCCAGCCGACCAAAGGCAATCCGATATGCCCCGGCAGCATCAGGAATTCGTGCATGGTGACGAGCCAGTCGCGCACGGGCCCGCGGCGGATAACTTGCTCCTGACCGAGCACGTCCAGCGATACGGGATCGACATAGACGGCCATGGTGCGCACCGGCTGCCGCGCCACGACGAACTGCACGGTCGCGGGCCAGCCAGACGCCGACGGCATCTCCAGCTGATTGGGCTTGATGCCGGGCGCCACGGCGGTCTGCGCCGCCTCGACGATGCGCGACAGTGGCTGATAGGCGCCCGCCGACGTCGCCGCCGGGACCGAATAGATCTGGATATACCGCTGCACGAGCAGCGCGCTTCCCGAAAGCCCAATAGCGATAATCGGGAGGCATAGAATCAGCCCGACCCAGAGGTGGATGGTCTGCAGCGCGCGGCGAAAGGCGCGCGGTCGTCGTACGCCGGTGACTCGAAGCGGTCCCGCGGCTACGTGGCCCGGCGCAATGGCGCCAATTGCCGGCTCACCGCCGCTCAAATCGAGCATCTCTCCGCCCATCCAGAACCTTTCCAAACTGTAAGCATCATAGCAAGTCTGCGGTCGGGCCCAAATCCGGCTTTCGGTCCTCCTCCAAGCGCGCTATGCACGGTTCCATGCTCGCTCAAATCCGCAAGCTCCTGACCGCGCCCGAAGCCAAGACCGGCAGCCGCGACGAGTTGCAGACCGCGGTTGCGGTTCTGCTCGTCGAAGCCGCGCGCATGGACGACGAATTCGGTGCCGAAGAGCGCGCTGCGATCGAGAAATTGCTGGCCAGCAAATTCGGGCTCGGTCCGGCGGCCACACACGAACTAATCGCACTGGCGGAAACCACCGCGGAACGGTCGAACCAACTGCACCCGTTCACGCGAATGGCGGTCGAACGCATGGACCCGCAGCAGCGCATCCGCTTGGTCGAAATGCTATGGGAAGTCGCTTACGCCGACGGCGTGCTCGATCCGCAGGAAGACGTGCTGCTGCGCCGCGTCGCCGGGCTGATCTATGTCTCCGACGCAGACCGCGTCGCCGCGCGCCAGCGCGTGCTGCAGCGGATGGGGCAAAAGCCGGCGAATTGATTACGATCGTTCCGGGCCCCATATCGGAACCGCCGCGCCGCCGCTTTCCGAAACCGCCAACCGACCTGTAAGCTTCGCGTATGAACGTGACGTCCCTTTTTCATCCGGCGGTAAGCGCCTGGTTCGAACGCAGTTTCGCTGCGCCCACACCCGCACAAGTGCAGGCTTGGCCGGCGATCCGCTCCTGCCAACATGTACTGATTGCCGCGCCCACAGGATCGGGCAAGACGCTGGCGGCGTTCCTGGCCGCGATCGATTCGCTGGTCCAGCAAGGGCTCAAGGGCGAACTGCCCGACGAAACCCAGGTCGTCTACGTCTCGCCGCTGAAGGCGCTCTCGAACGACATCCAGCGCAACCTGGAAGCGCCGCTTGCCGGCATCTCGGAAGCCTTGCGCGAACAGGAGCTGCCGCCCGTCGAAATCCGCACCTGGGTGCGCACCGGCGATACGCCGCCGGGCGAGCGCGACCGCATGCGCCGGCGTCCGCCGCACATCATCGTGACCACGCCCGAGTCGCTCTACATCCTTCTCGGCTCCGAATCGGGCCGGCAGATGCTGTCGACGACGCGCACGATCATTGTCGACGAGATTCACGCGCTGGCGCCGAACAAGCGCGGCTCGCATCTGTCGCTCTCGTTGGAGCGGCTCGCGACGCTCGTCAAACATCCGCTTCTGCGCATCGGGCTGTCCGCGACGCAGAAGCCGATCCAAGACGTCGCGCGGTTCCTCGTCGGCTCGGACCCAACTGCCAAATGCAAGATCATCGACACCGGGCACGTGCGCGCCAGAGACCTTGCGCTGGAGCTGCCGCCCTCGCCGCTCGAAGCGGTAATGTCGCACGAGGTGTGGGAGCAGATTTACGAGCGTCTGGTCCAACTGATCGATGCTCACCGCACCACGCTGATTTTCGTCAACACGCGGCGACTGGTCGAACGCGTGACGGCGCAGCTGTCCGACCGGCTCGGCGAAGACGCCGTCGCCGCGCACCACGGCAGCCTCGCCAGGGAGCAACGCTTCGACGCCGAACAGCGCCTGAAATTCGGCAAGCTGAAAGCGCTTGTCGCCACGGCATCGCTCGAATTGGGTATCGACATCGGCGATGTGGATCTTGTTTGCCAATTGAGTAGCCCGCGTTCCATCGCGAATTTCCTCCAGCGCGTGGGACGCTCCGGACACGCTGTAGGCGGGACCCCGAAAGGGCGGCTATTCCCGCTGTCTCGCGACGAATTGGTCGAGTGTACTGCGCTGCTCGACAGCGTTGCGCGCGGCGAGCTCGATCGATTGAGCATTCCGGACAATCCGCTCGACGTTCTCTCACAACAGATCGTCGCCGAAGTGGCCGCTCGCGAATGGAGCGAGGAAGGGCTGTTCGCGTTGGTACGCCGCGCCTGGCCGTACCGTGACCTGCCCCGCGAGGATTTCGCCGAGCTGGTCAAGATGCTCGCCGAAGGGTTCAGCACCCGACGCGGCCGACGCGGCGCGCTGCTCCACCACGACGCCGTTAATCACATGCTGCGTGGACGCCGCGGGGCGCGGTTGACCGCGCTCACTTCGGGCGGCGCCATCCCCGACAACGCCGACTACAAGGTTCTGCTCGAACCCGAGAACCATTTCATCGGCAGCGTGAACGAAGACTTCGCCGTCGAGAGTCTCGCGGGCGATATCTTCCAGCTCGGCAATCACTCCTATCGCATTATGCGGGTCGAGCGCGGCACAGTGCGCGTCGAAGACGCGCATGGTCAGGCGCCGACAATTCCGTTTTGGCTCGGCGAGGCGCCAGGGCGGAGCGATGAGCTCTCCCAATCGGTGTCGCGCCTGCGTGCCCAAATGGCGGTGCATTTCGCGGCCGACGCGACGGGCGAAGCGGCATCACAGTGGTTGACCGGCACGCTCGGCCTCGCCGAGCCGGCGGCGCGCGAGCTGAACGATTATTTGCGCGCCGGCTACGGCGCCTTCGGCACGCTGCCGACGCAGGACACGATCGTCTTCGAGCGCTTCTTCGACGAAGCGGGCGGCATGCAGCTCGTCGTGCATTCCCCCTTCGGGAGTCGCATCAACCGCGCCTGGGGGCTCGCGTTGCGCAAGCGCTTCTGTCGCAAATTCAACTTCGAGCTTCAGGCGGCCGCCACCGAAGACAACATCGTCCTGTCACTGACCACCGCGCACAGTTTCGAGCTCGCCGATGTCGCGCATTATCTGAACACCGCCACCATCGAGCATCTGCTCGTGCAGGCGCTGCTCGATGCGCCGATGTTCGCCACGCGCTGGCGCTGGGTGATCGGCATCTCGCTCGCCGAGCCGCGCTTTCGCGGCGGCAAGAAGGTGCCCCCGCAACTCGCCCGCATGGGTGCGGAAGATTTGCTTGGCGCCGTCTTCCCCGATCAGATCGCCTGCGCCGAGAATCTGACCGGCGAGCGTGAGATCCCCGATCATCCTCTGGTGCGCCAAACCATCGGCGATTGCCTGACCGATGCAATGGACCTCGCCGGTCTAAAGCGCCTGCTCGCGCGAATCCAATCCGGCGACATTCGCATTGTGGCGTGCGATCTCACCGAACCGTCGCCGCTCGCGCTCGAAGTTTTATCAGCGCGTCCCTACGCGTATCTCGACGACGCGCCGCTCGAGGAACGCCGCACCCAGGCGGTTATGAGCCGCCGCTGGCTCGCGCCTGAGGCCGCTTCCGATCTGGGGCGGCTTGATGCCGATGCAATCACGCGCGTGCGCGAGGAAAGTTGGCCCGAAGCGAGCAATGCCGACGAACTGCATGACGCGCTGGCATGGCTGGGTTTCGTCACCGAAGAAGAAACGGACGCGCAGAGGGCCTGGCCCGCTTGGCTTGACGTGTTGGTGGACCAAAAACGTGTCGCCAAACTTTCTTTGCCCCAATCTGCGCTTTGGATCAGCGCCGAGCGCTTGCCGCAATTCCGCGCGATCTGGCCCATCGCTGCGATCACGCCCGATATCGTCGCGCCCGATGCGTACGCAGCCAAAAACTGGCCGCCCGAGGACGCGCTGGTCGAAATCCTGCGTGGCCGTTTGGAAGGACTCGGGCCCGTTAGCCAGCATACGCTGACCGCGGGACTTGGGCTTGCGCCCTCGTCGGTCGCAGCCGCGCTCGCCGCCCTGGAAGCGGAAGGTTTCGCTATGCGCGGCCGCTTCACGCCCGGCACCCTCGTCGAAGAATGGTGCGAACGCAGGCTGCTCGCGCGCATTCATGGCTACACCGTCAAGCGGCTGCGCGCGGAAATCCAGCCTGTCGCCGCGCGCGATTTCCTGCGCTTTCTCGCAAGCTGGCAGCGCGCCACGCCGGACTCGCGCATGGAAGGACCGGAAGCCCTGCGCACCATCGTGCAACAGTTGGAAGGCTTCGAGGCCGCCGCGGGCGCATGGGAATCGGAAATCCTGCCGGCGCGGATAATCGGCTACGATTCGGCGTGGCTCGACGATTTGTGTCTCTCGGGTCAGGTCACGTGGGCGCGTCTGAAGCCGCGGGCGAACGGAAGCGACGGCAAGACCGCGCCCGTGCGCAGCACGCCGATTACGCTGCTGGCGCGCCGCAATGCCACGCTCTGGTCGTCGCTCTCGCCCAAAACGGATGACGCCGTGCCGAGCGCGAACGCGCGCGCGGTCATGGACGCCATCCGCGAGCACGGCGCTTCGTTTTTCGACGAACTCGTCGATGCAACCCGTCTGTTGCGCGTTCAGATCGAAGAGGCACTCGCCGAATTGGTTGCACTTGGCCTGGTCAACTCCGACAGCTTCGGGGGTTTGCGCGCGTTGCTGGTGCCGTCGAGCGAGCGCAAATCGTCCGTGAACGGACGGCGGCGGCGCGCGGCAAAAGGCGGCATGGAGGACGCGGGTCGCTGGGCGTTGGCGCGCAGAAACCGCGTCGCGTCGCAAGTCGACGCGCAAGCCGTCGAGCATGTGGCGCGCACTTTGCTCAACCGCTATGGCGTCGTGTTCTGGCGCCTGCTCGCGCGCGAAGCGGAATGGCTACCGCCTTGGCGCGACCTATTGCGCGTCTACCGCAAACTTGAAGGCCGCGGCGAAATTCGCGGTGGACGTTTCGTCGCCGGCTTCGCCGGGGAGCAGTTCGCTTTGCCGGAAGCCATCGCCGCTCTGCGAGAGACTCGCCGCGCGCAACTGGACGGCGCGTGGATTTCCGTCTCGGGCGCCGACCCGCTCAATCTGCTCGGCATTCTCGCCCCGGGACCCAGGCTCGCGGCGTTGACGGGAAATCGCCTGCTCTATCGCGACGGCATTCCCATTGCGCTGCTGGTCGGCGGCGACGTGCAATTCCTCGAACGTCTGGACGCGAACGAGGAGTGGCAGGCACGCAAAGCGCTGCTGCGCGGCGCCGCCGCGTCGCAGACTCGGCCAAGTGTCGAAAGCCCTCACCCGCATGAAAAGCGGCCGGCGCTGACCGGCGTTTAAGCCCGGCCCGTCGGGACAATTTCTTACGTACTAACCCTTACTTTCATTGGGCCTAGTCCGCGGCTATTGAACCGACGACGAATTCGGACGGCGGGTTTCAAGGGGCACTGACGGCCAGAGGGCGGGATCGCAAGGTCCCGCCCTTGGTTTTTCTGCCCTATCTGAACGAGGCCAATTCCGCCACGGCTGCGCCGTCCTTACGCGGATCGGACGCGCCGAAATTCACTTTCGTTGTGAAGTTGCGTTCCACGGCCTGGCCCGAGCCCATGCGAGTCGAGGAATAATCACCACGCATAATGATTTTGTGGCCGAGCCCAGCCAGTTCCTTGCGCGCGGGCTCCGGAATGCGTGCCTCGAAATTCACGTCGCAACCCGCGAATGTCTCTTTCGAAAAACGAGGCGCATCGAGCGCGGCCTGCACATTCATCCCAAAATCCGCAACATTGGATACGAACTGCGCGTGCGCCTGCGCCTGGTTCCAGCCACCCATGATTCCGAAGGCGATACGCGTGTCGCCCTTTTCCATGAAAGCGGGAATGATCGTATGGACGGGCCGTTTGCGCCCGGCCAGGACATTCGGATGCGCCTTGTCCAGCGTGAACAAGCCACCGCGATTCTGCAGCGCAAACCCGGCACCCCCGACCGCAAGTCCGGAACCGAAACCGACGGTCGAATAATTGCTCTGAATGAGCGAGACCATGTTGCCGTCTTTGTCGACAACGGAAAGGTAGGTTGTGCCGTTGTCGGTGCCGGGCGGCTTGCCGGGATTGACCGAGCAATTCGCCTTTTCCGCGTCGATCCGCTCGGCGCGTTCGCGGGAGAACTCCTTCGAGTTGAGACCTTCCACCGGAATTTTTGCGAACCGCGGATCCGCGTCGTAACGGATCATGTCGGCATAAGCGAGCTTCTTCGCCTCGATCATGACGTGCAGCGCGCGCGCAGAATTGTGGCCCATTTCTGCGAGCGGGAAATGTTCCATGATGTTGAGCATTTCGAGCGCCGCGATGCCCTGTCCGTTGGGTGGCATCTCATAGACTTTCCAGCCGCGATAGGTGGTCGAGATCGGCTCGACCCATTCGCTTTCGAATAGCTCTAGATCGTCGGCCCTCATGGTGCCGCCATGAAGCGCAAAGGTCGCGAGAATCTTTTTCGCGACCTCGCCTTTGTAGAAAGCGTCTTTGCCGCCGGCCGCAATCTGGCGATACGTCCAGGCAAGATCCGGGTTCTTGAACACTTCTCCCGTCGCGGGCGGGCGGCCATTGATGAGATAGGTCTTGGCGGTGGCGGCATCCTCTTTCAGCCGCCCGACACTGTCCTTCCAATAGACGCTCACCACTTCCCCGACTGGGTATCCTTGCTCGGCGTAATGGATGGCGGGCGCGAGCAACTCGGGAAATTTCTTCGTTCCGAAACGCTTGAGAAGCTGGTCCCAGCCGTCGACCGCGCCCGGCACGGTGACCGAGTGGATGCCATGCTGCGGCATCGTTTTCATGCCTTTGCCGAGCAGGTAATCCGCGGTGAGTCCCGCCGGCGACCACCCCGATGCGTTGAGCCCGTACAGCTTGCCGGTTTTGGCTTCATAGACGATTGCGAACAGATCGCCGCCGACGCCGTCATTCATCGGCGCGACCAGCCCCATCATCGCATTGGCGGCAACCGCAGCATCCACCGCGTTGCCGCCTTGTTCCAGAATGCGCGCTCCAACTTGGGAGGCGAGCACGCTTTCGGTCGCCACCACGCCCAATTGCGACGCAACCACAGAACGAGATTGCGAACGGTCCTGCGCTACCGCCGCGGACACCAGCAAGCACAACCCAACGCCCGCGGCGGCAACGTATTTCAGCATGAACCGGCCCTTTTCATTTCTTCACGAAGCGGCGGAAGTTGAGCGTGTTGGTAAATCCGCCATACACATTGCCTGAGTCATCCGCAGCCACGCCCTCGAGCGTATTGCCCTCGTTCCACGGAATGAACGCCGTCACTTTGCCGTCTTTAACGCTGCCGATCCGGATGCCCTGCTTGTAGCCGGGATTGACTTTGTCGCTCGACGTCGAGTCCGCGACATAGATGATGTCGTTCTTGTCGATGAAAACGCCGGAAGGACGCCCGAACTGGCGCCACTCGGCGACGAACTTGCCCTCCTGATCGAAAATTTGAATGCGGCTGTTCGAGCGATCGGCGACGTAAAGTCTGCCGGCCTTATCCATGGCGAGGCCGTGCGGAGCGTCGAAATCGCCCGGACCATTGCCCTTCTTTCCCCAGGTCTTCAGGAACTTGCCGTTCTTGTCGAACTTCACGATGCGCGCATTGGTGTCGCCGCCATGCCCGTCGGCGACGAAGATATCGCCATTCGGCGCGACGAGAATGTCGGAAGGGGCGTTGAAATGCGTCGCATCGTTGCCCGCAACGCCGGGGGTGCCGAGCGTCATCAGCAACTTGCCCTCAGGCGAGAACTTCATAACGGTGTGGCCCTTGCCGTTGTTCTTCACGACACGGCCGTCCGATACCCACAGATTGTCCTGCGCGTCGATGTAGATGCCGTGCGGATAGTTGAACATTCCCTTGCCGAAGCTGAAGACGAGCTTGCCGCTGGCATCGAATTTCTGGATCGGATCGAGATTGGAGGCCGAGCAATCGTCGGCGGTTTCGCAACGATCGAAGATCCATACGCTCTTGCCGTCGCGATCAATCTCGACGGCCGAGACGGCACCCCATTTGCGTCCTTGGGTCAGCTTCGCCCAACCCGGGTCTTCGCGATAAGTCTGTGGCGCGCTGTTCGGATCGGCGTTCTGGGCAAAACCGGTTTCGCCGGAAATGCCGATCGCGGCAGCGATGCTGATGCCGAGCACGAGTTTCA
>Ga0310810_10004274_pt1 | contig 15766 bp, 16 predicted proteins | sample NCmetagenome_FD_207641 | JGI IMG/M metagenome (GOLD analysis project Ga0310810, IMG submission 207641) | Soil microbial communities from experimental microcosm in Duke University, North Carolina, United States - NC | ecosystem: Engineered > Artificial ecosystem > Soil microcosm > Unclassified ...
CGTCGCCGTCCGAACAGCGTTGCGCCGAGTGCAGGACATTGCCCGGTTGACGACCCGGTTGACGCTCGCCCTTGCAGGACCACGCGAGTTGCTGGCCTTGAAAGAGTCCTTGTGCGCGCTTCCGGAGTTGCGCGAACAGCTTGCCCCATGCCATTCAACGGTATTGAGCGACCAGCGCGACCGTTGGGACGACTGTCGCGATCTCTATGACTTGATCGAAACGGCCATCAATCCCGAGGCCCCGTTAGCGGTGCGCGATGGCAATGTCATCCGAACAGGCTATGACGCGCGGGTGGACGAACTCCGCAAGGCTCGGGCGGAAGGGAAGGACTGGATTGCGGCGTTAGAGTCGAGGGAGCGGGACCGAACCGGGATTGAATCCCTGAAAATCCGTTACAACCAGGTCTTCGGTTATTACATCGAAGTGACGAAATCGAATCTGTCCAAGGTGCCTGCCGATTTCGTCAGGAAGCAGACACTCGTCAACGCTGAACGCTTCATGACGGAAGAACTAAAGCAACTGGAGGAGCGAGTCCTCGGCGCCGAATCCAGACTGCTAGCGTTGGAGGGTGAAATATTTGGCGAATTGCGAATGAGATTGGCAAGCGAAGGGCCGCGGCTCCAAGCGATGGCTGAGTCCATCGCACTGATCGATACCATAGCGGGATTGGCGGAGACGGCTGCGCTCAATCGTTACGTTCGGCCCAGCATCGACGACTCCGGCCTCCTTCGGATCGTGGGGGGTCGTCATCCAGTCGTCGAGCAACTCAACTCCGACCTCATGTTCGTTCCAAACGATACGTTGCTCGACGATGACGCCAACCGCTTGATCGTCCTGACCGGTCCGAACATGGCCGGCAAGAGCACCTATTTGCGCCAGGTCGGGCTCATTGTGCTGTTGGCACAAATCGGCAGCTACGTTCCCGCCAGTGCCGCGCAGATTGGGCTGGTGGATCGGATCTTTACGCGTGTCGGAGCCTCAGACAACTTGGCTGCCGGGCTGAGCACATTCATGGTCGAAATGACGGAGAGCGCTCAGATCTTACACTGCGCGAGCAAGCGCAGTCTGATTCTGCTCGACGAAATCGGCCGGGGGACCAGCACGTACGACGGATTGAGCATTGCGTGGGCGATCGCCGAATACATACATGACGAACGCCGGCTCGGCGCCCGAACGCTGTTTGCGACGCACTATCATGAGATGACCCAATTGGAGACGCTGCGTCCGGGCATCCGCAATTACCGCGTGGCGGTTCAGGAACGAGATGGCGACGTCGTCTTTCTCAGAAAGATCGTACCCGGCGGCGCCGACCGCAGCTACGGAATTCATGTGGCGAAGCTCGCGGGCCTCCCCACGGTTGTGGTCAATCGCGCACAGGAAGTATTAGCCCAGTTGGAGCAGTCCAATGCAGGACCATGCTTCGCCTTCGGCGCTTCCGCGTCCGCATCCGCTGATCGATGAGGTCCGGCAAATCGACCTCTTTTCTATGACTCCGCTTGATGCACTGAATCGCCTTGCGGACCTTCAGAAGCGCGCCGCCGACTCACACTGAGATAGACCCACACGGCTGTTGAATCAGCATATTTTCCCCCGGCTCCTCAGGCCAAGCCGCAGTGAACAACGTACGCGTCAAGCACCAACGTGACCACGACCTTCCAACTACGCGATGTTGCAGAAGGAACGCATTCGCGCAAACGGATAGCCGCGCAACCGACGGCAGCCAGTATCAATTGTCGCGCTTGGATAAATGGGTGAACTTGAGGCGCCCACTCAACTGGGCGCGCTTGGGTGGGCAGATGAAACGGCGGCTTTTTTCGAAGAGTCTCCACACAAAGAAAACGGCGGTAGCTCGTACGAGCTACCGCCGTTCATCAACCGTGCAAATAAACTAGACTTACTTGCCCAGATTGTACTTGGCCGTCCACGGGATCAAGCCGCCGAGCGGCTTCTTGTCCGGGGTTAGGACATCGTACTGCATCGGCATCTGCGCGCCATCCGGCGTTTTCGGGGAAGTGTTCAATTGCTGCTTGGCCGCATAGCAACCCGCTTCCATTTCATTCTTTCCGACACATTCCTTCAGACGGAGCGCAGAAATGCTCATCGTCTTGCCAGGAGCGCCGGCCGTTTCAGGAAGCTTCTTTACGGACTGAATCACGCGGTGGTTCTGTTCGGTCTCGACCACCGTGAACTCGATCAAATCGGTGGTGCTGCCAGGAGGCACTTCCTTCGCCGCAGCGGGTCCGGCATGAACTCGGCCCATTTTCTTCAACTCTTCCCAGGCGCCCTTGTCCGCGTAGAACTTCAGATTCTTACCCGGATGGATTTTCTGCCAGAAGAGACCGCTTTCCGCGTTGCCACCAAAGACGGCAACATTGATCCACACCGCTTCATCATACGGATCAAGGACGATCACGCGACCCTGGAGGGTGGTTGGCTTGCTCATGTCGCCCCATTCGAAACGTTCCTGAAACGATTCGATCGCCATGGCGGTGGAGGCAATCGAAACCACCAGCGCAACGGCTGCCGCAACGGCCCAGCCTTTCATATGAAACTTCATAATCGCATCCTCCTTCACAGTATGAAAATATGAAATCTCGTCAAAGAATTAGTCACCCTTCAGGAGCTTGAATCCGGTGATCGTCCGGCCATCAAGGCTCACTTCCATCGCCACCAATTCTTGGGAAGCCTTGATGATCTGGTCCATCAACGCCTTGTCCTTGACCGCAAGACGAACCGTCGTCGCAGCGTGGTACCAACCGGCGTAGGGATTGTTTCGTTCTGTGCCGCCGGTGAAGCCCCAGGCACAGCAGACAAACAGTGGATCGGGCGGCTTCACATCAAGATCTGTGGAGGAACGACCCACGGGGTTTCCGGAGGCCGGTTCACCGGTGTTCCAATATTGGATTCCGAAGAGGAGCTCGTTGTCCGGATTGTCGGCCCATTGTGACCACACACGACCCTTAAGAGTCTTGGTCGCGTCACTCTTGAGCGGCTTTCCCCCAACAATCTGATCAGCGGGCCCTGATGGACCAGGCGCATCCGCGGCGGCGACAAAGTCAGCCGTCAGCAAGCCGAGCACAGAACACACTGCAACTGCGGCTAGAAGTACGACCCTTTTCATACCAAGTCCCTCCTTCATAAAAAATGAACAGCGCATAACTGATAAACGATCACATTTAGTACGATAAATAGAGACGAGTCGGCGTCAGGAGAGCGGACTGTTGTCACCTCCTTAGTTCTGTGGCGCTCGCGCCGCATTCGCCGGTGAAAGAGTCTTCAAGTAAAAACGGGGCCATGGTACTGAAAAATGCAAAAGCGAGTCAAGGAAATGTTTGCCCTGTGGATATCATAGAAAAAATTCTAATTTCTCTTGCATATACAATGACTTGCGCTAATTCAGCTCTTTACATAAAACGGCGGCGAGAACAGGATTCTTAACAATCTATTAGAAAGTTCTCATCTGTATGCGTGGAGGGCGCGCGGCGGTAGCGGACCCAATCCGGTAATCGCGAGATGGTTCATTTCGAACAATTCACGGCCCACTTGTGACACCCGATCAACCGTTACGCCATCGATGTGCCTCAACATTTCTTCGAGGGAGGTGCGAGTACCGTAGATGAGTTCGTCCTTCGCGAGCTTACTCATCCGGCTGTGCGAGCTTTCCAGGCTGAGCATGAGACTTCCCTTCATCTGGTTTTTGGCTCGGTCGAGTTCTTTGCGTTCAATACCGTGCTTGCTGATGCGTCTGATTTCTCTGCATACGAGATCAACGACGCGCTCGACCTCCTTCGGTCTCGTCGCCGCGTACACCGTAATCGTGCCGATATCCGAGTAGCCCGAGAGGAACGAATAGATCGAGTACGCCAGCCCGCGTTTCTCGCGTATTTCCTGAAACAATCGCGAGCTCATGCTTCCACCGAGCACGCTATTCAAGGCGTAGGCGGCATAGCGGTCGCGATGGCCGGCGGCGACACCTTTTAAACCGAGGCAAAGATGCACTTGTTCTAGGGGTTTCCGCTTGAGGAGGACGCCTCCGTGAACTGCCGGAGGCCGACGGTCCGGTCGTGAAAGACCTTTCAACGGCGGCTTTTCCCCAAAGAAACGGCGCACCAGGCGCTCCATGGAGGCCTGCTCGAAATTGCCGGCGATCGCGATCACGATCTCACTGGGATCGTAGTGTTCGTCGATATACCCCAACAGGTCCGGTCGTTTCAGGCGTTGGATCGTCTCTTCGCGGCCTAAGATCGACCGGCCGAGCGGATGGCGGCCCAACACTTGTCCGGTGTGTAATTCTTGAACGAGGTCCTCCGGGTCATCCTGCACCATCCGGATTTCTTCGAGGACGACCTGCTTTTCTTTTTCGACTTCCTTGGAATCAAAACGAGAATGATGGAAGAGATCGGCCAGTAATTCGAGCGCCTGTTTGAGTTGCTGATCGAGGACCTTGACGTAAAAGGTGGTCGTTTCGCGGGTGGTAAAGGCGTTCATCTCGCCGCCGAGGCCATCGATTTCACGAGAAATCTGGGTCGCTGACCGCGACCGCGTCCCCTTAAAGAACATGTGCTCGATGAAATGGGAGTAGCCGGCCTGTGCAGGTTGCTCGTCGCGCGATCCGGCATTGACCCAGATGCCGACGGTGACCGATTTGAGCGTCGGAATGCGCTCGGTCACCACACGCATTCCATTGTCGAGCGCGAGCTTGCGGTACAAGAGGTTACCCGGATGTCTGGTCTTTGCTGCCTGCGCCGGTGGGCGCCGGCATCGTTTCTTTCCGGCTCAGACGTATCTTCCCTTGTCGGTCAACTTCCAGGACCTTCACGAGAATCTGATCGCCCTCAGAGACTTCATCGGAAACGGATTTAACGCGGTGATGCGCCAACTGGGAAATGTGGACGAGGCCGTCGGTTCCAGGCAGGACCTCGACGAATGCGCCGAAGTCCATGATCTTGCGCACCGTCCCAAGATAGGTCTTGCCGACCTCCACCTCTTCTACAATTCGATTCACCATCTCCTTTGCCTTCTCGAGAGAGGCACTGTCCACTGACGCGATGGTCACGACGCCGGTGTCCTCGATGTTGATCTTGACGCCGCAATCCTGCTGAATGCCGCGGATGGTTTTCCCGCCTGGGCCGATGACCTCACGTATCTTGTCCTGCTTGACCTTCATGGTGTAGATGCGCGGTGCGAATGCCGACATATTCGCCCTGGGCGCTTCCAAAGCTTTCTGCATGCAGCCAAGAATGTGCAATCGGCCCGCTTTCGCCTGCTCCAGCGCCTGATGCATGAGCGCGGGCGTGATGCCGCCGATTTTGATGTCCATCTGCAGAGCCGTCACGCCGCGCTTTGTCCCGCACACCTTGAAATCCATGTCGCCGAGATGGTCTTCGAGGCCCAGGATATCTGAGAGGATCATCACGCGATCTTGTTCCTTAATCAGTCCCATAGCGATTCCCGCCACGGGCTCTTTGATCGGCACGCCGGCATCCATCATAGCCAATGTGCCTCCGCACACCGTCGCCATTGACGACGAGCCATTGGATTCAAGAATGTCCGAGACGATGCGCAGGGTATAGGGAAACTGGTCCTTGGTTGGAATGACCGGCTTCAATGCGCGCTCGGCCAACGCACCGTGGCCGACTTCCCGTCGGCCCGGCGAGCGAAGCGGTCGTGCTTCGCCTACGCTGAAAGGCGGAAAGTTATAATGGAGCATGAACGTGCGCGTGTACTCACCCTCCAGGGCGTCGATTCGTTGCTCATCATCAGTCGTACCTAGGGTTACCACCGCCAAACTCTGCGTTTCGCCCCGCGTAAACAAGGCCGACCCGTGCGTCCGCGGCAGAACGCCGACCTCAGAGGTGATCGGGCGGATATCGGCGGGTCCCCGCCCATCGGCACGCGACCCCTTTTCGAGGATCATGTTGCGGACTTCGGTGTACTCAAGACCGTGAAAGACGATCTTAATTTGGCGCTCTCGATCGGCACCTGACGGCGACTGATTCAGTTTTTCAATCGATTCCTTGAGGAGCAAATCAAGCCGCTCCTGACGCGCGGTTTTGTTCGGTATCATAATCGCGTCTCTAATGCCTTGCGCCACATGGGCTTTGACCTGCGTCGCTAAGTCAGCGGGGATATCCTCCGTCGTGACCACGCGTTTTGCTTTGTTTCCCGACAGCACCCGCAATTCATTGATCTTGGACACGATCTTTTTAATTTCGCGGTGAGCCAACTCAATCGCTTCCAGCATCGTCGCCTCGGGCAGTTCATTCGCCCCGGCTTCGACCATCATGACCGCATCCGCGGTTCCAGCGACTACGAGATCTAGTTCGCTGCTCTTGAGGCTCTCGAGATCCGGATTCACGACGAATTGACCATTGACTCGGCCAATCTTGACGCCCGCAATGGGACCGAGAAACGGAATGTTTGAAACGGCGAGAGCGGCCGATGCCGCAGTGATGCCGATCACGTCCGACGAGCCCGTCCGATCGGAGGACAGCACTGAAGCAATGACCTGCGTCTCGAAGTAGTACCCCTCTGGAAACAAGGGACGTAGCGGGCGGTCGATCAAGCGGCTCGTCAGCACTTCCTTTTCCGAAGGACGCCCTTCCCGCTTGAAATAGCCTCCGGGGATTTTGCCGGCAGCATAGGCCTTTTCCTGATAGTCGACGGTCAGCGGAAGAAAGTCCACGCCCGGTTTGGCGTTTTGCGACGCCACCGCCGTGGCGAGAACGACGGTATCCCCGTACGACGCCCAAACCGAGCCGTCCGCCTGTTTGGCAACTCGGCCCGTCTCCAGCCGAAGTGTCCGGCCGGCGACGTCAAGTTCAACGATGTGTGCCATCTATGGTCTCCTCTGTTCGTGCCCCACAGATGCCCACAGAGATACGCTCCGGTCACTCGGCGCACTTGCAACGACTGAAGAGCGCATCTCAGTGTTCACCTGTGTGACGGTTGCCTGCCATCGACATACCGACAGCAGGGTCGTTAGATTACTTTCGAATACCTAATCGCTCGATGACCGCGCGATATCTCGCGTCATCTATGTCACGAAGATAGTCCAACAGCCTCCGCCGACGGCCGACGAGCTGCAGCAATCCCCGGCGGGAGTGGTGATCCTTCTTGTGGAGCTTAAAATGCTCCGTCAAATAACTAATGCGGTTTGTCAACACGGCAATCTGCACTTCGGGCGACCCCGAGTCAGTGTCATGCTGCCGATACCGCTTGATCAATTCCGCTTTCGCATCTTTCAACAAGGCCATCTGAGTTGCCCCCTTCCTTTCTCTTGTCTACACAGGGTCCGTCACGAACACCTTCTCGATTGCAATGCGGTCGGCAGATCCGTCTGACAGCCGCCCCACGGCCAATAAGCGGCCGCTGGCATCATGGATGCGCAACGGCTGGCGCGTGGCATGCTGTCCTCGACCATTCGTCGTCGACACGACGTTCGACCATGACACGGGCGCCCCATGGCAGACGCCGTCCACTGCACGGCTGTCAATCACAACAGCCGGCAGATTTTGCAGAACCGCGTCGAGCGTCCATATATCGCTCGACACGCCGTGCACGCTTTTGTGATGATCGATCATCTCATCGATGGTCAAGGCGCGATCAAGCGTCAATGGACCCACCCGCGTCCTTTTCAAGGCCCGCAGATGGCCGCCTACACCCAAGACATGTCCGATGTCCGCGGCGAGCGTCCGAATGTACGTGCCCTTGGAACACACCACGCGCAGCGTTAGATCATCACCGGCGATTTCCAGCACGTCCAGCTCATGGATCACGACGGTCCGGGCCTCTCGGGCAATCGTTTTTCCTGCCCGAGCCGAGCGGTACAAGGGGACACCGCCGATTTTTACCGCCGAATACATCGGCGGTATCTGTTGAATCTCTCCTTTGAACCGTCCCACGGCTTCCCGGATTTGATCGGGCATCAGCTGATCCGTCGGCTGCGTCACGAGAATGGTGCCAGTGGCATCGAGCGTATCGGTGGTCTGGCCGAGGCGGAGCTGCGCCACGTACTCTTTATCCCATTCGACAAGATACTCCGCGATACGAGTTCCCTTCCCAATGAGCAGAGGGAGAACACCGGTCGCCGCCGGATCCAATGTTCCGGCATGACCCACTTTGGCCCCGCCAAGGAACTGCCGGACTTTCGCCACGATGTCATGGGACGTCCATCCGGCTTCCTTATTCACAGCGAGGACGCCGTCGATCACTTCGCATCTCGGTACTGCGGCGCTCATGAAGTCACAACCCCTATGCCTCCGACGATTCCTTGGAGCTGTCGTCCGTCTTGTCATGAATTTCGTCCAACAACTGTAAAATGCGATCTCCCCGCGGCCCGCTGACGTCCTTGACGAACACTACTTCCGGCAGATACCGCAATGTCAAGCGGCGCCCAAGTTCGCTCCGGACGAAGCCGCTTGCCTTGCTGAGTCCTGCAAACACGTCTCGTGTTTCGGCTTCACTGCCCAAGGCGGTGACGAACACCCGGGCGATACGCAGATCGCTGGTCAGTTCGACGTCGGTCACGGTTACAGACCGCACACGCGGGTCCCGCAGTTTCCGCATGAGGATATCGGCGACCTCCATGCGGATCTGATCAGCAACGCGCTCGGCCCGACTGTATCCCGTTTTTGCCATCGTCCAGCTCCTTGACGGCCGTCCATCTCCGATGACCACCCGCCCAGGCGCATCACAACAACTCGATCCGAGACTGAACGATCTCGACCACCGGATGACTTCGCACGAGATTGAGCGCTTGATCCAATACTTGGTTCACGTGTCGGCCCTCATTAGCCACACAGGCCACGGCCAGCACCGCCTTCTGCCATAGATCCTGCGCCTCGACCTCGGCGACGGACAGATTGAACTTTTGTCGCAGCCGGTCTTTCAAACTCGCCACGACCTGCCGCTTGTCTTTCAACGAATGACTGTCGGCGATGAAGAGTTCAATCGTGCAGAGTCCGACAATGACACTCACGATGCGACCGGCTCATCTCCGTCGACTGTCGGCGCAAGGCCATGCTCCACCTTGCTCACAGTTTCGCCGCAATCTTGTCGATGGCATAGACCTCGATGACATCGCCGCTTTTGATATCACTGAAGTTCTCCACCCCGATGCCGCATTCGTAGCCCTGCTGCACCTCCCGAACGTCATCTTTGAAGCGGCGAAGCGACCCTAATTTCCCCTGATAGACCACCACATTGTCGCGGATCACCCGCGCACCGGCGCTCGCGCGCGTAATAGTACCATCGATCACGTAGGAGCCGGCAATTGTGCCCGCCTTGGAGACGGTGAAGACCTGGCGCACTTCGGCGCGACCCAGCACCCGCTCTTTCAGCGTGGGTTCTAGCAAACCCTCCATGGCGGCTTTGATGTCGTTCAACGCGTCATAAATGATCGTGTAGAGCCGAACGTCGACGCGTTCCTTCTCCGCAAGGTCTGAGGCCTTCGGTTCGGGCCTGATATTGAAGCCAATGATGATGGCGTTGGAGGCCGCCGCCAGGAGCACATCTGACTCAGTAATACCACCGACACCATTATGAATGACCCGAAGCTTCACCACCTCGGTCGGAAGTTTTTCTACGGCCGCAGCGAGCGCCTCGGACGAGCCCTGAACATCGGCTTTAATGACCAGGGCCAGTTCCTTGACCGACCCTTCCTGTATCTTGGCAAACAAATCGTCGAGCGAGACCTTGCCGGCGCCGGCTAATTCGGTCGCACGCTGCTTTCGCGCCCGGTCTTCGGCAATCTCGCGGGCAATGCGCTCATCCTTTACGGCTTGAAAGACGTCGCCGGCCGATGGCACGCCGGGCAATCCAATCACTTCAACGGGAACGGAGGGTCCGGCCTGCTGGACCTTGGCGCCCGTGTGATTGATTAAGGCGCGCACCTTGCCGCTGAACGACCCGACGACGAAAACGTCGCCGACATGCAGGGTGCCGCTCTGCACCAGAACGGTAGCGACGGGGCCGCGGCCTCGTTCCAGCTTGGCCTCGACCACCGCGCCCCGAGCGAGCTGGTGGGGGTCAGCCTTTAGTTCGAGAACTTCGGCCTGGAGCAAAATCATCTCGAGGAGATGATCAAGCCCGGTCTTTTGCTTGGCCGACACTTCGACCATGATCGTATCTCCGCCCCATGCCTCCGAGATCAAGCCATGCTCTGAGAGCGCATTGCGCACGCGATCAGGGTTGGCGCTCGGCTTATCGATCTTGTTCATCGCAACGATCAGCGGGACGCCCGCCGCCTTGGCGTGATGGATGGCTTCGACCGTCTGGGGCATGACCCCGTCATCCGCCGCCACCACGAGGATGACGATGTCAGTGACCTTCGCGCCGCGCGCCCGCATGGCCGTGAATGCCTCATGACCAGGCGTGTCGAGAAACGTCACTTGCTTGCCGTGGACGCTCACCGTGTAGGCGCCAATATGCTGCGTGATGCCTCCTGCCTCGCCTTCCGCCACTTTCGTTTCACGAATCGCGTCCAACAAGGACGTTTTGCCGTGATCCACATGACCCATGATGGTCACGACGGGTGGCCGGGGTTCCGGACGGGCTTCGCCTTGTGCCTGGGTGATGTCTTCGAGCAAGTCTTCGCCTGCCCTCTCGAGGGAAATCTCGACCTTGACGCCGGCTTCCTCCGCGATCATTGAAGCCGCCTCCACGTGCATCGGTTGGTTGAACGTCAGCATCTGGCCCATGTCCATAAGCTTCCGCACCACGTCGGCAGGCCGCTGACCGATCAGCTCGGCAAACTCTTTGACAGTCATCCCGGGTGTGAGTTTCACACTCTTCTTTCTCGGCTTCGTGATTTCCGCCGGCGTGCTGTGGTGGACATGCTTGCTGCGGTCATCACGTCGCTGCACCGGAATCGCCCGAAGATCCTGCCATCTCGCAGCATCTTCCCGTACCCGCACTTCATCTTCTTCACGAGGCCGTCCGGGCTTGCGGACTTTCTTCAGCTTGTCCTTCAATCCTTCGCTTTGGAGTTCTTCAAGCGCCTTTTTCTTGCCCGACAGCGCTTCCGGGCTCGGCGCTACGGTGGGTTTCGCCGCTGCCGGCGACTCAATGGCAACGGCCGGAGGGCTGGGAGCGTGCGGTTCGTGGTGCACGACGGGAGCTTCCAAGGACGGATGGGAGTGCGATGACGCAGCCGCGGGAGCGGCCTCCGTCGAATGGGCAATCAGCGGTTCATGCCCCAACGGCGCGGGCTCTTCTGAGGTGGGCTCGTCGACGCGTTTTCGCTTAATGAGGATTCGCCGTTTGTCGGGTTTCGCCTCCTCGGTGGCCGCATGCAGACCGGCGCCTTTGGCGCCGCCGGAGAGATGTCCGCCTCCCTCGAGCTCCTTGAGGCGGGCTGCCTCCGAGGTGCTCTTGACCGACGTTTTCTGCTTGGGCCCCAGTTTTTCGAGGGCTTTTTGCACGGCGTCCGCTTCGAGCGCACTACTGTGAGAGGCGACCGCGATTCCCAGTCGCTTGAGCTCCGGTATTAAATCCCGGTTCTCCATCCCAAGCTGTTTGGCGAGTTCATAGACACGCATACAGTGAATGGTTATCCTTCCGCCTCTTGCTGAGCCTTTTCCTGTTGTCGCGCTTCTTCCTGTTGCCGCTGTGCTTCGGCTTCTTCGGCGAGCGCGGCCTTGATTTCCTTGTCCCGTTCCGCCTTTTCTTTTTCGTACTCGGTGGCGCTGATGATGTCGATTTTCCAGCCGGTCAATCTGGCGGCCAGCCTGACGTTTTGCCCGTTTTTGCCGATGGCTAGGGACAGCTGGGAATCCGCCACGACGACGAGAGCCGATTTCTTTTCTTCGTCCACGCCCACCTTTTCAATCGTCGCCGGATTCAAGGCTTCCGCGATGAAAACCCGGGGATCAGAGGTCCACGTAATAATGTCGATTTTCTCTCCGCGAAGTTCGCGAACGACGGCCTGCACGCGAGAGCCCTTGATGCCCACGCACGCACCTACCGGATCAACGGCCTTCTCTCGCGAGGTCACGGCGATCTTCGTCCTATCGCCCGGCTCACGGACCACGGCCTTGATTTCCACGATCTTCTCCATGACCTCAGGCACTTCCAATTCGAATAATTTTGAGACGAATTGGGGATGGCTGCGGGTGAGAATGACCTGCACGTCCTTCGGCGTGCGCCGTACTTCCAGCAACATCGCTTTGACGCGGTCGCCGCGGCGGTATGTTTCGCGCGGAATCTGTTCCTGGATGGGAAGAACCGCTTCGGTCTTGCCAAGATCTACAAGATAGTTACGGCGTTCCATGCCCAGGATGATCCCATTGACCAGATCACCTTGCCTCGTTGAATACTCCTTCTGGACAGCCTCCCATTCCGCTTCCCGAACCTTTTGAAAAATGACCTGCTTGGCAGTTTGCGCGGCAATGCGACCCAGTTCGTCCATTTCAATGAGCGACCCGATTTCATCGCCGATTTCCGCCTCGCTGTCGTAGGCTCGCGCTTCCTTCAAGGATATTTCGGCTTTCGGGTTGCTCACTGACTCGACGATGATTTTCTTGGAGACGACGGAAATTTCCCCCGTCTTTGAATCGATCTCGACCTGAATATTCTCAGCCTGGCCGAACCGCTTTTTAGCGGCGGTTTGCAAGGCCGCTTCGATTGCGCCGATGACCTTGGTCTTGTCGATGCCTTTTTGACGGCCGATTTCGTCAATGACGGAGATTAGTTCTCGATTCATGATTGGGCCTCCACTCCCGTGCCTCCGATGGTCACCAGGTCACGACTCGCTTTGCCTCGCTGATCTTCCGCTGTTCGAGCGTCACGCTCTTCGGAGGCGGAGGTTCATTCACATTTAAGGTCACGGAATCGTCCGTCACGTCCGTCAATGTTCCCACCAGGCGCCATTGCCCGACAAGTGGCTCCTTGAGCTTCAACGTCACTCGCTTTCCGATTGCCCGGCGATAATCCTGAATCCGTTTAAAGGGCCGATCGAGACCGGGCGAGGAAACTTCGAGCGTATAGGCATGAGGAAAGGGATCAGCGACATCCAGCGCAGGACCAAGCGCCTTATGTGCGCGCTCACAATCGTCCAGCGTGACGCCTTCTGGTTTATCAATGAAAACTCGCACCACAGAACGAGAGCCTTGCCCCACGCAGACGACATCCGCCAATTCCAGGCCCAACGTCCATAAGATGGGGGAGACTGCCTCACTGATGCGGTCGACGACCGATCGGGACTCCTTCACTAACACCCCTAGCCCCGTTTCTGTGGCTGTTTACTCGAACTCAAACAAAAAAGTGGGCCTGAGCCCACTTTCCGGAGGTGGCACCTTAGCATGGCAACGGAGTCAAAGCAAGAGGCCGACTATGCGGTCTGCTCGGCAAATCGCTTCGCGAGGCTACGGGTCACCGGACCCGGCTGACCGGTGCCGATGACTTTACCGTCGATCCGAACGACAGACAGCAGCTCAACCGTTGTCCCGGTCAAAAAGACCTCCGTCGCCGCATACAGTTGTTCGCGCGAAGGACAGCATTCTTTGAGACCCAATCCTTCCCGCCTCGCTAGCGCAAGGACGACCTCACGCGTGACACCCGAGAGAATGAGAGGACCTTCGGGCGCCGTGATCAGTGTCCTGCCCTCGACGACCATCACATTACTGACCGATCCCTCGGTCACCTCACCGTTTTTGACTAGAATGGCTTCAAACACTCCGGCCTGTTTGGCTTGTTGGCGGGCGAGGACGTTCGGCAACAAATTGAGACTCTTAATGTCGCAACGCCCCCATCGAAGGTCTTGAACGGTCATCGCATCGACACCGGCCGCCTGTACGGCGGTCGGCAGGGCATGCAGTTCACGGATCGTCATCACGACGGTCGGCTGCAAATCCGGCGGAAATGCGTGGTCGCGAGGAGCGACCCCGCGGGTAATCTGCAGATAGATTTTGGATTCCCGGAAGCCGGCCAGGCGAAGTCCTTCACTGATATATCCGTCCCATTGTTCGAGTGAGTACGGCTGCCGGAGATCGAGGGCTTTCGCGCTGCGATTTAAACGGGCGAAGTGTGCCTCCAACTTGAAGGGACGGCCTCCATACGTGCGGATGACTTCATAGACGCCGTCACCGAATTGAAAGCCGCGATCCTCGATCGGCACCTTCGCATCGGCCAGGGGCAGAAATCGTCCGCTGACAAACGCGGTCTCGGGCATGATCAGGCACCCTTCTCGGACGAGACGGTGATATGAAACACCCGCCGATCTTCGGCGGTAAATTTCCAGCCCATGCGCTTCTCAAACACGATTTCAAAAACACCCGGCTTGATCGCTTTGAACTCAAATGTCCGTTGTCCGTTGTCGACGGCATTATTCCCGGCCACGCGCAAATAGTCGTCGCCGAGCAAGGCCAACCCTGCCGAATCAAAACTCGGGATCCACAGCTCCCCTCTCGTTCTGTCTTCCCAAAGATGAATCTCGATCGGTTGGTCGAGCGCCACTTTTATGGTCTTATCCTGGCCGCGGAGTTCGTCTCTCACGTCGGCCATGTTCGCATTAACCTTTGCGACGGGGACCGACATAGATGTCGGTCCCGTCCACACGAACATCGTAGCTCCCCACACAGTATCCCCCGCCATCAGTACCCTGACCGTTCCGGATATCGAACGCCAGATCATGCCATGGGCAGGACACGACGAAGCCTTTGACGCGGCCCTCATTTAAGGGCCCTCCCTCGTGAGGGCAGAGATTATGAATGGCGTAGATCCTTCCTTCCACGTTAAAGAGCGCGATCGTACGATTATTCATCGTCACGACCTTCGACTGTCCCGGAGGAACTTCATCGATTTTTGCAACAGCCTGATACCCTTCAATGGCCACGTCTACCCTCGTGAGCGATTTCGCGGCTACATTCGTAGCGTGTATTTAAGTTCGGCACCCACCGCTATACCTGTCTGCTTCGCGAAACCGGCGGCCGTTTCGATCAAATACCGAACCGATGCAGACTCCGACCCATGCCACGGACAGGTATCCAGTCTACAAGGAGGAACGTTTTCGGCGATGGCAACGATGTGGCGGCTTTCATCCACCCAGATCATGTCAATGGAAAACCGGTACTGTTTCGTCGTCACACGATGAGGACCCGTCGACTCAAAGATATAAATCATTCCCCCATTCGGCGGCAACGCGTCGTGGAACGCCATGCCGAAAAGCAGCTTTTCTGGCGTATCGGCGACTTCAGCCTCGATTTCCGTACCGTCCGGAAAGCGGATAATGATTGCCTTGTCCTCCTCGCGAGGCACGAGGAACATGGAGACACTCATCAACAAGATGGCCAGTAAGGCCATCATGATGAGCCGCTTTTTTTTGTCAGCTGAACTGGCTTGGACGGCCATCGTAATACCGCACTCAGTCAGAGGCGATCTGGGCCCAAAGCCCCATGATATCAAGGAGTCTAGGCCTTCTTATCGGACGCCGTTCTGTTGACTTGGAAAAGAGCAGCAGACTAGAATGACGCCTTATTGCGCCAGCGCACTATGTCGTGGCGCCGCAATCTTGTCAACCCAGTTTGGTAGCTCTCGTAGTGAGAAGGAGGCAAGGGTCATGGCACTGCTGATTACCGACGAATGTATCTCCTGTGGGGCCTGCTTGCCCGAATGTCCGAACGAGGCGATTTTTGAAACTCGCAGCGATGCGGAAACGAAGGGCAACCATGTCGGCGACGGTCAGGGAGTGGGCGATAATATTTATGTTATTACCCATGACCGTTGTACTGAATGCGTCGGCCACTTTGACGAACCACAATGCGCCGC
>Ga0310810_10004275_pt1 | contig 15762 bp, 20 predicted proteins | sample NCmetagenome_FD_207641 | JGI IMG/M metagenome (GOLD analysis project Ga0310810, IMG submission 207641) | Soil microbial communities from experimental microcosm in Duke University, North Carolina, United States - NC | ecosystem: Engineered > Artificial ecosystem > Soil microcosm > Unclassified ...
GCCGGGCTCGACGCATCGCTCGAGTATGCGCTGGTAGAGGTCGGGCGCGGCGCTGGCGAAGAGCATCGGGGGAACATTCTCCGAAGGACGAGCCAGTTGGAGATAGCGGGCGGCGTCAAGCGTCTGGCCGCTTGCGCGCGCCTGGTTCACCCATGCTCCGAACTGCTGATCACTGACGCCCCGGATGCGGAACCGCATATCCGAGAAGCCGCGACCGCTGTAGTTGCCGGAATAACCGGTGGAATCGACCGGTCGGTCCAGCACCGCATGCAGGGTGCTCTGCATGCCCGGCATGGCGTAGATCATCCCCGCCATGGTCGGCGCGTAGAAGGTGTTCATCATGTTGGTCGAGGTGATGTCGAAGCGCACCTGGCGGCCGACCGGCAGAACCAGGTCGTTGACCGTGGCGATGCCCTGGTCCGGGTAGATGAATAGCCACTTCCAATCGAGCGCGATCACCTGGACGCGAAGCGGCTGCTCCTTGGGCGCGGCAGCCTCCAGCGCGGTCCGCTTCTGGTCGAGCGGGCGGAACGGATCGAGCAGGTGGGTGCTGGACCAAGTCAGCGCACCCAGCGCGACAATGATCAGCAGCGGCGCCGACCAGATGACCAGCTCGAGGCTGGTCGAATGGTCGAACTCGGGATCGTAGGTGCCGCCGCCCTTGTCCTTGCGGTAGCGCACCGCAAACACGACAATCAGGACCATCACCGGCACGATGATCAGCAGCATCAGACCGGTCGAAATGTAGATGAGGTCGCGCTGCTGTCGGGCGATGTCGCCAGCCGGGTTCAGAACCGCGTGCTGGCAGGCGGCCAGCAGCAAGGGCAGGATGGCGAGGGCCATGGTCCTGGGCCGAACACGGAGAAATCGCTGCAGCATGTGGCTTACCTATGCAGGAGCCCCAACCAGCGACATTGGACAAAATGTCCAATGCCATCGTTTCAAATGTTGCGGCAGAGGCATTTCATGCGTTCACGTCTGTGCGTGATGCGTTTTCCAGATCCGGAGAAGAACGCCCGATGACCGCCCCTGCCAATGCCGCCAGTTCCACCGCGCTGGAGCGTGACGCGCAGCTGGTGCACGGGCACGGTGGCCAGGTCCGTCCGGGCGAGATCGCGGTTGGCGTGATCATCGGCCGCACGACCGAGTTCTTCGACTTCTTCGTCTACGCCATCGCCTCGGTGCTGGTGTTCCCTAGCTATGTGTTCCCGTTCGTCGATCCGCTCACGGGCACGCTGCTGAGCTTTGGGCTGTTCAGCCTCGCCTTCTTCGGCCGGCCGCTCGGCACCTTCCTGTTCACCTATATCGACCAGCACCATGGCCGCGGGGTGAAGCTCACCATTGCGATGTTCCTGCTTGGCGGATCGACCATGGCGATCGCACTGCTGCCAGGCTTTGCCCAGGTCGGAATCGCGAGCGCGTGGCTGCTCGGCCTCTTCCGTTTGCTGCAGGGCATGGCGCTGGGCGGCGCGTGGGACGGCCTTCCCTCCTTACTCGCGCTGAACGCGCCGCAGGGCCGGCGGGGCTGGTATTCGATGATCCCGCAGCTTGGCGCGCCGCTCGGTCTGGCGCTTGCCTGCGCGCTCTTCGCCTACTTCCTGGCGCTGCTCGAGCCCGGCGACTTCCTCAGCTGGGGCTGGCGTTATCCGTTTTTCGTCGCGCTCGCGCTCAACATCGTGGCGTTATTCGCCCGACTGCGGATCGTCGCCACGCCGGAATTCAAGCATCTGTTCGACAGCCGCGAACTTCAGCCCTCGCCGCCGTTTGAGACGCTCTTCGCCGAGTGGCGGACGATCGTGCTGGGTGCGTTCGCGCCTTTGGCAAGCTTCGCGCTCTTTCATCTCGTGGCGGTGTTCCCACTTTCGTATAACCAGCTGTTCACCGACACCGATCCGGTGCGCTTTCTTGTGATCGAAGGAGTTGGGGCCCTGGTTTGCGTGCTGGCGATCACCGCTTCCGGTTTCCTTGCGGACCGGGTCGGTCGCCGCGCCGTGCTGGGCGTGTCGGCGGCTCTGATCGGCGCTTACAGCGGGTTCGCGCCGCAATTGCTGGGTGCCGGGCAGCTCGGCGAAGCCTTTTACCTGTTGGGCGGCTTCATCCTGCTCGGGCTCAGCTTCGGCCAGTCTTCCGGCGCCGTGAACAACAGCTTCAGCCAGCATTATCGGTACACCGGCGCGGCGATCGTCTCGAACTCGGCCTGGTTCATCGGGGCCGGCTTCGCCCCGCTGGTTGCGCTGTGGCTGGCCGCCAAGGTCGGTCTTTGGGCCGTCGGTCTCTACCTGCTGTCAGGCGTGATCTGCACGCTCGGCGCGCTGCTCATAAACCGTGAGTGGGGCAAGCGCGAGGCGGAGCGCGCCGCGGCTTAGGCCTCGGCGAGCTCGCCCAGCAGCGCTTCGAGCTCAAGCAGCCGGCCGAGCGGATCCTCGCTAGAGGAGCGGAACAGCCAGCGGCCGTTCTTCTCCTCAAGGTGCGAGGGCGCGGCTGCCTTAGTGTCTCTGGGTGTGAGGGCAACGGCGGCCGGTCCGGCCTCGATGGCGGCAATACCCGCGGCCTCCGCAAGCAAGCGAATCCGGCTCTCAGCGAGCAACACTTCCGCTTCCAGCGGCACTGCGCCGAACCGGTCGGTGAGTTCCGCCGCAAACTGCTCCAGCGCCGCCCCGTCGGTCAGACGCGCCAGACGAAGGTAGAGCGACAGGCGAACTTCTTCCTCCGGAACCCAGTCCGACGGAAAGCCGCCTGCCATGCCCAGCTTGAGCTCGGTCGGCGGCGGCGCCGCGGTTTCGCCGCGCGCGACCTTCAGGGCTTCGCCCAGCAGGTGCTGGTAAAGGTCGATCCCGATCAGCTTGACGTGCCCCGACTGCTCCTCGCCAAGGAGATCGCCGGCGCCCCGCAGGTCGAGATCGCGGGCGCTGATCGCGAAGCCTGCGCCGAGCCGATCGAAGGCCGCGAGCGTGTTCAGCCGCTCCATGGTCCGCGCCGGGATCGCCTTGTCCTTGCCGGTCATCAGCAGGATGTGCCCGCGCCGGGTGCCCCGACCGACCCGGCCGCGAAGCTGATGCAGCTGCGACAGGCCGAACCGCTCGGCATTCACCACGACCATCGTGTTGGCTCGCGGCACGTCGAGGCCAGCCTCGATGATGTTGGTTGCCAGCAACACGTCGCCCTCGCCCGCCGCGAAGGCGACCATCGCCTCGTCAATGTCGGCGGCGAGCATCTTGCCATGCGCCTCGACGATCGAGAGTTCGGGTACCTGCTCACGCAGGGACTGGCCGAGGTCGGCCATGTCCTCGATGCGGGGCACGACCACAAAGCTCTGCCCGCCCCTGCCTCGTTCGCGGAGCAATGCGGTGCGAAGCTTGGCCAAGTCGAACGGACCGACGTCGGTTCGGATCGGCTGCCGCCGGGCCGGCGGGGAGGCGAGGATGCTGACCGGCTGCAGACCGACCAGCGCGGATTGAAGCGTCCGCGGGATCGGCGTCGCGGTAAGGCTCAGGACGTGCGCCGCGCCGAGGCCCGCCAACTTTTCCTTGTCCTTGGCGCCGAACCTTTGTTCCTCGTCGATGATGACGAGCCCGAGGTCATGATAGGTCACGCCTTTGCCGGCGACGGCGCCCGTGCCGACGACTACGCCAATGCTGCCGTCGGCAAGCCCAGCAAGAACCTTCTTTCGCTCGGCGGCCGAGACCAGACGGGACAGCATCGCAACATTGGCGGGCGAGGACCGTCGTCGGCGCCGCGAGCGCCACCTGCTTGCCTGCGAAGAGGGCGATCGCCGCGGCACGCAGCGCCACCTCGGTCTTCCCGAAACCGACGTCGCCGACCACCAGTCGGTCCATCGGCCGACCGGAGGCGAGATCAGAGCGAATGGCGGCGATCGCCTTGAGCTGATCGGGCGTCTCAGTGAAGGGGAAGCTGCCGGCAAGCTGCTCGTAACGAGTGCCGTCGGGCTCGAGCGGTGGGGTTTCCTTGGCCGCACGCTCCTGCGCAAGCGCGACGAGACCGCGCGCCGAATGGGCGATGGCGGCCATGATCTCACCACGCCGCTTCTCCCAAGTCGAGCCGTCGAGCTTGTCGAGGGGCACGGCCTCTTCGTCCGAGCCGTAGCGCCAGAGCTTGCCTGCCTGGCCAACGGGAACCAGCCGGCGCGCTTCACCTGCAAAGCGAAGGATGATCGCCTCGCCCCCTTGGTCAGGCAAGTCGCCGAGGCCCGCAACGGCGGCCAAGCCGTGGTCCTCATGAATGACGATGTCTCCGGGCCGTAGATCCGGAGCGGCAAACAGGTCCGCCGCCAGCTGCCTCTCCATACCGGAATCAAGATCGGCGCGGCTCCCGAGGAGGTCGGCTGCGGCCACAGCGTCCACCTTCGCCGAGGCAAACCCACGAGATATCGGCATCGCAAGCGAGCAGATCGCGCCAGTGGGCGCCTCCAGCACCGCCCGCCACTCGGTCGCAGGGCTCACCTCTCTCTTGAGTGCCGCTTCGACCCGAGGAACGAGAAAGCGGAGGTCGCGCTCGGCACCGACGAGGGCGAGGGTCCGGACTTCTGACAGCGCCTTCTTCGCGAATCGAAGGAAGGCGCGCTCGGGAGAGCGAGCCTCGACGAACCGGGGCGGCGGCTCACGATACTCGGCTCCGAGGTCCAGCTGCCGCAATCCGTCTACGGCCGTGCGCCAGCATCGCTCGTCGCAGATTGCCGAGGCAGCGCGGCCAGGCCGGCGCTTGGCCGCGTCCCGGGCGAGCGCCAGCATGTTCTTGCGGCGACGGTCGGAGCCGGCATCCAGAGCGAGTATGGCCCCCGGCAAGTGCGCGGTCAGCGGCACGCCGGCACCGGGCGCGGGTTCCGCGACGGCCCCGATCTCCAGCCGGTCGCATTCGGCATTGGTGAGCTGGGTCAACGGCGAGTAGCGGCGGATCGCGGCAATGCGCCCGTCGGCGACTTCGATCCGCGCCGGTTCTCCGGCATCCCCGGGGAACAGATCGACGACGTTCCCGCGAACCGCCACTTCGCCCGGCTCGTCGACACGTTCGTCCTCGACGTAGCCAAGCTCGAGCACCGTTTCCCGCAGACGTTCGAGATCGAGCGGGTCACCAACGCTCAGGATCGGCGGCTGCGCGACATAGGCGTCGGGCGGCGCGACCAGCGCCGTCACCGCCTCGGCTGACGTGACCAGCAGGATGGTGCACTTCTCCGCGACGGCTTCACCCAGGCGGCGAAGGGCCGCCGTCCGCTGGCCCGCAACCCCGGGCGAGGCGGGAGCGTCGTCGCCCGGCAGCGCGTCGCTGGCAGGAACGTGCACCACCACCCGTTCACCGGCGGCCGCCTGAGCCGCCTGCGCGAACGCGGCCGCCCTCTGCTCGTCGCGGGCAATGAACAGCAACCGCTCATCGTCCGAACCGAGCAGCGCCGCCACGATGTCACCAAGCCCCAGCTCCGGTGCGCCGTCCGCCTGATCGTCGCCCCGCGCCATCCGGCTCGCAAACGGGTCCCCGGCGGGATCGTTCCGCTCAGTCGATCAGCTTGCCAGGATTGAAGATGCCGGCCGGGTCCATCGCATGCTTGATCGCGCGCATGGCCTGCATCCTTGCGGGCGACGAAAGCCGCGCCATTTCATCCTTCTTCATCTGGCCGATGCCATGTTCGGCCGAGATCGAGCCCCCGGCCGCGGTCACCAGATCGTGGACCATGGCGCTGACCGCCTTGCCTTCAATGCTGTCGGCCCAGTCCTTCCCCGCACCGTCCGGCGCGCGAACGTGGAAGTGGACGTTTCCGTCCCCCAGATGACCGTAGCCGCTCGCCTGCGTGCCGGGGAAACGATGTTCGATCGCACGAGCCTCATGCACGAGGAAGTCCGGCACGCTTTCGATCGGCAGGCTGATATCATGCTGAGCCGCCGGCCCCTCGGCCCGCTCGGCTTCAGAGATAGAGTGGCGCAGGCGCCAAAGCTGCTCCGTCTGCTCACCGCTGTGCGCGATGACGGCGTCGGTGATGAGATCGGCGGCAGCACGATGGCTGAGCAGGCGTTCGAGCAGCTGCTCCGGCGCCTCCTTCTCCTCAGAGTCGACGACGGCCTCGACCAGCACGTTCCAGGGCGCAGCCTTGGCCAGCGGCGCGCGGGTTTGCGGTATGTGCCGGAGCACGTGGGCGAGGTTCCCCGCTGGGATCAGTTCGAATGCTTCGATCCGGTCGCTGGCGCGCTCGAGATGACGGAGCAGACGGAGGGCGGCATGGGGGCTGTCGAGCCCAATCCAGGCCGCCGCACGGCGCACGCGTCCTGGCACGAGCCGCAGGCGGAGGGCGGTGATGATCCCCAACGTCCCCTCGGCGCCGATCAGCAGATGGTCGAGCGATGGGCCTCGATTGTCCTTCTTGAGCCCAGCGAGCCCGTCATGCACGAGACCTCCGCTCAGCACCGCTTCCACTCCCTGCACCTGCGCGCGCATGGTCCCGAACCGCAGGACCTGCACGCCGCCCGCGTTGGTGGAAGCAAGGCCACCGACCGTCGCTGAACCTCGCGCGCCCAGGTCGAGCGGGAAGCGGGCGCCGACCTCGTCCGCCGCGTGGTGCAAGGTGTCCAGGATCACGCCCGCTTCGACGATCGCATAGTCGGGCGCGATGGAGCGGATCCGGTTCATCCGTCTCAGCGACAACAATACCGCCGACCCATTCTCGGGCGGCGTTGCTCCCCCCACCATCGAGCTGTTGCCGCCCTGGGGCACAAGTCCGATCCCGTGTCGTTCGGCAGCCACGACAATAGCGGAAACGGCACTCACATCAGCGGGCTCCAGCAGAACATTGCTGCGCCCAGTCCAGCGCCCGCGCCAGTCGGTCAGCCAGGGCGCGATCGCCTGCGGATCGGTGACGATCGCCCGCGGCTCGAGCCGACCCGAGAGTTCCTGCAGAAAGGCCGCGATCGTCATGGCTCACTCCTTAGCCGATGAGGCCGCCCAGGCAGCGCGAAGAGGAAGAAGCCGACCGATGATCCAGCTGGTGGTGGCACGCGCGGCGAACGGGGTCATAGGACGTGATGGCGGACTGCCCTGGCATCTTCCGGCCGACCTGCAGCACTTCAAGCGGCTGACCATGGGCACGGCGATGGTCATGGGGAGGAAGACCTTCGAGAGCCTTCCCGGCTTGCTCCCGAACCGGCGCCATATCGTGATCACCCGCACTTCTGACTGGTGGGCGAAGGGCGCCGAGGTCGTTCACTCGCTTCCCGAAGCATTCGCGCTCGCGGCTCCGGACGACGTCAGCGTGATCGGCGGCGCGGAGATCTTCCGGCTTGCACTCCCGTTCGCGGACAAGGTCGAATTGACCGAGGTGCATGACGACATCGTGGGTGACACGGTCCTGGAGGACCCGCGCGACCGGCTGATGCTTAAGGAAACCGCACGCGAAGAGCATGAGGCCCAAGACGGACGTCCCGCCTATGCCTTCGTGACGCTGGAGCGTCTGCCCGGCTAGGCTTGGCGGGTGCCGTCCAGGACGGCGTCAATCTGGCGCGCGACCTCCTCGACCGCCGCCATGCCGTCCACCCGGTCGACCAGCGCACGTGCCTCGTAATAGGGCAGAATCGGCGCGGTCTTGGCGCGATACTCGGCCATCCGGGTGCGAACCGTTTGCTCGTTGTCGTCGGGACGCCGCTTGAACTCATGGCCGCCGCAGACGTCGCACGTGTCCTGCACCTGCGTCGGCTTGAAGCGGTCGTGATAGGGCGCACCGCAGGTGGCGCAGGTGAAGCGGCCGGTGATGCGCTCCACCAGCGCTTCCTCGTCGACTTCGAGCTCGATCACGTGGCTAAGGCTGCGGCCGCGTTCCGACAGCAGGATGTCGAGCGCCTCCGCCTGATGCTGGGTCCGCGGAAAGCCGTCGAAGATCGCGCCCTTGCCGTCGCTCTGGTCGAGATGCTCCCCAATCAGGGCGGAGACGATCGCGTCGCTGACGAGCTCGCCCGCTTCCATCACCGCCTTGGCCTTGAGACCCACCGGCGTGCCGGCCTTCACCGCCGCCCGCAGCATGTCGCCGGTGGACAACTGGACCATGCCGCGCGTCTCGACCAGCCGCTGCGCCTGGGTGCCCTTGCCCGCACCCGGCGGCCCCAAGAGGATGATGTCCAAGGCTGTACGCTCCCTGTTTTCGCGCCCGCTTGTCACGGGCTTGTCACGTCGCGTCAAGCAACGTGGCCGTGAAGGATCAGCGGCGCGCCGTCCGCCCGCCCTTCAGCTTCGCCTTCTTGATGAGGTCGCCATACTGGTGGGCAATGAGGTGACCCTGGATCTGGCTCACCGTATCCATCGTCACGTTGACGACGATGAGCAGGCTGGTCCCGCCGAGGTAGAAAGGGACGCCGGCCTGAGTGAAGAGAATTTCCGGCACCAGGCAGATGAGCGTCAGATAGGCCGCGCCGATCACCGTCAGGCGGGTGAGTAGGCGATCGAAATAGCCCTCGGTCGCCTTGCCCGGACGAACGCCCGGGATGAAGCCACCATGCTTCTTGAGGTTGTCGGCGGTCTCTTCCGAGTTGAACTGCACGCTGGTGTAGAAGAAGCAGAAGAAGATGATGCCGAGCCCGTAGAGGGTCATGAACACCGGGCTGCCGTGCTGGAGATAAGTCGACAGCGTGATCAGCCATTCGGACTGGCCCTCGGCGCCGGGACGCGCGCCGGCCATCTGGATGACGGTCAGCGGCATCAGCAGCAGCGAGCTGGCGAAGATCGGCGGGATGACGCCGGCGGTGTTGATCTTGATCGGCAGGTGCGAGCGCTCCTGCGCCATCATGCCCCGCGCGGTCGCGCGCTTGGGATACTGGATCAGCACTCGCCGCTGCGCGCGCTCCATGAAGCAGATGAACAGGATCAGCGCGACGACGATGCCGATCACCATCACGATGACCAGCGGATCGATGCTGTTGCTGCGGCCGCCCTCAAGCAGCTGCGCCAGCGTGCGCGGAAGCGAGGCGACGATGCCGGCCATGATGATCAGCGACACGCCGTTGCCGATGCCCCGGCTGGTGATCTGCTCACCGATCCACATCAGGAACAGGGTTCCGCCGACCAGGCTGACCGTCGCGGCAACCCGGAACATGAGGCCCGGGTCGACGACCGCCGGGATGCCCTGGTTGGCGCCGAGCCCCTCGAGACCGACCGCGATGAAATAGCCCTGCACCGTCGTCAGAAGCACCGTCAGGTAGCGGGTGTACTGGTTGAGCTTCTTGCGACCCGTCTCACCCTCTTTCTTGAGGGCCATCCACGCCGGGTACATGGTCGCGCCGAGCTGCACGACGATTGACGCCGTGATGTAGGGCATGACGCCGAGCGCGATGATGCTCATGCGGGCGAGGCTGCCGCCGGAGAAAGTGTTGAAGAAGTCGAGGACGCCGCCCCGCTGCGTGTTGAACAGCTGCGCCATGGCGCGTGGGTCGATGCCGGGCATCGGCACATGGCTCAGCAGCCGGAACAGGATCAGCGCGCCGATCGTGAACCAGATGCGCTTCTTGAGCTCGGTCGCCTTGCCGAAATTGGCGAGACTGATGTTCGAAGCCAGTTGTTCGGCTGCGGATGCCATGTGTCTTGTCGTTCCCTACCCCGGTCGGCTCCATATAGGTGGCAGCACGCCGGATGAAAGCGGCTCTGTGCTCCTGCGCAGGCAGGAGCCCAGTTCCTTCTTCGACTGAGGGAAGAAGAACACTGGGCCCCGGCCTTCGCCGGGGCGCAGCTTACTTCGTCGAACGCGCGGCCTTGGCCGAGCCCTTCTTGGCCTTGGCGAGTTCGGCCGGGTCCTTGCGCTCGATCAGCTCGACGCTGCCGCCGGCCTTTTCGATCGCCTCACGGGCCGACTTGCTGACGCCCGCGACGCGGAAGGCCAACTTGGCCGAGTAATCGCCCTTGCCGAGGATGCGGACGCCATCCTTGCCGCCGCGGCCGACGCCGGCAGCCTTGAGCGCCGCGTGGTCGATGGTGCCGTTGGCGTCGAGCGTGCCGGCATCGACCAGCTTCTGGATCGCGCCAAGGTTCACCTCGGCATAATCCCTGGCGAAGATGTTGTTGAAGCCGCGCTTCGGCAGTCGCATGTGGAGCGGCATCTGGCCGCCTTCGAAGCCGAAGATCGACACGCCCGAGCGGCTGGTCTGGCCCTTCTGGCCACGGCCGGAGGTCTTGCCCTTGCCGGATCCGATGCCACGGCCGACCCGCATGCGGGACTTGCGGGCGCCTTCGTTGTCGCGGAGGTCGTTGAGTTTGATGGTCATGTTGTGCACTCGCTTTCGCTTTTGTCGCGCTGAAAAGAAAAACCCTCACCGTCCCACCGCTTGGCGGCGGGCCCCTTCCTCTCCCGCCTGCGGGAGAGGGTTGGGTGAGGGTCCTTGTTCCTACTTCTCGACGTTCACCAGATGCTGCACCTTGCGAATCTGGCCAAGGACCTCGGGGGTCTCTTCCACTTCCACGGTGCGGTGCATCTTGTTGAGGCCGAGACCGACCAGCGTCGCGCGCTGGGTCTTGTCACGGCGAATCGGCGAACCCGTCTGGGTGATCTTGATGGTCGCCACGTGGCTTACTCCGTGATGCTGTCGGCGGTGGCCTCAGCCTCCGCCTGCGCCATGCCGCCACGGCCGAGCAGGTCCGCGACCTTTTTGCCGCGACGCTGCGCCACCGCACGGGGGCTGGTCTGATCCTTCAGCGCCTCGAAGGTCGCGCGGATCATGTTGTACGGGTTGGAGGTGCCGACCGACTTGGTCACCACGTCGGCAACGCCCAGGCTCTCGAAGATGGCGCGCATCGGGCCACCCGCGATAATCCCGGTACCGGCGGGAGCGGCACGCAGCGCCACGCGGCCGGCGCCGAAGTGGCCCTTGCCGTCGTGATGCAGGGTGCGGCCGTCGCGCAGGGGCACGCGGATCATGGCCTTCTTGGCCGCCGCGGTCGCCTTGCTGATCGCTTCCGGCACTTCGCGGGCCTTGCCGTGGCCGAAGCCCGCACGACCCTTGCCGTCGCCAACCACGACCAGCGCCGCGAAGCCGAAGCGCTTGCCGCCCTTCACGGTCTTGGAGACGCGGTTGATGTGGACCAGCTTCTCGATCAGCTCTTCGCCGCCGTCGTCGTCCCCACCACGACCGCCGCGGCGATCGTCGCGGCGACCGCGATTGCCGCCGCCGCGATTGTCGCCGCCACGGCCACGACCACCGCGCGGCCCACGCGGACCGCGGGTTTCCTGCGCCGGCTGACCGGCATCGGCAGCTTCGGCCGCCACGGGAGCGTCCGGATTGCCGGCCTGGGTCTGGGTTTCAGTCTCGTCAGCCATCATTAGAACTCCAGGCCGCCCTCACGGGCGGCATCGGCCAGGGCCTTGACCCGGCCATGGAAAAGGAAGCCACCGCGGTCGAACACGACCCGGTCGACACCGGCTGCCTTGGCCCGCTCGGCCAGCGTCTTGCCGACACTCGCCGCGGCGTCCTTGTTGGCGCCGCCGGAGGACTTGAGGTCCTTGTCGAGCGTCGAAGCCGCAGCGATCGTGCGGCCAGCCGCATCGTCGATCACCTGGGCGTAGATGTGACGCCCCGAGCGATGCACCGACAGGCGCGGCTTGCCCGAAGCGCGGGCGCGCAGCGCCGTGCGCACGCGGCGCCGGCGGCGGTCGAAGAGGGAGAGCTTGGCCATTACTTCTTCTTCCCTTCCTTGCGGAAGATGTACTCGCCGCGATACTTGATGCCCTTGCCCTTGTAGGGCTCGGGCTTCCGCCAGCGACGGATCTCGGCGGCGACCTGCCCGACCTTCTGCTTGTCGATGCCGCTGATCTCGACCGTGTTGGGATCGGGAGTCTTGACGTCGATGCCTTCGGGGATCGCGTAGTTGACGTCGTGGCTGTAGCCGAGCTGCAGGCGCAGGTTCTTGCCCTGGGCCGCGGCGCGGTAGCCGACGCCGGTAATCTCGAGGACCTTGGTGAAGCCCTCGGTTACGCCGGTCACCAGGTTGGCGACATTGGTCCGCTGCATGCCCCACGCCGCGCGCGAACGCTGGCTGTCGTTGACCGGCTGCACGCTGATGGCGCCGTCCTCGACCGAGGTGCGGACCAGCTCGTCGAGCACGGTCATCGAGAGGGTCCCCTTGGGGCCCTTGACGCTGAGGGTCTGCCCCTCGAGCGTCGCGGTCACGCCGGCTGGAACCGGGACCGGCCGTTTGCCGATACGGGACATCTTAGAACACCTCCGCCAGCACTTCGCCGCCGACGTTCTGCTCACGCGCTTCCGCATCGGAAAGCACGCCGCGCGGCGTCGAGACGATGGTCATGCCCAGGCCGTTGCGGACCCGCGGCAGCTCGCGAGCGCCCGAATAGACCCGGCGACCGGGCTTCGAGACGCGCGCCAGATGCTGGATCGCGGGCTGGCCTTCGAAATATTTGAGTTCGATCCGCAGGCCCTTCTGGCCCGCCAGCTCCTCTTCCGAGTAGCCGCGGATGTAGCCTTCGCGCTGGAGCACGTCGAGCACGTGGGCACGCAGCTTGCTGGCGGGAGTGAGGACGCTGTCCTTCTTCGCCTGCTGGCCGTTGCGGATGCGGGTGAGCATATCACCCAGGGGATCGGTCATCGCCATCTTGTGACCCTTACCAGCTCGACTTCGTGAGGCCCGGAATCAGGCCCTTGTTGCCCAATTCGCGGAGCATCACGCGCGAGAGACGGAACTTGCGGTAATAAGCGCGGGACCGGCCCGTCAGCTCGCACCGATTGCGGATACGGGTCGGATTGCCGTTGCGCGGCAGCTCCGCCATCTTGAGACGCGCGATCAGACGCTCGGTCTCGTCGCGGCTCTCGTCATTCGCGAGGGCCTTGAGCTTGGCGTACTTGGCCGCCTGCTTCGCGACGAGCTTCTTGCGACGCTCGTTCTTGTTGATGGAACTCAGTTTCGCCATGACTTAAGTTCTCCTGACCGCTTACGCGGCAGCCTTTTGCTGTTCAGCGTCTGCGGGGAACGGGAAGTTGAAGAGGCGCAGCAGCTCGCGCGCTTCCTCGTCGGTCTTCGCCGTGGTGGTGACGATGATGTCCATGCCCCGGACCTTGTCGATCTGGTCATAGTTGATCTCGGGGAACACGATCTGCTCCTTGAGACCCATCGCGTAGTTGCCGCGGCCATCGAAGCTCTTCGGGTTGAGCCCGCGGAAGTCGCGGACGCGGGGAAGAGCGATGGTCACGAGACGATCGAGGAACTCGTACATCCGCTCGCGGCGCAGGGTGACCTTGCAGCCGATCGGCATGCCCTCGCGCAGCTTGAACTGAGCGATCGACTTCTTCGCCTTGGTGATCACCGGCTTCTGACCGGCGATCGCCTGCATCTCGGCCGCGGCGGCCTCGACCTTCTTCTTGTCCTGGGTCGCTTCACCGACGCCCATGTTGATGACGATCTTTTCGAGCTTGGGAACCTCGAGACGGTTCTTGTAGCCGAACTTGTCGGTCATCGCCTTGACGATGCGCGCTTCATAGTCCGCCTTGAGGCGGGGCGTGTAGCTGGCCTGCTCAGCCATTGATCAGCTCCCCGGACTTGACCGCGACGCGCACTTTCTTGCCGTCACGCTCCTCGAAGCGGACGCGGGTGGCCTTGCCGGTCTTCGGATCGGCGATGGCGACCTTGCTGATGTGCAGCGGCGCTTCCTTGGTGACCTTACCGCCCTGCGGGCTGGCCTGGGTCGGCTTGACGTGACGAGTGGCGACGTTGACGCCGCTCACCACGACCTTCTGCTCCTTGGGCATGGAGCGGACGACCTCACCGGTCTTGCCCTTGTCCTTGCCCGAGAGGACGACGACCTTGTCGCCCTTCTTGATCTTCGCGGCGGCCATTACAGCACCTCCGGCGCGAGGCTGATGATCTTCATGTGCTTCTTGGCGCGCAGTTCGCGCACCACCGGCCCGAAGATACGGGTGCCGATCGGCTCCTCGTTCTTGTTGACCAGCACGGCGGCATTGCTGTCGAAGCGGATCACCGAACCGTCGGGACGGCGGATGTCCTTGGCCGTGCGAACGATGACGGCGCGGTGCACGTCACCCTTCTTCACGCGGCCCTTCGGCGCGGCTTCCTTGACGGAAACGACGATGATGTCGCCAACGCTCGCGGTGCGGCGCTTGGAGCCACCGAGCACCTTGATGCACATGACGCGCTTGGCACCGCTGTTGTCGGCGACGTCCAGGTTGGACTGCATCTGGATCATGGGTCTATCCTATCCTTGAACCAGTCGCTCAGACGTTGGCCGCTTCGGCGAGGTCGGAGGCCTTGGCCTCGCCAACCAGTCCGGCAACGGTCCAGGTCTTGAGCTTCGAGACCGGTGCGCATTCCTCGATGCGCACCTGCTGACCCACCGAATAGGCATTCGCCTCGTCGTGGGCATGATACTTCTTCGACAGCTTGATGATCTTGCCGTACAGCGGGTGCTTCACCCGCCGCTCGACGCGGACCACCACGGTCTTGTCACCCTTGTCGGACACTACGGTGCCGGTGAGGACGCGCTTGGGCATCTCGTTACTCTCCTCAGCCCTGCGCCGCCGCGCTCTTCGAGCGCTGGCCCTGCAGGGTCTTGATGCGGGCGATGGTCCGGCGGACTTCACGCACGCGGCTCGGCTTCTCCAGCTGGTTGGTCGCCGCCTGGAAGCGCAGGTTGAACTGCTCGCGCTTCAGCTCGGAAAGCTGGCTCGACAGCTGGTCGTCGGACTTCACCGACAGGTCTTCACGCTTCGCCATGGTCAGTCGGCCTCAACCAGGGTTTCGCCAAGGCGGGCGACCACCTTGACCTTGATGGGGAGCTTCTCCGCCGCCCGCTCGAACGCCGTCTTGGCGAGCGGACCGGGAACGCCGTCGAGCTCGAACAGGATGCGGCCGGGCTTGACCCGGGCGACCCAGAACTCAGGCGAGCCCTTGCCCGAGCCCATGCGGACTTCGGCAGGCTTGCTCGACACCGGCACGTCCGGGAAGATCCGGATCCACAAGCGCCCCTGGCGCTTGATGTGACGGGTGATCGCGCGGCGGGCCGCTTCGATCTGGCGGGCGGTGATCCGCTCCGGCTCCATGGCCTTGAGGCCGAAGGCGCCGAAGTTCAATTCGGTGCCACCCTTGGCATTGCCATGGATGCGGCCCTTGAAGGCCTTGCGGAACTTGGTGCGCTTAGGCTGCAACATGATGTGTGTTCCTTACCGGCGCCGGTCGTCGTCACGCGCGGGGCGGACGCCGGAAGTCTGCGCTTCCATCATCAGGCGGTCCTGGGCCATCGGATCGTGGCCGAGGATCTCACCCTTGAACACCCAGACCTTGACCCCGCACACGCCGTAAGCGGTGTGGGCCTGGGCCTCGGCATAATCGACGTTGCCGCGCAGCGTGTGCAGCGGAACGCGGCCTTCGCGATACCATTCGGTCCGGGCGATCTCCGCGCCGCCGAGACGGCCGGCGCAGGTGATCCGGATGCCTTCCGCACCGAGGCGAAGCGCCGACTGGACCGCGCGCTTCATGGCGCGGCGGAAGGCGATACGACGCTCGAGCTGATCGGCGACACCCTGGGCGACCAGACGCGCATCGACTTCCGGCTTGCGGATCTCGACGATGTTGAGGCTGACTTCCGAACCCGTCATCTTGGACAGGGTCTTCTTCAGCTTCTCGATGTCGGCGCCCTTCTTGCCGATGATCACGCCAGGGCGTGCGGCATAGACGGACACGCGGCACAGCTTGGCCGGGCGCTCGATCACCACCTTGGAGATCGCCGCCTGCGGCAGCGTCTTGACGATGTACTGGCGGATC
>Ga0310810_10004276_pt1 | contig 15760 bp, 11 predicted proteins | sample NCmetagenome_FD_207641 | JGI IMG/M metagenome (GOLD analysis project Ga0310810, IMG submission 207641) | Soil microbial communities from experimental microcosm in Duke University, North Carolina, United States - NC | ecosystem: Engineered > Artificial ecosystem > Soil microcosm > Unclassified ...
GCCGCGGTCGTCCGCGCGCAGGGCCGCGATGCCCGCGCGGCCGAGCGCGTCCGCAATGTCGCGGAACGTCATCCACGGCGCGTTGCCGTTGTTGCGTTCGTGTGGAGAAAGGCCCGTGATCAGCACGGCGGCCGCGATGCGGCCCTCGTGAGGCGGCACGGTGAACGTGCCCGCCAGCGCGTGGCCCTGGGGCGCGCGGATGCTGACGTTCTGCGCCGCGTACGCGTGATCCGGCGGCGCGGCGTAGGCCGGCCACGGCGGATACCGGCTTTCGGAGAATCCGGTCCGGCGCTCGATGACCACGCCGTACTCCGGCAACGTCGCCGACAGCAGGCAGCCGCGATCATCGGTGAGCACCAGGTACCTCTTGTCCTGAGCGCCGATCACCCAGTCGGTAGGATCGACGCGCTCGACCATGATCTCCGCGCGGGCATCGCTGAATAGAGACGCGCCTGGAATCGTCGATGACGGTGTGTCGAGCACGCGCGCGCGCGCGACGGCCTGCTCGATGGAGCTGGGGATCCGGGGCGACCAGTAGATGGCGCTCTCGCCAAAATCGCGTGCCGCTTTCATCGGCGCACCTGAATCGCCAATCGTGGACAGGACGGAGGACGAATGGACCGCGGTCTCGTCCGCACGCAATTCGATCGTCACGTCCATCACGTGCGACTGCGTTTCGATGACGCGCGTGTGCAGCCGGTTCGCCGTGCGATCGACCCAGTCGACCGCGGCGAGCCGACCCTGCTCGTACGTGAGGAACGCCGCCGCGCCGCATCCTGACGATGCGGCCAGGGAGCCGGCCGGCGTTTGAGCCGCGGCTAGGATCGGCGGGTGATGGAACAGCCACGCGGCGGAAGCCAGCGCAGCCACGCGCGCCGTCGCGGCTCTCCTGAAGATATTTCTCAGGGCCTCTTCCTTCCTCGTGCGGATGTCCGCGTGCGCGTCGGCCGCGTGTTCCCGCCGTTCCGATGGTCGAGGGGTGTGAGAATCACCGTCACCCCGTAGAGCCGCCCGCGACCGCGAGGCGCGGACACGTCCTGCGCCAAGTCCCGCATGCGGCGATTCACCTGGGCCAGCTTCGCGCGCGACAGGCGGCCGACTTTTCGCCACGCCCAGAGCTCCCGCTGCGCGCCGGAGACGACGACCTGGCCAGCCTCAAACGAGCGCCGAAAATCGCGGCTCGCCAGTCGCAGCATCGACGCCGCAATGCCGGCGATCGCGCGGCGATTGGCGGCGTCCTTCGGTTCGTAGCCGAGTTGCAATTCCGCCTGGACGGTCCGATAGAGCGCCTCTTTGCGGCCGGACCGAGTGCGATGCCCGGCGAGGCGCACCAGACCGGCACGGATGAGCGCGCGCAGATGAAAGTACAGCGCGTCTGCCGGGCGGCCGAGCGATGCGGCCAGCTCCGCCACGGAGACCGTGCCCATCTGCTCGAGCATATCGACGACTTCCTGGCGCGCGGCCGCCGTCAGCGCCGCCAGTTGTCTTGCACTGCGAATCACATACGGAGGAGCCTTCGACACTGATCGCATGCTAGCACGTTGTTGAATATTATTCGAAATATTCACTGAGTCATCTGAACCTCCCTAACGTGCCTCGATTGGCGATCGCCCTCGCGGCCCTGTAACGCCTCACAGTCCCAATGGATGAGGTAGTTCGGTTTCTTGCGGCACGACGTTTATGTCCTCGTAGGGCTGAGGGGTAGACTTCATCCCCCAGAGCGCGGAGAGGAGCGGACAAATGGCGTCTCCATGGTGCTGCCGGTTCGTTCTCGGCGCCGGCGTGCCCGGCGTGATTCTCGCGGCATGCAGCGGGAGCCCTGGCCGGCCTTCGACGGTCGAGTCGTCGACGGCCGCCGCGACCACCGTCAGACTCGAGCTCCTGGCGCCCGCGGAGATCGCGCCCGGAGAATCCGCGCAGTTGACGGTGAACGCGCTGAAGTCCGATGGTCGTGCCGAGAACGTCACGGCACAGGCGCAATGGACGGTTCAGTCGTTCCCGACCGAGTCTGTGCTGGCCGTCTCGCCAAGCGGAACGGCGACGGCCGGCAACGCCGGGCGGAGCTCGATCACGGCGCGATTCGGTGGCTTCAGCGCGAACGCGACGGTCTTCGTGCTTCCGAGAGGGACCTTCCGGTTGGTCGGAGAAGTCACCGACGCGGCCGTCGGCGTCGCGAACGCCACCGTGACCGTCATCGCGGGCGTCGGGCAGGGTCTCGCCGCCACGACGTCCGTCGATGGCGAGTACGAGCTCTACGGAGTCGCCGGGGCCGTGCAGATCCGCGCGAGCAAGGACGGCTACGCGGACAACATTCAGCAGATCGAGGTCGCCGCGCACGGCTCGCTCGCCTTTCAGTTGACGCCCAGCCAGCCGCGCCCGGATTTTCAGGGCGGCTACACGCTGACTATTGCGGGCGACAACTGCAGCTCACCGTATCCCGACCAAGCGAAGGTCCGCGTGTACACGGCGGATGTCACGCAGACGGGGCCGAAATTGCGGGTGTCGCTCTCGGGAGCGACCTTCCTGGCCAGCGGCAGTGCGTTCGAAGGCGTGGTGACGCCCGCGAGTGACGTTCAGTTCAACATTCGCCCGGTATCCATCTGGGATTACGACGGTCCCGACATCTTCGAGCGCCTCAGCGACGGAACGCAGATCATCATCGGAGGCGTCGTCGCGGCGCGAGGCACACCCACGGGTATCTCCGGGAAGGCGGGCTCCTGCTGCGGAAGCGAAGGTTACATGCGTCTGAACGGTCCTGTCGGGGAGTGCATCATCCGGGCGTTCGAGATGGTGCGCCGATGACCGCGGCACCGTGATGTGACGCCTGCGGCTCAAGGCCGCTGAAAGGTTTCCCTCTGCCGGCTCCTACAGGAGTGTGGCAGTCATCGTCGCTCTTCATCTCTTAATCTCGCTGACGGTCCCGTCGATCGCGGAGTCGGGGCCGGCACACCGGACTCCTGCGTCGTGCGTCCTCTGTGCCGGCTCCGGCGCGGGGGAGACGCGCCCGAGGGTCGTGCACGTCGTCATGTACAACCAGTCCCAATTGAGCCAGGCGAGCCTGGGTTCGATGCTGGAGGTCGCAAACCGGATCTGGCGTCCGTACGGCATCAGCATCGACGGGGGGCCGAGCGCCGACGGCGTCACGGTGGTCGTGTCGCCCAGCACCCTGCCGTCCGACCCCTCGGGCGCCGTCCTGGGGACCACGTTGTTCGCAGAGGGTCACGCCACGCCGTACGTTCGGCTCTGGCTCGGCGCCGCGGAAATATTCGCCGGCGATGCCGACGCCGATAGGATTCCATTCAACCGGCTGCGGCGCGAGCAGCACGACGCCGTCCTGACGCAGATCATGGGTGTCGCTCTCGCCCACGAACTGGGACACTATCTGCTCGATACCGCGCAGCACTCTCCCAGGGGGTTGTTGCGGACCAGGCTGAGGCTTCACGACGTCCAGGACCTCGATCGCGCCGATCTGAGCCTGACGCAGGAACAGCAGCGTCTGTTTTGCCCCGACGTCACGATCGCGCGGTGAGAGGTCCCATCGGTCCTTGAGCGGGGGATCCCGGGCCGGCTCGACGTTGTTCTCGACGTCGGTAGCCTGACCGTGTACAACTTGAAGGCAGGACGTGGCAACGATGATGACCGACATTCGGTTTGCCTGCCGCCAGTTGCTGAAGTCGCCCGGGTTCACCCTGCTCGCGCTCTTGACGCTCGCGATCGGCATCGGGCTCAACACCGCGATCTTCAGCCTGATCGACGACTTGTTCCTGCGCGGCCTCCCGTTCCAGGACGCGGGCCGCGTCGTCCACATGTATGCCAACGCGAAGGACCGCGATCTCAATGAGATTCCGCTGTCCGCGCCGCGCTTCATGCACTATCGGGAAGGACAGACCATCTTCAGCGATTTCGCGGCGGAGAATTTCACCGCGTTCACGCTGACCGGCCTTGGCGATCCGGTACAGGTGTTCGGTGGAAGACTGACGTGGAACTACTTCGATCTGCTGGGCGTCCGTCCGATCCGCGGTCGCGCCTTTCGTTCTGAAGAAGAAGACAAAGCTGACGTCGCGGTCGTCACCGAAGCCTTCTGGCGGCAGCGGCTGGGCGGCGATCCGAACGTGATCGGGCGGAGCATCACGCTCGATGGGACGCCGCACACGATCGTCGGCGTCTTGAGGGACCAGCCCGGCGCGTGGTTCGGGACCAATCCGGTCGCCGAGGTCTGGACGACGAAGCCGTTCGTGATTCCGGGCTTCTCCCACGAGCGGATGATGCGCGGCACCGGGTTCCTCCGCGTGCTCGGACGCCTGAAGCCGGGCGTCACCCTGGAGCAGGCGCGCGCGGCGCTGGCGCCGCTCGATCAGAGTTACGCCACGCAGTACTCGAATAACCTGGATCGCTCCGCGACAACGTCGATCAAGCCCCTGCCGGAGGACGTCACCGGCAATCTGCGCCCGGCGTTCGGCACCCTCTTCGCGGCTGTCAGCTTCGTCCTGCTGATCGCGTGCAGCAACGTGGCGAACCTGCTGCTCGCGCGCTTCAGCGGCCGGCGGCGCGAGATCGCCCTGCGCGTGGCGCTGGGCGCGTCGCGCTCGAGCGTGCTCCGGCTGTTCATGTGCGAGAGTCTGCTCGTCAGCGGGCTCGCCGGAGTGGCCGGCGCATTTCTCGCGTGGTGGCTGGTTCCGCTCATCCCGCGAATGGCGGCGAACTTTCTGCCGCTCGACCGCGGCCACGCGCTTGGACTGTCGCTGCCGATCCTCGGCTTCATGATTGCGCTGTCGATCGCGACCGGTTTCGTCATGGGCATGTATCCGGCGCTGCAAGGCTCGCGCGTCGATCTGATCGACGCACTGAAGGAGGGCGGCCGGGGCACCAGCGGAAGCCGGCGGCAGCGGCGGTTCCGCGGGATGCTCGTCGGCGCGCAGGTCGCGCTCTCTGTCGCGCTGCTCGCCGGCGCTGCGCTGCTGATCGCGAGCTTCGTGCGATTGAGCCGGCAGAACCTCGGATTCGAGCCGCAGCGCCTCTGGGTAGGGTTCGTCACGCTTCCGCAGGCCCGCTATGGCGATCCCGCCGCGCGGTACCGCTTCGTCGACCGAACGCTGGCCGCGCTCCGCAGCGTCCCCGGTCTGGAGAGCGCGACGATCAGCGGCGACATTCCGCTGAATGGCGGCGGGCGAACCCTCTACGCGCGCGGCGACGTCGCCGTCCCGCCCGTCGACCAGCGCGCGTCCGCGCCGGGACACGACGTCGCGCCAGGCTTTTTCAAGACGTGGGGCATTCCTGTCGTGGCGGGCCGCGACTTTGACGAGCACGACCTCGCCGATCGCCAGAACGTGCTGCTCATCAGCGAGGCCGGAGCGAAGAAGGTGTTCCCGAACGAAAATCCGGTCGGCAAGACGCTGTTGGTGACCAGCGCCGGAACCCCCGCCGTCATCGTCGGCGTCGTCGGCGACGTGCGGTCGCAGCGCGTGGCCGAACCGCCCGGAATGGAATTCTACCGCCCGTGGGCGCAGGAGAGTTTTCCGTTCGCCGCAATCACGGTGCGCAGCCCCCTCGATTTCAATGTCGTATCCCGACAGGTGCAGTCGGCGCTCACGAGCGTGGATCCGGCGATTGCCGTCGCGCAGCCGCAGCCGATGGATGCGATCGTGGCGCAGGCGCTGGGGCAGGCTCGATTGATGATGTGGCTGCTCGGGATCTTCGCGGCGGTCGCCCTCGTGCTCGCGACCGTAGGCGTCTACGGCGCTATCGCATACACGGTCGAACAACGCACCGGCGAAATCGGCGTTCGGATGGCGTTCGGCGCCGAGAGACGACAGATCCTGCGTCTGGTCGCCGACCAGGGAATGCGCCCGGTCGTTGTCGGTCTCGGCGTCGGACTCGCGGCCGCGCTCGCGCTCGGCCGCCTGATCGCTGCACAGTTGTATCAGACGTCGCCGTACAGTCCGCTGCTGCTCGGCGCGACGATGGCGATCCTGGGACTGGCCGCGCTGGTGGCGTGTGTGATTCCCGCGCGACGCGCGACGTCGATCGACCCGATGGACGCGCTGCGCGCCCAGTGACCCGGCTCGGACGCGCTTGACAATCACCCTCGCGCAGTACGAAACCATGGCGGACGCGCTGCTCGACGCGTATCGCACCGGCACGCCCGAGGCGATGGAGCGGCATTATCGATATACGTGGCATCGGCGCGCGTGGCAGGCGATGCGCACGTACGTACAGCTCGACCTCGGGAAACGGCCGGCCCACCCGAACGATGATGTCGCGATCACGGTCGAAGATGCGCGGCATCTCGTCGCGCTGGAGCACGGGTTCGCGAACTGGGGCGAACTGGAGGCATTCGCGGGATCGACGAAGGCCGGGCCGCGCACGACCGCCAAGCCGCTGCGCCTCGCCGTTTCCCAGGGAACGGAGGACTGGCTGCCCATGGCCAGCTCCCGCGACTGGGACGAAATCATCCGGCTGCTCGCGTCACATCCCTCCGCGGGATTGAGCGCGCAAGGTCAGATGACGGACGCGCTGCTGGAAGAGGTGTCGCGCGTCGAGACGATTACCGCGCTCGGTCTCTCCGGCTCCCGGGGAGTGACCGACGAGGGCGTGCGGCACCTCGCGCGGCTGCCGGCGTTGAAGGATCTCGACTTGAGCGGGACGAGCATCACGGATGCGGGATTGCAGGTGCTCCGCAGTCTTCGCGGACTGCGGACGATCTCTCTCGCGTGGACGCGCGTCACCGACGAGGGCGCCCGTCTCCTCGCACACTGCGACGAACTGGAGCACGTGAACCTCGCGTCGACGGATGCCGGTGACGGCGCCCTGCGGGCCCTCGCCGGAAAGCGCAAGCTCCATCATCTCTTCATCGCTCTCACGGATGCGGGATTTCCGCTCCTGCACGAACTGCCGGTCTTCAAGTCATGGCACGGGGGCGAGGCGAAGCTGTCGCTCGTCGGGCCGAAGGCGCTGCCGAATCACGTGTCGCTGCGCGGGTCTTTTACCGATGTCGGCATGCGGCATCTTCAGGGACTCGACGGGCTCTTCAGTCTCGATGTCGACGATGGCGAGCTCGGAATAACCGGCGCCGGTCTTCGGCCGCTCGTCTCCCTTCAGCATCTCGGAGCGCTTGGCTTGGATGCGAGGGACGACTGGATGCCGTATATCGCGGAGATGCCCAAGCTGCGCTTTCTCGGCGCGCAGGACACGGTCGCCGGCGACGAGGGATTCGCGGCGCTGAGCCGATCGCGATCGATCGAGTACATCTGGGGACGCCGGTGCCATAACCTTCGGCGGCGCGGATTCATGGCGCTTGCGGACATGCCGGCGCTCCGCGGCCTGTCGGTGAGCTGCCTGAACGTCGAAGATGCGGCGCTTTCGGCCCTGCCGACGTTCCCCGCCTTGAGGGAGCTCATGCCGATGGACGTTCCGGACGAGGGGTACCGGCACGTCGGCATGTGCGAGCGGCTCGAGTCCCTGATCCTGATGTACTGCCGAGACACGACCGACGCCGCGACGCAGCACATCACCCGCTTACGCAGCCTCTCGTACTACTTCAACAGCTATACGACCATCACGGATCGAACGCCGGAGCTGCTGTCGAACATGGATTCGCTCGAGCGCATCACCTTCGATGCGTGCCACGGGCTCACCAACGCGGGGGTGGCGCGGCTCGCGCGGCTGCCGAAATTGCGCGAGCTGCGCGTCTCCGGACGAGGAATGACGTCCGAGCTCGGCGCGGCATTCCCCCCGCGCGTCCGTGTGTTCCACGAGCCGTAGAACACGGCGCAGCGCGAATCGGAGCTGAGACCGTGCCATAATCGGCACCTTCAGCAATGGCTCGCTCGCACCATTCATTGCGCTGTGCCGGTGTCGTCCTGGGCGTCTGGCTCTGGTCTCCGCCAGCGATCGCGCAGACTCCCTCCGGGCCCCAGCCCGCGTCGGCTGAAGCCGTCGAACAGGATCAACATGGCGCGCCCCCGCAGAATGCGTCACCCGCCGGCGTGCCGGAATACCCGTCCCTGCATATGACGGGCTTTGGCAATATCGACTTCGCAGCCCAGGACAAGTCGGCGGGCTCCCGCGGTTTCAGCGAAGGGCAATTCGTGCTCCACTTTGCCGGCGCGCTGTCGCCGCGGACGAGCGTTTTCAGCGAGCTGTCCTTCACGCCTCGCGCGGACGCCGGCATCGGCGCACCGCCGGCCACCGGCTTCAACGCCGAAGTGGAGCGGCTGATCATCCGCTTCGATCAGAGCGATCAGTTGAAGATCTCCTTCGGCCGCTATCACACGCCGATCAACTGGTGGAACACCGCCTACCACCACGGACTCTGGCTGCAGACGACGATCAGCCGGCCGGAGATGGTGCAGTTCGGGGGCAAGTTCATTCCGGTGCACTTCGTCGGCGCGCTTGCGGAAGGCGCGGTGCCGGCTCATGGCTGGAACCTGAATTATCAGGCGGGCGTCGGCAACGGGCGCGGCACCGTGATCAGCCGCGGCGGAGACGCGGGCGACAACAACGGGCGGCCGGCCTGGCTCCTGAACGTCTTTACGAAGCCCGACGTCCCGTTCGGTCTGCAGCTCGGCGGATCGGTCTATGTCGACCGCATCACCATAGCGGGCGAGCCGGAGTTCAACGAGCGGATCCTGGCGGCGCACGCCATCTGGCTGCACGAAGATCCCGAGCTGATCGCGGAGATCGCCAGCATCCGGCACGAGCGGGTGGACGGACAACTGACCGCCAGCAGCCTCGCCTATTACGTTCAGGGCGCGTACCGGTTCCACGGCGCCGCGCGGCTGTTCAAGCCGTATTACCGCTTCGAGCACATCGACGTCGATGCGGCCGATCCGGTGTTTGCGGGTATTCCGAATCTCGACGGCTCGACGTTTGGCGTGCGGTACGACATCTCGACGCTCGCGGCCATCAAGACCGAAGGCCGCGTGCGCCGGCGGACCGCCGGAGGCACGTGGATGAACGGATGGTTTGTCCAGATTGCGTTCACGTTCTGAAGCGGTGATGCGACGAACGAGACCACCGTCTGCCGCGTTGGCGGCGCTGCTCGTACTCGCGCTGCTGCAGCCCGGCCCCACGCTCGCTCAGACGTCCGCCGACGTCGCCGTCGTCGTGCACGCCGACGTGCCGGTCGACAACCTGACGCTTGCCGAGCTGCGCCGCATCGTGCTCGGCGACCGCGAGTTCTGGCCCGGGGGAGTGCGCCTGACGCTGCTGATGCGCGCCCCCGTCGCGCACGAGCGCGACATCGTCCTCCAGACCGTGTCGAAGATGTCGGAAGCGCAGTTCCGACAGCATTGGATCGCCAAAGTCTTTCGCGCGGACACGGCGGCGGCGCCGCGAATCGTCTATTCGTCGGACATGGCGCTGGATCTGGTCCGGCAGATCCCGGGGGCGCTCACCTTCGTCAGCGCGGCGGCGGCGAACGGGGGCGTCAAGGTGGTGCGGATCGACGGGAAGCGCCCGGGCGAACCGGGGTATCCGCTGCGCTGACGTCGGGCGTTAGCGACCGGGGACGGGAAGCTGCATGCGCGCGGCGAGGCGCGCGAACCGCGGATTGCCCCGCATGCCGCCGAACCAGGGAGCGACCTGGAGGTAGACGAGCGCGAAGTCGTGCTCGTCGTACGCGCGGTCGAGGAGCGCGACCGCCTCGGCCTGCCGGCCGAGCCCGCTCTGCACCAGCGCCGGCGCGGACGATGGGACGTATTCGCGCGCCGCGAGGCCGTTCAACTCGGCGAGCACCCGGCTCGCCTCGGCACGGTTGCCGCTCAATCCGTACGCCCGGCCGAGCTGCCCCAGGACGACGGGACTGCCTTCGGAGAGCGACAACGCGCGCGTGAGCTCGGCGATGCTGTCGGCGTACGTGCGCTGCTGCGCCAGGGCCGCGCCGAGACCCCAGCGCGCCGACGCATAGTTCGGATCGAGGTCGAGCGTCGACTTGAACTGCGCGATCGCTTCGGCGACGCGGCCGCCGTACAGCAGGCACCAGCCGAGATCGGTGTTGACGCTCGGCGACAAGGCGTCCAGTTCGCGGGCGCGCGTCGCTTCGGCGATGGCGTCCTCCGAGCGGCCCATCGCCGCGAGGTAGACGCTGTACTGATCGTGGGCGAGGGCGGAAGTCTGATTGAGCGCGATGCCCTGCTTGAACTCGCGATCCGCGGCGGGCCAATCCCAATCGAGCCAGAATTTCACGTGGCCGAGCGCGACGTGCGCTTCGGACAGGGCGGGATCGAGCTCGATCGCCTTCTGCGCGGCGGCCTTGCCGTCGAGCAGCGCCTCGACGTAGAACGAACCGAGCGACAGATACGAATCGGCGAGGCCGGCGTGCGCGAGCGCATAGCGCGGATCCTTGGCGATGGCCTGCTGCAGGTATTCGATCGACTTCTTCCAGCCGCCGATGGTCCCCTGGTTCCAGTAGAACCGGCCCTTCAGATAGAGCTGGTACGCCTCGGCGTTGTCGGTGTAGCGCTTCGTCGCGCGCTTCTTCTCCTCGCCTGTGAGCCGCAGACTGAGCTTGTCGAAGATGTCGCCCGCGATCTCGTCCTGGACCGCGAGCAGATCGGCGAACGGCCGGGTGTACTGGCTGCCCCAGATCTGCGATCCGGTCGAGACGTCCATCACGTCGGACTGGATGACCAGCATGTTGCCGCGGGTGTTGACGCGTCCCGTGATGATCGCGCGCACGTTGAGGTCGCGCCCGATCTGCAGCGGGTCGACGTCCTTGCCCTTGTAGCGGAACGCGAGGCTCCGCGCGCTGACGCGCACGCCGCGCAGTTGCGACAGGTCGTTGATCAGCGCTTCGGTCAGGCCGTCGCTCAGGTACTCCGTATCGGCGTTGCCGGTAGCGTTGACGAACGGCAGGACCGCCACCGCATCGATCTGCCGGCTGCCGCCCGCGATCCAGCGATAGCCCACCGCGGCCGCCAGCACGAGCGCCACGGCAGCGATCGCGAGGACGGCCTTGCCCGTGGCGCCGATCCGACCGGTGCGGCCTGGCAGGGCGCCCGCCGTCAATACCGGCGCGCTCGCCGCCGCCGTACCCCCAGAGTCCGTTTCGCGTTTGAAACGCCTCAGGTCCGCGAGGATATCGGCGGCGCTGGCGTAGCGCAGGGTCCTGTCTTTCTCGAGCGCCTTGCGGATGATCCGATCGAGCTCTGGCGCCAGGCCTGGATTCACGACCGAGGGGGGCGGCGGGGCTCGATTCAGGATTTCGTCGTACACGACTGCGGTCGTCGAGCCGCTGAACGCGCGGTGTCCCGTGGCCATTTCGTACAGCACGAGGCCGAACGAGAACAGGTCGCTGCGGCCGTCGAGCTCTTCGCCGCGCGCCTGCTCCGGCGACATGTAGGCGACGGTGCCGAGCGTCGCGCCGTGGCCGGTGATCTGCTGGTCGTCGGCCGTCGTCGATGCGCTCTCGGCTCGAATGCCGGCGACGAGCTTCGCCAGGCCGAAGTCGAGCACCTTCGCGTCGCCGCGGCGGGTCACGAAGATATTCGTCGGCTTGATGTCGCGGTGGATGATGCCGCTCGAATGCGCCGCGTCGAGCGCGTCGGCGATCTGAATCGCCAGCGCGATCAGGCGATCCGTCGGCAGCGGCCGGTGCCGGACTTCCTGGTCGAGCGTGTGTCCCTCGAGAAGCTCGAGCACGAGAAAGGGACGCCCGTCGGCGTTCCCGACCTCGTGGATCGTGCAGATGTGCGGATGGTTGAGGGCCGACGCCGTCCGCGCCTCGCGCAGGAACCGATCGAGCGCCGCGCGGTCGGTCGCATCGCCGGCCGTCGGGAACTTCAGCGCGACCTTGCGGCCGAGGACGAGATCCTCGGCGAGGTAGACCTCGCCCATGCCGCCGGCGCCCAGCCGCTCCAGGAGGCGATAATGCGAAAATGTCCTGCCGATCATCGGCGAGCAGGATAACGCACATGGACGTCCGACGCTTGCTGGCCGTCGCCGCGCTTTCGGCCGTGGTTGTCGTTAGGCCGGCTGTCCCGGCCGGGCAACACGATCGCGTCGAGATCCGGATCGATACCCGCATCCCGCGCGGGCCGCTCACGCCGATCTGGGCGTGGTTCGGCAACGATGAACCGAACTACGCCTACATGCGCGACGGTCGCCAGCTTCTGACCGAGCTTGCCGACGCCAGTCCGATACCCATCCATTTCCGCACGCACAATCTCCTCACAACCGGCGACGGGACCGCCGCCCTGAAGTGGGGCTCGACCAACGTCTACACGGAAGACGCCAGCGGCCGCCCGGTCTACGACTGGACGATTCTCGATCGAATCATCGACACGTACCGCGCGCGCCACGTGAAGCCGCTGTTCGAGCTCGGGTTCATGCCGGAAGCGCTGTCGAGCCATCCGCAGCCGTACCGGCACTTCTGGAAGCCTGGGGACAACTACAACGACATTTACACCGGCTGGTCGTATCCGCCGCGCGATTACGCGAAATGGGGCGAGTTGATCCATCAGCTCGGCCGTCACGTCGCCTCGAAGTACGGCCGCGAGGTCGACACATGGTGGTGGGAAGTCTGGAACGAGCCCGATATCGGCTACTGGCACGGGACGCCGGAAGAGTTCATGAAGCTGTACGATTACGCGGCCGACGGACTGAAGCGCGCGCTGCCGACCGCCAGGATCGGCGGCCCCGAAGTCACGGGGCCCAACGGCGCGCGCACGCAGACCATCCTCCGCAACTTCCTCGAACACTGCCTGCACGGCGTCAACTACGCGACGGGCAAGACCGGAGCGCCGCTCGGTCTCGTGACGTTTCACGCGAAAGGCGCGCCGCAGGTGATGCCAGACGGACACGTCCGCATGAGCGTCGGCAACCAGCTTCGCGCCATCGCCAACGGCTTCACCGTCGCCGCCTCCTTTCCGGAGCTCGCGCACACGCCAATCGTCATTGGCGAGTCGGATCCGGAAGGGTGCGCGGCGTGCCCCGTCCGGACGAATCCATCGAACGCGTACCGCAACGGCACGATGTTCTCGAGCTATACGGCGGAACAGATCGCGCGAACCTACGAGCTGGCCGATCGCCATGACGTGAATCTGATCGGCGCGGTTTCGTGGGCGTTCGAGTTCGAGGGGCAGCCGTACTTCGACGGCTTCCGCGATCTGGCGACGAACGGCGTGGATAAACCGGTGCTGAATGTCTTCCGGATGCTTGGAAAGATGACCGGCAGCCGCGTCTCGGCGGAGAGCAGCGCAGGCCTGTCGCTGGACGACGTGCGGGACCGCGGCGTGCGGGGCGCGGCCGACATCTCGGCCCTCGCCGCCAGCGACGCGCATTCCGCCAGCGTCCTCGTGTGGAACTATCACGACGACGACCTGCCCGCGCCGGCGGCCGACGTCACGCTGACGATCGAGGGCCCGCCCGACGGCCCTGCGACGCTGACGCACTACCGCGTCGATACGGATCACAGCAACGCCTACACCGCCTGGAAGGCGATGGGCTCGCCGCAATCCCCGACGTCGGGGCAACGCGCCGCGTTGATCCATGCGGGTGGTCTGCAGACGCTCGCTGCGCCGGAACGCATGACCGTCGCAAACCATCGTGCCGTGATCACGTTCGCATTGCCGCGACAAGGCGTCTCGCTGCTGCGCCTGGTCTGGTAGACTCGCGCTCCTGATTGTCCCGATCGGCATCGGCTGAGAGTCCAGGCCGATCTGTTGCCGCAAGCGATCCCACGATCGAGGTCCACATGAAAGCGGCCGTTCTACATGCCTTTGGGCAATCCCCTCGCTATGAGGACTTCGCCGATCCCCAGGCGATCGAGGGCGAAGTGCTGGTGCGGGTCAAGGCCGCCTCGCTGAAGAACGTCGACAAGATGATGGCGAGTGGTTCCCATTACGACCGCTTCCCTGACTTCCCTTGCGTGTGCGGCGTTGACGGGGTCGGCCTCCTTGATGACGGGGCTCGCGTGTATTGCGGTGGAGCAAGACCGCCTTACGGGATGATGGCCGAGCGCACCGTTGTCTCCCGAGGCTGGTGTCTGCCAGTTCCTGAGCAAGTCGATGATGTCACGGCCGCCGCCTTGCCGAATCCTGCGTTATCGGCTTGGCTTGCTCTAACCTGGCGCGCCCAGCTCCAACCGGGCGAGATGGTCCTGATTCTTGGGGCGACCGGGGTCGCAGGCCAACTTGCCGTCCAGATGGCCAAGCACCTTGGCGCTGAACGCGTGGTGGCTGCCGGACGCAATCGTCGCGTCTTGACAACGCTGCGCGATCTGGGCGCCGATGCGACCATCGCGCTCGATCTGTCGGATCAAGAGCTGATCGCCGCCTTTATCCGCGAGGCCGGCGCCAGGCGGTTCGACGTGGTTCTCGACTATGTGTGGGGCCATCCGACGGAAGTCCTGCTCGAGGCCCTCACTCGTCATGATGTGAAGATCGCCGCTTCCAGAACCCGCTTGGTGGAGATCGGAGAGATGGCTGGGCCGACGATCGCACTCTCCGCTGCAGCCCTGCGCAGTTCGGGGCTCGAGCTATACGGGAGTGGCGGAGGGAGTGTTCCGCCCGAAGCGATCTTCGAAGCTTTTCCCCAAGTGTGGGCCCTAGCCAGCGGCGGCAAACTCCGCATCAAGACCGAACCGGTTCCACTCGCGGATGTTGAAGATGCCTGGCAACGGCGAGATCTTGATGGCCGCCGGCTTGTCCTTGTCCCGTGACAAACCCCATTCTTGAGGCTTGGGCTTGTGTATCTTCTCGCAGAATCCGCGATCGTTTGCCGGATTCTGTGTGGCCAGAATCACAACAGAGCTGTCCGGAATCCGCGTAAGTGGTTGAACCGCATCTGGCGCGGCTCGTGCTCCACCGTGCGGCATGGACATCACTGACTCGATCGACGAACTCACCGAGCGCATCATCGGTTGTGCGATTGCCGTGCATACCGCGTTGGGCCCCGGACTGCTGGAATCGATCTATTACGATTGCCTCGTGATCGAGCTCGTCGCGGCGGGCCTTCGCGTCGAACGCGATCGCAGCGTTCCCGTCCTGTATCGGGGTCAGCGAGTACGCCACGATCTCAGACTGGATCTCGTGGTTGAGGGATGCGTGATCATCGAAATCAAGGCTATCGAGCGGCTACATCCACTACATCAAGCACAGTTGATCACCTATCTCAAATTGACAGGCCTGCCGGCCGGACTGCTCCTCAACTTCAACGCGACAACGCTGCGAGCAGGGCTCAAGCGCGCCGATCACCCGGATCGTTACCTGGCGAAACACGCCCGGTCATGATTCCTTACAGGGGGGGCATGAGTCGACGAGACCGCAGGAGACCTTGGCAGGAGGACAAGAGAGCAGGAGCCCCCATTTGGAACATGAAGACCACAACTTCTCCTGAGCTCCTATCCTCCTGCGCACGATCTTCTCGCACCGCCCGGCCGTGATTTCTTACAGGAGAGCACGAGTCGACGAGACCGCAGGAGACCTTGGCAGGAGGACAAGAGAGCAGGAGCCCCACGGAACAAGAAGACCACAACTTCTCCTGAGCTCCTATCCTCCTGCGTACGATCTTCTCGGACCGCCCGGCCGTGATTTCCTGCAGGAGAGCACGAGTCGACGAGACCGCAGGAGACCTTGGCAGGAGGACAAGAGAGCAGGAGCCCCATTTGGAACATGAAGACCACAACTTCTCCTGAGCTCCTATCCTCCTGCGTACGATCTTCTCGGACCGCCCGGCCGTGATTTCTTGCAGGAGAGCACGAGTCGACGAGATCGCAGGAGATCTTTGGCAGCAGGATAAGAGAGCAGGAGCTTGATGGGAA
>Ga0310810_10004277_pt1 | contig 15759 bp, 10 predicted proteins | sample NCmetagenome_FD_207641 | JGI IMG/M metagenome (GOLD analysis project Ga0310810, IMG submission 207641) | Soil microbial communities from experimental microcosm in Duke University, North Carolina, United States - NC | ecosystem: Engineered > Artificial ecosystem > Soil microcosm > Unclassified ...
CGAGCAGCATCACCGGGTCCGCCGGCGCCGGGACTACGCGCGCGACCCCGGCCATCGCCCGCAACCCGGTTCCTGCGCCGACGCGTTCGCCCGCTGGCGCGCCGGAGGGCTGTCGCCCGCCGCGCTCGCGGACGCCGTGCGATCGATGCGGATCGAGCTGGTGCTCACCGCCCATCCCACGGAAATCGTCCGCCGGACGCTGCTCCAGTCGCATCGGCGTATCACCGACGCCCTCGCCGTCCGCGACCGCCTCGACTTGACGCCTGAAGAATCCGACGCGGCCCTCGATGCGCTGCGGCGCGAGGTGGCGACCGTCTGGCAGACCGACGAAGTGCGCGATCGCAGTGTGTCCCCGCTCGACGAAGTCCGCGGCGCGCTCGCGGTCTTCGAGCAAATACTGTGGGACGCGCTGCCCCGCTACATCCGCCAGATCGATCACGCGATGGGCGAGCCGTTGCCGCTCGACGCCGCCCCATTGCGCTTCGGATCGTGGATTGGCGGCGATCGCGACGGCAATCCCAACGTGACGCCGGAAATCACGCGCCGGGCAACGTGGATGGCGCGATGGGTGGCAGCCGATCTGTACGCGCGGGACATCGAAGCGCTCCGGTCAGAGCTCTCGATCGGGATCGCCAGCGACGAGCTGCGTGCGGTCGTCGGCGCCACGGCGGAACCCTATCGCGCACTGCTGCGCGACGTCGCCGCGCGCCTCGGCGCGACGCGCGCCTACACGGCCGCCCGGATCGAGCACGGGCACGGGAACGGCCTCCCGAACGAGTCGCCGCGTCCGTTCCTCGACGTTGGCGACTTCGCGGCGCCGCTGCTGTTGTGCCATCGGTCGCTCGTCGAGACGGGAAACGCCCTTATCGCCGCGGGGCGCCTGACCGACATCCTTCGCCGCGTCAGCGCATTCGGGTTGGCCCTCGCTCCGCTCGATCTCCGGCAGGAGGCCGCTCGACATGCGGAAGCGGTCGCGTGGATCGCAGAGCTGTGGAATCTCGGGCCATACGAAGACGCTGCGGAAGAGGAACGCATTGCGATCCTGATCCGCGAGATTGGCGCCGGGACGCGAACCCTCGCCGACCTCCCGACTGCCGACGAGCGAATGACCGGCACGGTTCGAGATGTGCTCGAAACCTTCCAGGCCGCCGCCGCGCTGCCGCCCGATTCGCTGGGCGCCTACGTGATTACCATGGCGAGCCGCGCGTCAGACGTGCTGGCCGTCGAGCTGCTGCAGAAACTGGCCGGCAATCGTCATCCGCAGCGCGTGGTCCCGCTGTTCGAAAGGGCGGTCGATCTCCAGGGCGCGGCCGGCGTTCTCGACGCGCTCTTCGGGCTGCCCTGGTATCGCGCGCGGATCGCCGGGCATCAGGAAGTGATGGTCGGCTACTCCGATTCCGCGAAGGACGCGGGCCGGTTCACCGCGGCGTGGGCGCTGTACTGTGCGCAGGAGCAGATTGTCGCCGCGTGCGCGCGGCACGGCGTCCGTCTCACGCTGTTCCACGGCCGCGGGGGAACTGTCGGCCGGGGCGGCGGCCCGACACACCTCGCCATCCGATCGCAGCCGCCGGGTTCGATCAACGGCCGCCTCCGCGTGACCGAGCAGGGCGAGATGATCCAGGCGAAGTTCGGGGTGGCCGATATCGCCGTCCGAACCATGGAGGTCTACACGACGGCGACGCTCGAGGCGACGTTCACCCCCGCGGCGCAGGCCGCGCCCGAATGGCGCGTGGCCATGGACCGCATGTCCGAGCGGGCGCGCGCGTCGTATCGCGGAGTCGTGTACGAGCAGCCGCGGTTCCTCGAGTACTTCCATACGGCAACACCCGAGCCTGAGCTGCGCGGTGTGCGCATCGGCAGCCGGCCGGCGCGCCGGGGCCGCGGCGCGGACATCGAAAGCCTGCGCGCGATCCCGTGGCAGTTCGCCTGGACACAGACGCGGCTGCTGCTCCCGTCATGGCTCGGCGTGGACGACGCGCTGGGCGAATCGATTGCGCGGGGCGAGGTGGCGCTGCTGAAGACGATGTACGAGCGGTGGCCGTTCTTTCAGTCAACACTCGATTTGATCGAGATGGTTCTCGCCAAAGCAGACCCGCGAATCGCCGCGGAATACGATCGCCGCCTCGTGCCCGCGGATCTTCAGCCGCTCGGGCGCGAGCTCCGGTCGCGCCTGGAACAGGCGACCGCCGCCGTACTTGCGATCACGGGGCATCGCGAGCCGGTCGACGCCACGCCGGTGCTCCGCCGATCGATTGACGTGCGCAATCCGTACGTCGATCCCATCAATCTGGTCCAGATCGAGCTGCTCGCGCGCCTCCGCCGGAACGAGGACGCACCGGAGCTCGAGCGTGCCTTCATCGTGACGGTCAACGGCATCGCGGCAGGGTTGAGGAATACGGGATAACTTACGGTCCCTGGTCCTTTGTTCAGGGTCCTTGGTCCGTACCTGGTCCCTGGTCGTTCTTAGTCCTTGGTCCCTGGTCGTTCTTGGTCCTTGGTCCCTGGTCGTTCTTAGTCCTTGGTCGCTGGTCGTGATTGGTCCCTGGTTGATCTAGCTCTCGCGATGAACGGAGCGCCTGTAAACCAGGACCAAAGCACCCAGGCCGACCGAGGACCAAGGCGCACCGAGGACCAAGACCGACCGAGGACCAAGGCCGACCAAGCACCAAGGACGGACGAAGAACCAAGGCCAAAGGACGCAGGACCTGATGATCTAGGTAACCCGGCCGGGGGGAGGAGAGCAGACATGGAATATCGCACGCTCGGAGCAAATGGTCCCCAGGTTTCCGCGATTGGTCTCGGCTGCATGGGGATGTCGGACTTCTACGCGGGGCGGGACGACACCGAATCGATTGCCACAATTCACCGCGCGCTCGACCTGGGGATCAACTTTCTCGACACCGCCGACGTCTACGGACCGTTCTCGAACGAACGGCTCGTCGGCCAGGCGATTCGCGACCGGCGCGATCGCGTCGTGCTCGCGACCAAGTTCGGGAACGTGCGCGGCGAGGACGGGGCGTTTCTCGGAATCAACGGGTCGCCGGAATACGTGCAGCGCGCGTGCGACGCTTCGCTGGCCCGGCTCGAGGTGGACACGATCGATCTCTATTACCAGCACCGCGTTGACACGGAGGTACCGATCGAGGAAACCGTCGGGGCGATGGCGGATCTGGTTCGCGCAGGCAAGGTGAGGTATCTCGGGTTGTCGGAAGCGGCCGCGGCGACGATCCGGCGCGCCGCCGCCGTTCACCCGATCGCGGCGCTGCAGACGGAGTACTCGCTGTGGACGCGCGATGCGGAAGACGAGCTGCTGCCGCTGTGCCGTGATCTCCGGATCACCTTCGTCGCGTACAGTCCGCTTGGCCGTGGATTCCTGACAGGCCGCTTTCGATCGCCCGCCGACATTCCGGCCGGCGACTGGCGGCACAACAATCCGCGCTTCCAGGGTGACAATTTCCAGCAGAATCTCGCGCTCGTTCGGCGGATCGAGGAGATCGCGGCACGCAAGCGCTGCGCGCCCGCGCAGCTCGCGCTGGCGTGGCTGCTGACCCATCCCGGCGTGCTGCCGATCCCGGGATCCAAGAACCGATCGCGTCTCGAGGAAAATGCGAAGGCTGTTGAGGTCCATCTGACGCCCGCAGACCTGGCCGAGATCGAGGAGATCGCACCGAAAGGCGTTGCGGCCGGTTCCCGCTATGCCGCCGGGGGGATGGCGACGGTCAACAGGTAACGCGTCCGATCGTCCAGGGTCGAATCGGGTCGATCCCGCGACCATGAGACACTAGGGCTTCTGTGCCTGATTTGAAACCTCCAGCCAGGCCGGCGGGACCGAACCTGACGGCGCTGCTGAAGCCGTACGCGCGGCTGATCGTGACGATCGTGGCGCTGACCATCGCCGCGAACAGCCTGAATCTGATCGTGCCGAAGATCATCGCGCGGGCGATCGATACCTTCGCGACAAGTCAACTCGTGCTCGGCACGCTCGTCGTTGAATTCGTCGCGGTGGCAATCGGCATCTTCTTTTTCACTTATCTTCAGAACATCGCACAGACGTACGCGTCGGAGCGCGTGGCGCGGGACCTGCGGACACAGCTCGTGGCGAAGCTCGCCACACAGGATCTCGCCTACATCCAGCAGACGACGACGGCCAGGCTGCTGACCAATCTCACCTCCGACGTCGACGCCGTGAAGCTGTTCGTCTCGCAGGCGGTCGGGTCGCTGGTCTCCTCCGTCTTTCTGATTCTCGGCGCCAGCGTGCTGCTCCTCGCGATCAACTGGAAGCTCGGGCTCGCGGTGCTCGCGGTCCTGCCGGTGATTGGGGTGACGTTCACGGTCGTGCTCGGCCGCGTCAGGAAGCTCTTCACCAAGTCACAGCAGGCAATCGACTGGCTGAACAAGGTGATCAACGAAAGCATCCTGGGCGCGGCGCTCATCCGGCTGCTCAACTCCCAGCACGACGAGTACGCCAAGTTCCTCGCCGCCAACACGGAAGCCCGCGACGTCAGCCTCAGTATTCTGCGGCTCTTCGCCAGCCTCATTCCGATCATCATCTTCTCGACCAACCTCGCGACATTGATGATCCTGACGCTCGGCGGCCGCTTCGTCATCCTCGGCGCCATGAGCCTCGGCGACTTCACCGCCTTCAACAGCTACCTCGCGATCCTGATCTTCCCGGTCATCCTCATCGGCTTCATGAGCAACGTGATGGCCCAGGCGGGCGCCTCCTACGCGCGTATGGGGGGCGTGCTTGCCGCTCCCGCCCCAAAGGAGAGCGGCCGCACGATCGCCGACCTTCGCGGCGACATCACCCTCTCCCGCATCGTCGTGAAATTCGGCGAGAAGGCCGCGCTCAACGACGTGTCCTTCTCGGTGAAGGCGGGAACGAAGACGGCGGTGATCGGGCCCACGGCGGCCGGCAAGACGCAGCTGCTCTTCCTGCTCACCGGCCTGCTGACGCCGACCTCGGGGCGCGTCGAATACGACGGCCGCAACATCGACGAGTACGACAAGACGACGCTGCACCAGCAGGTGGGGTTCGTCTTTCAGGATGCCACGATGTTCAACCTCACGCTCAGGGAGAACATCGGCTTCAGCAAGACCGTGAGAGATGCGGATCTCGAAAAGGCGATCGCCACGGCGGAGCTGAAGGACTTCATCGCCACGCTGCCGGAAGGGCTCGAGACCGTGGTGTCCGAGCGCGGCACGAGTCTGTCGGGCGGCCAGAAGCAGCGCATCATGCTGGCGCGGGCCCTGGCGCTCAACCCGCGCGTGCTGCTGCTCGACGATTTCACGGCGCGCGTCGACGCGACGACCGAGCGCAAGATCCTCGAGAACGTGCAAAGGAATTATCCGGGGCTGACGCTGTTGTCGGTCACGCAGAAGATCGCGCCGGTCGAAGACTACGACCAGATCGTGCTGCTGATGGAGGGTGAAGTGCTCGCGTCGGGCACCCACCACGAGCTGCTGGAGACGTGTCCCGAGTACGTCCAAATCTATGACTCCCAACGAAGCACCCGCCACTACGAATCCGTACCGGCTTAGCACCGCGCAGGGCGGGCAGCGGACCGCGTCGGTCCGGGCGGCGCTCACGCGGCTCGCGCCGGTCATGGCCGACCAGCGCCGCAGCGTCAACGCGGCATTCGTCGCGACGATCGTCGCCTCGGTGGCGGCGCTCGTGGCGCCGATCATCATCGGCCGGACCGTCGACACCTACATCCGGAACCGCGATTTCGCCGGTGTTCTCCGGTCCGCGGCGCTGCTGCTCGCCGCCTACCTGGCCGGCTCGATCGCCACGTACGTGCAGACGCAGCAGATGGGAAGCGTCGGACGGCGTGTGCTGTTCAACCTCCGGAACGCGCTCTTCACGAAACTCCAGGAGCTGCCGCTCGATTTTTTCAATCAGAACAAGGCCGGCGATCTGATTTCGCGCATCAACAACGACACCGACAAGCTCAATCAGTTTTTCTCGCAGGCGCTCGTGCAGCTGGCGGCGAACCTGTTCCTGATGACCGGCGCCGCCATCTTTCTCCTGACGCTCAACATCCGGCTTGGCCTCGCGGCGCTCGCGCCGGCAGCCGCCGTGCTCGTGGTCACGCGGGCGACGGGCAGCTGGGTGAAGCGGCGGAATATGACGAGCCTGCAGGCGCTCGGCGGACTGAGCGGCGAGATTCAGGAGAGTATGAGCAACTTCCGGGTGATCGTCGCGTTCAACCGGGTCGACTATTTTCAACGGCAGTTCAGCGTCGCGAACGAGCGGAATTACACGGCATCGGTGCGCGCGGGTGTCGCGAACACCATGTTCGTGCCGCTGTACGGACTCGCCTTCAACCTCGCGCAGCTCATCGTCCTCGCCTACAGCTTTTACCTGATCGCCGCGGGCAGCTTCACGGTGGGCCTGTTGATCGGCTTCCTCCTGTACGTGAACAGCTTCTATATGCCGCTTCGCCAGCTGGCGGCCGTCTGGTCGTCGTTCCAGCTCGCAATGGCGAGCCTGGACCGCATTTCCGATGTGCTCGCCCTCGAGCCGAACATGCCGCTCTTGACACCCTCAGCCACGCCGGTCATGTCACCCGCCGCGCCGGCAGCGTCCTCGGCCGACGCGGCTCCGCCCCGCTCCGTGCTTGCCTTCGATCACGTGCAGTTCAGCTACGTGCCAGGCCAACTGGTGCTTCGAGACGCGACGTTCTCACTCGAGGCAGGGAAAACCTACGCGCTGGTCGGACCGACGGGCGGGGGCAAAACGACGACCGCGTCGCTCATGGCGCGCCTCTACGATCCGACCGGAGGCCGCGTGTTTCTCGATGGCCGCGACATCCGGACATACCCACCCGAAGAACGCGCACGGCGGATCGGATTCATCCTGCAGGAACCATTTCTCTTTACGGGTACGGTGCGCGACAACGTGGTCTACGGGAACGGAGCGCTGCAGCGCCTGCCGGACGATGAGATCGCGTCGCGGCTGGCGGCGAAGAACCTCGACGGCCTGCTCGCACGGTTCGAACATGGCCTCGCGACGAAAGTCACGGCGGGCGGCGACGGCGTGAGCCTTGGCCAGAAACAGCTGATCGCGTTCATGCGCGCGGTGCTGCGCGAGCCGGAGATTCTCGTGCTGGACGAGGCAACGGCCAACATCGATACCGTCACCGAACGGTTGCTCGAGCAGATTCTTCGCGAACTCCCCGCCTCCACGACCAAGGTCGTCATCGCCCACCGCCTGAACACCATCGAGAACGCCGACGAGATTTTCTTCGTCAACGCCGGGGAAATCACCGCAGCGGGATCGATGCACCACGCGCTCGACCTGCTGCTGCACGGGAAACGCGAAACCTGAGCGTCTTCGGCGGCTGCTGCCATGAACGGCAACGCCGCGTCAACGCGATCACGTCTCCTTCGCACGCATGTGCGGCTTCAGCCGGGTGACTGCATAGTCACGAAAACACGAAAACCGTCCGTTCGGTCGGCGAGCGCGTTATGGCAGAGCTCGACGCCGCATCAACCCAACCGTTACGATCAGTTCGCCAGCACCTCGCATCGCGAGTCCTGCCTCTTCGTCAGGAGAGCGAAATGGCCAGAATCGATCGCGTGTCGACGACAGCCGCACTGATTGTGTGCCTCGCTGGTAGTCCTTTGGTTGCCACTCTGTTCGCGAGCGATGCGGAACATTCGTCGAGTGAGGGAACGTCCTCGCAGTCCGTGACCAACAGCTCAGTTCCTCCGGCACCCTTGGTACGCTCGCCCTTCAGGCTCGTCGATGAGAGACTCGCCGCAGATGCGCCAATCGGCGCAGCCAACGCGCAAGTGTGGCGAACGTTCAATTTCGTACCCGTTGAATCCAATTCCTTCGCGCAGAGGTATCGGGGTCGAGGCGCCAGGGGACGTAACGCATCCACCGCGGCAATGGTTGTCGGCGCGGCCGCCTCGATAGCGGGCGCGGCGGTTCTGGTGTATGCGAACAGGCCTGAGTGCAGCACCAACCAGACGGCGTACGGCTGCGGCTACGGCGCGAAGGTCGTTGGCGGCGCCGTGCTGTCGACGGGGATAGTCAGCCTCGTCGTCGGCGCCGTGACATGGAGATAGCACGGCGCAAGTTGTTCGACACGCGACCGCGCAGCGGCGTGTTCACTCGCAGATTGCCGGATTCTCTAGGAGTTCTGCGCGCTCTGCGTTGAACGTCGTTCTGTGCAGGCCAATCGCCTCCTTCATTACTTGGCGGCTGACCGATAGCAGGCGATACTGATCCGAGCCATCTTGTACAAGCCATGGAAAGCCCTCGCGCCTCAACCCGCGTCGCTGACTCGAACCGGCGTTCGACCGTATGTCCTCGCCGTGGCGGCCACGATCGCGGGGATCGCGGTGACGCGGTTGACCTGGCCGGTCTTCGCGGGAACACCTTTCGTCCCCTTGTTTGGCGCCGTCGTGGTGACGACGCAGTGGGGATCCGGACCGGCGGGGCTGGTGGCCTTGCTCCTGACGATTTCCGGCGCCAGGTTCGCCTTTTCGGTGGGAGGGCCGTCCGCGTGGGAACCGCGCACGTTAGCCGTTTACGCCCTCGTGGGCCTGCTCGCCAACCGCATCGTCGCGGGGCGGAATCGCGCCGAGGCGGCTCTTCGAGCGAGCGAAGCGCAACTGCGAGCGACCTGGGAACATGCCGCGCTCGGCGCCGCGCTGCTCAATCCCCTCGGCCACATCGAACGGATTAATCCTGCGCTGGCGCGCCTCCTGGGCTACTCGCCGCCAGCGTACTCCGGAATGGCGTTCAGCGCCTTCAACTTTCCGGACGAGGCGGCGGCCGAACAGAAGCGATTCTCCGATCTGATCGGCGGCACCGACGCGTTCTACCAAGTCGAGCAGCGCTACCACCGTCACGATGGCACTCTGATCTGGGGCCGCGTGACGGTGTCTGTCATCCGCGGTCCCGATGGCGTGCCGACTGGTGCGCTCGCCGTCCTCGAAGACGTCACCGCGCAGCGCCAGGCCGAGACCGATCTGCGAGCGTCCGAGCAGACGCTCCGCCAGGCACAGAAAATGGAAGCTGTCGGTCAGCTGGTCGCCGGCGTGGCGCACAACTTCAATAATCTGCTGACGGTGACGATGGGATACACGGAGCTCCTGCTGGAACGTCATCGCGATCACGGGGCGGACCAGAGCGACCTCGAGGAAATTTACAAGGCGACCGGGCGAGGAGCGGCTCTCACCCGCCAGCTGCTGGCTTTCGGCCGCAAGCACGACGCCACGCTGGCACGAATCGATCTCAATCGAATGGTGCCCGGTCTCCGCGAGATGTTGACGCGCGTCATCCGCGAAGACATTCAGCTGACCATCCACATCTCGTCCGTCCCCGCCGCCATCCTGCTCGATCCGCACGACCTCGAACAGGTGATTCTGAACCTGGTGATTAACGCCCGCGATGCGCTGCCGATGGGCGGCACGATCCACATCGAGGTGGCTGTGGAATCGATCGACGGAGCGAGCAGCCTTCCGGATTCGTCGATCACGCCCGGTGACTACGTGCGCCTGCGCGTCCGCGACAACGGGGTCGGAATGACCCCCGATGTGCAGTCGCACCTGTTCGAACCGTTCTTCACCACGAAGGAAGTGGGCCAGGGCACCGGACTGGGCCTCGCGTTCGTGCACGGTATCGCGCGCCACGGGCGAGGATTCGTCACGATCGAAACGGCGCCGGGAAAGGGCACGACGGTCTCCGTATATTTCCCGCCGGCACCTGAGACCGCGCCCGAGGCCGCGGCGGAGCCATCGATCTCCTCGACGGAGCACGCCCGCCCGCGCGCGACCATCCTGCTGGTGGAGGACGAACGGGCCGTCCGGAAGATGACCGCGCGGATGCTGAGCCGGGCCGGGTACGGCGTGCTGTCCGCGGCGACACCAGGTGAGGCCTGTGCGCTCTTCGAGCAGCACGTCGCCGACATCGATCTGCTGTTGACCGACATCGTGATGCCCGAGATGCACGGTCCGGCTCTCGCCCAACGCCTCGTTGCGCAGCGACCGGAACTGCGCGTGCTATTCGTCTCGGGCTACAGCGATGGGATGCCCGCCGGCGGGACGGCGAGAGACAAGGTCGCCTTTCTCGCCAAGCCGTTTTCACCGTCGCGTCTCGTCACGACTGTCGCCGAGTTGCTCAGGCCGCGCACCGCCTGACGGCAACGTCACGCCGGAATCCGAGTCTCACACCACTGCGACCTTGACGTTGTGGATCGGCGGCAGCGAATCGAAGAGGCAGTCCCACTTCTCACCGCCCTCTCTGCCGATCCAGAGCTGACCGGTCGTCGTGCCGAAGTACAGCGCCGGCGCCTTGAGCCGATCGACGTCCATCGCATCTCGCAGAATGGTGAAATAGCTCTGCTTCTTCGGAAACCCGCGCGCGAGCCGGCTCCACGAGTTGCCGCCGTTCTCGCTGCGCCACACCGCGGGCGCGCTGCCCGGACAGGAGCGCGTCGACGGCTCGAGTGGCACGACGTACACCGTGTCGGCATTGTGCGGGTGGACGACGATGGGGAATCCGAAATCCGAAGGCAATCCCTTGGCGATCGAACGCCACGTCTTGCCGTGGTCGTCGCTCCGCAGCACGCCGATGTCCGGGCGCGGTCCGCCTGGGCCGGTCCAGTCTGCCCATCCGCCATGGTTCTGCATGTACAGGCGCCCCGGCGCATCCTTGTGCCGTGCGATCTTGTGGACGCACTGACCGAACTCGGGATAGGGATCCGGCGCGAACCCGGCGCCGACCCCTTGATTGGACGCTCTGAACGTTGCGCCCCCGTCCTCGCTCAGATAGTGGCCGCCGGTCGAGATGCCGAGATGCACGCGGTTCCCGTCGCGAATGATCGTGTGCATGCAGAGTCCGCCATTACCCGGCTGCCACTTGCGCGCGTGCTCGTGGTTGCTGATGCCGGGCACCATCTCCCACGAATCGCCGCCGTCACCGCTTCTGAACAGGGACGCAGGCTCCACGCCGCACCACAATTCCTTCTTGCCGCCGCCGGGCTCGAGCGCCCAGATGTTCGCCAGCACGCGGCCGTCGTCTTTGGGGAACGCGGGCGCCGACTTCGTCTCCTCGAAGCTCTTGCCCATGTTCGTCGAACGAAGCACCTTCATGCCGAAGAACGGATTGCAGCTCGACGCATACAGGCGCGGCGCGCCGCGCGTGTCGATGAGCGTCGAGTACACGGGAATGCCGGGACCGAACGGGCCGCGCAGCGCGAAGTTGCGCCTCGGCTTCGCCGCGTCGGCGACGAACACCCCTTTTTTGGTACCGATGGTGAGGATCACTCGATCCGCCAATTCAACCTCCAGAAACTGCCGGCAGGATCGTGAGCACGTCCCCCGGCGCCAACCGTGTGTCGACCCCGTCGAGGTCGCGCACATTGTCCGAGTTCACGAACACGTTCAGGTGCCTGCGCACCATACCCGTTTCGTCACAGATATTGCGATACAAATCGCCCTGGCTCCGTTCGAGGTCTTCGAGTGCGGCGCGCACGGTGTGCGCCGAGATCGAAAGCTGCGCGGCGCCAGCGCAGTACGTGCGCAGCGCGCCCAACACGTGGAGCGTAATGGTGGGAGCACTCATGATGCGAGATGAAGCTTATAGCTGGCCGTTCGGATGACGCAATCACGGTCCTTGGTCCTTGGGCCAGAGTCCTTGGTCCGCACCTGGCCCCTGGTCGTCCTTGGTCCTCGGTTCTCGGTGCTTCGTGCTGCGTGCTTGCTTACCGTTGCGACGCCCACCGATTCCGGCATCCCGATCCTGAAGCAAGTCACAACCGAATGACGCGATGCTGTGTAGTAATCAGCCCGTCCGGCGCTCAACGAAACCTTGACAGGGTCGAAGTTGAAATGGAAGAAAGCGCGCATTCGTTCATCCGGGGCGGGCTCGAGGCCTGAGGAAAGGGAATCGCCGAAGCCGGTTGAACCACCGTCCCGGATCGGAGGATCATGGCGTCCGGCGACAGGAGGAGCATCGTGAAAAATTTCCGCGAGTACTATCAGGAGTGTTTCGCGGCCGAGAAGCCGAAGTTCGTTCGCGTCCTCAAGGCGGTGCCGCCGGACAAAGCCGACTACCGCCCCCACCCGCGCTCGACGTCCGCCGGGGATCTCGTGTGGCTGCTCGCGAGCGAGCTCGGCGACGCCTGCGAGCTCATCGAGCGCGGCGAGGTGAGCTACGTGGCCAGACCCGCGCCGGCCGTCACAGAATCGGTCGCGGCGTACGAGCGAAACGCCGCAGATCTGGAGAAGCGCCTCGCCATGGTGGACGACGCGAAGTGGGACGGGAAGGCCCGGCTCCTCGCGGACGGAAACGTGGCCTGGGAAACCTCGCTCGGAGATATGCTCTTTGGGTTTCTCTTCGACGCCATCCATCACCGCGGGCAGCTTTCGAGCTACCTGCGGCCGATGGGCGCCAAGGTTCCCGCGATCTACGGTCCCTCGGCAGACGATCCCGGGATGTGATCGACGGCTGGTACCTGATCGCAATCGAGCGCGCGCCCGTCACTTGGCCGCTATCGAAGCACTTGGCGGTGCGGGCCCCGTATAGCGGGCGCGTGGGCGGATCAGTTGCCCTGACGCATATTCCTCGATCGCGTGCGCGAGCCAACCTGCCGTTCGCCCGAGGGCAAACAGGATCACCGGAGCGTGGTCCGGCAATCGGTACGTTCGCGTGACGGCCGCCAGACCGAAGTCGAGATTCGGGAGGTCGTGCAACAGTTCGGCGCCTGCGCGCCGCAGGTTTCGAAAGGGCCGCCACGCGGCCTGATTTCCGCTGGCCTCTGCGAGCTGCGTGAGCCGGACGGCGCGTGGATCGCCCGCCGGGTAGAGCGGATGTCCGAAGCCGGGCACCCGCTCTCCGCGACGCAAGCAGTCGGCCACGAGGGCCCGGGCATCTCCCCGTGTTTGCGCTCTGTTCGAGAGTCCGAGGACACGGTCTGCGGCGCCTCCGTGCTTGTAGCCTTTGAGCGCGGCCATGGCTGCTGAGACGACGTCATACGGTGAGGCGCCGGCCGACGCCGCGCAGCGGGCGGTGAACGCGGACACGTTCAATTCGTGGTCCGCGCACAGAACCAACGCGGTGCGAATGACCTCGCCGACAGCGTCCCGCTTCGGCGCCCACGCCGCCTGGAGAGCGCGATGCAGCCGCTCCCGCGAGTCGCGTTGCGCAACGATGGCAGCCAAGAGACGAAGGATGCGAGCACTCGTCTGTCGAGCGGCGGCCGGGCGCAAGTCATGGGACGCCGCGTCCACAGCGGCCGCGATCGGAAGGCCGATTTGAAGCTGGGCGACCGGGTCCTTGGCGAACGCCCGAATCTGCGCCAATTGACGTTGAGATAGCACGCACGACTGCTCGAACAGGCGCTCCCGCGCGCTCCCATCCGCTCCCCACAAGAGCGCCGCCACTTCTTCGAGAGTCGCCGTTTCCGCGAGATCCGACGCATCGCGGCCGCGATAGTAAAAGCGTCCATCCTGGATCAGCGTGATGCCTGACTCGAGCACGGGACCGCCCCAGTGCAGCCCCCGCGCCGCCGCTTTGTGCGGATCGCGGCGCGCTTCCTGCCGTTCCTTCAATCTCTCGACGTCCTGACGCGGGTAGCGGCGTTCCCTGGGACGCTGGGGTACCGGTTCGGACCGCAACTGGCCGCGACTCGCGTATGCGTACAACGTCGCTCGCGTGACACCAAGAGCGTCGGCGGCTTGCCGAGCGGACAGGTAATAGCCCTGGGCTTCCGTCATATTAGATTGATTCTCTAATCAATATTGACAATGTGATGCAGCTTACCAAAACATCAGGACATGCAGGAAGGACTGGAAGGTATCGTCGCCGCACGCACCCGATTGAGCCATGTGGACGGCGAAGGGGGGCGGCTGATCATCGCGGGGTATGCCGTCGAGGATCTGGCCCCGGCCGCCAGCTTTGAGGACGTCGCGTATCTGCTGCTGAATGGCCGGCTTCCCGATCCGCCAGAGGGAAAAGAGTTCGCGGCCACCTTAGCCGAACGGCGGGCGCTCCCCTCCGTGGCGCGTGCCGTGATCGACGAAGCGGCGGCAGCCAAGGCGCCGCCGATGGATGCCTTGCGAATGGTGACGCCGCTTCTCAGCCTCGGCCGCCAGGAGAATCCCGCGGACGATGCGATGACGGCGATCGCCGCCTTTCCCGCAATCGTGGGGACCTATTGGCGGGTCCGCAACGGCCAGCCGCCGGTCCCGATCCGGCGGGATCTTTCGCACGCGGCCCATTACCTGCACCAGGTATTCGGCGACGAACCGTCAGCCGAACGAGCCCGTGCGCTCGAGACGTATCTCAACACTGTCTGCGACCACGGTCTCAACGCGTCCACATTTGCGGCGCGCGTCATTGTCTCCACCCGATCCGACGTCATCTCGGCCATCACCGGGGCCGTGGGCGCGCTCAAGGGTCCATTGCACGGCGGCGCACCTGGCCCCGCGCTCGACATGGTGTTCGAAGTGTCTACACCGGAACGCGCGGAGATGGTCATCCGCGCCAAACTGGATCGGGGCGAGCGGCTGATGGGATTCGGACACCGGGTCTACAAAGTGCGTGATCCGCGGGCGGACGTCCTGGCCCGCGCGGCGCAGCGCTTCTATGCGACCGACGGCGATCGGTCCCTCTACGCGCTTGCGCGCAAGGTGGAAACCGTGGCGCTCCAACAGCTCCGTGAACGCAAGCCGGAGCGACGCATCGAAACGAACGTCGAGTTCTACACCGCGCTCCTGCTGCACGGCCTCGGCCTGCCAACCGACTTGTTTACCCCGACGTTCGCCGTCGGACGTGTCCTCGGATGGTCCGCACACTGCCTGGAGCAACTGCGCGAGGGACGACTCATCCGGCCGCAGTCGGCCTACATCGGGCCTGCAGATCTTCACTTCCATCCGACCAGTGCCGCGGGCTGAGAGAGGCCTGACGAGCGCGGCCGGTCTTCACTGTGATGTCACTCATATCTCAGCGCGTCCATCGCGTCGATCTGCGTGGCACGACGGACCGGCATGTAGCAGGCCGCCAGACCGACGATCGCGAACAAGACGACCGCCCCGCTAAAGACCACCGGATCGAGTGGCGAGGCGCCGAACAGCAACCGTGTCAGCAAACGGCTGGCTCCGGCCGCGAGCGCCAGCCCAATCACGCAGCCGGCCAGGATAAGCGACATCCCCTGTCCGAGCACAAGCCGTACGATATCGCCGCGCTGCGCGCCCATCGCGATGCGGATCCCGATTTCGCGCGTGCGTCGGGCGACGGTATACGCCGTGACGCCGTAGATACCCATCGCGGCCAGCAGCAGAGCCACGAGGCCGACGCTGCCTGCAACCGACGCCGCGACCCGCAACTGCACCTGGACGGGTCCGTTCTGATCGTCAAGCGGTCGCGCGGTCGCGGGCGGCACGTTCGCGTTCATCGATCGCAGGACCGCGGCAATCGCCGCCGTCGCGTGCTCGCCGTCGGCCATTCGCGCAAGGATCGTGATGTGAGGCGTGTACCGCTGCAGGAGTGGCACGTACACAACGATGGGCGGCGCGCCGCCACCACGCGCGACGGACCTCAGATCGCGCGCCACGCCGATCACCTCAAGTGTCGTGATGCGGCCCGACGCGCCGGGCTCCGCCGCCTGACGCTGTAGGCGCTTGCCGACGGGGTCCTGCCCCGGCCAAAGCTGGCGCGCGCCCGCTTCAGCGATGATCGCAACGGGTTCCGTGCCGGCGCGGTCCCCGGCGTTGAAGTCCCGGCCCGTCACGATCGGAAGC
>Ga0310810_10004278_pt1 | contig 15759 bp, 10 predicted proteins | sample NCmetagenome_FD_207641 | JGI IMG/M metagenome (GOLD analysis project Ga0310810, IMG submission 207641) | Soil microbial communities from experimental microcosm in Duke University, North Carolina, United States - NC | ecosystem: Engineered > Artificial ecosystem > Soil microcosm > Unclassified ...
TTCCCTCCCGCAGGACCTCATGACCGGCCCAAGTAATCGCGAACGCATCCTCCCGCGTCTCATCGACGAGGAGATCAAAGAGTCGTTCATCAATTACTCGATGAGCGTCATTGTGTCGCGCGCGCTGCCTGATGTGCGCGATGGACTCAAGCCCGTACACCGTCGCATCCTGTACGCGATGAACGACCTCGGCCTCCTGCCGAACAGGCCGTTCAAGAAGTCGGCGACCGTCGTGGGGGACGTGCTTGGCCGATTCCACCCGCACGGCGACGGGGCGGTGTACGACGCGCTCGTCCGCATGGTGCAGGATTTCTCCCTTCGCTATCCGTTGGTGGATGGGCAGGGAAACTTCGGCTCGATGGATGGCGATCCCGCCGCGGCGTATCGCTACACCGAAGCGCGCCTCATGCGGATCGCGACCGAGCTGCTCGCCGACATCGATAAGAACACGGTCGATTTCGCGCCGAACTTTGATGACCATCTGACGGAGCCCAAGGTTCTTCCGGCCGGGATTCCGAACCTTCTGGTCAACGGGTCATCGGGCATTGCCGTCGGCATGGCGACCAACATTCCACCGCACAATCTGAAGGAAGTCATCGGCGCCACCGTCGCCCTGATCGACAACCCTGATCTCACGTTAGGCGATATCCGCAAGATGGTGAAAGGCCCGGATTTCCCGACAGGGGCCTACATCTACGGTCGCGACGGCATCAAGGACTATCAGGAAACGGGGCGTGGCAAGATCGTCATGCGCGCGCGCGCGGTGATCGAGGAAAAGGAGACCTCGAACAAGTCGCAGATCGTCGTCACCGAGCTCCCGTACCAGGTCAACCGCGCAAACCTCGTGAAGGACATCGCGGAGCTCGTCCGCGACAAGAAGATCGAGGGAATCAGCGACCTCCGCGACGAGTCGTCGGACACGACCCGCATTGTGATCGAGCTCAAACGGGACGCGATCCCACGCGTCGTGCTCAACCAGCTATACAAGCACACCACGATGCAGGCGACCTTCGGCGTGATCATGCTGGCGCTCGTGCCCGATGCGCAGACGCGCCAGCTCGTGCCGAAGGTGATGGGCATCAAGGAAGTGCTGGAGCACTATATCACGCACCGGCACGAGGTCCTCGTTCGCCGCACGCAGTACGAGCTCGACAAGGCACTCGAGCGCGAGCACATCCTGGACGGTCTCAAGGTCGCCGTCGACAACATCGACGAGGTGATCAAGGTCATTCGCAAGGCGGAGGACACGCCCAAGGCGAGTGCCCAGCTGCAGAAGCGGTTCAAGCTCTCGGAGCGGCAGGCCGAGGCGATCCTCAACATGCGGCTCGCGAAGCTGACCGGCCTCGAGATCGAGAAGCTGGAGGCCGAGCTCAAGGAAGTTCGCGCGCTCATCAAGGACCTCCGCGCACTGCTCGAGTCGAAGCCGAAGCGCATGAAGGTCATGAAGGACGAGCTACAGAAGATCGCCGAGACGTATGGCGACGATCGGCGCACCGAGATCACGAGCGACCAGGGCGAGTTCACGATCGAGGATCTGATCGCCGAAGAAGACATGGTCGTGACGATCTCGCACACGGGCTACATCAAGCGCACGCCCGTGACGACGTATCGGCGCCAGCGGCGTGGGGGACGGGGCTCGAGTGGCGCGGATCTCAAAGAGCTCGATTTCATCGAGCGACTCTTCATCGGAAGCACGCACGACTACCTGCTCATCTTCACCGAGGACGGCCGGTGCTTCTGGCTCAAGGTGCACGAGCTGCCCCAGGCGGGCCGCGCGACCAAGGGCAAGCCGATCGTCAACCTCATCAACGTCACGCCGGATACACAGATCAAGGCGATCGTGCCGGTACGCGAGTTCAATGACGAGAACTTCCTGCTGTTCTGCACGAAGGATGGCACGGTCAAGAAGACGAAGCTCAGCGAGTACTCCAACCCCCGCACGAACGGCATCAAGGCCATCAAGATCGAGAAGGGTGATGAGCTGATCGACGTGCAGGTCACGAGCGGGACGAACGACATCGTGATCGCGACGAAGCACGGGCTCTCGGTGCGGTTCCACGAGAGCGACGTGCGCGACATGGGTCGTGACACGACAGGCGTGAAGGGCATCGAGCTCCGACCGGACGATCTCGTGGTCGGCATGGTCGTCATCAAACGCGAAGCGACGCTCCTCGTCGTCACTGAAAAGGGCTTGGGCAAATGCACCCACATCGATGACTACCGCGTGCAGAAGCGCGGCGGAAAAGGCATCCTGACCGTCAACCGCACCGAAAAAACGGGCGACGTGGTCGCGTTGATGGAGGTCCTGCCGGAAGACGAGATCATGTTGATCACCCGGGGCGGGATCGTCATCCGGTCTTCGGTCGATCAGGTCCGCGTTACTGGCCGCAACGCGCAAGGGGTGCGTCTCGTGTCCCTCGATGACGGGGATGTCGTCACCGCGGTCGCGCGCGTAGTGTTGGAGGACAGGGGCGAGAGCGAGGGCGAGGAAGCCGACGAGCCACTCGGTGTCACGCCGGACGAGGAGTAAGCCCTTAGCACCCAGCTCCGCGGGCGCGGCGGGGGCGGCCCGTGGGGAGGGCCCCTGTCGTCAGGCGAGGTCAGTGCGCGACACAATGTGGTCACGATGCTACGCCGCGCAGAAAGGAAGAGTTCGGCGCAAAGTTAATCGGCTATCCTGCAGTCACTTAGCAGCGAATCATGGAGGCTCGGGGTATGCACCAGCGAGCCCTGCCGTTCCGTCCCGTCCGATTCCGAACTCGCACGCGCTCCCACTTCCAACTTCGTGCACGCCCTTTACTGGATGACCGCCAGACCCGCCGCCGAGGGCTCAGCTCGCGATGGCTAGCGCGCGCATCATCATCGCCGACGACGACCCGGCGATTCTCCAGACCATGACGTGGGTGCTCAAGGAGCACGGCTACGACGTCGGATCCGCGACGAGTGGCCGCGAGCTCGTGGCACTCCTCGAGGAACGCACGCCCGACCTGCTTCTTCTCGACGTCATGTTCCCGGACGTGGATGGCTTCCAGCTCCTCGAGCGCATCAAGAACGACGACCGGTGGCGTGACATGCCGGTGCTCATGATCTCGTCGCTGCCACCGGAAGAGGCAGCGGTCAAGACACTCGGCCTCGGAGCATCGGATTTCGTTCGAAAACCATTTCGCGTTCGTGAGCTGCTCGCGCGGATTCAGGCGCAGCTACGCATGCGAGCCATTCTTCGATCTGCCTATGAGTCGCTGCGCACGACCGAAGAGGAGCTTGCACGTGCACGGGCGGAGGCCGATAGCCGACGAAAACTGGTCGACATCCTTCGCGAGGTCACCGGGGATCTCACTTCGAACGAGATCTACCACGTGCTCGCGCGGCGGGTCGCGCGCGCATTGGATCTCACCCGCTGTTCGGTCATCCTCGCTCGGCCTGGGGACCGGGTTGGCATGGTGGCGGCGTCGTTCGAGCATGCGCTCGTGAAGAATTTCGAGCTGAACCTCGATCGTTACCCCGAGATCCGCGCGGCGCTCGAAACCGGCCAGCCGGTACTCGTGGAGGATGTTCACTCGAGTCCATTGTACGCGGACATCCGCGAGCGGTGGCGTGAGGAAGGGACGCGCGTGCCGGTTCGCTCGGTGATCGCGATGCCGTTTTCGCTAGCGGACGCCCGACAGTCGGGCGTTTTCTTCCTTCGGCGCGGCGAGGACGAGCGCCCGCTTCGAGAAGACGACGTCGCATTCGCCGACACTGTTGTGCGCGCGGCGGTGGCGGCGGTCCAGCGCGCCGACATGATGGAGAGCACGAGGGCAGACAATCTCCGGCTAGAGGCGCTCGCGCAGACCGATCCACTGACCGACGCGCTCAACCGCCGAGCGCTGACGGACCGGCTGAACGCGGAGCTGGAGCGTGCCCGCCGTTACGACTCGATGGTCACGCTGCTCATGATCGATATCGATCACTTCAAGCGGATCAACGACACGTACGGACACCTCGTCGGCGACGACGTACTCATGGCGCTGGCGTCGCTCCTGCAGCACGAGGTGCGAAGCGTCGACCTCGTCGCCCGGTATGGCGGTGAGGAGTTCGTGATCGTGCTGCCCGAAACGCGCGAGGATGGCGCCGTCTCGTTCGCCGAGCGCATACGCGAGCGGATCGAGATGCATCCGTTCTCCGTCGATGACGGACCGACCCTGCAGGTGACGGCGAGCATCGGAGTGGCGACGTTCCCCGCGCCTCGGGTTGCGACCGTCGAGGACTTGTTCATGCGTGCGGACCAGGCACTGTACCGCGCCAAGGCGGAGGGCCGGAACCGGGTTCGCATCTAGTCCGGCACGGACGCGCTTGCGGGAGCAGTTTCGCAAGCAGTCGCTTGGGGTTGTCGGTCGCCTGAATCGCGTGTACGCTCCACGCTGTTCGAGACCATCCGGCCACGAGGACTTTACCCGTGCGACTGAGCGAGATTGCCATTGTCGTCGCCGCAACGGCGGCGTGTGCACCATCGAGCAGCGATGCACAGGACGCGCTGCGTAGCAGGGTCACGCTTCCGCCTGGGTTCACGATCTCCGAGTACGCGAAGGTCGGTGGCGTGCGATTCATGGTTGTGGCGTCGGACGGGGCCGTGTACGCCAGCCGTCCCGAAGCTGGGGAAGTCGTTCGGTTGGTCGATGCGGATCGGAACGGTGCGGCTGAATCGCAAACGGTCGCCGTCTCGGGCCTCGGTCGCCCGCACGGTCTCGCCTTCCACGGTGGGTACCTCTACATCGCCAACACGGACGGCGTCGTTCGCGTCCGTCTCGGGGCGAATGGCGCGGCGTCGGGGCCGCCGGAGCGCGTCAACTCGTACAGCAGTGGTGGGGGACACTGGAGCCGGTCCATCGTCTTCGGCCCGGACAGCGGGATGTACGTCACGATCGGATCAACCTGCAACATGTGCGTCGAGAAGACGCCGGATCGTGCCGCTGTGATGCGGTACGACGAAAACGGCGGCAACGGCCGTGTATTTTCGTCCGGCCTCCGCAACGCCGTGGGGATCGCGGTGAATCCCGTCACAAAGCAGATCTGGGTGACACAGAACGAACGTGACAATATCGAGCCGGATCACGAGGACCTGCCGCCCGACGAGATCAACATTCTCCAGGAGGGCGGGGACTACGGCTGGCCGTATTGCTACGGCAACCGGATCCCGAGTCCGGATCGGGAGTTCCACGATCCGGCGCGATGCGCCCGAACGACCCCGCCGGCGTTGGAGATGCAGGCCCATTCGGCGCCGTTAGGCATCACGTTTCTTGATCGGGCGAGCATGTTCCCGGCAGACTGGCGGGGGGACGCGGTCGTGGCGTTGCACGGTTCGTGGAACCGGTCCGTGCCGACCGGGGCGAAGCTGGTGCGGATCCGTATCCGCGATGGGAAACCGGTGTCGTACGAGGACTTCATTGCGGGATGGCAGGGGCCGAACGGCCGCCGGTGGGGCCGCCCCGTCGACGTGGTGGTGCATACGGATGGATCGCTGCTCATTTCCGACGACGCCGCCGGCGCGATCTACCGCGTCACGCGAACCGAGAATCGTTAGGCGCCGAACGCGTCGCCGCTTCGCGAGCGCAGCGAACGCCGGCTGGATGGCGGGCGCATTCATCTTCGCGGTGGCCTGTTCCCGCGGCGAACGCAGCCGGCCCGGCACCGATTCGGTGACTGCGACCGGGTCGGCCGCCGTTCGAACCGGCGCGCTCATACGCGTCACGCTCGCGGCGGACTCCGCGGGGGCGGCCGCAGTGGCCGACTCGCTGGCGCGCGAGGGCTGGGACGCGGAGGCCGCGAGGCGAGCCACTGGCGATTCGGGGTGGGCCGTTCGCGTGATCGCGCCGGGCGACGCCGAACTGGCCCGGCTGGTCGAGCACGCGCTTCGGCAATCCGGTTTTCAGCCCGTGTTCCTCGGGCGGCGGTCGAGCCGAGGGACGTTCGGCGTGGGTGTGACGCCGGTGAACAGCGGAAGTCACGGCATGGCGGCGCGCGTACGCTGGACCCTCAGCAATGACCGGCGGGCGGTGCTTGTCGTCGAAGACCCACGGGCGGTCGAGAACGATCCCGTGCCTAACGCGTTCGTGTTCGCCAGCGAGGGCAACGCTCCCGTACAGCGCGACAGTGTGTGGGATGTCGCGCCATCGACGGACTGGCAGCGCGTGGCTTACGCGCGCGCCTATACGACGCATGTGGGTGAGACCGATTCCGTCCCGCCGAGCGAATGGCACCGGCTGGCTGGCAGCGTTGGCCTCATGGAATCGATTGTCCGGAAGAACGCGTTTGCGACGAGCGGCATGGTCACCGCGTACGGAGTCGCCCGACCTTTCGTCGTCAGCCGCGGGGCCGTCGCAGACACGTCGGCGACGGCAGCGAGCGGTTTGCCGATTGCCGAGGGATGGCGCGTTGCGTGGACGCGCGACGGCTCGCGCCTGGCGATCGGGGCACCGCCCGTGGTCATCGCCGACGACGCGCCTGCATCGCGGTGGCGCCTCGTAGATCCGGTGACCGGCGAGGCGCGCGGTTCTACCGACACCACCTCGCTCGCCCGGCATCAATGGATCCAGGGCCCGAACCTCGATGTATCCACCGCGGTCGACATGCGACAACGCCGTGCGTTCCGCGCGGGCGACGTGGACATCGAGAGCGAAGACGGGTGGATCCGCGTGTACGGGCACGACGGCGCGCGGGTCCGCGCGCCACACATCGTCGGTCCCGGCATTGCCCTGACTGCCACGGCGAACGGTCAGTTCATCGTCGCGATCGCGCCGGACCCCACAACCGCGTCGTACGAGCCGCCAAACGCCCTCGTGGTGTACCACATTCTCCAGCGATAACCATGCGGAACGCGATTCGACGGAACCGACGCTTCACCCTGTCGATGGTTGCGGGAGTCGTGTCGTGCCTAACGACTTCGTCACGGGCCACGGGCCAGGGCAGTGGGCCGCTCTCCTATCGGCCGGGCATCGACGTGACGGACTACGCCATTACGCTCGACCTGCCGCAGCGTGGCGCGTCGATCGACGGGCGCGCCATCCTCACCGTGCGTCGATGGGCTCCGGTCGATACGCTCGTGCTGGATCTCGTCGGCCTCCGAGTCGACAGCGTGCTCGTGAATGAGAAGCCTGTCACGTTCGCCAGGACGGACTCGCTCGTGCGCCTGCCCGTTGAACGCGCGCTGGGAGACTCCTTCTCCGTGACGGTGCGGTACGCGGGTGAGCCGAAGGACGGACTCATTATCCGAACGGACAGCGCCGGTCGGTGGACCGCGTTCGGCGACAACTGGCCCAATCGAGCCCGGAACTGGATTCCGAGCATTGACCACCCGTCGGACAAGGCGACGGTCACGTGGAGCGTGCGCGCGCCGAGCGATCGGCGCGTCGTCGCGAATGGCGAGTTGCTGGAAGAGACCCCGCTCCCGGGGATGCCGGGCTCGGTTCCGCGAACGCTAACACGATGGCGCGAGTCCCGGCCGATTTCGGTCTATCTCATGGTCATCGCCGCGGCGCCACTCGTTTACTATGATCTCGGGCGCGCTGGCTGCGGCGTGGGCGAGTTCAGCTCCTGCGTCAGGCAGTCCGTGTACGTATTCCCCGAATCACGCGACTTCCTCCCCGGGCCCTTCTCACACGCACCGGAAATGGTGCGCCTGTTCTCGGAGCTCATCGCCCCGTTCCCGTACGAGAAGCTCGCGCACCTCGAGAGCTCGACTCGCTATGGCGGGATGGAAAACGCGGGCGCGATCTTCTACGCCGATGCGCCATTCCGTCGTCGCACCATGCAGCCAGGGGTAATCGCCCACGAAACGGCACATCAGTGGTTCGGAGACGCGGTGACCGAGCGTGAATGGTCGCATGTCTGGCTCTCCGAAGGGTTCGCGACCTATTTCGCGGCACTGTGGGTCGAGCGATTTGCCGGCGACAGTGCATTCCGTGACGAAATGCGCCGGATTCGCCAGGAGGTCGTGAAGGCTCCCGAAGTCGCTTCGCGCCCGGTGATCGACACGACGCAGACCGACCTCATGGCGCTCCTGAACACCAACAGCTATCAGAAGGGCGGCTGGACACTCCACATGCTTCGCACGCTCGTCGGCGACTCAGCGTTCTTCCGCGGGCTCCGCTCGTACTATCTGGCCAACCGCCACTCGACCGCGCTCACCGACGATCTTCGGCGCGCCGTCGAGGCGTCGTCCGGTCGACCGTTAGGCTGGTTCTTCGACCAGTGGCTGCGTCGGCCCGGCTTCGCCGAGGTCACCACGTCGTGGCGCTACGATGCGTCGCAGCGGCGAGTGGTGGCCACCGTCACGCAGGGCACGCGTTTCGGTGCGTACAGATTCCCACTCACGGTTGCGATTACCGATGCGGCGGGAAAGGAACGTCGCGCGACGATCGATGTCCCGGCGGCGGCAAGCACCACCGCTGTCGTGCCGCTCCAGCTTGACGCCGCGCCGCGCGGCGTTGCCTTCGACCCCGACGTGCGGGTTCTGGCCACGTTCCAGGCCCGCTGAGCCGGCGTAGATTGCCGAACACAGTCTTGCGCGTCCGCCACAGCGGCATTGGATTCGAGGACAGCGAGCCGACGTGCGGCGCGCCCGTCGAGGATGAACTATGCGAAAGCCGGTCCGCGTTCTGATTGCCGACGACCATCAGGTCGTGCGAGAAGGATTACAGATGATTCTCGCTGAAAGTGACGGCGAGATCGTGGTCGTCGGCGAGGCGTCGGATGGAGACGAAGCCGTTCGCGTTGCGGCGGCGGTGAAGCCCGATGTGGTGCTCATGGATTTGAGCATGCCGCGCGTGGATGGGCTCGAGGCCACACGTCGACTGCGGGAGGCAGGGATCGAGTCGCGTGTGCTCATTCTCACGAGCTTCGCTGACGGCGACGGCGTGCGTGATGCGGTACGAGCAGGCGTCACCGGCTATCTGATGAAGGACGTACTCAAGGCAGAATTGCTGGCGGCCATTCGACTCGCCGCCGACGGGGTGCCGACGCTGCATCCTCGCGCCCAGCAGCATCTAATGCGTGGGATCGCCGAGCCGGAAACGCCCTCGCCGTTCGCCGTGCTGACACCTCGCGAGCGCGACGTGCTCGCGCTCCTTGCGCGCGGCGAAAGCAACAAGCGCATCGCTGCGGCGCTCAACCTGAGCATCGGCACCGTCAAGGGCTACGTCAGCGCCATCTTCGAGAAGTTGGGAGTCGAGGACCGGACGCAGGCTGCGCTGCTCGCGGCCAAGCACGACGCAACGCCTCCAACCCCGTCGCGATAGTCGGGGATCGGGCTACGGATTGAAAACGTTGGACTCGCTGGCGGTCTGGCGACGAGACATACGCGGTCAGAGGCCCATTCGCATCAGCTCGACCTTCAGACATCGATCCTGAACCACCTCGACGCCGGCGCGAGCCAATCGTTCCGCCGCGTCATCGTTTCTGATTCCAAGCTGCATCCACACCGCTCGGGGGCGCTTCGCGAGAATGTCGTCGACGTGGGGCGGCACGTGTTCGGGGCGACGAAACACGTTCACGATATCAATGTCTCCCGGTACGTCGATCAGGCGTCGGTACACCGGTTGGCCAAGAATCTCGGTGACCTCGGGGTAGTACACCGGCACCGGGATGACTTCGAATCCAGCCTCCATGGTGTAGGCGGGCACGAAGTGCGCGGGCTGGTCAGCTCTCGTTTCGGGTTTGATTCCGAGAACTGCAATGCGGTGGCTGCGGCGCAGTAGTCCGCGTATCTCGTCGGTGGAGTCGAGCAGGCGCGATCGCCAGTCGGCGGTGGATGAAGTGGTCATGCGGGAGAGCCGCTGCCAGTATCGTGCGCGCGCACACGTACGGTGGGATGACAGGCGAGGCTGACCTCGGTTACCTTACACGGCTGCGTTTCTCATGACCGCCGTGGAGACTACCGAATGCGGATGCTAGTGCTCGGCGCAGGCCTACAAGGGTCGGCCTGTGCGTTCGATCTACTTCAGAATCCCGATGTACACGAGGTCCGTCTCGCCGACCTGACGGTGGACCACCTTCCGCCTTTTCTCGCACCGTATTCTGGACCGCGACTGATCCCCACCCGGGTCGATGTTCGCGCTCGGGAGGCCGTGCTGGCGCTCATGCGCCAAAGCGACGCCGTCATGAGCGCGATCCCCTACTACTTCAACTTTCCGCTCGCCGAGCTGGCCGTTGAGGCCGGAGTGCATTTCTGCGATCTCGGTGGAAACACCGAAATCGTGTTCCAACAGAAAGGACTGAACGCGCAGGCGGAGGCCAAGGGCGTCACGATCGTTCCGGATTGCGGGCTCGCGCCAGGGATGGTGAACGTGCTCGCGCAGTACGGTATCAGTCAGCTCGATACCGTCTCCGCTGTGCGCATGTTCGTCGGCGGCCTACCGCAGGAGCCACAGCCGCCGCTCAACTACCAGATCGTGTATTCGCTCGAAGGAGTGCTCGACTACTACACGACGCTGTCGTGGGTGCTGCGTGACGGCAAGCGCAAGCAGGTGCATGCACTATCGGAGCGCGAGACCGTCGATTTCGGTGGGCCGGTTGGACAGCTGGAGGCATTTCATACGGCGGGCGGGCTCTCCACAATGCCATTCCGGTACGAAGGCAAGATCGGGTCGATGGAATACAAAACCCTCCGGTATCCCGGACACGCACACATCATGGAGGCGATTCGCGACCTCGGGCTGCTGTCGCTCGATCCGATCGATGTGAAGGGCAGCAAGGTCGTTCCTCGGGATCTCGTGGTGGCGACGATCGGCCCGAAGTTGAAAAAGCCTGAGGGACATGACCTGGTAGCGCTGAGAGTAATCGTAGCGGGGACGAAGAACGGCGCGCCGCGCACGCTCTCGTGGGAGCTCATTGACCGCTACGACGAGCAACACGGCATCAGCGCGATGATGCGAACGACGGGCTATTCGCTGTCCATCACCGGCCAGATGCAGGTTAAAGGGGAAATTGCGCCGCCCGGGGTGCACACACCCGACGAATGCGTTCCGCCAAAGCGCTACATCGACGAGCTCGCCAAGCGCGGTATTCGGATCGGGTCGCGCGACGAGGGAGCGGGAATTCCCGACTGACTGGCGACGGCCGGGCGACAGTCAAGCGGACGGTATACCTTGAAAGCTAGGAAGGTCAGACCGCTGAATCGTTCAAGCCGTCTGACCCTCTTGAAGCTGTTCGGCCGTTGACGGCGTGACTTCCGCCTAACGCCGATTGCCGAGAATTCCGCCGAGCACGCTTCCGAGCCCGCCTCCGAGCCCGCCTAGCTGTCCACCAGCCATATTCGCGATATCGTCGGCAATGCTTCCGTCATGATTGCGGTCCAGGATCGACGCGAGCCCGCCGATGCCGGGCACCTGCCGCTCGATGTGCTGCTGCTCCTGCTGGAGCACCTGTCCAGCGGAAACGTTCGCGCCCTGCGCATTCCGAGCACGCGCAAGACTCGCCATGACAATGGGTGCCAGAATCATGAGGACCTTGCTGGCGCTCTGCAGGTCGATGCCGCTCGCCTTGGCGACGCCCTGCTGCACGGGCGCCTGACGCTGGCCGAAGATGTGGCCGAGTATGCCCCCCGCGTTGAACGCGTTAGGGTCGGCGACGGCCTGGTGCGGTGCATCCAGCACTGGAGAATCGTTGTGATCGCGCGTCAGCGCCTGGTCGAGCGCGGCGCTTCCGTCAGGCGTAGACGCGTTGCGCGTGAGGCCGGCGATCATGAGTGGAAGCGCAACGGATACAGCCTTGGCGGTCGTGCCCTCGTCGGTACCGAGTTGCTGACTGATCTGTTTGAGCGTGTCGCCGCCTAACTGTTGTCCAACCGTGTCGAGAATTCCCATACCCACCTCCGCATCGCGTCAAGATCGATATCGGGCACAGAGCAAGACGACGGGCTCTGCCCCCGCGTGGTGATCTAGCGACCCGTGCGGAGAAGTGCTAGGGAACCGCGAGCTCTACGGACGCGCGAAGCCCGCGAGGGTGGCGCCGGATACGTCGATCGCTTCCTTCGCATTCCACCGGTCCCGGCCATTGTACAGGAACGCGAAAGCCAACACCTCGCCGTTGCGTGCTGTCACGTAACCAGCAAGGCCAATGACGTCGTTGGTCGTGCCAGTCTTGGCGTGCAGGTTGCCTTGGGCCGGCGTGTAACGCATGCGGTGTCGCAGGAGCTCCGACTCGCCGGCCACGGGCAGCGATGCGTGGAAGTCAGCGGACCACGCCGAACGATGCGCGTATGACAGTAACTGAACGAGCGACCGTGCTGTCACGCGATCGAGTGTAGAAAGGCCACTGCCGTCAGCGGCAGTAACATCGTGCGAAGCCGCGCCCACCTTGTCGGTCATGAACTTTTTCAGGACCGTGTTGCCGAACTCCGCAGACCCGACGCGATCCGGGCTGGCGACCTGCGCAACGTCACGGAACAGGAGCTCCGCGAAGTGGTTGATGCTCTCGCGATTCATCGCGGCGGCGAGACGTCCCAGCGGAGGTGACGACAAGGACGCGATCGTCACGGCGCTCGGTGAAGCCGCACCCGTCCGCACCTGACCGGTCACTGTTACCCCTTGCGCGAGAAGTGCAGACCGCAATATGCCAGCGACCCACGGTGCGGGATCGTCGATTACGACGAGGTAGGAGCGCGAGCCGGCTTTGGAGCCGATCCACCCGCGCACGTCGATGCGTCCGTCGGGAAGCCGGCGAATCGACAGCTTTGCAGCCTTGCTCCCCGCGACGGTGCGCATGTTGTTGATCACGGGCACGGTGCTCGACGGAGGATCGAGCGCGACGCTCGCCGCACCGTTCGACTGTGGTGTGATCACAACGGTTGCCAGGTTCTCGTTCATCGAGAGCGCCGAGACTCGCGCGGCGTATCCGGACTCCAGGTAGCGCGCGAGCCACCCGTCCGGGACGCGCTTGGACTCGAACGCGGACGCGTCGGCGATCAGATCGCCGTTCACGCGCTTGATGCCGCTCGCGGCGACCATGCGGGCGAGGGACGCCATCGGTCCGTCGGCGGGAGCCTTGTAGTAACGCGTCGAGAGACCCGGATCGCCCCCACCACGGAGTACGAGGTTGCCGGAGAGTGTGCCGTCGGGCCCAACGGCTCCGTCGCGGAGGACTGCCGTCGTGAACTGGTGGTCGGGGCCGAACGTGTCGAAGGCCAATGCGGCCGTGAAGAGCTTCATTGTCGACGCCGGCAGCATAAGGTCGCCGGAGTTCGCGGAAAAGAGGGTATCGCCGCGCGTCAGTGAAACGATCATCGCGCCCCAATTGCCGCTGCGGACACGGGCATTGAGAAACGTGCCGATGTCGGCGGTCAGGGCCTCGGCAGACGTCGGGGCTGTGTAGCGAAGCGCCGGCGGTGGAGGGCGGCGCGTGGCCGAAGCGCGGGTGGTTTTTACTCCCGTGCTCGATCTCGTCCGTTTTCGGGGCGAGGCCTTGGAGCCGCTCGTGCCACCGTTAGGCGGCCGTACGCCGCCATTTTGCGCAACGGACGTTCGAAAAGGAACGGCAACACCAACAGTGGAAGCGAACAGGAGTAGCATCCCCAGCGCACGCCGGGGCGAGAGAATGAGCGTACGGGTCACGATGTGAGACGTGGCAACAGGCGTTCCGGGTACAGTACAGCGCGAATTGGCTCGCCCAGCCATCGCCGTCGGCAGCTGCCGACGGCAATGAGGCGCCCACTGCTCTTATACCGCTAGAGCTTGACGAAGATACGCCGGCGGTAAAGGACCCAGAGTATGGCGAGCCAGACGAGGACGAAGGTGATCGCGAACAGCAACGATGCGTTACGGGGCTCCAGCCAGGACGCGTAGAACGTCTGGTAGATCCAAGTCTCCAGAGCGATTGGCTTGCCGTCGGATTCAACCTTGAGGATCGAATAGATGAGCCGCGCCATGATTCCCGAGCCCGCAAAGGCGATCAGGGGATTCATGCCGTAGATCACGAACGGTTTGGTCCATGCCGTCACGCGGTGTTCGTCGATGACCCACATGCAGGTCGCTAAGGCGACGACTGCCATCCCGGCTGTGAAGAGGACATATGAGCTGGTCCACAGGCTCTTGTTGATCGGGAACGACCAGTTCCACATGAGGCCGGCGGTCATTGCGATGCTGCCCAGCGCGAACATTCCCGTGAGTCGCTCGCTCAGGGGCCGAGGAGAGTTGATCCAGCGGCCGCAGATGACACCAAGCATGGCGGTCCCGATCGCTGGAATGGTCGAAAAGGGTCCTTCAGGATCCCATGTCAGGCTGTTGACCCAAAGATGGTTGCCGTACTTGCCCCAATCGAGCAGCAGCCGGTCGACATAGGCGGCGAGCGTTTCCGGAGGCGTATTCAATACATCGATGCCGAGAAACCCGTTAGGCGGCACGGGCACCAGCGTCATGGCGAACCAGTAGCCGAACAGGACCGTCGCGAGAATCGCGACTTGCTGCTTGAGCGTGGTGCGGAACGTGAGGAGCGCGGAGAACGTGTAGGCGAGGCCGATGCGCTGAAGCACGCCCATGATCCGCCAGTGATGGAGGCGATCGACGACCCGCTCGAGGAATGTCGGGTTCGCGATACCGTCGATCGACGTCCACGTGAAATAGGGGAACCCATTCACGAGCAGCCCGACGAGGAAAATCAGCAGCCCTCTGCGAATGACTTGCCGAATCAGCGCTCCCTCGTCGTCGCCGCGCGCGCGCCGCGCCTGGAGCGAGAGGTGCGTGGTGATGCCGGCAATGAACAGGAAGAACGGAAAGATGAGGTCCGTCGGCGTCCACCCGTTCCACGGCGCGTGCTCGAGCGGTGGATAGATCGCGCTCCAAGTGCCCGGGTCGTTGACGAGCAGCATTCCGGCGATCGTCATCCCACGAAACACGTCCAGCGCCAGCAGGCGCTCGCGAGTGGGACGAGAAGCCGGGGGCGGTGCGTACGTCCGGACGGGCGTGGTGGTCCGCTCGGGCGTCAGCGTCGCAGCGCTCATGAGCTCACCTCGGTGTCGTGCACTATGAACAGTACGCGCGGGGACGGGTACCGCGCGAGACGCGCGCCGCCCCCGGCTGCGGGTCGCGGCTGAAACGGGCCCTCAGAGCGAGGACGAGCGATCCTGGCGAACCGTGACCGAGGGCTGCGGCCGCGAGACCGGCAAGGTCGGTCTCGGGGGGCGCCAATCGACCTGGGCGCCGGCCGTGGTGTCGGTGTCACGCCCGGCCCACTTGAAGAACACGACCGTCATGACGACGTAGAAGAGCAGCCCGCCGGGGATCCACATGATGAGACCACCGATCTGCTGATCGCTCAAGGGCGTGATGTCCCAGACGCGCGGTGCGATCGAGTAGGCCGGGTAGAGCACGTGGTCAGCCATGGCGATGTAGATCGACACGATCGACATCGGAATCACCATCAGGAAGCAGTACAGCATCTGCCCAGGGTACGAGAGCCGGGGCAGCTCGGGCAAAGGGCTGAGGAACGGCCACCACATCAGGACGGACGCGACCAGCAGCGTGAGGTGCTGCACGATGTGAATGGGGTGAAACGCCATCGCCGTGTTGTACATCGGCGGGAGGTGCCAGAGTGAGATGACGACGTTGAAGATGATGAAGCAGCGCGTCGGCTTGGTGATGGCCCGTGCAATCGCGCCGATCCTCGGGTTCGCGAGAAACGGGCGGAGCATCCAGCCTGGTGTGCCGGTGAGGAGGAGAGGTGGCACCGCGAGCGCGAGCACGAGGTGCTGTACCATGTGCGCGCTGAACAGATAGGTGTCGCTCAGGTCGT
>Ga0310810_10004279_pt1 | contig 15756 bp, 11 predicted proteins | sample NCmetagenome_FD_207641 | JGI IMG/M metagenome (GOLD analysis project Ga0310810, IMG submission 207641) | Soil microbial communities from experimental microcosm in Duke University, North Carolina, United States - NC | ecosystem: Engineered > Artificial ecosystem > Soil microcosm > Unclassified ...
AACGCCACCGCTTTATCAGCTCGGGCGTGACGCCGGGCATGGTCCCGACGAGAGAGACCAGCCACTCGTCCTTGAAGCGGAATTTTCGCTCGTTGGGCTGTGGTTCAGCAGGTATCGTCATGTCTTCCGGTGGGCACTTCGGTACTGAATTCCTACGCGTACGGCTATCGATGGCAGGCCGTCTTATTGACTGTTTCGACCCCCTCAAGATAACACCTGAGAAATCGCCGGAATCCAGCCTCGGCGAGGCCTGATTTCCGGGCTACCCGACGACTGCGGGAGGCCTCACGGGACCGGTTCGGTATTTGCGAAATCAAGCCGATGTACGAGGACCACGGCGGTCTCTATCTCCGTGACCCCTAACCTTCACTACGTCCTCTATCGGACGGTTTCCGGCTCGATATGTCAGCTGCATCGATCCAAGCGACAAGCCGCACTCCCCAATCCGGCTCGGCACAGACCCAGGGCCTGGCTGTCCGCACCCGCAACAAGATCCTGAACCTTCTGCCGCCGAAAGAGCTGGAAGCCCTGCTCGAGCGGAGCGAACTGGTGACGATCAAGTCCGAGGAGGTCGTTTTTCGACGGAATGAGCCGATCCGCTACGGCTACTTCCCGGACAACTGCGTGATCTCGCTCGTCACGGAAATGTCCGATGGCGACTCGGTCGAGGCGATGACCGTCGGAAACGATGGATTCGTGGGGTTGGCGGTCTTTCACGAAGTCGCGTCATCATGGCTGAAAGCGATCGGTCAGATCTCGGGCGAGGCCCGACGGGTCGCGACCAAGGATTTTCAGGAGCTGACGCGAACTTCCCCCAATCTCCACGGCTTGCTCCACCGGTACAGCCAGTTCGTATTCGAGACGGTGTCACAGTCGGCGGCCTGCAACCGACTCCACGTCATCGAGCAACGAGCAGCTCGCTGGCTGCTGATGTCGGAGGACCGCGTCGGTCGCAACCAGTTCGATCTCACGCAGGAATTCCTCGCCGAGATGCTGGGTGTGAGGCGGCCAGGCGTGACGGTGGCAATGGGGGTTCTGGAGAAGGCTGGTCTCATCGCGCATGGTCGCGGCAACATCACGGTGCTCGACCACGCCGGCCTGGAGAAGGTGGCTTGCGAGTGTTACCGGTCGATCAGGCAACGACAGGCGGAGCTATTCGCTGACGCGTAGCGCGTGGTAAAGAGAACGCCTGTATGAAAGCTCCCAGCTACCAGCGTTGTTAGCTACCAGCTCCCTGCTTTGGTTCTGTGGATCCCAGTCGCCTATCGAGATCCAGATTCTGCAGTTTCGAGGAGTGGCATGACAGTCTCCGAGAATCTCTCCATCTCCTCGGCCTGGGGACTGAACTGAAGCAGCAGCAGGTCCACTCCGACCGACTCCAGGTCGCGGATGCGGTCGGCGACCAACTCGGGAGTGCCGACCAGGCCGGCGCGAAGGCCCCGATTCGAGACCGAGTAGTCCTCGAGGCTCACCTGCTGCTCGAGCGCCGTATGGGCGATCCAGTCCTGATAGTTCTGGTACCCGGGCGTGCCGGGCTGGACGTTCGTTATGCGCGAGAGCTCCTTTTGCGCTTCCTTCTCCGAGTCGCGCACGATGGCGTAGGCAGCAACACCGTATTGCATCGGACCCAACCCGATCTTTTCTCGCCGAGCACGCATGTCGGAGATCTTGGGGGCAACGCGGTCGGCGGGGTCGCCGTGCATGACGTACGCGTCGCACGTGCGTGATATCAGCTCTTTGGCGGCCGGGCTCTCACCGCCAGCGTAAATCGTCGGCCTCGGACGTCGGCGTGGCTTGGGCTCGAGGATCGTCTCTTCGACCTTGTAATGGCTGCCAGCGTGGCTGAAGCGGGGCTCGCTCCACACTCCGTTCACGACCCGGAGCCATTCGTCTGTCCGGGCGTAGCGGTCGTCGTGTTCCTCGAAGTGAATGCCATAGCGCCGCGCTTCGTCCTTCCACCACGAGGACACAACGTTGAGGGCGAGACGTCCGTTCGAGATGTGATCGATATTGGCCGCCTGCTTGGCGAAAATCGCCGGCTCGTGAAACGTCGGGCGGACGGCGACCATCAGCTCGAGCTTCTCGGTTACCGCGGCGAGGGCAGCGGCGGTCGACCAGGCATCCAGCGAATCCGCGTCGATGCCCTTGATGTCGTTCATGAAGAGCTCGGCGATCAGCGTAATGTCGTAACCGATCTGCTCGCTTCGCTGTGCGAGGCGCTTCACGTAATCCCAGGTCGCGGTCATTCCCTCATCGGGAACATTGCGGAGCCAGCCGCCGAACACCGGGAGCCAATATCCGTACCGCATCAGGCAGCACCGGCGCGCGCGGCCGCCTTGGGTACCGATCCCACGCCCAACGGCCCCGACACACCCGGAGCCCCGGTCTCCGCGCCGACGAGCCGTGCGTTCGCGACACGCGCGACCAGATAGTCCACCAGGCGCTCGAACGGATCGAAGCCGATCACGTTCCGAGCATCCGCGACGAAGTTCGACAGCGCGTTGATATCGTAGAAGTAGTGCCGGCCATCGCGATCGTCGACCAGGTATTCGATTCCGCCGACATCGAGCTGAACACGCTCGGCGATTCTCTCGACCTCGCGGATCACCGCGTGATCCGGCTTGAACTGCTCGACGCGCATGCCGTTCTTCTGCGCGTCCACCGCACATGCGGTTCGCGAGAGCTGCTGCCCGTCCGTAGTCTGACAGATATCCGCGGGGCAGAGATTGAAGGAGTCCCCTGCCGGATAGACGTTGATGGCGTAGAGAAACTTTCCGTCGAGGACCTCGACGCGCGTGATGTGTGCGTCGCGAAGCGGCGCCAGCTCCTGGACGAGCGCGACCCGGTCGATACCCAGGTCGATCGCTCCGATCTTCGCGGACTCGGCCAGCGATTGAGCGCTGTCGAAGCGCGTGATGCCCGCCCCGCTTCCCCCGATGTTCGCCTTTACGACAACGGGGAAGCGCAGGCCTTCAGCCGCTTTGGAAGCTAGCTCCGCGCTGTTGATGACACGTGCTTTCGGGTAGGGCAGGCCGAGCTCGTCGAGAATGTCGAGTTGAAGGGCCTTGGATGTCTCCATCTCATAGGCGGCGGATCCATTCACGACTGGAACTCCGATCCGCTCGAGGTGGCGGAGCCAGCTCAGCGTGTGAAACGTTACTTGAGCGTGCCCGCGCAGATACGCGGAGGGGCTCGCCCGGTTGAAGACCAGGGAGTATGGCGATTTCCGCTCGGATGGGTCGTACGTATGCGAGGCAGCATCCACTCGCACGTACGCAATCTTCCGGCGATCGAGCTCGGCAAAGAGCGGTCTGAACCAGTCGGGGTGCTCATAGTAGATCGCGATTGGTCCATCGGGTGTTGCGGACATTCATCCTCTCCGAGCTGAGGTCGATAAAAGCAAAAAGCCGCGTCTCTCCGGGAGGCGCGGCCATGTTTCTGGCTTGCGGAAGCGCTTCGCTCTTGTCAGTGCATGCTCCCGTCACATGCGCGCGAAATGCTCAGTTCCTCTCCATTGCGTGAGGGTCGGACCAACAACATCTGTGCATTCGGTATCCGCGCATATTGAGTTGAACCTATCGCGAGGTACGCGCCCGTCAAGTCGGCGCGGACGATCGTCATTTGTAGTCCACGCGCCGACAAGTCGGCGGTGATCACCGCGACTTGCGATGAGACAGGTTTCGGAGCCCGCTCTCGAACGCGGAACCGGCCAACTCGCGTCGGGCACAAGTCTGGCTTAGCATCCAGTATGGACTCACGCCAATCGATCCGGCTGCCGACGCGCGATGTCGTGCGCGTGCTCGCCCTCATTTTCGGTTTTTACGTCACAGTGAGGCTGCTATGGATCGCGCACCCCGTCGTGTTCCTGTTCTTCCTCGGCGTTCTCTTCGGTCTGCCCCTCGCTCAGGGAGCGGACCTGCTGAAGGCGCGAGGCATCCCGCGGGGTATCGGGGTGGCCGTAATCCTTACGCTATTTCTTGGACTGCTGACAGCGGGCGGCGTCGGCATGGCGCCAATCCTTCGGGCGCAATCGCGTGAGCTTCAGGAGCGCCTGCCGGAGGCAATGGACAAGATCGACGCCTGGCTCGGGCACCGCGCCAACGGTGTACTCGGAATTCTTTTCAACGAGGAAAGCAGCGACAGCCTGCGCACCGTCGGCTCGCAACGACTCGCTGCCACCGATTCGAGCCTCGCCCCGATAGTTGTCACCGATTCGTCCGTCGTCGACACGACGATAACGACGCGATCCGGCGCGGGCGTCACCCGCAAAACGAACACGCGCGCAGACACCGTGGCAGCGGGCGGAAATCTTCGGCGCGAGATCACCAAGCAAATGAGTGGCGCCCAGCACTCGTTTCTCCGTGTGCTGACCTCGACGTTCACGGTATCGGGCGCGTTCATGTTGGTGCTCTTCATCGCCGCCTACATCGGAGTCGATCCGGCCCTTTACCACGGCGGACTGCTCGAGCTCTTCCCGGTGCGGCAGCGAAAGCGTGTGGCCGTCGGGCTCGCCGATCTCGCCACGACCCTCAGGCGATGGCTGGTAACGCAGCTCATCGCGATGGTCGTCATCGGAGGTGTGACTACTGTCTTCCTGTTTGCCGTTCGCGTGAAGGCCGCGCTCCCGCTTGGAATTCTTGCGGGGGTTCTGAAGTTCATTCCAATCGTCGGATCGATTTTCGCGGCGATTCCGGCAATCGCGATGGCGTTCATCGACTCACCCCACAAGGCGCTCGTCATCGCGATTGGGTACTTCGTGATCCAGTTCGTCGAGAACCATCTGCTCGTTCCCATCCTCATGAAGCATGGGGTGAACATTCCACCCGCGCTTACGTTGGGGATTCAGGCGCTGATGGCGCTCCTCTTCGGCTTCCTCGGACTGCTGGTGGCGGTGCCGCTCCTCGCCGCGATGCTTACGATCGTGCGCTCCATAAACCCACAGGACATGCGGGAGATTTCAGCCGAGGCGGACAAGGCCGTCGCGGCGTCTGGCACCCGAGGCTGACCGTTCAACGCGAGGGCATTCCCGGGCGAGCCAGTCGCGACGCCGCCGTCTTTATCGTCGTGACCCGGCGCTCTCGTTCCCACCCACAATCATACGATCGATCTCGTGCTCGATCATCGGACCGGCGATGATTAGCGACCTGAGGGAATGCGAGGCGAACGGGATTACCGTGTAGGTCATTCGATTTCCGCCAGCCGCGATGAATGCGCCATCCGACGTCCTCTCCTTGTCGCTGGCTCCGCGCATAAGCGCGATCCGGACACTCTTCGGAGTATTACGGATCTGTTCATCGACGGCGAAGCTGCCGGGTTCGGTGGGCTCGCCGGCGTTCATCTTGTCCATCAGCGTGACGGTGGGATGATCTCTTTTGGTCGGGCCGAGAGCGACAACTCCCACGACGCCTGGAGGGCGGGCATTCGCCTCCGTCCAGATCGCGATGTCGGCGCCGAATGAATGTCCGGCGATGATGATGGGACCCGAGTCCGCCCCCAGCTCGTGGAGCGAGCGGTTCATCAGTCGAGGAATATCGTGAACGAGGATGCTGTCGCGCAAAAGCGCGGAATCGGGAAGCCGATCGAGAAATTTCTTCACATCGAATCCCACGACCGCGTAGCCGTGACTCGCCAGACGCTCGGCCAGCTTCTGATGCGGCTCCCAGAATCCGAGATCGTTACCGAGGAAAAAGACTCCGGCCTTCGGATGTGCCGACCTCGGATCGGCCGGATAGAAATACAGAGGCTCGCGTTGGAGCTCCGGATCACGCGGGATGTACACCGAGTGCGCCGGCGTGCAGCCCAACGCGAACAGAACCGGCAGCAGCACTCCTTTCATTTCGACACTACTCCGACCAGGCCGCCTGAGATCAGTGATGCGACATTCGTAAGAATCCTTGGCAGTACCAGTCCGCCCGGCGACGCGAGGTACCTTGGTTCCCATACCGGATCGAACTTCTCCTTATACAGCCTGAGACCCTGGAAGTTGTAAAACGGCTCCCCGCGGCTGAACAGCAGCGCTCCGATCCGGTTCCACAGCGGAGCGAGACTGCGGTTTTCGATTCCCGACAGAGGGGACATTCCGAGATTGAATCGTTGATAGCCATTCTCCCTGCCCCAGAGCATCAGCTCGATCAGCAGATACTCCATGACTCCAGGCGGAGCCACCGATGTGTAGCGCATGAGATCGACCGAAAGCTCGGCGTGGTCGGCGCCGATCCAGACGTTGGCGAACGCGACCACTGCATCACCAACCCGAATCAATGCGACTGGAAAGCTCTTTAGATAGCGCTCGTCGAAACGGCCAAGCGAGAATCCCTTTTCCTTCGTTCGCTTGGCGGCGAGCCATTCGTCGGAGATCTCCTTGAGGCCGGGAAGAAAATTGTGCGTCTCTTCCGGCGGAATCACCTCGAAACTCGCGCCGGCCTTCATCGCGTCCTTACGTGTGCGCCGGAGTGCTTTCCGGCTGCCGCCATCGAGCGAGAAGCCGGCCAGTGGAACGATCGCCTCTTCGCCGAGCTTCAGAAGCGTGAGGCCGAGGTCGATGTAGATAGGCAGGTGTCTCGCACTGACCTCGTAGAACACGGGCCAGCCGCCGTGTTCGTCGGCGCTCTCGCGGAATCTCCAAGCCAGCTCACCGCGCTCGCTCTCCGGGCCAAGGGGATCACCGAGTGCCACCCAGCTCCGTCCCGAAATTCCGTACATGATCATGCTCTGGCCGGTCTCGCTGAACATCAGCGACTTGTCGCCGAGGAGCGCCAGGTTCGCGATCGTATCCGGGGAATCGGCAGCGATGCGCGAAGCAATGTCGAGTTGGCGCGGCGACGGGAGATCCGGCTCCGCCTCGGCGTGCCGAAGCTTGCGTGAAAGCGCAAAGAGCATCAGCACGCCGAGCACACCGATCATCGCACGTAACGATCGGGGGGCGTCGCCGCGGCCGCTGAATTCCCACCACACCGGGCTCGTGAAGTCGACGTTCTGATACGAAAAAAACGCGAGCCAGGTAGTGACTACCGCAACGACGACGACTGCTGCTATCCAGCCGTTCGGGAATGGCTCACTGGTGATCGCGGCCTTACGGTAGAAAGCGTGACGGGAAGGAACGACTGCCGCGATCACGATCGTCAGTGCCACGGCTTCCTCCCAATCGAGACCCTTGAGGAGCGACGCGACGATCCCGATCACGAGGGTCGCGATCGTAAGTGTGTAGGCGGCGTCGAGGCGGCGCCGGATTGCCCAAGCCAGGATTACGAGCCCCGCGCCGGCAAGACTCGCCGCGAAGTGGGAGAGCTCGATGACGCCGAGGGGAAGCACAGAGTCGAGAGCCGTCACTCTGCTTCGCACGGCCGGAGTGGCACCCGAGACGATCAGGATGACGCCAGCGACGAAGGTCGTGATGCTAAGAATTTGAGGCAACAACGCCGGCAGCCAGCGCCCAAAGATGCCGCTCGCCAGACTCGCGACTTCCGCCACGCGGCTGCTCTGGCGCCGTACCTCGAACGCGATGAGAAACGCGAGCGCGATTACGAGCGGCAGCAGATAGTACAGAGCGCGATATGCCAGTAGCGATCCCACGATCGAAGCTGCGGGCACGTAGGGCTTGAGGAGCAGAACGACTATCGCCTCGAATACTCCGAGACCGCCGGGGACGTGGCTGAGAATTCCGGCGAATTGCGCGAGCAGAAAAACGCCGAGCACCGGCAGAAACGAGAGCCGATATCCGGGCGGGAGAAGCACGAATAGCACGGCGCCGGCGGCGGTCCAGTCGATGACCGCGACGAGGAGTTGCGCGAGCGCCAGACGTGTCGTTGGAACGGGGAATTCCCACCCGAAGAGGCGAAAAGTCCGGAAGCCCGCGGCACTGAGCGCGAGGTAAGCAGCTACGAGCGCCAGGCAAAGTCCGCCCAGCGGTTTGAGCGAGCCGAATGGCAATCGCAGCAGCTGGATCGTCGAGGTCGGCTCGAGTACAAAAACGAAGCCGGCGACGGCGATCATTCCTATGATGAACGTCGCTCCGGCAAAGCTTATCGCCTGGGCGATCTCTGAGGTGGATAAACCCCAGATACTCCAGAACCGATAGCGAACGGGGCCGCCGCTCAGGAGCGGGAATCCAAGACTGTGACTGAGGGCGTAGGCGATGAACGAGCCGAACGCAATTCGGCGAATGGGCAGAGGGTGATTGACGTAGGCGAGCGCGATCGCATCGTAGCCAGGGAGAACGGCGTAAGCCGCCGCGGTGATCAGCAGCGCGAGGGCGAGGTGCGAGTGTGGAAGAGTCCACACCTGGCGCATCAAATCCCGGTAATGGTAGGCGCTGAGCTGGTGTTGCAGCAGGATGAGCGCGATGGCCCCGGCGGTAGCCATCGCTGCGGGACCCAACGCGCGGGAGATTTTGAGCTTCATCGTAGTCGCGGAGTGGCGAGGCCGCGTATGTGGTGTTTATTATCCAAGCCTAAGCTTCGCTCGCGACGCTGTCATACCGATGACAAACCGGGCGTGTGTAATACGAGAAGGACAAATGGGAGATTTCATGATTCGGTACGTCAGTCGACTTTACCTCCTTACGTGCGTCGCGGTTCCATGCGTTGCGGGCGCCCAGGCGCCGTGGCGCCAGGTATACAAGGATTCCGACCTCACGGTGATTTTCGACACCGCGAGTGTCGTCCTGCAGTCCCCGGGCACCTGGAGCACGGTGACCAGCTGGGACTATGCGCGCCCGCGCATCACCGAGCAAAAGAAGCAGTACACGCGACTGGTGGAGCGCGCTTACGTCCGCTGTTCTCCGGTCCGGCTCAAGCGGGTTCGGAGCACCGTCTACGCCGTCAACAACGTGCTGGTTCGGGACGAGGGAGAGGTCGATCCGCGCGATCAGGCGCACATGGTTTGGGACAGGCCGCAGCCCGGAACCCCGGGCAAAAACGCCTTCGAATCGATTTGCGGAATTCTCACCAGAAAACGCACCGGCTCAGCTTCGATTCCGGCCAAAACGACACCCCTGAAAGCCGCTCCAACCAAGACTCCCGCCAGGAAAAAACCCGCGTCGAAATAGCCAGCCGATCAGCTCCAGCTCGGCAAATAGAAGGGCGCGGCTAAGTCCGCGCCCTTCTTGCATTTAGAGCCATGGCTAGGGTCCGGATTTTCGTGCCAAAATCAGCTAATTTTCGTCTCGAAAAATGGGGCACTTTGGCCGAGTGTTTGCCTTATAGGATAGTGCGCAATTCAACAGGGGAGCTATCCAATGATGCATCTACTCGAATCCACCAAAACCCACAAGAAAGGACGGTCAGCAGGCGGGACCATCTTTAGCGTAATATTGCACTCTTTGATCATTTTCCTGGCGGTTTTCGCCACGGCCCGAGCCGGCAATCGCAAGTCCGAAAAGGTGAAGGCTGAGAACGTCCGCTTCATGGAAGTGAAGAAGCCCGACCCGCCGCCTCCACCGAAGAAGGAGCTTCCGCCGCCGCCAAAGGAAACGCCGAAGCCCAAGGTGCAGACGCCGAAAGTCGAGCTGCCCAAGCTTCCAAAGGAAGTTCCGCCGGCTCCGGCGCAGGGCTTCAAGGTCGTCCCGCCGCCTGTAAGCATTCCGACCACCGTGCCGGCAGTCGACCTCTCCAAGGCGCTGACGAACGAAAATGACTTCAGTGGCAAAGGTGTCGCTGGCGGATCGTCGAATGGCGTGAAGGGTGGTACCGGCACCGAAGGCGACATCGGCAAGGCCGCGGGCGCGGCCGACCATGGACCGTACATGGAGTTCCAGGTCGAGAAGGCCGTCGAGAAGATCGGCGGCGACGCACCGGAGTATCCGGAATCGCTGAAGTCCTCAGGGATCGAGGGCACAGTGCTGGCGCAGTTCGTGGTCAACGAGAGCGGCCGCTACGAGGCGGGCACTCTCAAGATCCTTAGCTCGAGTAACCCAGGCTTCACCGCCGCCGTAAAGGATGCGCTCCCCCGCATGAAATTCTCGGCGGCACAGATCGGGGGCAAGAAGGTTCAACAGCTGGTGCAGATGCCGTTTCAGTTCCACTTGACGAAGTAACGAAGGACCCGATCGAGCAAGCCGCGGGGGATTCTCCTCCGCGGCTTTGCTTTGCCCGGCTCGAACCAACCAAGCATGAGCCGGTGTATCACTTCCCGATCCAATAGATTCTATCTTGATGATTTATCGATGTAGCACACTCTTCCTCGGAGCGGTGGCGCTTTTTGCGCTCGCTCCGGCCACGCACGCGCAGAAGCCGAAGCCACAGAAGCCGGTGGACGTTCCACCGGCTGTAGTCGTATTGCAGGTAGACACGGCCGCGGGCGACTCGACGCGGACGATCATCCAGCGCGACTTCGATTACGGCGATCGCATGCAGCCGCTGATTCTCGACAGCGCGACGCTGGACGACATTTGGCGCCCGGGTCAGAAGAACATCAACTTTGCCCCGCTCGCGCAAACGCGGGCGAATTTCGTGGTGAGGGCGCGCCCGACCACGGCTGGCTTGCACGTCGAAGTCTACGACGTGCCGCGCGGCAGGCTCAGACAGGAAGATTACTTCAGGCTTCCCAAGGTTCCGGCGCACAGGCTACCAGCGATCAAGGATTCGCTGTCTACGATTCTCGACAAGAGAACGAGCGCGACGCTGTCAGCGCTGGCCGCTGACTCTCTCGTGCGGGACAGCCTCGCGCGCGCGGCGGCCAAGCCGGTCGCGGCCAAGACAACCCGTGATCGCGCGAACGCGCGCGCCGCTGCGGCACGACGCGATTCTATTTCAAGCGACCTGGATCGCCGCGACGCATTGCTGCGCGCGAACGCTGCGCGGGACTCAGCACGCACGGACTCCGTGTACGCGCGGTTCGTCCTCAGGGATTCTGTCGGGCGCGATTCGCTCGAGCGCGAGCGGCGGCTCGGCATCCACGTCGTGAGCGACGAGATCGAGCGCTGGATCACGGGCACGCGCGGAATCTCCGCGACGCGAATCGCGTTCGTCGATGGGAAGCTCCTCAAGATCGTGGACAGCGATGGCGCGAACGAGCGCACGATCCCGACGGTCGGGGCGGCCCTTTCTCCCGCTTGGCATCCGTCGGGGCGCTACATCGTGTACTCTGACGCGGACGATCACGGGACGCGGATTGCACAGGTCGATCTACGCACAATGAAGGCGAGACTTCTCGCCGCGTCCAATCGGGGGCTCAACATCACGCCTGCGTACACGAGGGATGGAAAGAACATCGTCTGGGCGAGCGGCGGAGATTCTCCAGCGGAGTTGGTTCAGGCAAGCGCGGCGGGGGACGACTCGGTGCCCAAGCCATTCGTCGGTCGCACCGGATTCGAGACGACGTCGCCCAGCTTCAGCCCGGATGGGAAGCAGATCGTGTTCATGTCTCCGTTCCCGCTCACGCCGCAGCTCTACACCATGAACGTCGATGGCACCGGGTTGAGGCGCATCACTCCGATCGTTACTGGAAAGCGCAGCTATCGAACGGGGGCAGAGTGGTCGCCGACCGGCGACGAGATCGCGTTCCAGCAGCAGAACGGCGATTTCCAGGTGTGGACGATCCGCGTCAAGGATCGGTTGATGACGCAGCTCACGAACGAAGGCGAGAACGAGGATCCGTCGTGGGCGCCGGACGGGCGGCACTTAGCCATCACGCGGCGGCTCGGCGCCATTGGTGATCCGAGGGCGATCTGGATTCTCGATGAGCGCACGGGAAGGCTGCGTCAGCTCACGCTGACGGGCGACGCACGGCTTTCAGACTGGTCGCCGCCATTGCGGCCTACCTACTAACCCCTCCGCGCATAGCTTCGACGTGCATCTCTGCGCTGGGTCGGTGAGGGCATCCTCTCCGCACCCTGCCCGCTTTCGTAGGCACCCGCGCTCGCTCGATCGGAGGCGCGATCTGCGATTACCATCGCGCGGGCCGCTCGTATATATGGTAGCTCCAGCAGCGATCAACCCGATATCAGAGGATGCATGAGCACAGCCGCGGCACCGCGCACGGTTTCGACGCGCTACGACGCGACCACCTCGACCTCGACGTCATCCGCGCCAGGGCGCGAGCGGCTGGTTTCGCTCGATGTCTTTCGAGGCATCACGATCGCGGGAATGTTGCTGGTGAACGACCCCGGCACGTGGAGCGCGATCTTCCCGCCGCTGGAACACGCCGCCTGGGATGGCTGGACGCCGACCGATCTGATTTTTCCGTTTTTCCTTTTCATCGTCGGAATCACGACATATCTCTCGATGTCGGCGCGACGCGCGCGTGGCGATGACGATCGCGCGCTCGTCAAGCAGATCCTCCGCCGCGGAATCATCATCTACCTGCTCGGCTTCGCGATGGCGATGTTCCCGTTTTATCAGTGGGGAACGATCGACTCGCTTCCAAGCGCGACGGCCTGGCAACGGATCGTCTTCCGCATCGAGCACGTCCGCATTCTGGGAGTGCTGCCGAGGATCGGCATAGTGTACATCTGCGCCGGATTGCTGACACTCAAGACGACTTTGAAGCAGCAGGTCATCATCATCGCTTCGCTGCTACTGGGCTACTGGTTCGCGATGACTCTGATTCCTGTTCCGGGCGAAGGCGCAATCGGCGCGGCGCTGCTTCACACCAAGGACAGAAATCTCGCTGCCTATCTCGATCGGCTGATTCTCGGAACGAATCACATCTGGATCGGGGGCGTGACGTTCGACCCCGAGGGCCCGATGTCCACAATACCGGCGATCGGGACGGCGATGCTGGGCGTGATCGCGGGCCGGTGGCTGGCGTTGAAGGAGAAGCCGCTGCTCGAAAGGATCACCGGACTTTTCGCGGTTGGGTCGCTCGGCATGGTGCTCGGTCTGATGTGGAACTGGTCGTTCCCGATCAACAAAAGTCTGTGGACGAGCTCGTACGTTCTATTTACGGCAGGAATGGCGTGCGTCGCCTTGGCGACGATCATGTGGATCGTGGATTACGTCAACGTGAAGTGGTGGACGAAGCCGTTCGTCGTGTTCGGTGTGAATCCGATCGTGGCGTTCGTGGGATCAGGCGTGATGGCGAGGTTGATCTACACGCTCTGGCACGTCAACTACAACGGCAAATCCACGGCGCTCCAGGATGCGATCTATCAATCCGTGTTTCTGCCTTGGCTTCCCGAACGTGTCGCATCGTTGGCGTTCGCGATCACGTTTGTCTTGCTCTGGTACGGGATTCTGCTCGTGCTCTACCGCAAGAAGATCATACTCAAGGTCTAACGCGGTCTCAGCGGGCTGGCCTGAAAATCAGCGCCCGGCCTTCGCGGTCGCGACGCGAGGGCGCGAAGGCTCCTTCTCGGCGAGCGAGCTCGTCGCGACCATTTCCGATTCGATCGGCACACCGGCGCGGCGCACGACGTAGGCTTCCATCGCGAAATACTCGGGAAGACCAAGACGGTCGACGCGCTGAGCGGTGTTGCGATTCCGCTCCTCGACACGCTGCCAGAATTCACGATCGTCCTGGCCGGGGAAGGGAGCGCGATCCTTCTGACTCTGGTGCTTGAAGATCGCCATCTTCTTCGCTCTCAGCTCGTCCTCCGAAAGTGGGACCAGTACGTCGGCTTCCGCGATCTCCCACTCCTGCCAGGCGCCACGGTAGTACCACATCTCCGGCGGCGGGCCCGAGTACTGGGTGAGCGCATCCTGGACAGCCTCGAGGCACATGCGGTGAGTGCCATGCGGGTCGGAGAGATCGCCGGCCACGAATACCAGCTCCGGCTTCTCCTCCTCGAGTAGGTCGAGGACGATGCGGACGTCTTCGGGGCCGATCGGATCCTTCCTGACTTTGCCGGTCTGATAGAAGGGAAGGTTGAGAAAGCGCGCCTGCTCCCGCTTCATGCCGAACGTCTCGATGCCTGAGACTGCCTCCGCTTCCCGAATCGCGCGCTTCATCACCTGAACCGGGAACGCATCGATCTCTCCCACTTTTTTGGAGTCGAGGAACTCCTCGACCTCCTCGATCAACGCGCCCGCTCTCGAATCATTGATGTCGAAATCGTTTCCGAACCGGCGCAGGAAATCGGCGTAGCGGCGAACCTCATGATCGAAAACCGCGATGTTGCCCGATGTCTGATACGCGACGACAATATCGTTTCTGTTCTGATGGAGCTTGTTGAGCATCCCGCCCATCGAGATGACGTCATCGTCCGGGTGTGGGGAGAAGACGACCACGCGTTTTCCGGTCGGCAGCTTGCTGCGACCGCGAATCTTGGCGATCAAGGCGTTGAAGACCGCGCCGTTCAGAGGACCGGCCTTGCCATAGCGCGAGAGCAGCGGGCTCAGATGGTGCTCGCGGTAATCGTTCTCGTCGAGCTTGAGGACCGACTTCTTGGTAGTCTCGCTCAGCCAGATGACGGCATCGATCTCCTTCTCGCGGGTCCATTTGACCTCACCCAGGACCCAGGGCGTCCGAAAGCGCGTCAGATCGGCGGCGGCCGCGAAGTCGACGTAGAACACTGCGTTCGGATGCTGCTGGAGATACGTCGCCGCGACGTCGGGGTCCGGCTCGCCTTCCACCGCGCGCCGGATAATTGCGGCCTTGTGTTCGCCTGTCGCGACAAGAGCGATCTCCCTCGCTTCCATGATCGTCGCCACACCCATCGTGATCGCTTCCGTCGGGACGTTGTCCTCGCCGAAGAAATCACCCGCGGCATCACGGCGCGTGACTGTGTCGAGCGAAATCCGGCGGGTGCGCGAGTCCGAACCGGATCCAGGCTCGTTGAACCCGATGTGCCCGGTCTTCCCGATGCCGAGGATCTGCAAATCGATTCCGCCAGCATTCTTGATGGCGGCCTCGTATGCATCACATTCGTCATCAACGTCGTCGCGAGGAACATCCCCACGCGGGATATGGATGTTCTCCGGGCGCACGTTGATGTGGTTGAACAAATTCTCCTGCATGAACCGGTGGTAGCTGTGGATGCTCTCCGGCCTCATCGGGTAGTACTCGTCGAGATTGAACGTCACGACGTCGGAGAAATCCAGGCCCTCTTCGCGATGCATTTTGATCAGCTCGCGATAGATCCCGATCGGGGTGCTGCCGGTGGCGAGGCCCAGCACGGCGTGCCCTCCGTCTCGCCGCCGCTGTTCGACGATTTCGGCGATGCGCCTCGCGATGGTGCGGGCGATCTCCTCGTACTCGACGACTACGAGGGGGACTCGTTCTCTGGAGGCGGACATCAGCGGGTTAGGATTGGCACACCGTAATTTACGGCTCGCTCGTTTCGCCTAGTAGAGGTCGCGGCGGGATTTCTGGCATCTACAATACCAAACCGCGGAGCGGTCAGCTTCAGCGATTAGGTCTCAAGCCGAGAGCTAATCGCTCCAGTACTGTGGATGCTGGAAGGGCTACCGCGCTTCCCAATTGACGATGCGCGCGCCGAGTACAGCCTGCTGCACCGCATCCGCCACATCCCGCCGCAACTGCACGTGCCGGGTATTGCTGCGTGTCGGATTCACGCGGTTGGTCAGCACCACGACGAACAGATCCTTCTCGGGGTCGATCCAGATCGAGGTGCCCGTGAATCCGGTGTGGCCAAAGCTCCATGGCGAGAAAAACTGGCCCGCGCTCGACCCGCCCTCGGGGGAATCCCACCCCAGCGTGCGGGTCGATTCCTTTCCCTGGCGCGCCGTCCACCGCGCGATCGTGGGCGGCTTGACGATGCGAACTCCGTTCACACCCTCGCCGCCGTTCAGGATCATCATCGAAAAGAGCGCGAGATCCTTTGCCGTGGAAAAGAGACCGGCATGTCCCGCGACGCCG